>Ga0335085_10008366_pt1 | contig 15799 bp, 19 predicted proteins | sample Lox_Sample_45_FD_206712 | JGI IMG/M metagenome (GOLD analysis project Ga0335085, IMG submission 206712) | Soil microbial communities from Loxahatchee National Wildlife Refuge, Florida, United States - Lox_Sample_4.5 | ecosystem: Environmental > Terrestrial > Soil > Wetlands | place: USA...
CGCCCATGCGCTTTCTGTCGAAGGGATTGCGCCCGATCTGACTTTCGATGCGGCCTTCGCTCAGCCGCGGCGCACCCCACACCACGGCATGATAGGCGCGCTCCACCGCATGGGCCGCGAATTGCTTGGCCAGGCTTCGCATCGCGCGCTCGGTCTTGGCCGCGACCAGAAGCCCGCTCGTATCCTTGTCCAGCCGATGTACGATACCCGGCCGCCGTTCGCCGCCGATGCCCTTCAGCGTTTCGCCGCAATGGGCGATGAGTGCGTTGACCAGCGTTCCGCTCGGATTTCCCGCCGCCGGATGCACGACGAGCCCCGCCGGCTTGTCGATCACGATCAGATCGGCGTCCTCGTAAACGATGCGAAGCGGAATATCCTCGCCGATCAATCCGGATCTGGCCGCCGCCGGCACCGTCACCGCGTAAGTTTCGCCCGGTTTGACCCTGTGGTTGGCGTCTCTTATCGTTTCGGGCCCGCGCGCCACGGCGCCGTGCGCGATCAGCGTCTGCAGCCTGGCGCGCGACAATTGCGGCAGAGCGCCGGCCAGGAAGCGGTCGAGCCGGAGCCCGGCCGCATCGGCGGGCACCGCGGCATGCATTTGTCCGTCTACGGAGGAAGTCTTGTCGGACACCTATGAGCCTTCCCGCGATCCCAAATCGGCCCCAACCTATCGCGTCTTGAAGGCGGTCGTCATCGGATTGGGCGTGCTGATAGTGCTGGCGCTGGGCGCGCTGGTGGTGGGCATCGCCAAGAAGATGTCGGGCCCGGCGGCCGCACCGGTGGCGGCGGCCGATCTGCCCGTGGTCGCCATGCTGCCGCCGGACACCCGCATCCTCTCCATGCAGGCCTCGGGCGACCGGCTCGCGTTGCTCGTGCACACGGGCGCGGGCGACGAGGTCGATATCGTCGATCTCCGCTCCGGCAAGCTGGTGGCGCAGATAAAGTCGCCGCCGGCAAGCCGCTGACGCGATGGCGCGCCGCCTCATCCTCCCGCCTGCCTGCGCCTCCCGGATCGAGGCGCATGCGCGGGCGTGTTTCCCGCGCGAGTGTTGCGGTGTGTTGGAAGGCACGGTCGTGGAAGACGCGATCGCGGTTCGCCTTACGCATGCAACCGCCAATCGCGCGGACGCGGCGGACCGCTTCGAGATCGACCCCGCCGAACAATTCCGTCTGATGCGCGAGGCCCGCGCCCGCGGCGCGGAGATCGTCGGCTGCTATCATTCGCATCCCAACGGCCAGCCGCGGCCCTCGCCGCGCGACGCTGAATTCGCGACAGAGGACAATTTCGTCTGGCTCGTCGCCGCGCTCGCCTCCGCCACCGGCCCCGTTACACTCACGGCCTTTGCAGCCCGCGCCGGCAGCTTCGAAGCCCTTGCCTTGCTTGCTCCCGAAGCCGCCCAGGCGCTATAAGCCCGGCACTTCCGCTTGCTCCCATCGTCTAGCGGTCAGGACGCGGCCCTCTCAAGGCTGAAACAGGGGTTCGATTCCCCTTGGGAGCGCCACCTTGCGCCCTTCGGGCTTCGGGTGGCAGGACACGAGACGCTGCTCGATCGACAGCTTGAGCGGTATTTCAAATCCGGATCAGGAAAAGCATTCGCCAAGAAGCGTTTCCTGCCTGCTGCTCAAGGCAGCTAAGCCAAACGACCGCCACCGTTCGCCGTTCACGCCCTCAGCCGCAGATGCATCCCTTGCCAATGGCCGCGGCGGATCGCGAGCGTCAACATGACGATGGCGAGTATCGTACACACGCACACCGTCACCATGCTCGCCTCGGGCCCGAACGAGCCGCCGGTCAGCCAATCCGGACCCGTCAGCGGGATATTGAGCAGGCCCTTGGCCTTGCCGCCCGAAACCGACGCTCCGAAGATTCCGCCTTCGGTGAAATTCCACGCCGCGTGCAGTCCGATGGGCGGCCACAGCGAGCGCGTCAGCGCATAGGCCGCGGCGAGCAATATGCCCGCCTCGACCGCGATGGCGGCTCCCGCGAGCAGGGTCGCGTGCGGATTGCCGAGATGCAGCGCGCCGAACAGCGCCGCCGATGCGAAAAGCGCGACGAGCGTTCCCATCCCGTCTTCGATCAGGCGGAACACCACGCCGCGCAACACGATCTCTTCGCCCACGCCCGCAGTCAGCGACAGCGCGCCGGTCAGGGCCAATCCGTCGGTCGTGCCGGGGCCGGCGTATTTCGCCGCGCCGAGCCCGAACAGGATCGCATAGAGCGCGCAGAACAACAGGACCCCAATGAAGGCGCCTTGGGCGAATTGCGGCACGCTGCGCCGCGCGGCCAGTTCGCCGGGCCAGCGCTTCTCCGTGAAGCGGATGAGCAGCCGGTAAAGCAGGATCAGCGCGCCGCATCCGAGGATGGCCCCACCGAGCTGTGCCGCGGCCAGCGGCACCGCCTTCACCGCCGGCGCAATCTTCAGGATCAGAAGCTGCGCGCCGACATCGGCGCTGAGCATCGCGAAGAACAGAATTGCCAGCCTTATCGGCCAGATGCTCCAAAAACCGCGCCGTTCCGCTGCGTCGCTCGTCATTCCGCCCCTCCCGCCGGCCGTGCACCGGCGCACCGCCGCTGGTATTATGCCCGAAAATCATCGGGACCCTAAACATGGCCAACATCACCAAGGACCAGATGTACGACGCGGTGGCGCCGGACGATTTCGAATCGATGATCGAGCTCGACCGTTACGAGAACCGCTCCACGGCCTTCGACAAGATCATCTCGGCCACGCACGAGCATTTCTGGGACCCGCTCGATCCCGCCTATATCGATTTCTCCGAGCCCTTCGATCTCGAACGCGAAGCCATGATGCCGGAGGAGACGCAGCCGCTGCTGCGCCTTCCCTACATCGCCGACGCGCTGAAGGACGAGCGCGACCGCATCCGCTTCATCAACCACATGCAGCTGTGGAGCTTCTCCTCCATCCTGCATGGCGAGCAGGGCGCGCTCAATCTCTCCGCCTCGCTCTGTCATGTGCTGAAGGACCAGGGCGCGCAGGAATACGCCGCAAATCAAACCCGCGAAGAAGCGCGCCACGTCACCGCCTTCGCCCGCTACATCCGCGCGCGCTGGGGCAGGCCGGCGGAATGCGGCAGCGTGCTGAAGGAATTGCTGATCGAGATCATCGCCGCGCCCGAAGTCTACAAGAAGATCGTCGGCATGCAGATGCTGGTCGAAGGGCTCGCCATGGGCGCCTTCGCCAACGGCTACAAATACAATCGCGATCCGCTAGCGCGAAAGCTCTTCCAATTGGTGATGACCGATGAAGCCTTCCACCACAAATTCGGGAAGATCTGGGCCGACCGCACGGTGCCGAAGCTGACGCAAGCCGAACGCGCCATCGTGGAGGATTGGGCGGCGCACTGCGCCCAGGCGCTGATCTTCAACACCAATTCGCCGGAGCAGCAGCACAAGATGTTCGCGCCGCTCGGCTTGGATCCCGAGCGCATCATGGACGAGATCCGCGCGCGCAAAGCGATCCGCGATCCCGTGCGCCAGTTCCGCGGCGAGGCCAATGTCTTCCGTGTGCTGATCAAGACGCTGCTGCAGGCGGGCCTCATTACCGAACGCACGCGCAAATTCTACGCCGCCCATGTCGATCTGGACGAACTGCGCGCCGAGGGCGATCGCATCGTCGGCGACTCCATCGCCGAAGACGGGATTCGCTATCTGCAGGCCATCAACTTTAAAGACCCGAATCGGGCGGAGGTGAGGGTGGCCATTTAAATGTCAAGAACGCCATTTTTCACGAAAGGTCCGGCGGATGACATCTGTTACGTGAACACTCGAGACCTAGAGAACCAGTTTGCGGCTGCGGCTCGCAACGATTGCGAAGCGCTGTGGGAGTTGTTTGAGCCCTTTGCAGACGCTGAGTTTCTTATTGAAGTGAGAAAGCAATTTGATGCTCGATACTGGGAAATGCATCTGACAGTGTATCTAATCAAGAGTGGCTACGACGTTGAATGTCCAAAACCCGGTCCGGATGTGGGCATCATTTTCAATGGTCGACGCATATGGTTTGAGGCAACCTCTCCAACACAGGGGCATCCAGATTCACCTGACCGGGTTCCAGACTTCAAGTTCGGCGTTGCTCAAGACGTTCCAGAGGAAAAGATCATACTAAGATATGTAAATAGCATAACAAGCAAATACACTGACCAGTATCTACGGTGGTTAGAAAACGGCATTGTGAGCCCGCAGGATGCATTCGTAGTCGCGTTAAATCCGCACAAACTTCAACACGACTATGCGGACTCTCTACCCCCCAGAATTCTTCAAGCCGCTTTTGCCGTGGGATCCCCTTACGTGGTTATAGACAGCCGAACCCACAAGCAGATCAAATCTGGCTACCAATTCCGCGATCACATTTCCAAGATGTCTGGGACTGCAGTCTCCACCGCGGTGTTCTTGCAAGAAGACTACTTGGGGCTCAGCGCACTTCTATGTTCTCGAATCGATGTGGCGAATCAGCCGAAGAGAATGGGCGCTGATTTTCAGTTGGTGCCAAATCCAAATGCGCGTGTCCAGTTGCCACAAGAGTTTAGGACAATGGGAACATACTTTCGAGTTGAAAGAGACGGCGATGGATTCACAATAAGACCGGAAGAAGTTAATTCCGGAAAGTGACGGCATCTGAGACGGTGTGATGAAAACTACCCTGATCGTGATCCAGAACGCCGCCGACCATGCCGAGGCGAAGGCGCTGGTCATGAAACTCATGGACTCCGACGCGCCACAAGATCAGGCCCGCATGGTGGCGCAGGCGCGCCTCATCGAGGCGTATGAGAAATCGCGCTGGCCGCGCAAGCGTCCGTCGCTGCCCGATCTACTTACCTATCTCATGGACCAGCACGGTCTCAGCCGCGCGGATCTGGTGCCGCTGCTCGGCACGCCGAGCCGCGTCAGCGAAGTGCTTTCCGGCAGGCGCGAACTCAGCATGACCATGGTCAAGCGGCTGCGCGACCGCTTCCACATCCCCGCCGATCTTCTGATCCCTCCGGCGCAGCGAAGGAAGGCAGCCTGACCATGCCCTTCCTCTTCAAGAAATCCATGGAGGTTCACGAGCCCAAGCCGGGATGGCGTGGGGCTTTCGCCTGGGCGCCGTCGATGAGCTTCGTGCAATATGAAATAGAAAAAGGCGCCACGTTGCACGAACATCATCACGACAACGAAGAAGTCTGGATCGTGCTCGACGGCCAACTCGAAATGACGCTCGACGGCGAAACGAGCGTCGCGCGCACCGGCGACATGGTGGTGGTGCCGCGCAATGCGCCTCATTCGGCCCGCGCGCTCACCGCCGTCCGCGCCATCGTGGTCGATCAGCCGGCGCGCCACGAAATCCCCGGCCGCGGTAAGCAGAGCGGGTTGTTTAGTTCATTCCAGATGCCGTCCGCCGCAAATGCGGCGGACCCAGGTGAAATCTAGAAAGCTCTCAACTGGCAAGGCGATTCGTCTTTGCCACTCGGCTCGCGTCGCCTGCGTGGCCCGCAGTCGCGGGCCATGACGGATGGCAAGCGAATGCGTTCGATTTCAACCGGCCGAAGGAATTCACCGCATCGTGATTCCACTGCCGTCGCGTTTGGTCGCAAGATGCTCGCCGGCATCACCGGGGGCATGCAATGCGGAAGATCGGCACATTCGCGCTATTCGGATTTCTCGCGCCGGCCGCATGGCTCTGCGCCGCGCCGTCGGCAATGGCACAACCGTCCGCCTATCCCGCCATGGCGCCGCTAGCCCAATACCTGATGCCGAAGGATGCGGAAATCGCGCTGGCTCGCTCCGCCGCGCCGGCCTCCGTGTCGTCCGATGCCGAAGTGATGGTGCTGGGGCGCAGCGGCTACACCGTCGCCGCGAAGGGAACGAACGGTTTTCTCTGCCTTGTCGAACGCTCCTGGGCCAACGCCACCGACAATGCCGAATTCTGGAATCCCAGCCTGCGCGCGCCCAATTGCTTCAACGCGGCGGCGGCGAGAACCTTCGCCGACATCTATCTGATGAGGACGAATCTGGTGCTGGCGGGGAAATCGCCGGCCGAAATCGCGCGCGCGGTCGCATCGGGGCTCGACACGGGCAAGCTGCCGGCGCTCGCGCCCGGCGCCATGTGTTACATGATGTCGAAGGGGCAATATCTGAACGACCGCGGCAAGCAATGGCATCCACATCTCATGTTCTTCGTCCCCGGTGACACGGCGAAGAGCTGGGGCGCCAATCTTCCGGGTTCGCCGGTCATCGCGTCGAACGACGCGCAAGAACGGGTGACGGTGTTCATGGTCCTGGTCCATCACTGGTCCGACGGCACGCCGGCCAAGATCGCAAGCGACTAGCGCAAGACGATTCCGGCGCGATTGCGGCGAACGCATCGGAAAATCCCGCGATCGCGGCATTCATTCGTCCACGGACCATCGCTTCGCCGCAGGGTTGCCGCAATCGCGCCTTTCTTCGCAATTGATGCAACCGGTGTGTCGCCGGCGGCGTTTGTTCCTTACGTGAATTTCGCGAAAGGAGCTGATCATGAGCGACATGAGAGGGTTGAATGCGCCCAAGCGCGTGGATGTCGGCAGCGGCGGAAAGCTGATCGCCGCCGGCGTCGTTGCGGTTGCCGTCGCCGCGGCGGGCGCGCTCGCTTACGCAAGCGGTCCGCAAATGATTCCGGCGCCGAAGACCGAGGTCGCGGCGAACGCCGCACCGGCGCCTGTCGCCACCACGCCGCCTGCAACGCCGGACGACACGCAGATGGCGGACGCGCAAACCGCACCTTCGACCGCGCCGCAACCGGCGACTCCGCCCGCGGTCGCAACGCCGCAGCCCGCGACGCAGACCGCGTCGCTCGCGCCCAAGCCGGTTGTGAAGAAGGCGAAGACGCGCAAGGCCGCGAAGGAGCCGGGCGCGAACGACGACACCGCCACGGCTGATGCGGTGCAGACGGCGCAGTCGGCTCCGGCCGATACGGCGACGGCTCCGGCGCCCGCGGCAGAGCCGACGCAACCCGCGCCGGATGCGGCCCCGTCGGCGACCGAACCGGCTCCGGCGGCCCAGCCTGCGCCGCAGCCCAACACGGCCGCGCCGCAAACCGATCCGAACGCGGCCGCCGCTCCGCAGACGCCGCAGTAAGGTCCACATCTCCGGCATCGGGACGCCCGCGCATCCGGCGCGGGCGTCTCGGTGCGTGGCGGTCTGGGCTATAGTCGCGGCATGACGGATGCGGCCGCGGGCTACAAGGCGATCTCGAAACTCTACAACGCGCTGATGACGGGGCTCGTGCTCACGCTCGTCTCGCAGCGCGGCGCCGAAGACGCGCGCCGCTTCGTGCTTGCCCATTTCCGCCGCCAGCATCTGGAGAAATTCCGCGACGGTCTCGAGAAGCTCGGGCTCGACCGGCTGCCGCATGCGGTCGCCTGCGCGCAATATCACTATTTCTCCAATGCGCTCGGCGGCGTGAAGACCGAATATGTTTACGAAAGCGACCGCAAGGCCTGGGTGCGCTATCCGCCGCCGCGCTGGATCTGGCAGGGCACGGCCATCTGCGCGATCCCGCGCGACGTCAACGAAGCCATGCTGCATGGCTGGCACGGCCACAATGGCGTCACGCTGGGCAATCCCCGCCTCGGCTTCGTCTGCACCGGTCAGACGGTGAACGGCGATCCCGGCCTCGAAGGCTATTACTATGAATACGACCGCGACATCGAAGCGAGCGAACGCGTCCGCTTCGTGCGCGACGAGCGCATGCCGCAATTCGATCCGGCAAAGGCGCCCAGGCTCGAATCCGCAAGCTGGCCGCAAGAGCGGCTGAGGAAAGTCGAGCGCTCCTACGCCATGGAATATGTCCGCTCGGCTCTGCCTACGATGCAGGAATTGTTCGGCGTCGAGGAATCCACCGCCCTCGTCGCCCGCACCGCGCGGCTCATCGGCCTGCAATTCCACGAAGACGCGGCCGCCACGCTCGGCATCGCGGGCACCGATTGCGAATCCTTCGCGCGCATTCTCGAAGCGCTGGCGCAAGCGCAAGGCGAAAGCGTATCGCGCGACGGCGCAACCGTGACGCAAACCGGCTGGCGCCTGATGCAGGGCATCGCGCTCCAGGATGAAGCCGCCGCGTTCCGCGCCTGGAACGCGCTGTGGGAAGGTGCCGCGCTCGCGCACAACCGCGCGCTGGCTCTCCTCACCCGGCGCGACGGCGATACCGTCGTCTGGCACTGCTGAGGGCCGCGCCAAACACGCAGGCGCACGATTGGTTCCGATTAACCCGCCGAAACCTGCCCGCATGCTCCCGCGTTCAGTCCGGAAAGGAGAAGCGCCATGGAAGATATGAGAGGCGAGTTCAAGGCGAAAGCGCCGCGCGGCGGCTCCGGTGCGTTCTTTGCGGGCTTCATCGTCATCGCCGCGCTGGTCGCGATCGGCGCCTGGGGTTACGCCACGAATTGGTGGAACCAGCCGCAGCAGACGGTGACCGCCCAGATCAACCCGCCGCCTGTCGGGCCCATCGTTCCGAACACCACGCCGCCGGCCAATCCGGCGCCGCAGCCGCCCAACGGCACCATCGGGCCGCAGGCGCAACCGGCGCCGCCGCCCAAGACCCCCGGCAGCCCGGGCTGACAAGCCGCCGCCGGTTCTGGCACTCTGGCTCCCGGCAATCCCGGGAGCCGGTGCCATGGCCACGCGCGTCCACGCGAGGAAACTCGAAGCCGAAGACAAGCATTTCGCCACCGCGCGCATCCGCGTGTCTCCACTCAATCCGGTGATCGGGGCGGAGATCGAAGGCGTCGACCTTCGCGAGCCGCTCGACGGCGAGACCTTCGCCGAAGTCAAAGCCGCGTTCGATGCCTGGAGCGTGCTCGTCTTCCGCGACCAGCATCTGACGAACGATGACCACAAGCGTTTCGCGCGCCTGTTCGGGCCGCTGCACGTGCATCCCTATCACGCCAAGAACGTGGCGCCGGAGCATGCTCAGACCAGCGCCTTCCCCGATCAGGTCCCCGATCCGGAGATCCTGGTGGTGAAGGCCGATCGGAATTCGAAGTTCGTGGCGGGCGAGGATTGGCACACCGACGTCTCTTGCGATGCCGAGCCTCCCATGGGCTCGATGCTCTACCTCACCAAGACGCCGGAGATCGGCGGCGGCGACACCTGCTTCGCCTCCACCACGCGCGCTTACGACATGCTGTCCGAGCCGATGAAGGCGTTCGCGCAAACGCTGGCGGCCGTGCATGACGGCGCCAAGCCCTACACCGGCGGCTACGGCACCCCGCCGCCGGAAGGCGGCTGGCCCAAGAACACCCACCCCGTCGTCACGCGCCACCCCGACACGGGCAAAAAGGCGCTCTTCGTCAATCGCGGCTTCACCACGCGCATCGTGGGGCTGGCGCGCAAGGAAAGCGATGCGCTGCTCGAGATGTTCTGGCGCCACATCGAGACCACGCTCGAATGCCAATGCCGCGTCAAATGGATGCCGAACACGCTCGTCTTCTGGGACAACCGCGTCACCCAGCATCATGCGGTGTGGGACTACTACCCCTATGCCCGCTACGGCCGGCGCGTCTCCATCGTGGGTGCGCGGCCCGCGGCGTGACGCCTACGTGTATCTGCGTAGGCGCGGGCCTGCGCCTTAACCGCGTTTCTTTATGACCTCTTAATCGGCTGGCCGCATTCTCTGCGCCGCAAAGATTGGATTTTACGAAAATGTACGTGACCGAGGCCGAAGCGCGGAAACTGTGGTGTCCGTTCGTGCGCGTCGACGGCTCGAACCGCTTCAACAACACGCGCAACGAAGGCTACAACGAGGCGCCCGGTCCCTATCACTGCCTCGGCAGCGAATGCATGGAATGGCGCGCGGTGCATGCGCGCTTCCTGAAGGAAGGCGCCTCGCACCTGCTCGAAGGCCACGGCTATTGCGGCCTCGGCGGCAGGCCGGATTTCGAATGAGCGCGGCTCTGGCCGCTCTCTTGACGCAAAGCCGCCTTAAGCCGATATCTTCAATGGAGTATCCGGCTTTTTCGCCATGTTGTCCCAAAAGGCGCGCTACGCGCTGCACGCCCTGATCGCGCTCGCCGAGCACGGCCGCGACGCGCCGATGCTGATCGGCGACATCGCGGAGCGCGCCGACGTGCCGCGCAAATTCCTCGAACAGATCCTGCTCGATCTCAAGAAGCGCGGCATCGTGCAGAGCCTGCGCGGCCGCGCCGGCGGCTATCTGCTCGGCCGCTCGCCGCGCGACATCTCCTTTGCCGAGATCATCCGCGCCATCGATGGGCCGCTCGCGCTCGCGCCTTGCGTCAGCGTCACCGCCTACCAACGCTGCATCGATTGCCGCGACGAGCGGACCTGCGCCATCCGCAAGGTGCTGTTCGCGGCGCGCGACGCCACCGCCAAGGTGCTCGAGACTCACACCCTCGCCGGCGCTCTCGCCTCGTCCCGCCGCCGCTGACGCCCGCGTCAGGTTCCGGCGTTCCAGCAGGAACATCTTAATCCCTATTGACTCGATAGAGATAAAGATGTTGTCTGGTACGGCAAGCGAGGGGATGCGATGCGATGTCATTGTCCGAAACCACGAAGGTCTTGGCGGGCGCCGCCGCACTCGCCGTAGTTGCGACCTCCGCGAACGCCGCCGGCGCCGATCCGCAATCCAGGATCGATGCGCTACAGCAGCAGATCGATGAATTGAGCGCGCAGGTCACCGACCTTAAGCGCAGCACAAGCAACCAATATGCGGACATGAAGAACCAGCCGCCGCCGGAGGCAGCGCTGTCGCTCAAGGGCGGCCGTCCCACGTTCCAATCGGCGGATGGCGGCTTCAGTCTCGCGATCCGCGCGCTGGTGCAATACGACACCGCCTATTATTCGCAGGAAAAAGCGCCGGCAGGCGTCGACTTTTCGAGCGGCGGCAATTTCCGTCGTGCCCGTCTCGGCGTGCAGGGAATGCTGTTCAAGGACTGGTCTTATCAGTTCATCTACGATTTCGGCGGATCGGGAACGGAAGGGGCTTCGATCAGCAGCGCCTATATCCAGTATGACGGCCTCGCCCCTCTGCACTGGAAGATCGGCGCTTATGCGCCGCCGGAGAGCTTCGACGATTCGACGTCGGCATCGGACCTCCTGTTTCTGGAGCGCGCGCAACCGGCGGATCTTGCGCGCGGCATCGCGGGCGCGGATGGACGCGACGCCACCACGCTCTTTGCCTATGACGACGATTATTTCGCCGCGCTGTCCTACACCGGCGACTCCGTCCAGGATTCGGGGGTTTTCGACGAGCAGCAGGCGCTGGTCGGGCGCGTCGCCTATCGCCTGTTCGGCGGCGGCGACGCGAATTTTGCCGTCGGCGGGGACTCGTCTTACGTCTTCGAACTCGCGCAGACCGCGCCGGGCGCGGGCGCGCCGTCCGCCATCCGTCTGCGCGAGCGTCCCGAGTTGAACGTGGACGATCAGAACATCCGTCTGATCGACACGGGCAGCATCGACGCGAGCAAGGTGTGGGAATGGGGCGCGGAGGCCGCCGCCAACTGGCGCAATCTTTACGCCCAGGGCGGATATTTCGGGTTCGCGGTGACGCGGCGCGACAGCAGTCTCCCCAATCCCTCCTTCGGCGGATGGTATGCACAGGCGAGCTGGGTGCTGACCGGCGAATCGAAGGCTTACGTGCCTTCCACCGGCAGCTACACCGTGCCGAAGCCGAACGAACCGTTCTCGCTCGGCAAGCCCGGGCCCGGCGCCTGGGAACTGGCGGCGCGCTATAGCGACCTCGACTTGAACGATGGCGCCGGCATAGCCGGCCTGCCCACCCCGCTTGGCGGCATCCGCGGCGGCGAGCAGAAAATCTGGACCGCCGGCGTCAATTGGTATCCGAACAGCGCCATCCGCTTCCAGCTCGATTACCAGCACACCGGCGTTTCGCGATTGAGCGGTGCGGGCGGAAGCCTGGCCGCGAAACTCGACGCGGTGTCGCTGCGCGCCCAGCTTTCTCTCTGATTTGGCTTTGCCGAAGCAAAGGAGAACCCGATGCGGAAATTCCATGGACTTGTTCTGGCCGTTTTGCTCACGCTCGGTGCCGGTGCCGCGCAGGCGAACGACATTCATCTGTTGAACGTGAGCTACGATCCGACACGCGAGCTCTACAAGGCGATCAATCCGCTATTTGCGGCCGAATGGAAAGCCAAGACCGGCGACACGGTCACCATCGACATGAGCCATGGCGGCTCGGGCGGACAGTCGCGCGCCGTGATCGATGGGCTCGACGCCGATGTCGTGACGCTGGCGCTCGCCTACGACATCGACGCCATCGCGCAGAAGGCCAAATTGCTGCCCGCCGACTGGCAGAAGCGCCTGCCGGAGAATTCGACGCCCTATACGTCGACCATCGTCTTCCTGGTGCGCAAGGGCAATCCATGGAAGGTGAAGGATTGGCCCGATCTGGTGAAGCCAGGGATCCAGGTCGTTACCCCCAATCCGAAAACCTCCGGCGGCGCGCGCTGGGCCTATCTCGCGGCCTGGGCCTATGCCGCGCATGCGCCCGGCGGCAATGCCGAGAAGGCGAAGGCGTTCGTCGCCGAACTTTATCATCATGTGCCGGTGCTCGATTCGGGCGCGCGCGGATCGACCATCACCTTCACCCAGCGCGGCATCGGCGACGTGCTTCTGTCATGGGAGAACGAGGCGCATCTGGTGCTCAAGGAAGCCGGCGGCGATCAATACGAGATCGTCTATCCGTCCTCCTCGATTCTGGCCGAGCCGCCGGTTGCCGTCGTCGACGCCAACGCCAAACGGCATGGCACAGAAGCGGCGGCGCAAGCCTATCTGCGCTTCCTCTATACGCCCAGGGCGCAGGAGGTGGAGGCCGACAATTTCTACCGGCCGCGCGATCCCAAAATCCTGGCGGCGCATGCCGCGATCTTCCCGGCGATCAAGCTCTATACGATCGACGAGGATTTCGGCGGCTGGCAGAAGGCGCAAGCCGTGCACTTCGCGGACGGCGGCGTGTTCGACCAGATATACAAGCCGGGGCGCTGACGATGGCCGGCGCGTTCGCGCGATGGCGTGCGCCCAGCGTGTTGCCCGGCTTCGGGCTCTCGCTGGGCTTCACGCTGTTCTATCTCTCCGCCCTGGTTCTCATACCTTTGGCGGCGCTTATCGTCAGGCCCTGGGATTTGGGCTTCGCGGGCTTCTGGCGTGTCGTCGCCGCGCCCAGGACCCTGGCCGCGCTGGAGTTGTCGTTCGGAGGCGCGGCGCTCGCCGCCGGCATCAACACGATATTCGGACTCATCGTCGCCTGGGTGCTGGTGCGCTATCGGGTGCCGGGCAAGCGGCTGATCGACGCGCTGGTCGATCTGCCCTTCGCGTTGCCGACAGCGGTCGCCGGCATCGCACTGTCCGCCCTCTATGCGAGCAATGGCTGGCTCGGCGCGCCACTGGCTGGGCTCGGCATCAAGGTTGCCTATACGCCTCTTGGCGTGGTGGTCGCGCTGGTGTTCATCGGGCTGCCCTTCGTGGTGCGCACGCTGGAGCCGGTTCTGGCCGATATGGGCCACGAGGCCGAGGAGGCGGCGGCCACGCTGGGCGCCTCGCGCCTGCAGACCTTCCGGCGTGTCGTCCTGCCGGCACTCTCGCCCGCGCTGATCACCGGTGCGGCGCTGGCTTTTGCCCGTGCGGTCGGGGAGTACGGATCGGTGATCTTCATTGCCGGCAATCTGCCGATGGTGTCAGAGATCGCTCCGCTGCTCATCGTCATCAAGCTGCAGGAGTACGACTATGCCGGCGCGGCGGCCATCGGCGTGGTGATGCTGGCGGTGTCGTTCGTCATGCTGTTCGCGCTCAATGCGCTGCAAGGCTGGACGGCGCGACGATGACCAAGCCTCGTTTCAAGAAGCCGACCGAGGACCCCGTCGCGGCGCGCGTTGCGCTGACCCTCACCGCGGTTCTGTTCATCGGGCTGTTCCTGCTGCTGCCTTTGGTGGTGGTGTTTTCGCAAGCCTTGAGCACCGGCTTTGCGGCGGCGCGCGCCGCGATCCTGGAACCGGATGCGCTTTCGGCCATCCATCTGACGCTGATCACCGCCGCGATTGCGGTGCCGCTCAACATGGTGTTCGGCGTGTCTGCGGCCTGGGCCATCGCGAAGTTCGATTTTCGGGGAAAAAGCGTTCTCACCACCCTGATCGATCTGCCGTTCTCGGTGTCGCCGGTCGTTGCCGGCTTGATTTATGTGCTGGTGTTCGGATTGCAGGGCTGGCTCGGACCGTGGCTGCGCGCGCACGACATCAAGATCATCTTCGCGCTGCCGGGCATCGTGCTGGCCACGATCTTCGTCACCTTTCCCTTCGTGGCGCGCGAGCTCATTCCGCTGATGACCGATCAGGGGCGCGACGAAGAGGAAGCGGCGGTCTCGCTTGGCGCCACCGGGCTTCAGACCTTCTTCCGGGTCACCCTGCCCAATGTCAAATGGGGCCTGCTCTATGGCGTCCTCTTGTGCAATGCCCGTGCGATGGGAGAGTTCGGTGCGGTCTCGGTGGTCAGCGGCCATATCCGAGGACTGACCGACACCATGCCGCTGCATGTCGAGGTTCTCTACAACGATTATCAATATGTCGGCGCCTTCGCGGTGGCGTCGTTGCTGGCGCTTCTGGCGCTGGTGACGCTGGCGCTCAAGTCGCTTCTCGAATGGCGCTACGCGGACGAAATCGCCGCCGTGCATCGGCATTGAGTTTGACATCGATGGAGCATCCCCATGTCGCTTGTGATCGATTCCATCGTCAAAAGTTTCGGCCGCTTCCCGGCGCTCAAGGGCGTGAGCTTCACGGCGCCGCAAGGCGCGCTGGTGGCGCTTCTCGGACCTTCCGGCTCGGGCAAGACAACACTGTTGCGTATCTTGGGCGGCCTTGAGGCCCCGGATTCGGGTGACGTGCGCTTTGCGGATCTGAATTGGCTGCGCGTGCCGGCGCGTGCGCGGCGCGCGGGCTTCGTTTTTCAGCACTATGCGCTCTTCCGGCATATGACTGTGGCGCAGAACATTGCATTTGGGCCGAGTGTGCGTTCGCGCCGGGAACGCCCCTCGCGAGCGGATATCGCCCGCCGGGTGGATGAATTGCTCGACCTCGTCCAGCTGCCGGGACTGGGCACGCGCTATCCGAGCCAGCTTTCGGGCGGGCAGCGCCAGCGCGTGGCGCTGGCCCGCGCGCTCGCCATCGAACCGCGCATGCTGCTGCTCGACGAGCCGTTCGGCGCCTTGGATGCCAAGGTGCGCAAGGACCTGCGCGGCTGGCTGCGCAGTCTCCAGGAGCGGCTCGGGATCACCACCGTTTTCGTGACCCACGACCAGGACGAAGCGTTCGCCATCGCCGATCTGGTCGCCGTCATGAATGCGGGCGCGATCGAGCAGTATGGTACGCCACAAGACGTGATGCGTGCCCCGCGCACGCCTTTTGTGGCGGACTTCTTGGAAAGCGGGTCCAATCGCTTGGATGCCTAGCGCCTGCGCCTCACGCTCCACGCCAGCCAGATCGCCGGCACCACGATGAGGCCGGCCATGTAGAATGGCGCGTCGATCCCAAGCGTAGTGAAGCCGATGCCGAGCACGAACGGCCCCACCACGCGCGCCAGCGAGCCCATGGCGTTGTTGAGGCCGAGATATTGGCCCTGATGTTCCCATTCGGCGTTGCGCGAGATGATCGCGGCGACGTTCGGCCAGGCGATGGATTGCCCGAACGCGGATATCGCCAGCAAAGGCACGGTGGTGACGGCGCCCACGGACAAGGTCTGCAGCAGGAAGCACAGCGCGGTGATGCCCATGCCGAAGGCCAAAACCCGCGCCTCGCCGAA
>Ga0335085_10008367_pt1 | contig 15799 bp, 15 predicted proteins | sample Lox_Sample_45_FD_206712 | JGI IMG/M metagenome (GOLD analysis project Ga0335085, IMG submission 206712) | Soil microbial communities from Loxahatchee National Wildlife Refuge, Florida, United States - Lox_Sample_4.5 | ecosystem: Environmental > Terrestrial > Soil > Wetlands | place: USA...
AAGGGAGAGGAAGTGTACCTGTTCCACACGGCGGCCAGTCCGCAATGGGCTCGTACGCTGTTCCTCGAGTATCTGGCTCGTGCCAACCAACTTCACGCTCACCCAGAGTGGTACAACGCGTTGACGCGTAATTGCACTACCGTGATTTTTCGTTCCATGGCCGATATTGGCCGGCTACCTCCCGGCACGACCCTACACAATTGGCAGATCCTTCTGAACGGCCGCAGCGATGAGATGCTCTACAACGGTGGGAATCTGGCAGGTGGGTTGCCCTTCCCCGAATTGAAGGAATCCGCCCACATTAACGATGCCGCCCGTCAAGCGGACGATGATCCCGATTTCTCCCAGCGGATTCGCGTGGGACGCCCCGGATTCGAATATCTAAGAGCAGGTGATGCACATGCTAAAAATCCATGAACGTCTACGTGGGGCGAATGTTTTTCCGTTGATCTTGCTTGTGCTGGCAACGTTTCTGGCTACCGTGGCCGACGCCCAGGAATCCGCGATAACAGCGCCGGCCGCACCCCGTGTGGTTACTCCCGGCGAAATGTTTGCGTTTTTCTTCTTGATGCTGGGGCCGCTAAAGATCCTTGGCCCATTCGTGCAAATGACCCATGGCGCGGACGTCACATTTACGCGGCGCCTGGCGCTACGGGCCTTTATCTATTCGTGCATCGCCCTGGTCGCGGCCGCGGTGATTGGTGAAAATTCCATGCAGAAATTTCACATTTCGGTGCCCGTCCTAGCCATTGCCGCCGGAATCATTTTGTTTCTGGTGGCCCTGCGAACGATCATGGAACAATTCGATGGGAACGCTATGCGCCCCGCACCGACTATCGAACCATCGCTGCGACTGGCAATCTCGCCGCTGGCTTTCCCCACGATCGTGACGCCCTATGGGGTCGCCGCAGTGATCATTTGCGTCAGCTTAACGCCCGATTTTCTTACCAAGAGCGCCATTTTCGGCGCTTTGCTGGTCCTGATGCTCGTGAATCTCGTTGCTATGCTATACGCCCGGCCGGTTCTAAAATATCTGGGCATGCCCATGCAACTGCTAGGGACGGTCCTAGGCATCATTCAAGTGGCTCTGGGACTGCAGATTATTCTTGCCGGGCTCCGCGGGCTGGGCATTCATCTTCAGGGCTGAATTCTTCTTTTCCATGAAACCAACTTTCCTCCTGCACATCCAACAGAAGAAGTTACAATCTTGGCCATGGATTCGACGCAAAAATTGACACCGTTTTCACTGCTGGGAGACGCTGATCCCGTTCCGCCCGGCTTTTACGTGGCGCAGCCGGAGCAGGCGCAGACCCTGTCACTGCTCTATGAGATCAGCCACGAGCTGACGTCGATCCTGGACCGGGAAGAACTCCTGCGGCAGATTGCGGAGCGAGTCAAAAAGCTGGTCGACTACCAAACTTTTACAGTGATGCTCTGGAACGAGGAAGCCCAGGTACTGGAAAGTGTTTTCTCGCTGCGTTTCAAGGACACCATGCCGTCGCGCTTTCAGATGCCGCTGAATCAGGGCATTACGGGCGCGGCGGCCGCGGAACGCCGCACGATTCGTGTGGTGGACGTCCGGCTGGATTCGCGCTATGTGCAATGTGGCAACGACGTGGAAGTGCGTGCAGAATTGGTGGTGCCGTTGCTCCGGCAGGACCGACTGGTGGGCGTGCTGGACCTGGAGAGCACCGAGCCGCACGCGTTTACGGCGGAACACGAGCGCTTGCTGAATATTCTGGGTTCGTACATCGCCGTTGCGCTAGAGAATGCGCGGCTGTTCGAAGAGTCGCGGCAAACGCAGGTACGCCTCCAGGATGATCTAGAGACGGCGCGTGAAATTCAGCGACAACTGCTTCCTTCCGGCGCGCGGGAAGTCCCCGGCTTGGATTTGGCTACGGCCTACGTTCCGGCGAGAGAGCTGGGCGGTGATTTCTACGACCTGCTGCCTTACGGCGTCGGACGTCTGGCGATTGTGAATGGCGACGTCTCTGGCAAAGGGACGGCGGCGGCGCTGTTCGGTTCGCTGGCCATTGGCATCTTGCGTGAGTTGGTACACGAGAGCGAAGCTACCGCGGCGGAAATGCTGGAGCAATTGAATGGGCGCCTGCTGGCCGCACGCCTGGACGCGCGCTTCATTGCCATGCAATTTGCTATTTATGATGCGGCGCTGCGCGAGCTGAATATCTCGAACGCTGGCGGCACGCTGCCCCTTCTGGTTCGCAATGGTGAGGTGACCGAAATCAATGTGACCGGCATGCCGCTCGGCCTTCTGCCGGAGGCGGAATACGAAGATCAGACGCTTAGCCTGTCGCCGGGAGACATTGTGGTCTTCGCGTCCGACGGCATTCACGAATCCATGAACAAGGACCAGGAAGAATTCGGCGTGGAGCGATTGAAGGCGCTGCTGGCGACGGTGGTTCCCGAGGATCCCGGCTACACGGTGGCGCAGCGTATTGTGAGGGCCACCGACGAGCACGCCGGGGCAGGCCGCCCGCCCCACGACGACCGTACGCTCTTGATTTTGCGCGTAACGGAAGATTCCGAATCGGATTTTTCCAAGCTGCCGATCATCTACTGAGGCGCGCTGTTGACGCTTTAGCCGCTCCCGCAACTATCTACCGACGAATCCGCGCTATGATTTCGCAGCCTGGCAGTTTGCGAAAACCCTTCATCCTGGCGACTGAATTCTACGAAGTGGGGAAGCTTTAGGGGTTAGGCCGATCGAAGACTTGGCGGGGGGTGAAAACGAGGGTGTCCCATGAATCTTGATCCGGTGACAATGGTGCCGTGGAGCGCCGACTGGTTGTGGAGTTTGCCGCTAAGCGTGACAACGGTGGTGATTCATGTGGTGGGCCTGTACTTCATTCGGCAACGATTCGACAAAGTATTGATCTACGCGAGCCGCGGGAAAATGACCACGGTTGCTTTGCTGTTCATGGCAGGCACAACGGTCTCGGTAACGATGCTGCACGGACTGGAAGCCGCCATATGGGCGCTCGGATTCCGATTGCTCCATGCTTTGCCCGACAAAAAATCCGCCATGCTTTATTCGCTCAATGCCATGACCACATTCGGTCGCTCGGGCACGAATCTGGAGGAGCACTGGCAGCTTATGGGAGCGCTGGAAGCGCTGAACGGGCTGATCCTCTTCGGGCTTTCGACCGCTTTCCTTTTTGCCATCATTCAGGAGGCGTGGGCGCGACTGGGACGGCCCGAGCAATCGAGCCCGACCTTGGCTTGACCGCAGTCACTTTGCCTTTAGGAACGTTCCCTTTTCGAGATCTTGAAAGGCTTCCCGCAATTGCTGCTGGGTGTTCATCACGATGGGTCCATACCAAGCGACTGGTTCTTCCAGCGGTTTGCCGGACACCAGCAGAAAGCGGATACCGTCGTCGCCTGCCTGCACGATCACCTCGTCACCGCGATCGAAAAGCACCAGCGAGCGGTTATCCGCTTCGGACGGTGGGTTAGTGTCGGCCCAGCTGACCGGCTCCGTCGGTACCGCTAGCGGATCGGAAGCGTTGCAGAACTTCCCTGCTCCCGCAAACACATAAGCAAACGCATGACGCGTGGTTTCCACCGGCAAGACCTTTCTTTTGCCCGGAGGCACGGAAACGTCGAGATAAATCGGGTCGGCAGCGACCCCGTCGACGGGACCTCGGGTTCCCCAGAAATTCCCGCAAACGATACGCGCGTGGGTTCCATCGCCGTCAGTTACTTCCGGAATGTCTGGCGACTTCACTTCCTGATAGCGCGGTGCGGTCATCTTCAAAGACGACGGCAGATTCGCCCACAACTGAAAGCCGTGCATTCGTCCGGCATGATCGCCTTTGGGCATCTCCTGATGGATGATTCCACTGCCTGCGGTCATCCACTGCACGTCTCCGGAACCAATTGCGCCGCGATTGCCGAGGCTGTCGCCATGTTCCACGGTGCCGGCCAGGACATACGTGACGGTCTCGATCCCACGGTGCGGATGCCAGGGGAAGCCTGCGAGATAATCTTCCGGCACATCATTGCGAAAATCGTCGAGCAACAGGAAGGGATCGAACTCCGAGGTGTTGCCAAAACCAAAGGCGCGCCGCAGGTGCACTCCCGCGCCTTCGCGTGTGGGTTTCGATTGAATCAGCCGCTTCACAGGTCGTAGGGACATAAGAACCTCCCGGGTTTGCCAGTCTGTCGTGGGGTGGTGGCCAGCGTCAACAGCAGAATAGATGGCCGGGCGCAGAGGAAAGATATACGGCCGCACCCGATGGGCCCGGCGAAACCGTTAGTTATTTTAATCGTTTTTCTGGATCTCGTGCGCTTCGCTTACTGCAAAGGTGAACGCGCGGCGATAAAATCCGTGGGTCGGTTCGTCAACCATTCTATGGTGTGGGTGGAGTGACTGCGTTGAAGATGAACAGCAAAGGATCGCCGGAAACCGGAATGGCGAACAGGACATCGCCGTTGGTGACCAGCGGAAAGTTGCCGGCGTCGAGACTGCCCGAGCCATCGCCATTGACGCGGATGGATCCAATGCGCGGAGTGTTCGGCACCGAGCCGGTGATCAGCGGCGTCACGACATAGCCGCCTGTGCCGTCGAAGGTAAATGCGCCTAAGTACGCGCCATTTAGGCCGTCCACATCCTCTCCGGTGCTCGCTGCGTAGTTACCGAAGACGCTGGACTCGGCGTAGTTCGGCGCAGTGCTCGACTGGACGACGAGCGTCCCGTAACTCGCGTCGGCATCCGTGCCGGCAAGAAATGCCGCAATGCCGTCATCGGCCGTGGCGCCGGCGGTGAGGTAAGCCACAGGGGGCGCCGATGTCAGGCCCGTGAACGAAAGACGGCCGGAAGCCGCTTCCACAACGAAGGTGCTGCTGGGATAAGGAGTGCTGGTGTAGGTTCCGGCATCGTTGGCGTAAATCCTCGCGGTAGGAATTGTGCCCGTGCTGGTAGCGCTCAGAGTTCCAATTTCCGCCACGTTTCCCGGGGTGCTCCCACTCGCGTCCAATCCCTGGGACGCGAGAAGGTAGTAGCCGTTCAACGTTCCGCCCGTAGACGCATTCGAAGCCAGCGCGCGACCGGACAGCAGAGGCGAACTAACACTGTCGGTGGAGAGGTCTGTGGACAGCAAAATCAAATCGGAGCCGTTGAGGACATAGAAGGCAAAATCAAAGGTAAGATTGCCGGTAGGCGTGGTGGTGAAATAACTTCCCGTTCCGCGGCCCGATGCCGGATCGATTGTGCCATTGAACATGCCGTAGCCTCCGGTGAGCTCGCCGGACGGCGTTCCGCCAGCATTGAGATCGGCGTAGCCTGCCGACAATGTTCCAGAATTATTTGTAACACTGCCCGCCATGGCGGTGCGCAAAAGGCCTCCAGAGCTGGCGGTCCAGCCATCGACACCCAAAGCGTAGTTGGGTTGGAACGCCGTGAGGGCGAATGCGCTGGGCACTTGCACGTGGATGAATCCGGAGGCGTTGGTTCCGGCGCCAGCCGTGTTGTCTGATTCGATGATTCTGCCCGTGTGATAGGTAGTGCCGTCGAATCCGCTCAGACCGAAATTAAACTGCACGCCGGTAGGAACGAGAACGGGCTCGACCGCGGACGATTTCGCATGACGAACGCGGCCGATGCTTGTGGGCTTAAACGTGGGCGCCGGGCCCGCCGGCTTCGCCGCCACCGTCGTGGTGGCCAGTCCAGAGAACGATAGGTACAGGCATCCCCGCGCGGCAGAGCCGAAGGCATACGAACTCTTGGCTAAATCCACCTGCAAGCTTTGGGGCCCGTTGGTGAATCCATTGTAATCCACGGCCGCGCTGGTAATTCCTCCGGCGCCGTCGGGCGTGAAACTTCCCGCGATGTCGATGGGATTACCGCTGCTGTCGGTCCCTTTGACCAAAAAGGCGTAGGGATTCGCAGGGATTAGAGCCGTTTCGTTCCCGCGTGGAGCGCATTCCGCGGCGGAACCGCTGATGGTCAGGGCCAAGCTTTGGGAAGTCGCGCTACCGTTGCTCGAATCCGTTACCGTGAAGACATAGGGGCCATACGAACCCGCGGTTGTGGGCGTTCCGGCAAGCACTCCGGCGCTGGTTATGTCCGCCAACCCCGGAGGCAAGGCACCGCCGGAGGTTTCAGTCCAGGTGTAAGGGGGAGTTCCACCACTGGCAGCGAGAGTGACCGAGTAAGCGGTTCCCACGGAGCCGGCCGGCAGAGAGGTAGTTGTCACGGTCAATTGCGCACCGGTGATTTTAATGCTCAGGCTAGGCGAGGCTGCGGTGGCTCCCGTGGAATCCGTGACCTTAAAAATGTAGGGACCAAAAGTACCTGCCGTTTGCGGCGTGCCATGAAAAACGCCAGCCGAGCCCAAAGTTACACCGGCCGGCATATCTCCTCCAGAAGTTTGGGACCAGGTGTAGGGGGAGGTTCCGCCCGCGGCGTTGAGATTCGCGGAATAGCTGATGCCCACTATGCCGTCGGGAAGCGAACTGGTACCCACCGTCAGCGCCGGCGTTGTACTACTCCCTCCGCACCCCGGAATCTGCAGAGCGACAAGCAGCACAACCAGAACAATGGCGCAGCGGTAACGGCGATGCATTCGGCCTCCTCGGCCCTGCAATTGAATTTGAAAGATGGCCAGCGAGCTGGGCCGGCGTCGCATGATCGCTGCTTCAGCTAAAGTCGTGGCCTAGGACACAGGGATTGTGATGGGCCGGATGGTTCCGGCGTTGTCCAGGTTGAGGCGAGACGCAATACCCTGCACACACCCCGCCCGCACACACGCCCTTACTTAAGTTCCTCCCCAGTGTGCGAAAAGTTCCCGTCCGGATGATTGGACGTCCCGCGAGGAGTGCTGCGTTTCGGATTTTTTCGAAGCTATCGAGAGCGCGCGGTCTGCGCCAGCTGAGGGGGGGACTGCCCCGAAGCCCCTAACATGGGGAGCCACTGCTCACGCACGGATGCAAACTGCGTCCAACTGCGCTTGGAGACGGGCTCGGAGGGCGGCAGCCCGAGTTTTTCGAAGTTCAGGAACTGCCCTTTTTGCGAAATTCGAAAATCAAGGTGGGGGCCCGTGGCCAGTCCGGTCATGCCGACCAATCCAATGGTCTTGCCGATTTCCACATGCTCGCCAAGGTGTACGAAGATCCTGGACAAGTGCAGGTACATGGTTTCGTAGCCTTGGGAGTGCGCGATCTTTACCATATTGCCGTCGCCACCCTTGCGCCCGGCAAATTCCACACGCCCAGCGCCGATCGTTTGCACCGGCGTGCCTGTCGGCGCGCCATAATCCGTGCCCAAGTGCGGCCGATACGTTTTCAAGATTGGGTGAAAGCGTGCCTTACTGAAATGCGAAGTTACCGGCGCGGCAAATTTCAGGGGCGAGCGCAGGAAGGCTTTCTGGAGAGACTTGCCCTCTGCGGTGTAATAGGCGGGATGTCCCTGGTCGTCGTGAAACAAGAGCGCCTGATATTTCTTGCCGCCATTATCGTACTCCGCAGCCAAAATCCGGCCGTAACCCGCGGTCGTGCCATTCGTGTATTTCTTCTTCTCGATTACGATGCTGAACGTGTCGCCCTTGCGCGGGTCGGTGTAGAAGTCCATGTCGTAACCAAAAATCTGCGCGAGCCGCATGGCTACTTCCGCGGATTCTCCGGCGTCTTCGACGGCATTAAACAACGAGTCGTCCAATTGACCGTTTACCGAGCTTACTTCCAAATGCGAGGGGATTTCCCGCACTTCCGCGGAAAATCCATCGGTCGCCGGCACGATGTGGAGCATGCGATCAGGATCGATCTTGTAGTCAATCAGCCGCAGTTCGCCTTGCACCGAACGGCCTACGATGAGTGCGTTCCCCGCGCGCAGTTGGCGAAGATTGAAGGCATGCTGAGCCGCGGTAGTGGCTTCTCCAGCTTCCAAGGATGTCAACCCGAAGTGTTGCAGTGCCGCAGCGAAATTTTCGCCGGCAGGTAATTTACTTTCTACTGGAAGGACTAGTTGGGCGCGGATCCGTTCCGCGTCCGCGCGGCCTAGCCTGACCTGATTCTGAAATTCATTTTCGATTTGGCGGCGCTGACGCAGTACCTGGCCATTCACCACGATACCCACCGCCACAACAATTCCCAGAACAACCAGAAATCCCCTGCTCAAAGGTCCCCCAGACGATTGCCTACTCGAGCTTGCCGTCGCGATGACAGAAAGCCACGCAAGTCCGACGAAATAGAATACCGCACGCTTCTCTTTTGTCTCAATGGGGTTGGTCCGTCAAACAATAGCGGCGGGTGGTGCGCTCAAGTCGGCACGGGGCGTTTGCGAGATTCCGCGAGGAGTTGCGCGAATTCACACAGTTGCAGGATTGCGGGATCGATAAGTGCTCTGCCTTCAATATCGCCAAGCGACCGATTATGGCATTAGCCTTGCCCTCTTCAAGGTGGGGGACTGCAATGATTGAACTGGAAGTCCATCCTCAAATACATGTAAGCGAGCAACAGCAACACCCAGACTACTCGACCTGTTACGAATGCCACCGCAGCTTTCACGCCAAGAGCGAAGATCAGTTGAGCCTGAACCTGTGCGACACCTGCTTCGATGCCGTTCGGCACGTCAGCGAACCCGTGGTGAGCATCCACGTCAAAGTACGCCCGCGCCATCCGATCGCCCTCTGAACGGACACACCTGGACCCGCACGCTACGTTGCGGCTGCGATTTTCCTGGAAATTCTTACTTTCCGGCAGTTACGCCCGAGATGGACGCGGTCTTTACGGGTTCGGAGAAATAATTCTGCTCGCGCAGCCGGCGATAAATTCCGCCTGCCACTCGTGCCGCCGTCGGACCCTTCACACGGCGCGTGTTGCCGCGCAACAGCACCGCCAACGCAATCTTGGGATGGGCTTCATCGGCGTAGGTGACAAACCAGCCGATGCGTGAGGGATTCGTGTGGTCGTCGCAGGTCCCGGTCTTGCCCAGGGGTGTTTCGTCGCCGCCGGCGTCGTAACTGAGGCGTGCGGTGCCGTAGAGCACCGCTGCCAGCATACCTTCGCGCACTTCCGGCAGAGCGCCAGCAATATTCAAATCGCGCTTGACCTTGGGCTCAAAATTCTGCACTTCTTCTTGAGTGTGCGGGTACTGCAGATAATAGAGTGTGCCGCCGTTCGCGAACGCTGCCGCGATGGCCGCCAACTGCAGGGGCGTAATCTGGATCCCTTCGCCGAAGCTGGACATGCGAGCCACACCACCGAAGGCGGGCGGTTGCGTGGGGAATGCGCCAGGATGCTCGTCGGGCAGATTGTAGCCGGAAAGCTCGCCCAGCCCCAGAAGGCGACCGTATTTCGAAACCGTGTCGAATCCCATGCGCCGGCCGAGTTCTTCAAAGAACGCGTTGTTGGAGTGCGCGAGCGCTTCCGTCAAATTCATATACTTGCGGCGGCCCACCTTCAGCATGGTTTCGTTGGTGATGACGTTTTCTTCCAGCGCGGCAATGGCGATCGTCGGTTTAATCGTCGAGCAGGGAATGTACCCATCGCTGAAAGCAATCTTTTGATTCACGACAGTGAGGATGCGACCAGTGTTGGGATCGACAGCGACGACGGAGCCATTGTAGCGGCCCAAGGCTTCGACAGCGGCCGCACGGACAATGGGATCGTCATAGGTCGGATCGTCAGCGCTCACCGAATCCGCGTAGGTGGGCGCGTAGCCGCGATAGCTAGAAGGAGCCAAATGCTTTTTTGATTTGGTCTTCTTCGATTTTGAGGTGGAGGAAGAAGCCACAATGGGCTTCCCCGCCGGCTCAGCAGCCGGCAAAGACCACGCCAGAGTGGAAATGAGTACCGCCGCAGCTACAGTATTACCCAAGCCCTTAATCATTCGGCCCTTAACCCATCACATCTACCGGTAGTTCTAGCAGTGTGTCCAGACTTTACCTTATTCCCATCTTCCAACGCAACATCCGGTCGACAAGTGCACGCTCTGTTCCACAGCGCTTGCTGGCTCATTCGAAAGCGTTTACTGCGATTCTACGATCTCGGTCTCACTCACAACCCGTCGTGGATGCTCAAACTGAGACGTAGTTTAAAGATTTTCGTCCTGCGGTGGCAATAGCTAAGTCGTTTCAGTACGAGGCTATGTGCTTTATTTTGAATAGCTGACCCCGCGACCAGCCCGCGTCTTTGGCCCTGTCCAGCCGTCCTAAGAAGTTCGGTTGCTCGGCAGTTCGGTCTGAAGGCGCTGTCGCTGACTGAGACACAGCACAGAGCGACATCCAAAAAGAAACGGGCGGGGTCACCCTTCCCCGCCCCGCCCGCTCTCTTCCTTCGAAGAAACCCTTGTTTTCTAGCGTGCCGGCCGCGCCTTGCTGTCGGTAGCCGCAGCAGCGGCTGCCTTCATCGGCGGTTTCTCTGCTGCAACGTTGGCGTGACCGTTTGCTGTTCCCGTCGCCGTCGCGCTTTGCGCGAGACCGGGAATCTCCATCTTCTTCCGCAATGTGGATTCGATTTTTTCGCGTATGTCTTTATTCTCTTTCAGGAAAACGCGAACATTTTCGCGGCCCTGTCCCATTCTTTCCCCGCCGAAGCTCATCCACGTGCCGCTTTTCTCGATTACACCCTTATCGACGCCAAGATCGATCAAATCGCCTTCACGGGAGATGCCTTCGCCGTACAGAATGTCGAATTCGGCTTCGCGGAATGGCGCGGCTACCTTGTTCTTCACCACTTTTGCCCGCGTACGCGAACCTACGACGCGATCGCCTTCCTTGATTGACTGGATGCGGCGAATATCCACACGCATCGAGGCATAGAACTTCAACGCGCGCCCGCCGGTGGTCGTTTCGGGGTTGCCGAACATTACACCAATCTTTTCGCGGATCTGGTTGATGAAGATCAGGCAAGTCTTGGACTTCGCAACTATGGCGGTGAGTTTGCGCAGGGCTTGCGACATCAATCGCGCCTGCAATCCCATCTGCGGATCGCCCATCTCGCCTTCCAATTCCGCCTTGGGCACCAATGCCGCCACGGAGTCCACCACCACCACGTCCACGCCACCGGAACGAATCAGGGTTTCGGCGATCTCGAGTGCTTGTTCGCCGTGGTCGGGTTGAGAAACGAGCAAGTTGTCCACATCCACGCCCAACTTCCGGGCATACGACGGATCCAGAGCATGTTCCGCGTCGATGAAGGCCGCCTGGCCGCCAAGTTTCTGCGCCTCAGCAATGATGTGCAGGGTCATGGTGGTCTTACCGCCGGATTCCGGGCCGTAAATTTCGATTACCCGCCCGCGCGGAAAGCCGCCCACGCCCAGCGCCGCATCCAGCGACAGGCATCCCGATGGAATCACATTCACCGGCACGAGTACATCTTTGCTACCCAGCCGCATGATCGAGCCCTTACCATAGGATTTCTCAATCTGAGATATCGCCGCTTCCAGCAACTTTGCCCGTTCATCAGTCATTTCTCACCTCGGTGGAGGAAATTAGGAATTTGCGATTGGGCTTTCGGGCTCTTAGCAAACAGCGCCGGGACCTGCGCTGCCTCCGTACATTACGATATGATATATATTACCATAACGTACTTCGGATGCAAAGCCTTTTTGGCCCTTTCGCGGAAAATAAATTTTCAACTCGCGCAGCCATGCTGCAGTTCGTGATCCACCAGCCGCGACAATGCCGCCTGCTCCCGTCGGTCCCAGTCGGTTTGCTCTTGCCGGGACAGCCCGCGCAGCCGGGTCAGATACTGGCCGCGGGTGCGCAATTCCAGCAGCGCAAATTCGAGTCTCTCATGTTCGATGCAGCCAAGAACACAGAACCGTAAGTCGCTCATAGGGCACCTGTTGAAAACTTATGAGCTCAAGGTAAAGCAAAGGCGAATAAAAAGCAAACATTATTTTCGCCTTAGGTTCGCCTTTGGACACGCTGCGCCTCCCCGTCCGCTGGTTCATTGGTGGCGTTCGTGGCTGGCCCAGAGGCGTCGTACATCACGGGGGCACCAACGCGTAATGTGAGTTCGGAGAGACCGGCACGCAGGTTGGACCGCGCAATGAAACACTCTTAGGGCTTATACTACCGGGCCTGTGTGTGGGCAAACTTCTTCATCGCGGCTGCAGGGGCTTCCGCGGCTCTCGCTGGACTCGCCATTGTGGCGATTTCCGTGAATCTGACGCGCATTCTGGAGTTCCCGCATTTACCCGCGCGGGCGGCGGCAACGGTCGGCCGACTGATCCTGATTCTGGTGAGCAGCATGGCCGCATTGATCCCGCAAGCGCTGCATCCGCTGGGAGTCGAAATCGTGATTTTTGGAATTGCCGGATGGTTTCTGGAGATTCGCTCGAACCGCCTCAGCATCCGCGCACACGCCGAACTACGCCGGCCACGTGTTAAATCGCTGCTGGAATCCGTCGTGGGCGAAGTGCAGTTACTGCCGTTCCTCGTTGGCGGAATCTTGCTGATTGCCGCTCGCCCGTCCGGCTATTTCTGCATTGCCGCCGGCGTGCTCGCCGTGTTCATCTTCTCCACTCTGAATGTGTGGGTGCTGTTGGTCGAAATACTGCGCTAAGCAATCAGGTGTACTTATAGAATCCGCGGCCGGCCTTGCGACCTAGCCAGCCGGCGGAGACATATTTCTTCAATAGCGGACATGCACGATATTTTGGATCGCCCAAGCCGTCCAGTAGCACATTCAGAATATCCACGCAAACGTCCAAGCCGATAAAATCGGCAAGTTCCAGCGGGCCCATGGGGTGATTCATTCCCAACTTCATCACGGCGTCTACGGCTTCTGGCGTGGCCACACCTTCCATCACCGCATAGGCCGCCTCGTTGATGAGCGGCATCAGCACGCGGTTCGAGACGAATCCCGGCGCATCGTTCACGGCTACGGGAGTCTTGCCTAGCTTCTTGGCCAATTCCATCGTGGTGGCAAACGCCTCGTCGCCCGTCTGCAGCGCGCGAATCACTTCCACCAGCACCATCATGGGCACCGGATTCATGAAGTGCATACCGACAAAGCGTTCCGGCCGCTTGGTCATGGCGGCCAGCGCGGTCATGGAAATGGAAGAGGTGTTGCTCGCCAGGATCACGTCCGGCCGCAAGAGTCGATCCGCGTCTGTCAAAACTGCGCGCTTGATCTCGAGCTTCTCGGGCACCGCTTCCACAGCAAAATCGGCGGCCGCGATCGCAGCCATGTCCGTAACCGGCTTCAACCGCGCCAGCACCGCCGGCTTTTCGGCGTCGGTCAATTTCCCCTTTTTCACTTCACGGTCGAGGTTCTTGCCAATCGTGTCCATTCCGCGTTGCAGAAGGCGTTCTTCTACATCGCGCAGAATCACACTGTATCCCGCGCGCGCAAAGACGTGGGCAATGCCGTTGCCCATCGTTCCTGCACCGAGCACCGCCACCGTTTTGATCGTCTCGATCGTCACGCCTCATCCCCCAATCTTCATGGCGCACCCAAGCGCGCCTTCCCAGCAAGTTGACCGAAGTGACTAGGCCTCTTCCGCACCGATCGGAGAGGGATTCCTCGCAGCACTCGGAATGACGGACGCTTTGTTCACTCCGGCGGCTGACCTTCCAGCACTTCCCGCACAATCTCTCGCGCTTGTCCTTCGTCCGCTGGCAACACGTATAACTCCGTCCGTGCTCCATTTTTGTCCACCCGACAGCGAATTCCATTTTCGTGCAGCGCTGCTACCAGAAAATCACTGAGCTCCGCGATCGCATTCTTACTAGACCACACCCGCACTGTGGCATCCTCGGGATACCAATCCGTACCTTCCCCGGCATTCGGTGGCCCGGGAAGGTCCCCCTCCGCTGGTGGTGTCAACGTTTCCGGGAGTTTGCGCATCGAGCGAATGGGCCGGTCTTCAAGCAACTGCAGTTCCTGCGCGCCGACATCCGCAACATCGTCCGTATCGTACGCTCCCTTTACCACCGTTTGCGCCCGCTCGTACATCGAAAACGGCACGCCCACTTCAAACGCCGCATAATTCCTGAGGTTGAACAAGTGGTCGCGGCGGAAAACGGTGTTGTGCGGAATCGCTGCGTCATCCAGCACGCCGCATAGTTCTGCATGCACGCGCGGATCATCACCTTTCCAGAATGAGCAAAACGGATCCTCATTGGGGTCGCCAGGCTGACCGGCCACGCGATATTCGCCATTCTCGCCGATCTTCCGGAGTTCGAGGGCGTCCTTGGGCAATTCCCACACCAAGTCCACATCGCAATCCACGCAGTGCGTGAACCCTTGGCGATACTCCGCTTTGCATTGAGGACAGAACATCGAACCCGCCCGACGATAAGTCAAAATCCTAGCACGTTGGAAGCAATTTCCGTCCAACCGGTCGCGGGACTATTTGTAGGTGACAGACACTGGTGGTACATTTTCCAAACCTGCTGGCCACACTTTTGCGGAGGATCGTCTCTTGCATCGCATACTGCGCACCTCGGTCAATTCCCTTCTCGCGGCGTTACTCGGATTTTCCCTGATGGCTCCCAGCACGCTCGGAGCGCAAACCAAGAAGCCTTCCGATAGCCCGGACCAGAAGGAATATTCCGCGTATGTCCTAACGATGGACAAGATTCATCGCCTGGCCGACGCTACCAAGGAACTAAAAGAATGGCAGGAGAAGAATCCGCAGGCTGCTAAAGAAATGGACGAGAACCAGGCCGGCGATGCTGCCAGCCTTTCCGAGCAGGCTAAGCTCTTCGATTCGAAATTCCCCGCGGGGTCCGCGATCCTCAAGAAGCACGGCTTTGCCACGCGGGAATACCTGTTGGCGCTGTACGCTTACATCCAATCGGTCACGATTGTCTCGATGAAAAAGAGCGGGCAACTCAGCGATCCGTCCAAAGTGGAAGGCGTCGTCAATTCGGCGAATCTCGCTTTGGTAGAAAAGAACTGGGACGAGATACAGAAGCTTAACGATTCGTTCAACGGTGGCAGCGACAAATAGGCAGCCGAGGGCTTGCCAAGTCACTCAGAAATAGACCCTTACATTTAGTTCCTAGTCTCACTGCGGCGTGCGTCTTTTTCGCCAACCCAGCCGTATTCACGTTAGTATGAGCGCACAGGCTTTCACCTTAACGGTTTCAGCGGTAGCAAGGACCCCGGTACTGTTCACCGGGCTCATGACTGACGAACGCCAAACGCTTGCCACGGGTCTGCGCCGGCGCGATCCCGATCTTCTGGATCGCTTGATCGAGCAATACCAGCAGCGCCTGTATCGTTATTTGCTATTCCTGACGGGCAATCCCGCGCTTGCCGAAGATCTGTTCCAGGAAACGTGGGTGCGCGTTCTCGAACGCGGCCACCAGTACAACGCGAAATCGAAATTCGAATCGTGGCTGTTCGCTATCGCCCGTAATCTGGTGATCGATGTGTCGCGCCGGAAGAAATTCTCCAGCCTGGAGGACCTCGGCGATCCCGATGCCAATCAGCCCTACGAACCGCCAGACGATCACGCCGCTTCGATATTGCAATTGCTGGTAGAGAGGGAAAACGAAGAAGCGGTGCAGCTCTCGCTGCTGAAGATCCCGGCGTACTATCGCGAGGTTTTGCTGCTGCGGTTCCACGAAGAACTGGGCCTCGAGGAAATTGCTACCGTGCTTGCCACGCCGCTCTCGACGGTGAAGTCGCGCTTGTATCGAGGGCTGGAGGCATTGAGATCTGTTTTGCCGGAAGGTGCTGCATGAGTGAAAACATGCACCAGCGCGCACAAGAATTGTTGGCGCAATCGCTCGTCGAGGGAATTTCGTCGATTGACCAGGCGTGGCTCGATGCGCATCTGGGCGAATGCACCGCTTGCGCCCGCCAGGCCGCCTTGACCGGC
>Ga0335085_10008368_pt1 | contig 15796 bp, 19 predicted proteins | sample Lox_Sample_45_FD_206712 | JGI IMG/M metagenome (GOLD analysis project Ga0335085, IMG submission 206712) | Soil microbial communities from Loxahatchee National Wildlife Refuge, Florida, United States - Lox_Sample_4.5 | ecosystem: Environmental > Terrestrial > Soil > Wetlands | place: USA...
CCGCCAGGTGTGGACCCGCAAGGACTTGTAACTTTTTGGAGTACGAGCCCTTATTTGTCCGTTCTCCCTGCATGGTTTGGGCGGTTTAGGGAATTCAAACACTTCTGGGGGGCTCCAGAGCAAAATTATAAGTCTCCCAATAATCCTCAATTCGACGCTTTTGGCAATTTTGAGTATGGCGCTACAGGCGCGGCAGCGGGATTCAATTTGGGTATCCTACAGGGTGCTGGAGGTGCTGTTTATCACTACGAGCATAATGGCACTATATTTACTGACCCACAAAATATCTCGGATATCAATCAAGGATATAGTGCGATAGCTCTCGGCGGAACGCTTAGTACGCAGCAAGACCCTGAACAAGCGTGCCCTGTCGTGGAATAAGGAGAGCCAAGAAATGAGAGTGGTATCTTCAAGAATATTTCTTCTCGTTATAATATTTATTATCTTAGCGTTCAGCATTGTTGAGTTGAGGGCACCTGCGGAGCCCGCCCTACCTAAGGATAAGGAGCTAATTGAGAGCCTGCATGAGCATCGTGCGCAGTTTGAAAAACTGCGCCAAATGGTTAGCGAAGATTCATCCTATCAACAGAGATTTATTGGCTCTGCTCTACCTTCTTCGCTAAACGAGGACAGAAAAAAACAGTACAACGATTTGCTGCGCAAGATATGGACAAGTCTCGATATTGTAAAAGGATACGATGACAATGACATTTATTATGTGTTCGCTTCCTATGGCATGTCAGTTGGCTTTAGATGGGAAAAGGGAGTGCTGTATAGCCCCGCGGATCACCCGCCAGCAGGAAAGCTGGTTCAAAGCTTGGATAATGCCCATGTCTTGCCAGCAGGTGAGAACTATTTTCGACAAATAGAGCCTCATTGGTTTGTCATGTATCACCGAGATGAATGATTTCACTAACCTGACCCCTTGAACTGTTCCACGCACTCCGTAGCAGGTCCGTTGCCCCCTTGCTTCGCCTCCTCTCCTTCCCCCGCCGTGCTTGACTCCTTTCCTCTCGTTTCGTTCTGGCGTGCTACGTTCTCTCCGGCTTTTCCAAACCTGACGTGAAGCGATCAGCGTCTCAGCCCCACTTCACCGCCCATTTCCATCCCCGCTGACCTTACCCCCGCGCGTCATGCCGTCTCCCTTGTGAGTTCGCAGCCGCACTCCCAATGCGCCTCTTTTTTTCTCCACGCCTGCTTACCAGAACCCGTCGCGAAACGACAAGCACCTTCCCCCATCTTCCTCGCTATAGCGCGCTCGTGCAGACGGGTCCCGTCGAAGGATGCTTGCATTCGCGCCTATGGGTTCTGAACGCGGCGATTCCGTAAAGAGGCTGCATTGGGCGGCCTCACAACCAAAGGAGACCAACATGTCTATCATCGGCAACTTTCAGGCAACGGAAAACGGCTTCGTGGGCAGCATCAACACGCTCACGCTCAAGACCGACGTGGAATTCGTCCCCGTCGAGCGCAAGAGCAGCGAGAAGGCACCGGACTACCGGATCTTCGTCAAGACAACCGGCTACGAAATCGGCGCAGCGTGGGAAACCACCTCGCGCGAGACCGGGGCGCACTACCTCTCGACCAAGCTCGACGATCCGAGCTTCGCGGCTCCCATCCAGTGCCGCCTGGTCAAGACCGGCGCTGAGCGCGGCCACAGCCTGCTGTGGGACCGCAGGCGGGCCTAGCGCTTTCACGGGGCGGCTCCGGCCGCCCCGTTTCTTCATTCACATCTTTCGCAAGGAATTTCACCATGACGACCGACTCTCATACAGAACTATCGTGGGGCTATGAATATCTGCCCTACGTCAAGACCGGCGACACCGGCAAGGACATCGACATCCCCTGCTTCCGGATATTTCCGTGGGGGCACCCGGAAAACTACATCTGCGAAACCAACGAACACCTGTCCGCTGAAGAACAGGAAAGCCATGCGCGGCTGGTTTCCGCCGCGCCGGACCTGTTCAAGGCGCTGATGTATTTCTTCAACATCATGCACGACTACGAGTCAAGCAGACGCAAGGGCTATGTCAGGTACGCACTCGAACAGTCCCGCACCGCCCTCGAAAAGGCGAAGGGAGGTGCGATATGAGCCGCATCCTGAAGAACCATCGCGTCCGGATCAAGATCGTTGACCGGGCGCATCATCGAAACGGCATCTGCGGAGCGCCCTTCAATGTCTTCCTGTTTGACGACGTGGAGGACGAGAACACGCGCAAGGTCGCGATTCTCTTTGAGAATCCCTGGCACTGCGCCGTGCTCGACATCGCGAAGCTCGCACGCGGCGACATCGCGTTCGGCTCCAACTCCTACCGGGGCGACCATTTCGAGCCCGCCCTGTGCGCCCTTATCAACCCTCCCACCGAATGAAAGGAACTCCTCATGTCAGCATTCCACAAAGACGACGGCTCCCGCCGGGCGACGGTCTGGATAGGCAACCGCTTCCACATCGACATCCGCCGCAATCCACCGCCGCCCATGTCGTCGGCGCAGCTTGTGATTCGCGTCTATCCGATAACGGACGGCGAAATCTGGGACGATCCCTACGACGTGTTTGTTGTGGACGAGGCCCGCATCATTGAACTCGAACAGGAAATGAAGGAGTAAGCGCCATGCAACACAACGCACTCATCCACGGCGACTGCCTGCGCGTCCTGCCCACGCTTCCGGCCGGAAGCATCCAGTTCATCCTGACCGACCCGCCCTATATCACGCGGTATCAGTCACGCGACGGCCGGACGGTGCCCAACGACGACAATGACCGTTGGCTAAAACCCGCCTTCGCACACATGTACCGTGCGCTGGCAAAGGACAGTTTCTGCGTCTCGTTTTACGGCTGGCCGCAGGCGGACAGGTTCATGCAGGCGTACAAGGCTGCGGGATTTCAGGTGGTAGGGCATTTCGCGTTTCCGAAGCGGTATACGTCGAGCACACGTTACGTGCGCTACCAGCACGAATGCGCGCATCTGCTCACGAAAGGCAATCCGCTCTACCCGAAGGAAACCATCGGCGATGTAATCGACTGGACGTACAGCGGAAACAGGCTGCATCCGACGCAGAAGCCTCTCTCGGTTCTGCTGCCGCTCATTGAGACGTTTTCGCGGCCGGAAGCGACGGTGCTGGACCCGTTCGCAGGTTCCGGCTCATCGCTGCTCGCAGCGAAGATGCTGGGCCGCTCTTACATCGGCATCGAGCTTGACGCCAGATACCATGCCATCGCAAGACGAAGGCTGGAAGCGGAGCGAATCCCGCCTGCAGCCATTGCAAGACACGCTCAGGCGTTTGCGATGCAGTAGTGGCTCTCCTGCTCCACCGGCAATCCATCGCCGGTGGAGTTATCTTTGCGGCCCCTTCTCACGCTCATTGCGTTCCTTCTCCAGCTGCAACGCCCAGAGCCCCTCTCCCAGAACGGCACCGACGGCGGCAATGCCGGTCCAGCGGTATTTCTCCTCCGCCCACCACGCCCCCTCTTCGAGCAGCATCGCCGCCGTGACGCCGGGCCGTACGCCGCGCTTGACCGCGCCCAGGAATGTTTTCGACCGCAGGAAAGGAATGCGTCCGGTTTCCTCGGCTGAATCTGCGACGGCGACACTCATCCCGTTTTCCTTGCGCTGCTTGCCGCAGATGGACTGTCATCGCCCCCGCCGTGTTTCCCGCGCGCAGCGCGACGTTTCTTCGGCGCAACCGCCTTGAGACTCAGGCCCACGGTGGCAAGCAGCGCGCGTGCGTCGGCTTGCGCCTTCTCCTTCAATGCGCGCGCATCGGCCACGGCTTTCTTCTTTCGCTCCGCGTCACGGGCCTTAAGCAGCTCCGTGGCGCGCGCGTATACAAGCTGCAATTCCTCGTCGGTCATCTTCTCCAGCAATTCCAGTGTCATGCGTCCTCCTTCTCGCGTATCTCTATCGATTCGATAAACGCCTCGTCCTCCGCGACCAGATCGTCCTCAATCAGATTGCCCTCGCGCACGAGGCTCAGCTTTTGCAGCCGCAGCATGTCGCGCAGCTTGTCGCTTAAGTTCCGGCCCTTGATGACGACGCTGCAATCGTCGAAGACGAGTTCCCAGATGCGCCCGCCCTCGCGCCTGAAGGCCCTGCGAAACAGCGCGTAGGAGAGCAGCACTTCGTCGCCGTTCTTGAGCGCCACGACGAGCATGACGGGCTTCGTGCGGGCCTGCCGCTCCGTCTCCACGGCGTCGCGCACGCCGTCGTCGCCGGAAGGCGCGCTCTTGCTCACGATTTCCTTAATCACGCTGCTCCTAGCGGTCATAATGCTGGCTCCTTTCCTGTTCTATGCGGCGTTGCCAGAGGCCGCGCGAGGCGATGGCTTCGTAGGCGTCCTCCATGCGTTCCCTCAAGTACCGGGCGATGCGCCGCATATCGAGGCGCGGGCGCTCTTTCTTGCCGCGCATCATCTCGGAGACGGACATGCGCTCCGGATTCTTCTGCACCGCGCTCTTGAGCGCGTCCTTGTCGTCGGTGTAAATCCTCACACCCTCGCGCCCGCGCGACACGGAGACGTACCATTGCGCGCGGTTCGCTGCTCTTAATGACTCGCTTCCTTCCGAGATGAACACCCGGTCCACCGTCTTGCCCTGGGAGGCGTGCGACGTATCGACATAGCCGTGCGCGATATGGCCGAAGGTCTTCGGCAGCACGGCTCCGTTATCCAGTTCAATCTCTCCGTCCTTGGTGAAGCCCTTCACGGTAAAAATATCGCCGTTGTTGAGCCGCTTCGGCTTGTCCTTGCCGGATTTCCTGCCATAGCCGTTCGCGGTGATCCGGACGCGTTCGCCTTCCGCGACTTGGATGTGGTGCGTGTCATAGACGTTGAAGCGCTCCGCATGGTCGAGCGGAAGCGATGCCTGCGAGCCGTCCTGGCGCAGCACGATGACATGGCCCATCTGCTGGGAAAGCACCATGGCGGCCTCGCCTTTGGCATAGCCGCCGTCCGTGCCGCGCACGCCGTCCTTCTTTTTGCGTTTGCCCGCGACGGCCTTGTGGAACTGCACGACCTGGCCCTTGCGGTAATTGCGGGCGTCGCCGCGTTGCGCGGCAGTCAGGTGCAGGTTGCGCCGCGACAGGAACACGCATTCATGCCCGCCGAGGCGTCCCGAGCCTTTCAGCGCTTCGCGTATGTCGCCCGTGAGCCGGTCGCCTTCCGCATGCGTCGGAGCGATGACGAGGGCCGTCTCGCCGCTGGAAGTCGCGTCCATGAAATCATCGACCAGCATCTTGCGCCGTTCGTCGCCTGCGGCCTCGACAATCGCGCCCATCTTGTCGAGCGCCTCGAAGCCCTTCTCGACGCCCTTCGCCGTGCCTTTGGCTATGGCTTCGACGGCTTGCCGGTACTCGCTCTTTTTCTGGCGGCGTATGACCTTAAGCTCTGAGACGGCAAGGCCCGCTTCGGACTGCAACAACCGGAAAGCGTCGCCGCGCGCGACCGCCGAGTGCTGCCGGTAGTCGCCCGACAATACCAGCCGGTTGTCATTCGCCTCCGCCAGCTGGAACAGCCTGCGCGTGTCCTTGCTGGAGAGCAGGCCCGCCTCATCCACCCAGAGCACCTTGCCCTTGGTCTTCTGCTGCAGCGCCTCGCTCGACAGCAGTTCCTCGACGGTCGTCGCATCCTTGAACCCGTCCTTGCGCAGCACGCTGCGCGAGGCCTGGGCGGACGGCGCAAACACAAAGACTTCCTGCCCGCCCGCATGGTGGTTAATCGCACCAATCGTTTCGGTCATCATGTGCGTCTTGCCCGTGCCGGCTGCACCGCGAATGCCCACGACACGGTCACGGCTCATGAGCACATGCTGCGCGGCCTTGAGCTGCTCGCCCTCAAGACTGCCGACCTTTTCCGCAATCTTTACAAACGGCTCGCACTGGCCCCTGCCCTCGCGCACGAAGTTGAGGATCTGCAATTCTTCCTTGCGCACGTCGCGCGTCGTAATCAGCTTCTCGCCGTCCAGTTCGCGGCGTATCATCCGGGGTCCCTGCACCGCCTTGTCAATCGCCTCGGGCAGCACGGAGCCCACGCCGTAGCGCAGCGCTTCCGCTTTCAACCGCTTCTCCGACGTGACCGACGCGCGCTCGAACACATGCTCCACGGCATAGTCCATGGCCTGCTTCGTGCTGATGGCCAGACTGCCGCCCGCTCCACCGCTGCCCGGCCCGCCGCCAATGAGTCCCGCGAGCGCGGCGCGCTCCTCATGCGTGAGCCGCTCGTTCCATTCACGCCGCAGCTCGGGGCGGCCGACGCCCTTCGTCTTGTTCTCGCGTCCGTAATAGCCGATGGCGTGCTTGCCTTCGGCGCTCGTGATGCCTTTTTGCGCGGCCTTTTCCTCTATCTCGTTCTTCCTGCGCGAAAACTTTTCAATAACGGGCTTGGGAAATCCCGCCAGCTCGAAACTGCCTTTCTGCCGCTCCGTCTGGTAGCCCATCGCGCTTAAGGCGTGCGCGAGGCGCGCATCGAACGCCGCCTCAAAATACGGCGCATCGCGCTTCAAATCCCCGAACTGTCCGGCCTTCCACCGCCCCTCGGCATCGTCATACGTGACGTTGTGCGCGAAGACATGCGCGTGCAGATGCGGGTCAGGAATCCCGTTTACCGGACGGGCGGTGAAGTGAATGAACTCGGACCAGACCATGTTGCCGGTCACACGGTCCTGGTCCTCTCCCTTTTTGCGCACCCGCGTCTTCATCTCGGCTTCCATCTCGTCCATCGTCTCCTTCACCGACTGCCGGAAGGCGGAGAGTATCCGCTCGTCTCCCGTCAGCTCGTACATGACCGATACGGACTTCGGGGCCGAGAAGGTGAAGTCGTATCCCGCACGGCGATTGTCCTTCTGGCGGGGCGTCAGCTTCTCGCCGGTACGGGGGTCGAGGTTGTCACACAGCGCGAAGTAACTCTCCTGATCGACCTGGCCCGTGAGGCCCAACTTCTCAGCGCCGATTCCACCCCATAGTCCGGCGACCTCCTGCCCCTCGGAGTAGTAGTCGGAGCGCACCATGCTCTTGCCGAAATACTGCTTGGCGGCATCCGCGTTCTGGCTTGGCGTGACCCGGAGCATGTGTTGCTAAATCTCCTTACAACGGTTCCAACCACTAATGGCGTGCATAGCCGATCTTCACCACAACCGGAAGTGTTTTCTCGCGTCGAAGTAGAAAATCTACTGGTACATGCGTCTCCCCTAAGCGGAGCTTAGGCACATGACCGCGACGCGCTTTCAACACCGTTTGCGGTTCGTCCGCCATGCACGACAGCCGTGTTTCCAGAGCAACAAATGCTCCGGCAGGAATGCCATATCGCGTGCAACTGATGCTGGTAATTTTCCTAGTGGCGAAAATGTCACGGCGCATTTTCATCGTGACCTCGACCGGATCTTGACGCCCGAGAATGGCCTTCCTATATCTCCCAACGGCAAGTTCCGGACCCGCAACTGTGTTCTCTGTTGCGACCCTGTGCTCAGCGGTTCCGGGGCTTGCCACGCCAGGGACGCGGGGGCGGTTTTCCTTCCTAAAAGTGCGCCTCGCACGTCCCGCACGAATCGCGTTGCCGTTTGGTTCAGGCACGGCTAACGTGGCATCGGAAAGTTGCGGGATGCGGCTTCCGGCTCCCCGGCTTGTAAGCGCCCCGCATCTTTCCGCCTGCTTTTTCATCGCGACCTCGACGGCGTTTTAATCTCGCGAGCGGGCACATCGTTGCCGCCGTATTTGACGGCGGGAGTCGGAGCGGGCGTGCCGGTGCCGAGTGTGGCCTCGTGCGTCACGCCCTTGTCCGCGAGCGTCTGTCCTGCGGCTTTGACCTGCGCGAGCGCTTCGGCAGGCAGTCCATACTTCTGTGCGGCTGACATGGCATATCACCTCACGCTTTCCGGCGCGCTTTTTGCGCCTTTGCTGTCGAGCACTGCCTTGAGTTCCGGGGAGAGATGGCCGAAGGCTTCCTGCAGCCCGGCATCCTGGCGGATGAGATCGACGTTCGATTCGGCGACGACAAGCCCGCCCGTTTCACTCGCCGGGCGTCCCGCGAACGCCTTGGAGATATTGCGCGCCTCGATCTCCGCGTCGCGTATGTCGAGGATGGCCTGGCGCTGATTGTGGTAGATGATGTGGTTGTTGATGAACAGCGCACTGCCCGCGATCATCAGCCACCATCCGGGCAGCGACGAGATGCCGGAGAGCAGCCAGCCCGCAAGGATGACCAGGCCCGGCTCCGCGAACTTGTAGACCGTCTCGCGCGAGAAGGGCAGCGGCAGGATCGACGTGCCCAGATACATCGAATGCCATTTCTCGCCCGCCTTGTTGCGCCGGGCGATGACGCGGCGGTGATAGATGCTTAAGGCGATGAACGCCAGCCAGAACAGTTCCATGAGCGGCATGCCGCCGACGCCGACATGCAGAAACGCCCCGGCAAGACCGGCAAACAGGCTCCCGAGGAACATGAAATTGGCGACGATGGTGTAGCCGAAGAAGAGATTGAGCCAGCCCAGATAGCGCTCGCCAAAATCCTTGCGGATGAACGGCACGACGCTGATGGCGAAGCACCCGGAGATGAAGCTTAAGAGCGCCAGTATCCACTCCGACTGCTTCCAGACATCGAGGCCGCCGAACACATTCCTGCTTTCATTCATGAGTTTCATTGCGTGCGCCCTCCCTGGACGCGATAACTCCCTGACACTCCCGGTATCTGTTGCTCGAATGCGACGCGCACCCAGGGCTGCCATTCGTTCGCGACGAAGGCCGCGCCCGTCTGGTAGGCAATGGCCTCGGTAACGAATCCGCTGCCCGGCCCGCCCTTCCGAAGCGCGGTAAATTCGGAAGGCATGACCTTGCGGCCGACCTGCTCGCTCCCCCCTCCCCGGCCCTGTCCCTGTTCCATCGCGCCGTGCCAGTTCACGCGCGACTGCATCTCCTCGGAGATCATGTCGGAGGCCCATCGGTTGGTTTCCGGGTCGCCGTTGGCGTGGAAGATCTTCGTGCCCATGTTGCCCAGGAATGCATCGACGCGATGGCGTCCCGCCTCGCCGCCCATGGCCGCCAGATAGTTCGGTTTGTTCTGCGAGATCAGCACTGATGCGACGCGCGCACTGCGCGCCGTGGCGAGGAACTCCGAGGTGTAGCTGCATACCATCTCGTGCGCCTCGTCCACGAACCAGAACACGGGCCGGGGACTGAGCTTCACGTCGCGCTGTTCGCAGGCCGTCTGCCACAGATAGGTGAAGGCGGACTGCACATAGACGCCCGACTGCCCGTAGACCTTGATGGGAAGGTCGAGCACGATGATCGCGCCGTCGAACGTCAGGTCGGGAACGAAGTTCGTCTCGCCGTCGAACAGGTCCGCCATGTGGCCGCGCAGCAGCACATCGGCCATGACCGCATAGGTCGCAAGGATGGAGCCGCGCGTGTCGTTCGGCATGTCGGGGAATTCCCGCAGGAAATACCTTGCCGCCAGCTCGAAATCCGCCTGACCCCGCTCGGATTTTTCTTTTGTTTCCGCTTCCTCGATGAGCCGGTAGCAGAGCGACGATTTCTGCCATGCCTCGTCATGGACTTCCGCATGCGAGCGCGGAGCCGTGGTGATGACTTCGTGCAGCATCTGCATCGTGATCTCGCCGCGCGCCGCGACGCAGACTTCCAGTCCATTGCGCAGGATTTGCCTTAAGCTTCGTTGCCAGAACTTGTCGCCCTGCCCGATGCTTGCGCGCTCGCCGCGCTCGGCCGCCTCGACAATCGTCATGAGCAGCGCCACGATCTGCTCAACCCGGCTGCCCACGACGCCGGGACGCATCAACGCATAGCGCATCAGGTTGCAGCGCCACTTGCCCGAGGGCGAGACGACGATGAGTGAATCGTCCCGCCCTGTGGCTTTCGCATACGCCTCAATGAGTTCCCGGTCGCCGGGCTTCACGCAGCAGACCAGCCCGCCCATGCCGATGGAGAGGTACTTGAGCAGAATCCACGCACCCGACCCCGTGGTCTTGGCCGCGCCCAGCTCCCCGAAGATGGCGACGGACTCCACGGCGTTTCTGAGCGTGAAGGCGTCGAACTTCGACCACTGGAACAGCGGAAAGTCCAGGTTCCACGGATCGCGCCCGCGCAGCTGCGCGCCAAGCGACGACTCCCCGATCTGCACGGGCTTTGGCCGGAAGAATTCATCAAAGAGGCTCATGGGTTCCTCCTAACGTGCGGGTCTCAGCGAAATGCCGAGACGTTCGGACGGCGCCTGACCGAGCACGGCCAGGTACTGTGTCGGGTCGAAGGTCGCGCCCGCCGCACTGTCAGGCACGATGAGCTGCAGCCGCGTCTTGACGTAGCCTTCCGGCAGATAGCGGACATAAAAGCCAGCCTGCATCTGCGCCCATGCGCCGCGCGCCACCGGCTCGGGCAAAGCGTCCAGCTCCGCCTGCGCCTGCGCAGACGCCGCGCCCTGCTGCATCTGCTGGGCAATGTCGTTCATTTGCCCAAGCGTCTTTTGCGCGTTCTTGTCCCCCGCGATGCGCTTGTTGATCTCGTCCATGAGCGCCTTGTTGAAGGCATTGGCCTGAGCCGCGCCCTGCAATTGTTTGAGCGTGTCCTTGGGCAAGGCCCGAAGCGCCGTCTGCTGCATCGGTGCGGGCATCTTCTCCAGATCGGTTCCCGCAGCAACCGCAATGACGAGCTGCTGCAGTTCCGACTGCGGAATGTCCGGATGGAGTTCCGCGTTCTTGAGCAATGAGGCCAGGACCTTCGCGTAGCGGCCCTTGATCGGCGCGGGGTAATAGCCCGCAGGCTTTGTATTGTTCGGATCGCCCGCATCGAGCGTGAAGCTCTGCACCGTCGCTTCGTAAATCCCGGCTTTAAGCACAAACGCACCGTCGTCGTTGCGCTCCAGCGACAGGAGCGGCGCGGCGGACTTCGGATCGAACGTGGGCGGCAGCGGCTCGCCGTGAATCGCGTCCGCGAATGTCGTGGTGATGCCTGAATTCTTCGCTTGCCCAAGGCCGGAGACTGCCGGGTGGGAATTGCCTGCGTTCATCTCGCAGAGCGCCTTTGCAAAGCCCTTCTTGCCTTCGCATTGGGCGAACACGGCCGGGGAAAACAGTGCAACTACTACGACACTGGACACGACCTTCCTGACTGCATGGTGATTCATGGAATCCTCGTTTCTGTGAGCGCAGGGGCGAGTCCAGGGGGTTGCACCTGACTCGCCGCAGGTTGTGCTGCTTTTGCGCTCATGCCGTGCAGCTTGCCGGGCACGAGGCAGGCCCGGAAAGTCAATCAGCGTTAAGCGGCTGACGTTCGGGCATAATGACCAGATCAGCCCATGGCGAATGCACAAGGCATGAAACCGTCGCGGCCCGAGATCGAGCGCCAGCTCGACCGGCTGCTTGCGGACGAGGTGATTGCGTCGGCCCCAAACTCCGTGAACGTCCTTAAGTACATCGTCGAGCACGCGCTCGACGGTCAGCAGGTCACGGAGTTCGACCTGCTCAAGGGTGTCTTCAAAAGGGATGTCGGCAAGGTGGACGACAGCACGGCGCGCGTGGCTATGGGCAAATTGCGCACACTGCTTGCCGACTACTACAAGGGCGACGGGCAGTACGATCCGATTATCGTTTCGCTGCCGGTACAACCCGGCCGGAAAACGCGGGCTGGAACACAGAAGCGGACCAAAGCAGCAAAACGCATCAAGTTCAATCCCGGCGAAGCCTATACACCATCATTCAGCTACAACCCCACCAGCTGGATGGCAAAGGAACTCGCGCTTGCACACCGCCTGCTGATTGGCGGCAGCCCCTCGCAGATACAGCGCGCCCAAAAACATCTGGAGAATATCTACCGCGCCGAGCCGGGTAATCCCGAAGGCATGCTCGGAACCATCGAGGCCTGGGGCGTCATGCTCATCCAGGGAGTGCTGGGCACACCGCATATAACGCTCGTGGCAGGCCCGCTGCAGTGGATTGACAGGATCGAGAAGGAGACCGGCGCGACCTGGCGCACGCACGGGCTGCGCGCGCTGCTGCACTTCACCCTGGGAGAGACGCAGAAAGCGAAGAAGGAATTTGACAAGGCGCTGGAGCTAAACCGTCCGGCCACTATCAGCCGGGGCTGGTATACGCATTTTCTGTTCTATACCGGGCACGAGGAGCAAGCGTTGCGTTTGCTCGCTCTGCAGGCGGAGGAACACATAGACGATGCGCCGACGCAGGCGGTCTACGGCACCTATCTCATGCGCGCGCACCGGCACGAGGAAGCGGAGCAGGCATTTGAGAAATCACTCGCGCTCGACCGCAACTGCTGGATAGCGCATTACGGCCTCACGCAGATGTACCGGGAGCTGGGCGACAAGCAAAAAGCCGATGAGCATGCGAAGCGGGTGGAAGAACTGGTGGAGCCAAGTGAGTTTGAGTATCTGAAGCCCCGGCTCTCTCTTCACCCTGACCAGCGCCGAAGCCGCTAGCTTCAATCATCCGCCACAACGAGCCAGTTCAAATCAAAACGTTCCGTGAACAAATTGATCTGCGCGTACGCCAGCATGACGGGCGACAAATCATTCTGCTCGGCGATGCGCCCGAGCGTCTGCAGATCATCGAAGAAATGCGCGCCTACTCCTGCTAGGCTTCTCTCCGCCAGACCGGCCGACCTGATGACTTCGTCGGAAAGTGTATTGAGCCACGTAAGGTCGCCTCCCTCAAGGGCACGGCTCTCTCCATAAAGCGTTCGCAAGCGGTCCAGCAAAGAGGGTTGTTCAATGTTTTCCGGATTCGGATTTGCTACTCCCTGCGCGCCGGGCGTCTCGTAATACCACGCTTCGTGCCCGGAGAGTTTGTCCACCGACGGAAAAGTGGAGTTCTGCACGATAGTGCGGGCCTTTGTATGCGAAAAAAGAGCCTCATTGGTGTGGAACGCGGCAGAAGCGTATGACACATGGGCTTTTCCCTGAGTCGTGGAGGCAAGAGTTTCCAGAAGGCGTTGCTGATCCTCGTCGATCCGGAAGGACCATAGCGGCGCGGCAACACCAGCGACATTTTTCAGATTGCGAGGCCGACGCTCGTGATACCAAGGCCGCTTTGCCTGCAAGAACAGATTCAGCCGAAATCGGGGTAACTGCGCCCGCGGATTCGGTGGTCCCCAGCTAGGCCAGTCATAGTAGGCAAGCGCCGCACCTCGCAGCGGGCTCTTGTATCCCAGCGTCTGCCAGAGCGCCGCCTGCGCGACGAAAAGGCCCCTGTCGAATCCCACTGTACTTTCGAGCACCTGGCCCGGCGTAAACAAAAACTGATTGCCGCGCTCAAGCTGATTGTAGAGCGGCCCCTCGTAGGATTTTTCTTCAAAATCGGCCAGTTCCGCGGGCATTCAAGTAACTCTAAGCAACCTACCGGCACTTGTGAACCTATCACAACCGGTAATCGCCCATCAGCACCGAGTCAACGCCGACGGTAGGGAGGAACGAACTGCGATCGCCCACCTAACCTTGATTGACTTTCCCGCCCCTTCTCGCCGCACGCATAGTGCGCGTGAGGAGCAACCCATGAATCCCAAGACAAAACAAAAGCTTTTCTGGATAGCAGGCATTGCACTGGCAGTGATTTACTTCGCACATTCATTCATCAAGTTCGGCCCGCCACTTCCGGCAGGCAGACCCGCGAGCCCCGCGCTGACGGCCGCCGCTAACGCCGCAGCCGAAAGAGCAGCAACAGGCAACGAAATGCGCGCACGGAACGGAATGCCCCTGCCCGTTCCCGGAGCCGCTCCCAACGCGGCCGTCCCGCCGCAGCCCCTGCCCTTCGATAATCTGCTGGGCACATGGCAGGGCCTTGCCACTTTCTCCGGCTCCACCTTCTGCGGCATGAAACTGGAATTGCGCCGCAAGCCTGACGCGCCCGACAAATACGCAGGCTTTCCGGAACTGGCCTGCACGCCTCTGGGCGGCATGATTCGCAACGGCAAACCAGCCGCGCTGCAGATGAACCCGATGTCGGCCGTCTTCGCCGGCTCGGCAGGTGACGGAGCCATCATCTTCACGCTCGACAAGGCGCTCGGAACGTCGGCGGAAGGATGCTCGCTGTCCACGCTCAGCGTGACGCCGTTCGGAACCGACGAGATCGCAGCCGAATGGAGCGAAGGCAGCTGCGACCATCCCCAACACGGCCAGATGATGCTCAAGCGCAGCGGAAAGTGAATCATGCGCGCCGCTCTCCAGTCCGAAACGCAGACGCCGGAGCGCTTCGTCTCTGCGGACGAGGCGGCGCGCTTTCTTTCCGTCACGCGAAGGTATGTGCTGGAACTCGCCCGCAGGGGCATCGCCGGAGCCTACGCGATAGGCACAGGCAGCACGCGCAAGGTCTGGGTGTTCCGGCTTTCCGAACTCGCAGCTGCCATAGTCCAGAAAAATTCTTCCGCACCGATCCACAAAATCCGCAAGATGTGCGATCCTGCCCACGGCAGTCCCCGCTGAAGGGAGCCTTATGGCCTATCAGCGAGGATGTTTGAAGAAAGTACGCCGCAAGGAAGGAGAAACCTGGGTGCTGCGCTTCCGGGTTTTGAACGCGGAAGGACGAAGAGTCGAGCACACCTTGCCTGTCGGACTTGTCTCGGAATTCCCGAAGGATAAGGACGCATGGCGCGAGGTGGACCGGCTCGGCTTGGGTGTCAGGATCAACGACGCCCCCGCCCCCGGACGTGTTTCATTTGAATTTCTTGCGGAGCATTACCTGAAAGCCGACTTCGGCGCGGATGCCGTGCGCCCGAAATCGGCCAACACCATCCCCATCGTGGAGCATTACGTCCGCGATTATCTCGTCAAACGGTTCGGCGGGCAGATCGCGGAGGACATCAAGCCGCTTGAGATACAGAAGTGGCTGAAGTCGCTGCACGAATCCAACGGGCTTGCCTGGACGACGGTTTCAAAGATACGGGGCCTCATGCTCCGCGTCTACAAAATCGGAGTCCTGCACGAGCATGTCTCAAAGAATCCGGCAGAGCATGTCGAGACGCGCAGCAAGACGAACTATCGTGCAATCCTCATCAGCCCCACCCAGACGCTTGCAATCCTGAAGTCCCTCCCCTCACCGCTTCACTTCACGCTGGTGCTGACCTGCGCAGCCACCGCGCTGCGCGCGTCGGAGATTCTGGCGCTGCGGTGGAGCGACATTCTCTGGGCCGAGGGAAGAATCAGGATTTCCAAGCGGTGGGCTAAGGGCGAAGACGGCGAAACGAAAACGGAAGCGTCGGACGGATTTGTGCCGATGCATCCGGTCCTGGCAACGCATCTTCGCGCGTGGCAGAAGGAAACGCCGCACGCAAAGGATACGGACTTCGTATTTCCGTCACTGAGGGAGGATGGAAGGAAGCCGCTTTACGCTTCGAGCTTCGTCGCCGACTATCTGCGTCCGGCCGCAAAAAAAGCAGGAGTCACCATCGCGGACGGACAACGCTTCGGGCTTCACAATCTCCGTCATTCACTCAGCAACTGGCTGGTGAACAAGGCGAAGGTCGAACCGAAGACCGTGCAGGGCATCCTGCGTCACAGCAAGATACAGACGACGCTCGATCTCTACACGCAGGAAGACAGCGACGAAACACGGGCGGCGCAAGGCGAATTCCTGAACGCCGTGGGGATGAGTACCGCAGTGAACTGATGTGGGTTGAGTTGTGGGTTGGAGCTTTTACTGCCACTCACTCTTAACTGCTTTGGAATGAATGGCGGGGACGACGGGACTCGAACCCGCGGCCTCTGCCGTGACAGGGCAGCGTTCTAACCAACTGAACTACGTCCCCGGTTCTGAACGGAATTGCCAGATGGTGGGCAGTGCAGGACTCGAACC
>Ga0335085_10008369_pt1 | contig 15796 bp, 6 predicted proteins | sample Lox_Sample_45_FD_206712 | JGI IMG/M metagenome (GOLD analysis project Ga0335085, IMG submission 206712) | Soil microbial communities from Loxahatchee National Wildlife Refuge, Florida, United States - Lox_Sample_4.5 | ecosystem: Environmental > Terrestrial > Soil > Wetlands | place: USA: Florida...
AGGTTCACATATTCTTTCAATTCTTTTATTTCCACATTGATATTTCCGCCGCTCGTTGAAGCCTCCACACTGCAGGTTAGATCATTCAGTGATACATTACCACCGGAAGTATGAGTGACCAGTTCTCCATCTATTGTTCTTCCATCCACGCTGCCGCCGCTGGTGGTTGCACGGATATTTCCTTTCAGGTCATGCAATGTCAATGATCCTCCTGAAGTGTTTAGTTTGATTTTGCCCGTGCAATGACTGGCATCAATGCTTCCGCCGCTTGTGCGCAGATCAATATCGTCTTTTGAATCGGATACATCAATGCTTCCCCCCGAAGTTTCTCCCATGATCTTGCCTGTTACTTTTTCAACTGTAAGACTGCCGCCGCTTGTCCTGAAATCCTGGGTCCCGGATAAATTGGACAAACTGATGCTACCGCCGCTTGTAGCGAGATCTGTCGAAACTGCCTGGGGGACGAATATTTTGAAAGAAATATTCAATGCTCTTTTCCAATCCATATTCCTCTCTTTGGTTTTCGCAATGGCGCTTACTTTTCCGCCGCTGACGGTTACGCTTAATTCATAATATTCGTTGAGCCGGGATTGTATTTCCTCTTTTGAAAGATCTGACAATCTTCCATTACCGGAAATATAAACTTCAACACGTGCATCTGCGGTTACGCCGGTAACTGAGATGCTGCCTCCCTGTGTTTTTGCTTCCACTTCTTTGACCGATTCATTTGTCAGAGATTTGGTCATATATGGAATCTTCTGAGCCTTTACTGCAAACGCTATAATTGTGAGCAATGAAATGATGAGATGTTTTTTCATGTTTATATTTTTTAAATTGGTTGATTGTTAAACCTCCGGGGTTCCGCGGAACCCCGGAGGTTGGTTCTATTCAGTTCTTAAACTTTTGACAGGATTAGCGACTGCCGCCCTGATTGCCTGAAAACTGATCGTGATTAAAGTGATCAGTAATCCGAGAACCGCAGCAAGCGCGAATATCCACCAGTAAAGATTCGTTCTGTACGCAAAACCTTCCAGCCATTTATGCATAAAATACCAGGCGATTGGTGCAGCAATCAGGAAGGATATGGCGACAAGTTTTAAAAAATCGATCGATAATAAATTGAGGATATTCGGAACTGAAGCGCCCATGACTTTGCGAATTCCGATTTCCTTGGTTCTTTGCATGGTGCTATAGGACGCCAGTCCGAGTAATCCGAGGCAGGAAATAAAAATTGCAAGAATAGCAAAATTCAAAAATAGTTTCCCAAACCTGTCTTCAGACCTGTATTGCTTATCAAAAAAATCATCCAGGAAATAATAAGAAAATGGACGATGTGGAATCAGTGTTTTCCATTTGTTTTCTATCGATGCAATAGTAGCCGGAATATTTTTTGAATTAATACCAACGGATACGAGGCCGCATCCCCTGGGTTCAATGCGGAGGCTGAGTGGTTTAATGACTTCCTGCAAAGAGCGGAAATGAAAATCTTTCACCACACCGACGATTGTCCCCTCTCTTCCCCACTGGCTGAATTTTTTACCGATAATCTGTTGCGGTGATGTATAACCGAACATTTTCATGGCCGCCTCATTGACAATCATCGCGTGGGTTGTATCAGATGCAAAATCACGCGAAAAGCTGCGGCCTGCAAGTATTTTCATTTTATATTGAGGGATATAGTCATAGTCGACGAAATACAAATCCAGGTTCGCGATTTGCATTTCTCCTTTTATATTTTCTATCTGCGAATAGGCGCCAGGGTTATCTCCTCCGGGAACACTTCCCGACAATGAAGTTGATATCACATTTGGTAAAGTGGAAATAGCCTGCTTCAATGCATCTTTGGCATCATCACCATGCGTATCGATGATCAGCTTCTGTTCTTTATTGAAGCCAAGATCCTGACTTCTCATATAATTCATCTGATTATACACGACAATTGTTCCAATGATCAATGCGATTGAAATGGTGAACTGTGCAATGACAAGACTTTTCCTCAATAATATACCTTTTGTACTTGTTGCAAACCTGCCTTTCAATACAATCACCGGTTGGAATGAAGACAAAATAAATGCAGGATAAAGGCCTGCGAGTATTCCGATACCGATCGCGGTGAGAAATAACATCCATAAATAGGAGGGATGTGTGAAAATATTATGACTGATAATTTTCCCCGATAATTGATTGAACAAGGGAAGCATCAATGCAGACAAAAGGACGGATAAAAAATAAGCGATGAGACAAAGGATCACACTCTCTCCTATAAATTGTTTTCTCAACTGGGCTTTAGCAGCACCAATCACTTTACGGATGCCCACTTCTTTTGCTCTTTCTGTTGCCCTTGCAGTTGTTAAATTAATAAAATTGAAACAGGCAATTAGCAGGATGAAGGCCCCAATGATTGAAAAGATATATACGTTATTAATATTCCCTGTTTTACTTTGATCTCTTGTAGAACGCAGATAAACATCTCTAAGTGGCTCAAGGAAAAGTGTAGGGAACATTTGAAGCTGCTTCATTTCTGTTCCATTTTTTTTCTCCAGGAAAGCCGGGAACTTGGCCTCCAGTCTCTTTGCATTTGTTCCCGGTTTTAATAAAACATAGGATCTGTTTCCATAGTTCCCCCATTGGTCATCAAGACCGGGATTGAATTTTTTGGTGACTGTCGACATCGATACGAGCATATCTCCCTTGATTTGGGAATTTTCGGGTATGTCTTTCATGATGCCGGTGATGGTAGCATTGAAATTGCCATCCGTTAACAATACCATTTGACCAATCGGATTTGAATCTCCAAAATATTTTTTTGAAGCTGTTTCTGAGAGTATAATGCTAAATGGTTCGTTGAGGGCTGTCTGTGGATTTCCCCTCACTAATTTAAAATCGAATATTTTAAAAAATGTGGAATCTGCAAACAGCGTATGATCTTCCTGGAATTTAATATCTCCTTTCCTGACAAGCAGGCTGGCAAAACTTATCCTTGCCGCAGTTTCTATTTCAGGGAATTCTTCATTTAAATGAGGAACTACTGCCCATGAAGGCCCGTTGGCATGAATGGTTTCTGTGGGTGTTTTGATATCCGACACGATCCTGTAAATTCGGTCAGCCTTGCTGTGAAATGAATCGTAACTCAATTCAAATTTCACATAAGAAAAAATAAGAAAGAAAGCGGTCATACCAACTGTCAGTCCCAGGATATTTATAAAAGAAAATACCCTGTGTTTCCAGAGATTTCGAAAAGCGATGCGCAAATAATTCTTTAGCATGATAAATATTTAAAATTGTTTGATGGTTAAATTGTTTGATGGCTATATTGTTTAATGCTAATCTAACCATCAAACGATATAACATTTAAGCAATCTGTTTTACTCCGTCCTCAAACCTGCCTGCCGCCTGCCGGTAAGCAGGGTAGGCAGGCTCTTCACTCATTTATAATCATTCTGTCCGTAGCGACTTCACAGGGTTTGCCACCGCTGCTTTAATCGCCTGGAAACTGATTGTTGCCAATGCAATGACGATGGCCACAATTCCGGCCATTACAAAAATCCACCAGTTGATTTCCGTCCTGTATGCAAAATCACGCAGCCATTTACTCATCATATACCAGGCGATGGGAGATGCGATTACCAACGCAATCAATACCAGCAATAAGAACTCTTTAGACAACAATCCAAACACGGATGCAATTCCTGCACCCAATACTTTTCGAATACCAATTTCTTTCGTGCGTTGCTGGGCAGTGAACATTGCAAGACCAAGCAATCCGAGACAGGAAATAAAAATGGCGAGAAAAGCAAAACAGTTCGCCAGTTTACCTACCATTATTTCACTTGTATAAAGCTTTTGATATTCTTCGTCCGAGAACTGATAGGTGAAGGGAAATTTGGGATTTAACTGACGGTATAATTTTTCTAAACCAGCCAATGCATCTTTTGTTTTTCCAGCCTGTGTTTTAACAAGCGCCTGTCCGTAATCATCAGTTTCGCCCAGGCGCAGAACAAGTGAATTGATCGGAACCCGCAAAGAATTAAAATGAAAATCTTTTATAACTCCTACAATGGTTCCTTTCTTTCCCCAAAAAGTGAGCCTTTTCCCGATGGGATCTTTATAAGCAATTTTTTTCATTGCCTGTTCATTCACAATATATGCGACTGAATCAGTCACAAAATCTTTTGAAAAATCTCGGCCATTCAATACTGTTATATTCATTGTTTTTATAAAATCGTATCCTATTGCCGCCTGAGTGAACATAGGTTTTGTGGCCTCATCCTTTCCATCCCAATCCACACCTAATGTCCCATTTTGAATTTCAGTAGGAGTTTGCGATATGCGCGAAACGTATTTAATTCCGGGCAGGTTCATGGCTTGTTCTTTAAATACCTGGTATTGTCTGGGTAAATCTCCTTCAAGGGGAATATAGATCAGGTTTTCCCTGTCATATCCCAGGTTTTTTGTCTGGGTATAGTTGATTTGTTTTGTCACGATGATAGTGCCGATAATCAAAACAATGGAAAGTACAAATTGAAATACGACAAGCCCCTTGCGAAACCAGGTTGCGCCGGAACCAAGTTTTAATGTGCTTTTTAAAACCAATACGGGATTAAATGAAGAAAGGAATAATGCAGGATAGCTTCCCGAAATAATTCCTGTAATTAATGTCAGGCCGATAATGCTTAACCAGAAAACGCCATTAGAAAAGGGGAATGAAATTTGTTTTTGCGTCAATGTATTGAAAGCAGGCAATAATAAGAGTACGAGCAATAATGCAATGATCATTGACAAAAAAGCTAGTAATACTGCTTCGCCAATAAATTGCCTTATCAATGAACTGCGAAATGCACCAACAACTTTTCTCACTCCAATCTCCTTTGATCTTTTTACAGAACGTGCAGTAGTCAGGTTCATGAAGTTGATGCAGGCGATAAGTAAAATAAAAATGGCTACGATACTGAAGAGCCGGACATATTCAATTCTGCCTCCATCCAATTTACCATTGGTAAAATTCGAGTGTAGGTACAGATCATCGAAACGCTGAATACCCAGCTGAATACGAAAACCAGCGGTTTGATTTTTATTATAATTATCCAGGAAATGAACAATCTTTTTTTCAAAGGCAATGGGGTCTGTTCCTGCGCGTAGCATGAGGTAAGTGCGGGGTCCGTTATTTCCCCAGTCTTTTGCCCAGCTGTTATTTTCCAAAAATTCGTGCCAGTTAATGATATAGTCGAATTTATCGGAAACATTCTCTGGCAGGTTTTCAAATACAGCTGTAATTTGAAAATCTTTTCTGTTTTCATAACGGATGGATTTGCCGATTGCATTTTGAGGGTTTCCAAAAAAATCATTTGCCATCTTTCTCGATATGGCGATGCAGGAGGGAGTATTCAAAGCAGTCCTTGCATTTCCCTGCAGCAATTTATAACTGAACATTTTGAAGAAATCCATACCTGCATGATTACCCCATTCTTTTATTATCTTTTCACCCGATTGAAATGTGTGAGAGTCTCTCCATGCAAATCCGCTGGCATAGACCACTTCAGGCAATACTCTTTTCATTTCATCCGCCATCACGCCAGGAGAACCGTGGAAAGCTTCGATTTTGTTATCATAGAATTGCCTTTCGTATACACTATACAGTTGTTTCGTGTTTTTATTGAACTTGTCCATATTGCGCTCGTCATTTACCCATAGCATAATGAGCAGGCTGCAGGCGAGACCCAATGCGAGACCAAGAATATTGATCAATGAGAACGCTTTGTTTTTTTTCAGGTTTCTGATAGCCGTGAGAAGATAGTTTTTTAGCATAAGACCTTCCTAAATTTTTAACCTCCGGGGTTCCGCGGAACCCCGGAGGTTGGTTTTTATTCAGTTCTCAGATTCTTTACCGGGCTGGTCAGCGCAGCTCGTATTGCCTGTGAACTAATTGTAAGCAGTGCAATCAATACAGCCATCAATCCTGCCAGCAGAAATACCCACCAGCTGATCTCAATCCGGTAAGCATAATTCTGTAACCATTTGTACATCGCCCACCATGCTAATGGAAATGCGATGATTCCTGCAATCAGAACAAGACGTAAAAAATCTTTTGATAATAATCCTGCAATTCCGCTGACAGAAGCGCCCAGCACTTTCCGGATCCCGATCTCTCTTGTCCTACGCTCTGCAGTATAGGCTGCAAGGCCAAACAAACCAAGGCAGGAAATGATGATTGCCAAAGACGCAAACACACGTGATAATTTGCCGATCAGCATTTCAGTTTTAAAAATTTCATTAAACTGATCGTCCACAAATTTGTAATCGAAAGGATAGCCGGGATTTTCCGCTTTCATCACCGGTTCAATTTTTGCAATCGCTTTTTCGGGATCCATATCTTGTTTAAGCCGGATATACATAGTATTTGCCCATGGAGTATAACAGAAAAAAATCAAGGGATCACTTCCACCGTACATATCACCATAGACAAAATTTTTTACGACACCAATTACTTCGAACTTGTTGGTATCCTGCCGGATAATTTTTCCGATCGCGCTGCCTTTACCCATCAGGTTTGCCTGTGTTTCGTTGATGATCACTTTCATGCTATCGCCCACATTTGAAAAGTCTCTTCCCTTCACCAGGTGCATGCGCGTGGTGGAAAGATATTCGGGGGTAACATAATCCATCGTAATCAGAATTTTTTTATTGGGATCTTTTCCATCCCACGTATAATCGTCGGTATTACTTCCCATCCACAACATGCCCAGGCTGGAAAGTGTCGCATTTTCAACCGCACCTGTTTTGATGAGATCTTCTTTGACGGCTGGAAAATGTTTTATGGTTGACTGTTGCGCATCGAGTGTAATCAGGTTGTCTTTGTTGTACCCGAGATCACGGTTTTTTACATGTTGCACCTGCTGATATATAATGATGGTGCATATAATGAGGACAATTGAAATTGTAAACTGGAAAACGACCAATCCTTTTCTGATCAGGGAAGCGCTTCCGCTCTTCATCTTTAGTCCTTTGAAGACAAATACCGGATTGAAAGAAGAAAGATATAATGCAGGATAGCTGCCGGCAACCAGTCCACATACAATTGCGATAGATAAGAGCGCTATTATGTGAAGAGGATTACTTAGTCCAAGGATGAGTTGCTTTTCAATCATTAAATTAAAAGCGGGAAGCACGAGGAGAATAATCCCTATTGCCAATAATAAAGAGATAAATGACATGAACAATGCTTCCATTATAAATTGCCCGATCAGTGTTCCTTTTTCTGCACCGAGTACTTTTCTTACGCCAACTTCCCTCGCTCTTTTTTCAGATCTGGCTGTTGCCAGGTTCATGAAATTGATGCAGGCAATTAATAAAATAATCCATGCAATAATGGAGAACATATTGACAAATTCAATTCTTCCGCCGCTTTGTTTTCCCTCAATAAACTGGTTACGCAAACGCCAGTCATTCATAGAAAATAAGAAAGGACGTGCCACAGCCTGGGGCGCTCTTTTTTGAATATAATCGTACAATATTTTATTGATGGTTTTGGGAGAAGTATTTGGAGTGAGTTCGACAAAAGTTTTTATTCCATTCGATCCCCAATTTTTCAGCCATGAACTTTTATTAAAATAAATTTGGAAGGGCGCCATCCATTCAAATTTGTAAGAACTGTTTTCAGGCATATCTTTAAAAACACCGGAGATAGTATAAGTTATATTGTTGTCGACTTTTATCGTTTTGCCAAGAATATCTTTTGCATCACCAAAAAATTTCTTTGCCATTTTTTCGGATATCACTACCGAATGCAATTGCACAAAAGCATTCGCCGGATTTCCTTCAATAAAAGGAATAGTGAACATGCTGAATAGTGAAGAATCCACAAAACTTCCTGTTTCAAAAATGGATTTATCGCCTACAGCAAACAATAAGTTTTGATCCCAGGTGGCGCGGGCTGTGTTGGCAACTCCAGGTATTTCTGTTTTCATCGCGGGTGCCAGCAATCCCGGCGTGGCCAGGAAAGTATAAATTTTTCCATTGTACGCCTGATTTTCTTCGATGGAATACAGGTAGTTTCTTTTTGTGTTCTGATGGTCGTAAGAAAATTCATTTTCTACCCAAAGAAAAATGAGTCCTGCGCAGGCAACACCAACTGCCAATCCGAATATATTCAGAAAACTATAGGTTTTATTTTTCCAGAGATTTCTGAATATTGTTTTTATATAATTTTTAAACATGGCGTTCTATTTCAAAAGATTATATGATCATAGTCGGGATTAAACAAAATTTGTTGCATGTTCCAACCTCCGGGGTTCCCTGAAACCCCGGAGGTTCATATCATTCAATCCTCAAACTTTTAACAGGCCTTGCTATTGCCGCCCTGATTGCCTGAAAGCTGACAGTAATCAAGGCTATCAGCAATGAAGCAAATCCGCATACAACAAAAACCCAGCAGCTGATAGAAGTCCTGTAAGCGAAATTGTCAAGCCAGCTATTTACGGCCCACCAGGATACCGGGATGGCAATAACCATTGATATCAACACTAGTTTTAAAAAACCTTTCGACAACATAGCAGTAATTGACGCAACCGGTGCACCTAATATTTTGCGGACCGCTATTTCCTTCACTCTTTGCTGAACCGTATATGAGGAAAGTCCAAAAAGCCCAAGACAGGCCAGTACAATGGCAATGGACGCAAAAAGACTCATGACTTTTCCTAAACGGATCTCTGCACTATATAATTTATTATAGTTTTCATCCATGAATTGATATTCGAATGGGCGTTGAGGAACCAGCTCTTTCCATTTTGATTCAAGGAAAGAAATTGTTTGTGGGAGATTTCTTCCATTGATTTTTACCAGCAGTTTCCTCCCCCTGTATTCAGGAAAAAGTACGAATGGCCTGATGGCCTGATGCAGGGATTCAAAATGAAAATCCTTCACGATGCCTCTTACAAATCCCTGCCGGTCTTCGCCCATAAACATTTTCTTGCCAACAGCTTCTTCGGGTGACCATCCCAGTTGTCTGGCTGCAGATTCATTTAAAACAAAATGATACAGTCGTTTCTTTGGATCATCGGAAGATGCATCTTTAATATCTTGTTCAGTGAGGCCTTCTCCTGCGATAATCTGCAAACCAGTCGTTTTTATATAATCTTGATCGACAGGGTTCGCAGTGATGGCTATCTGCATATCCTGCGACATTTGAGCTGAGCGCATATTATAACCGCCTCCTCCTTCCACAGGAGTGCGCACGCATCGGGAAACACTAATAATATCGGGATCGGATTTGAATTCCTGTTTGATTAATGAGAGGTTGTCAAGCATTTTATTATCCATCGGCAGCACCAGTACATGTTCCCGGTCGTAGCCCAATTCTTTATGCTGTATATAATAAAGTTGTTTTTGTACAACAGTTGTTGATATAATTAAGAATACCGATATGACGAATTGAAATATGGTCAAAGATTTTCGCAGCCATTGTCCGGAACCTGTATTCGCAAATGAACCCTTTAACACTTTCACAGGTTGGAAACCTGAAAGGATCAATGCAGGATAGCCTCCAGCCAAAAGACTAACAATAGATGCAATGCCCAATGAAAATAAAATAAACGGAACAGTAAACAGAGTGCGGATCTGCAATTGTTTTTCTGTCAGCTCGCTGAAGAATGGCATCAGCAATGAGGCTGCAATAAGGCTTAAGGTAAGAGCGAGGATACATAATAAAAACGATTCTCCGATGAATTGCCAGAAAAGTTGTTTTTTTTCAGCACCAATAACTTTTCGGATGCCAACTTCTTTTGCCCTTTCGATAGAGCGGGCTGTGCTGAGATTAATATAAGTAGAGCAGGCGATAACCAGTGTTAAAAGTGCAACAGCCGCAAGAATATAAACATAGGTAATACTATTATTTGGCTCAAACCCGGCATAAGGAGAATGAAGATGAATTTTGTCAAATGGTTCAAGATAAAAATTGATAGTAGCTCCCTTGCCTTCCATTTCTTTTTTCATAAATGGAAAAATTTTTTTCTGCAGGGATTCTATAGAACTTTTATCTTTCAGGAGTAAGAAAGTTGTATAGTTTGCATCCCAGTAGCTCTCTTCATAGTCATGGGTTATTCCCAGGGAAGAAAATGATGCTAAAAAATCAAACTTAATCTGCGAATTAGACGGACAGTCCTGTACAATGCCTGTTATCCTGTAGAAATTACTGTCATTGCCAACCTGAATTGTTTTTCCTAAAGGGTCTTGATTGCCAAAATATTTTTTAGCAGTTGATTGAGTGAGCACTACACGGTATGGTCCATTTAATGCACTTAGCGGATTTCCCTGCAATAATTTGAAAGAGAAGAGATCAAAAAAAGTAGAATCAGAATACATAAAACCCGGCTCATCAAAAAGCTTATTATTGTATTTGACGACCCTTGGATATTCTGTCATTATAATAGCGGATTCGACTTCAGGAAAATTCTTTCTGAAGACCGGAGCCACCCTGACACTTGTATAATTTCCTTTTTGAGATTCGCTGCTTCCTCCAAAACTATATTCCATGATAACCCGTGCAATCCTGCTTCCTTTTTGCTCAAAATCATCGTAGGTGAGCTCATGTTCAATATAAAGAGTGATCAATATGCAACTGGTGAGGCCGATGGTCAGGCCAAAAATATTAATGCCTGAAAAAATTTTGTTTTTAATCAGGTTACGATAGGCTGTTTTGTAATAGTTCCTGAACATCCGAACCCTCCTAAATCCTCCCTGAAGGGAGGACTTTTAAAAGTGATTATAATTTTAAGTCACTTATATCTCTAAACCTCTAAAGCCTCCCCTTCGGGGGAGGCTGGGAGGTGTTTTATTCAGTCCTCAAACTTTTCACAGGATTTGCCAACGCTGCTTTGATCGCCTGGAAGCTTACTGTGATCAATGTAATTGCAATCGATAATGCAACGACCACAATAAAAATTCCTATTCCGATACTGGTCTTGAATTCATAATTTTTCAGCCATGCTTCCATATAATACCAGGCAATTGGAATCGCTATAGCGCAGGAGATCAAAACCAATATCACAAAATCTCTTGAAAGCAATCCCCACAAATTGAATACACTCGCACCAAGCACTTTTCTTACCCCGATTTCCTTAACACGTTGTTCCGCGGTAAAAGATGCAAGTCCAAAAAGACCGAGGCAGGAAATAAAGATTGCGAGGATAGCAATGATCGCAGCAAGATTTCCTACCAGTTCTTCGTAATTGAATTTCCTCGCATACTCTTCATCAGCAAATTTGTATTCAAAAGGGAAGGCGGGATTGTATTTTTCAAAAATCGGTTTTATCAAGGCAATGGCTTTTGATGCCGACATATCCGGGTTCATGCGGACATCTACACAACCCACCCAGTCTTTATTAAATACAATGGTGAGCGGAGAAATTGCGCGATAAGGAGATTCCATTTGTATATCCGGGATTAAGCCGATAACAGTCATGGGTTTATCATTCCACTTCAATCTTTCACCGACAGGACTTTGCAATCCCATCCGTTTTGCAGCAGCCTGGTTGAGGATGACACTATTTGAATCTGCAAAATCTCTTGAGAAATCCCTGCCTTCAATCATTTTAATGCCCATAGTTTTCGTATAGTCATAAGTGGTAGTAATGGTTGAGAATACCGAAGATTTATCAACGGGCTGGCTGTTCTTCCATTCCCATCCATTGTTATTGCTGTAGATATCAGACGGAGGTGAATTGCTCTGACAAACCGAAACAGCCGCGCCTGAGCTAAGTAATTCCTCGCGCATTGCATCGAAGTGTTTTCCGATATCGTCAGACCAATATACCGTAATCAAACCCTTGTTATTAAAGCCAATTGGCCTGTTTTTCCCATATTGTATTTGCCGATACACTACGATGGTTCCAATCATCAGCATTACAGAACTGGCGAATTGAACCACTACTAAAATTTTTCTTGGAAGTGAACTTCCTCTGCCCAATTTCAAATTTCCTTTGAGCGTCCGAACTGGATTGAAAGAAGAAAGATAAAAAGCCGGATAACTCCCGGCGAGTAAACCTGTAATAATTGTGAAAGCAATCATGATCATCCAAAAAACCGGATTGGAAACCTGCAGGGTCATTTCTTTATTGGTGAGCCTGTTAAAATAGGGCAGTGAGATGATTACAATTCCCAGGGCCAGTAAAAATGCCAGCGCTGAAATCAACATCGATTCACTGAGAAACTGGCTGATCAATTGATTTCTTCCTGAGCCCACGGCTTTTCGGATCCCAACTTCTTTTGCTCTTTTTTCTGAACGTGCCGTGCTGAGGTTCATGAAATTGATACAGGCGATCAGCAAAACAATCAAACCTAAAATGCCGAACATTCTTACATACTTGATAAAACCACCTGTGTTCTTACCGTTTTCAAAATCGCTGTACAGTCTCCATTTTGACATTGGGTGAATGAATACTTCAGGTATGATATGCTTCAGGGTATTTTCATCGGTGAAATGAGAAATAACAACATCTTTAACTTTTGCATTGACAGATTTAGGATCTGCATTATTATTTAACTGGACAAACACCTGCCATGAATTGTTTCCCCAATTTGTTTTGTGATAGAGCTTGATCCAGCTATAGATGGTTTCCTGCAACTGAAAAGGAATTAAATAATCATAAGAAAGCGAACTGTTTTTGGGTTGCTTGTTCACAACAGCTGTTACTTTCAGGTTTGTTTGATTGTCCAGCTTCACCATTTTTCCAATGGGGTTTTCCTTGCCAAAAAGTATTTTGGCGGTTTCATCGGTCAGTACTATTGAATAGGGTTCGTGCAATGGGTTTTTGTCGCCTTCAAGAATTTTCAACGAAAACATGTTCACTGCGTCTTCGCCAATAAAATGCCCGTACTTGCTTATTTTTTTATCTCCATATATCAGGGAATGATATTGTCCCCAATCGCACATAGCTACACCTTTGAAATCAGGGTATTTATTTTTTAATTCCTCTCCCATTGGGAAAGGCAGAGCTTGTTGAGAATACCGCTTCCCATCAAAGGTCTGATGCATCATCACCTGGTAAAGCGTTCCATAATTTTCAAAATTTTTATTTGCAGAAACTTCATCGTAGATCCATAAACCGATGATCATCGCAACTGCCATTCCTGAAGCCAGTCCTGCAATATTGATGGCAGCGTAAATTTTATTTTTAAGAATATTTCTCCACGCAACCGTAAAATAATTTTTAAGCATAGATACACCCTCCTAAATCCTCCCTGAAGGGAGGACTTAACCTCTAACCCTTAAAGGGAAATAAGGAATTGTTATTTAAAATTGTTTGTGTCATAACTTGATTATTCGTCCCCTACTCCCCTTTGGGGCGGGGGTTTCATTCAGTCCTCAAACTCTTCACCGGATTAGCCGATGCTGCACGTATAGCCTGGAAGCCTATTGTAAACAATGCAATAAAAAGTGCAATGCCGGTAGTTACCAGGAATACTGTCCAGCTGATATCAATCCGGTAAGCAAAATCATTCAGCCATTTCCGCATCACATACCAGGCAAGCGGAGAAGCAATGATGATTGCGATACCAACCAGTTTTAAAAAATCTTTCGATAATAAAGTAACAATGCTCATCACGCTTGCTCCAAGTACTTTACGTACTCCAATTTCTTTTATTCGCTGTTCAGCACTGAAAGTGGCCAATCCAAAAAGCCCGAGGCAGGAAATAAAAATTGCAATGATTGTAAAATACCGGACGACGGATGACAAATGGTTTTCAGCCGTATAATTTTTCTGGAATTCTTCATCCAGGAAACTGTACTCGAAAGGTTCTCCGGGATTTAAATGTTCCCAGCTCGCTTTGATGGATTGTAATAATTTACTGATATCACCCGGCTTAGTGTGAATGAGAATATAATTGAATTGATCATTCGTGCTTAATTCAAACCCGTAGGGTGTGATAGCCGAATGCAGGTCTTCATAATGAAAATCTTTGACGACGCCGATGATTTCGAATCCATAATTCTTCCCCTGCCAGTCGAAATAAATTTTCTTTCCGATAGATGCTTTTGCCGAAGGAAAGCCGATTTCCTGGATTCCTTTTTCATTGAGGATGATCCGTTGATTCGTGTCTGCAGGGAATTGTTCTGAAAATATTCGCCCCGCCACTGGTTGGATATTCAGCGTTTGCAGGTAACTGTTGTCAATATAATTCATCCTTGTAATCTTTGCCTGCTGCATATTTTCTCCTTCCTTATAAAACAGATTATCCATTGGATTGGAGATGCCGGGATAAAACATCCCTGCGCCAATATTTGCTACCATTGGTTCTTTAAGCAGATCAGACTTGAATGCTTTGTAAGTATTTTTTGCTGTCTGGCTATGCAATGGAACAACAAGCTGATGATCCTTATCAAATCCGAGGTCCTTTGAGCGGAGGAAATTCATCTGGTCCGAAATAATTACAGATGCGATAATCAGGACTACTGAAATAATAAATTGGAAAATAACAAGACCTTTTCTTAGTGAAGCAGCTGCCAATGAATTGGAAAATCTTCCTTTCAATACTTTAATTGGTTTGAAAGAAGAAAGGAAAAACGCAGGATAACTACCAGCGACCAATCCCGTAACTACCGATAACAAAAAGAAAGTAAGGAGAACAGGAATATCCCTTATGAATGAAAGAGAAAGTTCTTTACCTGACACTTCATTGAATGCGGGTAATAATAATTTGGTGAATGCGAGGGCAAACAAGAATGCGATCACGCTCAAGAATATGGATTCCCCAAGAAATTGTCTTATCAAAGATTGTCTTTCAGCTCCCAGCACTTTTCTTATTCCGACTTCTGAAGATCTTTTGGAAGAACGTGCAGTAGAAAGATTCATGAAATTAATGCAGGCTATCAAAAGAGTGAAAACTGCAATGGAAGCAAGAATGTACAGGTAAGTAACACTTCCGGCTGCCGTAACATTGGAATCCATGCCTGAATGAAGGTGGATATCTTTTACCGGGACAAGAAATTGCTTTCTGTAATATCCCATTGCTTTCAAGTTCTTGCCAGCGTATTTGTCGATAAAGGCAGGAAATTTTGACTCCAGTTTTTTTGCATCGGCATTGGGCTTCAGAAGCAGGTAGGTATAATACATGTTATTCGAGGCCAAATCGTTCTTATGGTCTTTGATAAAATTTTCCACAGTCCCGCCCATCATACTTATAAAAAAACGGCCATCAATATGCGAAGGATGTGGAATGGGCCTGAATACGCCGCTCACTAAAAAATCATGGTCTCCATTGGTACTGCTGCTGATATGAATGACTTTGCCTAATGCAGATTCGTTGAGGAAAATTTTTCTGGCAATTTCTTCAGATAAGACAATATTATTTGGGTTGGCCAATGCACTGTATGGATTTCCCTCGATGAAATCGTATGTAAACATTCTGAAAAAGGTCGAATCAGCCAGCAAACCATTGGATTCATAAAAGGATTTCGTATTTCCATTCTTCTCTTTATACTGAAAGAGGGTTTTATCTTCTGAGAATAACCCTGCCAATCTTGTCGTCTCCTGTATTTCAGGAAAAACCTGTTTCATGGTTTCTCCCATAGGGGCAGGGGTGTTGGCCATTTTTTTTTCCTGACCCTGTATCATGAAATTTGTTCCGAGCTGGTAAAGACTGGCTGCATTTTTTTGGTAGGAATCGTAATTCAGTTCGTTGAGGATATAGAGTGTGATCAGCATGCAGCATGTCAGTCCGATCGACAATCCGATAATATTGATGAAGGAAAAAATTTTATTCTTCATCATATTCCGCCATGCGATTTTGAAATAACTTTTAA
>Ga0335085_10008370_pt1 | contig 15794 bp, 14 predicted proteins | sample Lox_Sample_45_FD_206712 | JGI IMG/M metagenome (GOLD analysis project Ga0335085, IMG submission 206712) | Soil microbial communities from Loxahatchee National Wildlife Refuge, Florida, United States - Lox_Sample_4.5 | ecosystem: Environmental > Terrestrial > Soil > Wetlands | place: USA...
TCAAGCCATTTGCGCACATCGGCGCGGAACGCGGCTTCTTCCGGTGTGTCTTCGAAATCCATCGTCGTGTTTCCTTATGCCGCGTTGCTGAGCTCGAGTTCGGTGACCAGCTTGTCCTTCCACGCGCGCTGGGGCCCGAGCGACAGCGCCAGATGCCGCGAGCGTTTGTAGAAGAGGTGGCAATCCACCTCCCAGGTGAAGCCAATTCCGCCATGCGTCTGGGTGTTCTCCTTAGCCGCGTAATCGAAGGCCTGCGTCGCCGACACACGCGCCGCGGCCGCCGCCAGCGGCAATTCGCGCGCGTTGGTCGAGAGCGCCCAGGCGCCGTAATAGGCATTGGAGCGAGCGAGCTCGGTGTTCACATACATGTCGGCGAGCTTGTGCTTGATCGCCTGGTACGAGCCGATCAAGCGGCCGAAGGCATAACGCTGCATTGCGTAGCCCTTGGCCATTTCCAGGCACGCGTCGGCGCCGCCGATCTGCGCGAACGCCGTAAGCACCGCTGCCCGGTCGAGCACGCGATTCGTTGTGCTCCAGGCTTCGCCGGTCTTGCCCAGCGCTTCCGCCGGCGCATCGGCGAATGCGATCTCGGCCAGCTTGCGCGAAGGATCGATGGAATCCTCCGCACGCCGCGAGACGCCTGAGCCCTTCAGATCGACGATGCAGAGCGCAAGCCCGCGTTCGCCAGGCTCGTCCGAAGCGCGCGCCAGTACCACCGCCACATCCGCGTCCATGCCGTCGATGATCGCGATCTTCCTGCCCGTCAGCTTGCCGCCTTTGAACGTGGCGCGGATGGATTTGGGCGTCACCGCGCCGGGGCCTTCGGCGCGCGCAAACGTGCCGATCAACTCGCCGGCCGCGACCTTCGGAAAATACTTATGCTTCTGTTCGCCGCTGCCGGCCAACAGGACGGCCTCCGCAAACAGGCAGACGGTCGACTCGAACGGCACCGGCGCCAGCGCCCGGCCCAATTCCTCCGCGATCACGCACAGCTCGAGATAACCGAGGCCCAGCCCACCGAATTCCTCCGGAATAGCCGTGCCGAGCCAGCCCATTTCGGCCATCTGCCGCCACAGCGCGGCATCGTGGCCGGCCTCGCCCTCGAGCACTTTGCGCACGGTCTTGGAGGTGCATTTCTCGGACAGGAGCTTGCGCGCCTGGTCCTTCAGCATCTTCTGGTCGTCGGAAAAGTCGAAATTCATGGGCCTCCCGCCTTATTTCAATAGCGCTCGGCCAACCTTAGAGCGGGATTTCGCCATTCTACAACAGCCCCTTAACCGCGGCTTAACAGCACCCGTTTAGCCTTACCTTACGGCAATAAGGACAGGGTCATGGCGAAGGCGAGCTTTCACAAAAATCAGCGCGTTTACGTGCGCCCGGTGGGCACCTGGGCGCTGGTCGAGCGCGTGGTGCCGCATTGGGCCAAGGGCTTGGACGAACCGCTGCGCGTCTATTACGACGTCGGCCTCGGCCGCGAATTCGCCGCCGACGAATTGCAGGCCGAACAAGCGCTGCCGGAAGAGAAGCTCGAGAGCGGCGACAATTGGCGCATCATCCGCGCCCGCAACAAGTGGCAGCCGGCGGAGGATTGCGCGCGCCATCCGGTGCCCGGGACCTATCCGGTGGTCGTGACCGGCGAGGCGGAATGGGGCGGCTGGCGCGTGCCGGGCGCGGAATACGATCTCGATCCGGAAAAGATCGAGCGCCAGGCGCGCATGATCTCGGTGTCGCCGCGGCTGGCGGGGATGGCGTCGCGCCTGGTCGATTGGGCCCGCAAGTCCGGCGAGGACATGCCGAGCGAGATCGCCGAAATGGCGCGCGACGCTCAGGACCTGCTGGCGCACATCAAGCGGAACGACAATTAGGTTCGGCGCCGCGGCGCGCGAGCACTTGCACGCGAAGCAAAGCGGGCATGCGCGTGGCTTCCCCCTCCGTCGTCCGCCGCGCCTTGCGCCTCGTCCGACACCTCCCCCGTAAACGGAGGGGGAAACCTCAAACGATCTCGCCTTTCGCCTTGCGGCTTCGAGGGCTATACGGGATCGTTCCCACGAGGCCCGCCATGCGCACCGAAGAGCCGCACGCCACACGCCTGAAAGACTATCGCGCGCCCGATTACCGAATCGGCGAGATCGCGCTGGAATTCGCGCTCGATCCGGATGCGACGCGCGTAAAGGCCACCGCCGAAGTCGCGCGCACGGCGCCCACGGCCGGGCCACTCGTGCTCGATGGCGAACATCTGAAATTGATCTCGGTCGCGATCGATGGAAAGCCGCTGGGCGAGGCGGCTTATGCGGTTGACGACGAGCACCTGACCATCCATGCACCGCCGGCGAAGTTCATGCTTGAGATCGTCACCGAAATCGCGCCCGCGTCGAACACGGCGCTCGAGGGGCTCTATCTCGCCAAGGGCATCTTCTGCACGCAATGCGAGGCGGAGGGCTTCCGCCGCATCACCTATTTCCTCGACCGGCCGGACGTGCTCGCCATCTACACCACGCGCATCGAAGCCGACAAGAAGACGCTGCCGGTGCTGCTTTCGAACGGCAACCTCATCGAACACGGCGTGCTTGCCGGCGGCCGCCATTTCGCGGTTTGGCAAGACCCGTTCCCCAAGCCTTGCTACCTGTTCGCGCTGGTCGCGGGCGATCTGGGCGTCTTGAAAGACAGCTTTTGCACCATGAGCGGACGCGAGGTCGATCTGCGCATCTATGTCGAGCATGGCAACGAGGAAAAGGTCGCCTACGCCATGGACTCGCTCAAGCGCGCCATGCGCTGGGACGAGAAGGCCTACGGCCGCGAGTACGATCTCGACATCTTCATGATCGTGGCGGTGTCCGCCTTCAACATGGGGGCGATGGAGAACAAGGGCCTCAACATCTTCAACGACAAGCTGCTGCTGGCTTCGCCCGACACCGCGACCGATGCCGATTACGAACGCATCGAAAGCGTGGTGGCGCACGAGTATTTCCACAACTGGACGGGCAACCGCGTCACCTGCCGCGACTGGTTCCAATTGTCGCTGAAGGAGGGGCTGACGGTCTTCCGCGACCAGAGCTTCTCCGCCGATCAGCGCTCGCAGGCCGTCAAGCGCATCGACGACGTGAAGCTTCTGCGCATGCGCCAGTTCCAGGAGGACGCCGGACCGTTGGCGCACCCGGTGCAGCCGGAGGCCTATATCGCCATCGACAATTTCTACACGGCCACGGTTTACGAGAAGGGCGCGGAAGTGATCCGCATGCTGCAGACCCTGGTCGACCCCGAAGGCTACCGCAAGGCGACGGATCTCTACTTCGCGCGCCACGACGGCGAGGCCGCGACGGTCGAGGATTGGGTCAAATGCTTCGAAGACGCCTGCGGCCGCGATCTTTCGCAATTCCGCCTGTGGTACCGGCAGGCCGGGACGCCGACGATCGAAGCAAAGGGCGATTATGACGCCGCGAGGAAGACCTTTGCGCTGACGCTGAAGCAATCGCTTCAACCCACGCCCGGCCAATCCGAGAAGAAGCCGATGCACGTTCCCGTGCGGCTCGGCCTTGTCGGCACGTCGGGCGCATTGCCGATGACGCTGGAAGGCGAGAATGCCGCGGGCCCAAACGAGCGCGTGCTGGAACTCACGCAAGCCGAGCAGCGCTTCCTGTTCGTGGACGTGGACGAAGAACCGCTGATCTCGCTGGGCCGGGGATTTTCGGCGCCGGCGAATTTCAAGGTGCCGTTCGACCGCGCCTCGCGCGCGCGGCTGATGAGCAGCGACGCCGATGCCTTCAACCGCTGGGAATCCGGCCAGGCGCTGGCCACCGATCTGCTGCTGGAAATGGCGGGCGAGGAGGCGGCGGGAAAGAAACCCGCAGCCGATACGATCTATCTGAACGCCATCGGCGAAGCGCTGTCGCGCGCGGATGACGATCCGGCATTCGCCGCGCTCATGCTGATGCCGCCCTTGGAAAGCGAGATCGCGATGGCGAAATCGCCGGCCGATCCCGACGCCATCCACGCGGCGCGCGTGGCGCTCATCGAGGCGGTGGCGCAGGCGCATGGCGCGCGGCTCGCAGCGCTATACGACGCCATGGAGGCGAAGGAAGATTTCTCGCCCGATGCAAATCAGGCCGGACGGCGCGCCCTGCGCAACGCGGTGCTGCGCTACCTGACCGCGGCGGACGACGAAGAAGCGGCCGAGCGCGCCGACAAGCACTATCGCGACGCCACCAACATGACCGACGCGATCGCCGGGCTGGCCGCATTGTCGCGCATGGCCTCGAAAAAGCGCGAAGATGCCTTCGCCGCCTTCCGCGAGCGTTTCAAGGACAATCCGCTCGTGCTCGACAAATGGATGAGCCTCGAAGCCGGCTCCTCGCGTCCCGACACGGTCGAGCGCGTGCGCGCGCTGATGCTGGACAAGGCGTTCGACCTGAAGAACCCCAACCGCGTGCGCGCGCTGGTCGGCGCGTTCTCCGGAAACCATCTGCGTTTTCACGCTGCCAACGGCGCCGGCTATGCGCTGGTGGGCGATGTGGCGCGCGCACTCGACAAGATCAATCCGCAGGTCGCCGCGCGCATGGCCGGCGCCTTCGAGAATTGGCGCCGCTACGATGCCAAGCGCCAGGCACTGATGCGCGCGGAGCTGGAGAAGACCAAATCGCTCCAAGGCCTTTCATCCAACCTGTTCGAGGTCGTGGGAAAGATGCTGGGGTAGCGGCTGTGTGAATAAATTCTATCGATCAAAATCATGCCGATTCGCGATCGAAAGAACACATCTCTATCGATCGCAGCGCAGAACGCGTTCGATTCCGATTCGTTCCCTTCTGCTTTTCCGTCAATGGCTTAGGATGGGTGATTCGCGAATCGCTTCGCGCGTGGGGACGCGTTCATGTCGGGTCATGCCGCCGCCGGGCCGATTGCCGCCACGCACCGCTCGTGGCTTGGGCGCGCCTTTGCGCCGCGCCGCGGCGTCCGGGTCATCGTCGCACTGTCGCTGATCCTGATCGCCGGCAGCTTTACCGCCGCCGCCACCATTCAGATGCGGCGCGACCGCACCAACGCGCTGCAGCAGGCCGGCTTCTTCGAATCCCGCCGTGCGGCGCAGATCGCCAGCGATCTGGGCGGCGTGCTCGACCGCTATGCGCGGCTGGGCCACGCCTTTGCCAATGCGGATTCGGCGGAAGCCGCCGGCGCCTTGGCCGATGCCGGCGGGCCGGCGCTGAAGAACATCGCGATCCTGGATCCCGACGGTACGCTGGTCTCGCAGATGAAGGGCACGCCGCGGAGTCTGCTCCCCGTGCCGCAAGCTGTCCTCGAGACGGCCTTGGCCGGCCGCGCCGTGATGCTCATCGCGCATGGCAAGACGCTGGCGATCCTGTTCCGCGACGGTGCGCGGGTGGTCGCGGTGCTGCTCGATGCCAACCAGCTCCTGCCGCCGGCGGGCATGCAGGGCGCCCTGGTGGCCGAGCCGGACGGCCATCTCCTCGTCATCGGCCCATCGTGGAGCGCGCTACCGCCCGAGCGCGCGCTCGCACTCGTGGGCAAACCAAACGACGTCCGCACGCTGAACCTCGCAAGCGGCCATCGCCTGCTCGCGCTGTCGGCGGTGCCGGGCTGGCCCGTTACCGCCGGTGCGTCCATCGCCGTCGCCGCCGCGCTGGGCGCCTGGTACGGCTCGCTGCCGCTCTACCTGTTCGTGATCCTGGGTCCTGCGCTTGCCGGCGCCGGGCTTGCGGTGGTGTTCGTGCGCGAGTTCGAGCGGCGCGCCCGCGCCGCTGAAGCCGTGAAGGCTTTGCGCTCGACGAGACCCGAAGACGCGCGGCTACTCATCCGGCTTGCCGATGCCGAACGCCGCGCCATCGAGGCGCAGCGCTCCAAAGCGGAATTCATCGCCCATATGAGCCACGAATTGCGCACGCCGCTGAATGCCGTGATCGGATTTTCCGAAGTGATCGAGCGCGGGATTTTCGGCGCCCCCGGTCATCCGAAATATGTCGAATACGCACACGACATCGGGCAGGCCGGCCGCAATCTTCACAAGAAGATCGGCGACATCCTGGATTATGCCGATCTGGAAGCCGGCAAGCACCCCATCGTCCACGACGCGGTGGACGTGGCCCAGGCCGCGCGCTCCGTGCTGGACGAGCTTGCCGGCCGCGCCTTCGCGCGCCGCGTCAAGCTCACCGTGTCGCTGCCGGAGGCCGCGCGCGCCCGCGCCGATGCGCACGCGGTCAGGCGCATCCTGACGAACCTCGTCCTCAACGCGCTTGAATTCACCCCGGACGGCGGGCAGGTGCGCGTGCAGGTGCGCATCGAGGAGGGCGCGGTCGTGGCGAGCGTGCGCGACACCGGCTACGGCTTTGCGCCTGCCGAGCGCGACAGGGCGGGCCAGCCCTTCGTGCGCTTCGACCGGCCAAGCGGCGAAACCGGCGCGGGCCTCGGCCTTGCCATCGCCATGCTGCTGGCGCGGCGCATGGGCGGCGCGCTCCGGCTCACCGGCGCGGAAGGCGACGGCACGACCGCGGAGTTGCGCTTGCCGAGGGCGTGATCAGCGCTTGCGGAAGACGAAGTGCTTCGACAGCGTGAAATTGAACACCAGCCCGACGGCCACGCCGCAGGCGGCGGCGACATAGTAGTTGCCGAACGGCGGACGCGCGAAATCGATCAGCACGACATACGTTGAAAAGTTCACCGCCGCCCCGATGGCGTTGGAACCGACGAAGCGCATCCATTCGCGCGCCATCCCGGGCAAGCCCACGGCCGCGTGCGCGCGGAAGGTGATCGTCCGGTTGCCCCACCAGGTGAACGTCATTGCCGTCATGATCGACAGCGTGCGCGCGAGATAGGGTCCGAGCCCCAGCGCATGCTGGCCCAGATACAGCACGCCTTCATCGACCAGGAATCCGGCCGCGCCCACGGCCGCGAAGCGCAGAAACGGCGAACGCAACAACGCCGTGCGCGCCCCGCTCCAGCTCACTTCCATGTCAAATCCAGCGGGCCGGGTATGGCGAGATAGGCGAGCCGCTTCAGTTCCCAGCGCCCGCGCGTCACCGTGTCCAGGATCATGCCGCTCGCCAGCGCCAGGAAGGCGAGCAGCATCAGGCCCGTCGCCAGGACCGCCGTCGGCAGCCGCGGCACCAGCCCCGTGCGCACATACTCCGTCACCACAGGCGTTCCCAGGATCAGCGACGCCAGCGCCAGAAGCACGAACAGCGTGGTGAAGAAGATCATCGGCCGCTCCTCGCGCAGCAGCGCGGCGATGGTGAACAGGATCTTGAAGCCGTCGCGCCAGGTGTTGAGCTTGCTCGCGGAACCTTTCGGCCGTTCCTTGTAGCGGGTGTCGATCTCGACCATCGGCATCAACAGGCGCACCGCGTGCACGGTCAATTCCGTTTCGATGCCGAAGCCTTCGGCAGTGAACGGAAACGATTTCACGAAGCGGCGCGACATCACGCGGTAGCCGGACAGCATGTCCTTCATTTCCACATCGAACAGGAACGCGGTCAGCCCCGTGAGCATGCGATTGCCCAGCACATGGCCCGCGCGATAGGCGCCCTGCCCCACGGCCACGCGGCGGCCGGTCACGACGTCGTGTCCGCCGTCGATCAGCTCGCCCACCAGCTTCGGTGCGACGCTGGCATCGTAGGTGTCGTCGCCGTCGACCAGCACGTAAACATCGGCTTCGACATCGGCGAACATCCGGCGCACGACATTGCCTTTGCCCTGCCGCATCTCATGCCGCACGACCGCGCCCGCCGTCCGCGCGCGCGCGACGGTCTCGTCCTTGGAATTGTTGTCGTAGACGTAGATCGCGGCCGTGGGCAGGCTCGCCCGGAAATCCTCGACGACGCGCGCGATGGCCGCGTCCTCGTTGTAGCAGGGAATGATGACGGCGATGGCTGCCGGCCGTTCGGTCATTGCGGGCGCGCTCCCCTCGTCACCGGGCAAAAACGGTAAGGCCCGCCGAGATTGGTGTCGATATCGTCGCACGCCGTCCAGTCCACGCTCAGACCGTAGGCCGTCAGCGCGTCGGAGGCGTTGTCCATCTCATAGGGATTGGCGAGCAGGTAGATATCCCCCTTGAACGCCTTGACCCGCGCCATCGCGATGGCGGTGAGGCGGGAGCCGTCATGCGGCCGGATCATCCAGCCGTCGATCCGAAGCACCGGGATCTTCGGCGGCAGCGACGGCACGATGTACCCCATCGGGGCCTCGCCCGTCATCAGCACCATGGAATTGTCCGGGTGCGGGAGCGGCGGCAGCGTCACCTGCACATAGGGATCGTCCACCGGCGCGCGCGGCAAGAGGCTCGCACGCGTCTCCACAACCGCGAAGAACAGCGCCGCAGCGACGATCCAAAGCTGCACATTGCGCCGGATCGGCCACAAGCCGACCGCCGCTGCGACCAGAATCGGCGAAAGCATCTCGAGCGTGGTGATGTAGCGATAAATGGCGAAGAAGCTGACCCAGGCGGCGTAAGACGCGCCGGCAAAGGCGAACAGCGCGAGCGCGGCTTTCGGCGGCACCAGCGGCATCTGCGCGCGCCGCCATGCGAGCCAACAGATGAGCGTCGCGATGATCGCAACGTAAGCCAGTCCGATCCGCACGTCCTGGAACGGCAGATCGTTGGAGACGCGCCAGTCGATCGAGAACAGCAGCGGAAACAGAAGCGCGGTCTTGAGATCGTGCGGCAGGAACCGCTCGTCACGGAACGTCACATTCGCGAGCAGCGGCGAATGGAAGTAGTCGTTGAAATAAGGATAGAGCGGATTGCCGGTCAGATGATACATCTTCAACCACCAGAACCCGCTGAACAGAAGCACGCCGGCAAGCCCCGCGACACCACCGGCCGCGATGAGCAGGCTGCGCTGCTTGAGCGTGCCGGGGACGACGGCCAGCGCGGCGGCAAAGCCGATGGCGAACGGCGCCTCCGGCAATTTCAAGCCGACTGCACTGCCGGTGACGAATCCGGCGAGCGCTGCGATCGCGGCGGCGCGCGCGGGCGGCCCGCTCGCCAGCGCCTTGCGATAGACGATCAGAAGCGCCAATCCCGACAGTACCAGCAAACTCATGACGTTGTCGTAATAGGTGGTGCCGGCAAGACCGAGCGTCATGCCGCCGGTCATGCACACGATCGAAAGCGCGGCAGCCGCAAGCCGCTTCCGATCCATGGCGAGCACGCTGCGCGCCATCAGATAGAGCGGCACGACGCTGGCGCCCTGCACCGCGCCCATCGTGCCCAGCGCGAACCAGGCCGGCGCATGCGTCGCCAGGAGATAGAACGGGACATCGACCAGCGGATTGTAGTAGCTTGCCTGATGCGCCACCGCGATGTCGAGGTTCAGGCGGCCGTGCAGGAACGCGTAGGGGATGTACCAATGGTAGTTTCGGAAGTCCCACGACATGTCCTTGCCGAGCGACACCACGAAAGCCGCGTAGGCAAATATGAAGAGGCCCAGGAACGCTGCTTCCTGCCAACTGAGCCAGGGTTCTTTGGAAGCGGAAGGGGATGACATGGAACGGCGCAAAATCCCGCGAAGGACCGCGACTATATCAGGTGCGCCGGCTTTTGCGCCGTGCGGCAGATTTTCTCTCCCTTGAAAGGAGAGGAAAATCGCTTGCTAATCCGCCGCTCCCGGTATCGGCAGGTTCGCCAGGAACTGGTCCGTGCAGGCGCGCCAAGACCGGGTGAGCGCAAAGGCTCGTGCCGCCTCCCGCGATATGGAAAGCGCCCCGCGGCAGGCGCGGCCCAGATCCTCGTCCAGCGAGGCCACGTCCGCGTCGCCGACCACGTCCAGCGGCCCTTGTACCGGGAACGCCGCCACCGGCAGGCCCGAGGCCAGCGCCTCCAGCATGACGAGGCCGAAGGTGTCGGTGCGGCTGGGGAAGACGAACACGTCGCTGCCCGCGTAATGCCGGACCAGATCCTCGCCGGTCTTCGGCCCGACGAATTGCGCATCGGGATATTCGCGCGCGAGCTTCGCCCGCGCCGGTCCGTCGCCGACGATCAATTTCGTTCCGGGCAAATCCAGCGCCAGAAATGCCTCGACGTTTTTCTCGACCGCGACGCGGCCGACATAGAGCCAGATCGGTTTCGGATACGGCAAACGCGCGTCCGGTATCGGACGGAATTGATCCACGTCCACGCCGCGCGACCAGATCTTCAGATTGGTGAAGCCTTTGGATTCCAGCTCCGATTTCAGCGACGGCGTCGCCACCATCATCGCTTCGGCCTTGCCGTGGAACCACAGGAGGAAGCGGTAGACCCAATCGATGGGCACGAACGGCACGCGCGCGCGCACATATTCGGGAAAGCGCGTGTGGAACGAGGTGGTGAAGGGAATGCCGCGCTTCACACAGATCGCGCGCGCGGAGAGCCCGAGCGTGCCTTCGGTCGCGATGTGGATCGCCGACGGCCGAAACTCGCGGATCATCCGTTCGAGGCTGCGGCGCGGAAACACGGCGAGACGGATCTCCGGATAGGTCGGCAGCGGAAGGGTAAAACGGCCTTCGGGTGTCGCGTACCGCACTTCGTGGCCCATGGCCGCCAAATCGCGGCCCAGCATCTCCAGCGTGCGCACCACGCCGTTGACCTGCGGCGCCCAAGCGTCGGTGACGACGAGCAGCCGCCATGCCGGATCGGGCGCGGCCGCCGCGTCCGACGCCGGCGCAGGTGCCGGCGTCATGGCCGCGTCCTCAGGCGGGAACGGCGACGGCTGTGTCTTCCTGGATGGCCGAAACAGGCTGCGCGTCTGCCGATGCTGCCCAGTGGAGAATCTCCAGGTTTCCGCGGGCATCTTCGACAAGGGCCGTGCAGCTTTCAACCCAGTCCCCGTCGTTGAGGTAGAGGACCGGTCCGATCTTCCGGATCGCTGCGTGATGAATATGACCGCACACGACGCCGTCGAGGCCGCGCGAATGGGCCTCACGGGCCACAGCGTCCTCGAACCGGCAGATATACTCGACGGCATTCTTCACCTTCTGTTTCAGATAGGCCGAGAGCGACCAGTATTTGAGCCCGAACTGCCGGCGCACGAAATGGCAGACTCCGTTGAGCTGAAGCGCGAGCGTGTAGGCCCAGTCGCCGAGCAGCGCGAGCCATTTGGCGTACGCGATCACGCCGTCGAACTGATCGCCATGGATCACCAGGAAGCGGCGGCCGTCGGCGCCTTCGTGCACCGCCTCGCGCATCACTTCGACGCCCATGATGTTGCGGCCGCAGAAGCGCCTGGCAGCCTCGTCGTGATTGCCGGGCACGAAGATCACGCGCGTGCCGGCGTCAACCTTGTGCAGGATCTCGCTGATGACGCGCGCGTGCGCCTCGGGCCAGAACCACTTCCATTGCAGGCGCCAGCCATCGACAATGTCGCCGACGAGATAAAGCGTGTCGCAGCGGTTCTTCGCCAAAAAGTCCGCCAGCATCTCCGCCTTGCAACCGCGCGTGCCGAGATGAGTGTCGGAGATGAAGATCGTACGGTGGCTTCTGACGCGGCCGCCGCCGCGAGGGCGGCTCCGTGCCGGCTTGCGATCGGCCGCGATCGCGGAGGGCGGATTGCCGCGAAGGCGACGGACTTGCGGATCGAACCAGGAAATCTCGGCCATGCTGTTCTCCGGACCCCTTCGGCACGGCGGCCCAAGCGAATCGTCGGCCTCCGGCGCAAGACCGGCTTGCCTGCGGAAGATTACGGCGCTGTTGCAATGCAATGATGCTTTCGTGACTCCGAGTCAGAATCGTTAACGTGTTGCAGTGCACACGCAATGAGCAATGCCATGCCCATCACGATGGCATTCAGATAAGTATATGAGATATATAACAAATAATTGAATTTCAAATTTCGGGGCGAGCCATAATGAGCCTTGCATCGGCGGTGGCCGGGTGCCATATTGTTGCAACGCAGTATCGCCCTGTGCGCTGCTGCGGCCCTTCCTGGGCGTTTCCTCCCTGAACTTGGCCGCTCCGACCGGAGCGGCCATTTTTTTGAGCTTCCGTCTTGCCCGCGCCGCAGTGATGGACGACAAGAACCGACGCGAAGGCGCGCATCATCGAAGAGGTCGAACGGTGAAATTCGAGATCGATTACCAGTTCCGCCCCAAGGGCTCCGACAAGCTCGAAGACATCGGCAATGCGGCCGACCTGACCATCGAGGATGGCGGTTTCGGCGTGGTGCCGGAAATGGGCGATTACGTGGAAATCCCGCGCAGCCGCATGGGCGAGCGCGAGGTCTATTACGGCAAGGTCACCTGCCGCCGCTTCCGCTACGTGCTGGGCTATTGCCACATCCGCGTCATCCTGGACGAAGTCGACGACGCGGTGTGGCGCAAAGAGTGCGCGCTCTAAGCCTATTCCGCGGCGTGCGCCTCGGGTCGGCGGAACATATCCGATAGCCTTGCGGCTTCCGCGGCCATCAAATGGCGCAGCGCATCGCCGATGCGCGTCCGGATTTCGCCAAAGCGCGCGGACGGCTCGATGGTTTCCTCATCGAGATAAAGCGAACGGTTGATCTCGATCTGGATCGCCTGGACGCCGCGAGCGGGCCGCCCGTGAACGATGGTGGTGTAGCCGCCGGCATAGGGCACGTTGCGCGCCACGCTGAAGCCCTGCGCCTCCAAGGCGCGTTCCGCCGCGCGCACAAAGACAGGGGCAGCCGACATGCCGTAACGGTCGCCCAACACGACATCGGGCACCGCGGCCGCCGAGGGCATGGAATGGCAATCCACGACGATCGCCGTGCCGAATCGCGCGCGCGTCTCTTCCACGAGCGCCATCAGCATGGCGTGATAGGGCCGGTAGAGTCCATCGAGCCGCCGCGCCGCTTCGGCCGCCGGCAGCCGCTCGCGATAGATCTCCGCGCCGTCGCGCACGAGTTTCGGAATGGCGCCGAGTCCGGCATTGACGCGCGGGCTCGTGGCGTCGACCGGAAAAGGCAGGGGACCGGCAAACATCGCGGGATCGAGCTCGGCCGGCGCACGGTTCACATCAAGATAGGCGCGAGGAAATTCGGCCGCGATCAGCGGCGCGCCTAGTTCCACAGCCGTCGAGAAAATCGCATCCACGAAAGCGTCTTCCGAGCGGCGGAGCGCGGTCGCGCTCAGCCTGCTTCGGGCGACGAAACTCGGCGGATAAAGCCGCCCCGAATGCGGCGAGGCGAAGACGAAAGGCGCTGCCTGCGCGGCAGGCCGCACGACCCGGCAGGGCGCGAGATAGAGCGCATCCAGCACGGGATCGCCGCCGGCGATCCGCTGCTCCTTCGCTGCCACCCCCGCCTCGAACATGTGCGCTTTCTCTCCCGCCACTCCGGATTGCCCAAGTGGACACCGGCAGCAGCGGTAGAATCAAGCCTTGCCGGCGCGGACCGGTGCGTCAGCGGCGATAAGTGATGAGCAGGATCGCCACCGCCAGCAATCCGAAGCCCACGAGCTGGCGGGCGGAAATCGGCTCGTCGAGGAAATAATGGGAGACGAACGCCACGCACACCACACCGAAGGCGAGGTGGAAGGACGCCATCTGCGCGCCGCTATAGGTGCCGTATCCGTACCGCGTGGCCCCCACGTTGAGGACATATTCCGGCAAGACCATGAACCAGCTCGCCGCGAGCGCGGTCCAGAAGCTGATCTCGGTGCGGAAGCGCAGATGGGCAAGCCACGCGGTGGCCATCACGCCGCTCGACAAGAGCATGAAGACCGGTACCAGAATCGCTTTCATCATCGGCGAGCCCCCAGAAGTCCGGCTCCTTGCTTAGGCCGGGCCGCTGGCGGCCCGAACCGGCCCAGGGGGCACCGGCGCGTTAACCGCCATTTACGCCTTCACTATTATAGGTTTTAGTTGGGGGCGGAAGGGCACTTCATGGCGCACATTCTGTTGGCGGAAGACGACGAGTCGCTGCGCCGCTTCCTGGCGGCGGCGCTCGTCAAGGCTGGCCACGACGTCACCGATTTCGGCGACGGCGCGCAGGCGTTCGAATGCCTGAAAGGCTTTCGCTTCGACCTGCTCGTCACCGACATCGTGATGCCGGGGATGGACGGCATCGAGCTTGCCAAGCGCGCCGCCGAAATGGATTCGCACCTGAAGATCATGTTCATCACAGGCTTCGCGGCGGTGGCGCTGCACCCCGCGTCCAATGCGCCCAAGCAGGCGAAGGTTTTGTCGAAGCCGTTCCACCTGCGCGAGATCGTGTCCGAAGTGGACCGCATGATCGCGGCCTAGCGCTGCGCCACGTTTGCCTTCGTTCCGCCCCGCAATTGGCGGAATTCCGGATTGTCATTTGACAGTCCGGCATGCGCCGGAATTCGCGCGAAAAGCGAAGCGCGCCGCCGGACCGTGAGGAAACACGGGAGGCAGCCATGCAGAACCCCAGCGCGGGCATTCACGCATACCGAACGGACGGATATTCGCCCCGTACGCTGGCGATCGTCGGCATCGTCGCTGCGATTCACATCGCCGCTCTTTGGGCGCTGGTGAACGGGCTGGCGCCGACGATCGTCAAGGTCATCTACGACTCGGACTTTACCGGCGTCATCATTCCCAAGAGCAGCTATCCGCCAATGCCGCCGCCGCCGGTCCCGCAGCCGTGGATGCACCCACCCGAGACACCGACCGCCACACCACCGACGATTCCAGAGGCGGGCCCGGGCGACCACGGCATCGTCACGGCGCCGATTGGCCCGGGCAACGCGATCGCCGACACGGTGGCCGCGCCGATCTTCGCTACGCATACCACTCCGCCCTATCCGCCGATGGCGCGTCGGCTGGGACAGGAGGGCACCGTCGGGCTTCGCATCACCGTGGCGCCGGATGGGTCGGTCGCCGATGTGGAAATCGTCAAATCGAGCGGCATCCAGCAGCTCGACCAGACGGCGGCGGATTGGGTGAAGGCGCATTGGCGCTATAGCCCCGCGATCAAAAACGGCCAGGCCATCGCCAGCACCGCGATGGCCACGGTCACTTTCAATCTGGAAGCCAGCCGCTGAAGCGCGGGCCGGGCCCATGCGGCTTGCACCGGATGGGCCCGCGCGGCTATAGCTCACGCCCCGTCAAAAGCGCGTGGGCGGTTAGCTCAGCGGGAGAGCACTACGTTGACATCGTAGGGGTCACTGGTTCGATCCCAGTACCGCCCACCATCATGCCGGTGACAGCCTCGCACCTGCCGTCTTCGCGGGTGCCGCAGTGTCTTCACTAGACCCTCCACATGCCCTTGCGCTGCCGGCGCGGCGGGCCGGCGATCAGGTCGGCGAACCAGTCCAGCCCGTCGATATGGCGGCAGGCTATGGCGACGGCGCCGGTCAACGGCACCGCCAAGAACAGCCCGGCGACGCCCCAGATCAGGCCCCAGAAGGTAAGCGAGACGATGATGGCGAGCGGACTCAGATCGAGGCTGCGGCCAAGTAGCACGGTTTCGACCACATTGGTCAGGAACGAATGAACGAGAGACAGCATCACGAGGATGAGCAGCGCCGGCCCCGGCTCGCCGAATTGGGCCAGCGCCATCAGCGCCGGCAGCACCACACCGACCGCGCCGACCGTTGGGATATAGGTGAGAAAGAACATCACCAGCGCCCAGAAACCGGCGAAGTCGACACCGAGCGCAAGAAGCAGGGCGTACGTTGCGATTGCCATGATGAAGCTCAGGAGGGTGCACACGCCGAGATAGGACTGGATCTGATGACCGATGGCTTGGATGACCGCGGTGCCTTCGCCTTCCTCGGCGCCTTTGCGCAGGCGCGACACCTTGGCCGGCAGATGGCGCTGCTCCGCCAGAAGGAAGACGACGTAGATCAGCACCAGCGAGAACTTCACCAGCACGTCGCCGAGCGATGCCGCG
>Ga0335085_10008371_pt1 | contig 15792 bp, 14 predicted proteins | sample Lox_Sample_45_FD_206712 | JGI IMG/M metagenome (GOLD analysis project Ga0335085, IMG submission 206712) | Soil microbial communities from Loxahatchee National Wildlife Refuge, Florida, United States - Lox_Sample_4.5 | ecosystem: Environmental > Terrestrial > Soil > Wetlands | place: USA...
ACACCCCGGAGCCGCGGGTGCGGAAGATCGAGTCCATCTCGTCGAAGAACACGATGACCGGCATGCCCTCGCTGGCCTTCTCCCTGGCCCGCTGGAACACCAGCCGGATGTGCCGCTCGGTCTCGCCGACGTACTTGTTCAGCAGCTCCGGGCCCTTGATGTTCAGGAAGAAGCTCTTGCCCTCCTTGGCCGACGCGTCCTGGGCCGCGTCCTTCGCAGTCTTGTCCGCGACCTGCTTGGCCAGCGAGTTCGCCACCGCCTTGGCGATCAGCGTCTTGCCGCAGCCGGGCGGGCCGTAAAGCAGGACCCCCTTGGGCGGCTTGAGCTGGTGCTCCTTGAACAGGTCGGCGTGCAGGTAGGGCAGCTCGATGGCGTCCCTGATCTGCTCGATCTGGCCGGACAGGCCGCCGATGTCGTGGTAGGAGATGTCCGGCACTTCCTCCAGGATGAGCTCCTCCACCTCGGCCTTGGGGATCCGCTCGTACACGTACCCGGACCGGGATTCGAGCAGCAGCGAGTCACCCGCCCGCAGCGGCTGGTTCAGCAGCGGCTCGGCCAGCCGGACCACCCGCTCCTCGTCGGCCTGGGAGATGACCAGGGCGCGGCGGGAGTCGGCGAGGACCTCCTTGAGCATGACGACCTCGCCCACCGTCTCGTAGGACTGGGCGATGACGACGTTGAGCGCCTCGTTCAGCACGACTTCCTGACCCGGGCGCAGCTCGGCCAGTTCCACGTTCGGGGACACGTTCACCCGCATCTTGCGGCCGCCGGTGAACACGTCACAGGTGTCGTCCTCGTTCGCGTTGAGGAAGACGCCGAAGCCGGACGGCGGCTGGGCCAGCCGGTCGACTTCCTCCTTCAGCGCGACGATCTGGTCGCGGGCCTCGCGCAGCGTCGCGGCCAGCCGCTCGTTCTGGGCGGTAACCCCGGTGAGGTTCCCCTCGGTCTCGCGCAGCCGGTCCTCGAGCATCCGGACCTGCCGGGGCGAATCCGCTAGCCTGCGCCGCAGCACCGCGATCTCTTCATCAAGGAAGGAGATCTGAGCATTAAGGCTCTTCACCTCATCCTCGTGCCGTCCGCGTCCGCTTTCTTCTCTGGCGGGCACGGGCCTCACCTCCTTCTCCTGCACCGTTAACTGGACTCTACCTATTCGCGGGCCATCCCTAACCTGCCGGCGCGGTATCAGCGCCGTTTTGCTGCCCGCGAACGTGTCAGTGAGTCACTCATGAATCACGAAGCGTTATCATTCACACCGGGGCGTGACGGGTCAGCCCGTTCGGCCGAATGATCTTCTTCCTGGGCACCCTTCGCGGGCCTGCGCCTGCGGGGCGGCGGGACCACCCCGGGAGCGAGCCGCCTGGCGGTCACCAGGAACCCGGTGTGCCCCACCATCCGGTGGCCGGGCCTGACGGCCAGGCCCTCCACGTGCCAGGGGCGGACCAGGCTCTCCCAGGCGGCCGGCTCGTCGAAGGCGCCGTGCCCGCGCAGCGCCTCCACGGTGCGCGAGAGCTGGGTCGTGGTGGCGACGTAACAGCAGGCCAGGCCGCCGGGAGCGAGCACCGAGGCGACCGCGTCGACCAGCTCCCAGGGGGCGAGCATGTCGAGGACGACCCGGTCGAAGTCGGCCAGGCCCTCGGGGCTGAACTCGCCGGTGACCAGCTGCCAGGCGGGCGGCGCGCCCCCGAAGAACTGCTCCACGTTCTTCCGCGCGATCTCGGCGAAGTCGGGCCTGCGCTCGAACGAGACCACGGTGCCCTGCTCCCCCACCGCCCGCAGCAGCCAGCAGCTCAGCGCGCCCGAGCCGGCCCCGGCCTCGAGCACCCGCGCGCCGGGGAACACGTCCGCGAACGCCACGATCTGGGCCGCGTCCTTCGGGTACACCACCGCCGCGCCGCGCTTCATGGCCAGCGTGAAGTCGGCCAGCAGCGGGCGGAAGACGACGTACGGGGTGCCGCCGAGCGAGCGGACCACGTTCCCGTCCGGGCCGCCGATGATGTCATCGTGGCTGAGCATGCCCCGGTGGGTGTGGAACGAGGCGCCGGCCCGCAAGGTGATCAGGTGGGTGCGCCCCTTCGGGTCGGTCAGCTGGACCGGCTCGCCCGGCGTCAGCGGCCCCTGCCGCGGTTTGGTCATGCAGGCAAGAGTAACGGGGCCGAGACGGTAAGACGCCGGCGAAGGCGTGGTCGACGTCGCGGGTGGCGAGCACGCCGTACACCTGACCGGACGGCTCGACCAGCAGGTACTCGGTGGCCGGGGCGCGGCGGATCGCGTCGAGCAGGGCCAGGCCTGACAGCTCGACGGGCAGCACCATGTTCGGCTCGAGCGTGCGGGCCAGCGCGCCGGCCTCCAGCCACGGCCGGCGCTGCTCCGGGGTGGCCATCACCGCGGTCTCGTTGAGGATCGCGATCGGCTTGTCCTCGTGGTCGACGATCACCACGGCGCGGGCGTGGCTCTCCTCCGCGCGCCTGATCGCCTCGGCCAGCGGGGTGTCCGCGGCGACCGAGACCGCCTTGCGGGCCAGCCGCCTGGCCTGGAGGGCGGGCAGCCGCTCGCGGAACCTGGTTGCCTTGATGGCCTGCCCGGCACCGGTCCACATGAACGCGGCGATCACCGCCAGCCACAGCACGGTGGTGATGTCCCCGCCGGCCCCGGTCACCGCGCCGGTGACGAACGGGATCACGAACAGGCTGACCGCGAGCACCCGGCCCGCCCAGGCGGCCGCGATGGTGGCCATCGCCTGGCGCCCCGATAGCTTCCAGATCACCGCGCGCAGCATCCGGCCGCCATCCAGCGGCAGGCCGGGCAGCAGGTTGAAGAGCCCGACCACCAGGTTGGCCCAGCGCAGCTGGCTGACCAGCGTGCCGCCGATGGTGCCCGGCGGGACCACGTGCATCAGGCCGTACCCGGCGGCCGCCAGGACCAGCGACAGCGCGGGACCCGCCGCGGAGACCACGAACTCCCGGCCGGGCGTCGGCGGCTCCTGCTCGATCTCGGAGAACCCGCCCAGCGGGTAGAGCAGGATGCGGCGCACCGGCAGCCCGTACCCGCGGGCGACCAGCGAGTGGCTCAGCTCGTGGATCAGCACGGACACGTACAGCAGGACCACGAACGCCGCCGCCACGATGAACCGGGTGGAGCCGTGGAGGGTGGAGGCGAGGTCGTTGGCGTAGATGAAGATGAAGACGCCGGCGATCACGAACCAGTACGGCGAGATGAACACCGGGATGCCGAACGGGCGCGCGATGATGATCCCAGGGCCGGATTCCCGGCGCTGGGGTGGCTTCTCCGCCGTTTCTGGCGGCTTCTCCGGCGTCGTGCTTGCCACCTTACCGATGCTACGTGCTGTGCTGGCCGGACGGGACGGCCGAGGAACCCCGCGAATGTCAGAGGTTTGCCCTACGGTTGCGTCGTGGAAGAAGTTCAAGCGGTAACCGAGGCGCTGTCAGCCGGGGGGACGACCCCCCAAGACCCCCCCGTTCCCCCCCGGGGGCCCGCGCTTTCCCCTTCGCGGGCGGCCGACTTCATGACGTGCCCGCTGCTGTACCGGTTCCGGACGATCGACAAGCTGCCCGAGCCGCCGACCACGGCGACCGCGCGCGGCACGCTGGTGCACGCCGCGCTCGAGCGGCTCTTCGACCTGCCCGCGGCCGGCCGGACCCCGGAGGCGGCCCGCGGGCTGCTGGCCGCGGAGTGGGAGCGGCTGGCCGCCGAGGAGCCGGACCTGACCGCGCTTTTCAAAGACGATGACGAACGGGATGGGTGGCTCGCCTCGGCGGCCGCGATCGTGGAGGCGTACTTCACGCTCGAAGACCCGCGCCGGCTCGAGCCCGCCGAGCGCGAGGCCTACGTGGAGACGACGCTGGAGTCCGGGCTGCGGCTGCGCGGCTACATCGACCGCCTGGACGTGGCGCCCGCCGGTGACATCAGGATCGTGGACTACAAGACAGGCCGCGCGCCGCGGGAGGCCTACGAGGCCAGCGCGCTGTTCCAGATGAAGTTCTACGCGCTGGTGATCTGGCGGCTGCGCGGCCGGGTGCCGCGGCTGCTCCAGCTCATGTACCTGGCCGAGGGCGAGGTGCTCCGCTACTCCCCCGACGAGTCCGACCTGCTCGCCACCGAGCGCAAGGTGGCGGCGCTGTGGCAGGCGATCGAGCGGGCCAGGGACGCCGGGGACTGGCGGCCGCGGCCGAGCAGGCTCTGCGACTGGTGCAACCACAAGGCGCTGTGCCCGGAGTTCGGCGGCACCCCGCCGCCGTTGCCTGACCAGGTCCCCGACCCCCTGACGACCGAGCCGCAGGCCTCGCACCAGGAGGCGATCCCGGAGCCTTCCCTCTCCGAGGCGTAAGACCGGCAATTCGAGATATTACTTGACGGCGGCTGGGGCGGCCTTCACACTGATCCTGGACGGAGGCTGAAACCACTATGGCAATCATCGAGGCGCGGGGGCTGGCGCGGACGTTCAAGAGCCGCAAGCGCACGGTCGAGGCGGTGCGGGGGGTGGACCTGACCGTCGGCGACGGGGAGATCGTCGGCTTCCTCGGGCCGAACGGCGCGGGCAAGACCACCACGCTGCGCATGCTGACCACGCTGCTGCGGCCGACCGCGGGGACCGCGACGGTGGCGGGCGCCGACCTGCTCAGGAACCCGCTGCGGGTACGCGAGAAGATCGGCTACGTGCCGCAGGCCATCGGCGAGACCATGGGCGGCACCGACCCGAACTGCCTGGTGATGGAGGAACTGCTCGACCAGGCAGCGCTGTACCGGATCACCGGGAGCGAGGCGCGGCAGCGCGCGGACCTGCTCATCGGCCAGCTCGAGCTGACCGGCCTGGAGAAGCGGCTGGTCAAGACGCTGTCCGGCGGGCAGCGGCGGCGGCTGGAGATCGCCCTCGGCCTGGTGCACCGGCCGCCGCTTGTCTTCCTGGACGAGCCCACCACCGGCCTTGACCCGCAGAGCCGCAGCAACCTGTGGGAGCACATCGGCAGGCTCCGGTCCGACCTGGGCACCACGGTCTTCCTCACCACGCACTACCTGGAGGAAGCGGACGCGCTGTGCGACCGGGTCTTCATCATCGACCACGGCGTTATCGCGGCGGAGGGCACGCCCGACGAGCTCAAGCGGCGGATCTCCGGCGACGTGGTGACGCTGCGCGTGGCCGGCGAGGAGGCCGCCGCCCGCAAGCTGCTCGCCGACCAGGCCGTGGTCCGCGAGATCACCGCGGCCGACGGGACGCTGAAGCTGACCGTGGAGCACGGCGAGCAGGCGCTGCCCGCGCTGCTGCGGGTCCTCGACGCGGCGGACATCACGCTGGAGTCGATCAACCTGTCGCGGCCCACGCTTGACGACGTGTTCCTGACCCTGACCGGGCGCTCGCTGCGCGACGACTCCCCGGCCAGCCACCCGGCGGCCGAGGCCAAGGAGTAGACCGCCATGTCCTTCCTCCGCGACACGATGCTTATCTTCCGCCGCCAGGAGCGGCTGGCGCTGCGCCAGCCGGCCTGGGTCATCATCGGCCTGATGCAGCCGATCCTGTACCTGGCCCTGTTCGGCCCGCTGCTGAAGGGACTTCCCGGCTCCTCGCTGGGCGGGGGCGGCAACGCGTACCGCTTCTTCGTGCCCGGCTTGCTGATCCAGCTCGCGCTGTTCGGCTCCACGTTCGTGGGCTTCGCCATCATCTCGGACTGGCGGGCCGGGGTGATCGAGCGATTCCGGGTCACCCCGGTGAGCAGGCTCGCCATCATGGCCGGCCGGGTCCTGCGGGACGTGATCACCCTGGTGGTGCAGGCCGCGATACTGGTGGTGGTCGGAGTGGCGTTCGGGCTGCGGGCGCCGCTGCCCGCGGTGCTGATCGGGTTCGTGTTCATCATGTTCGTCGCCATCGGGCTGGCCTCGGTGTCGTACGCCACCGGCCTGATCGTCAAGAGCGAGGACGCGTTCGCCCCGCTGATCAACACCGTGGTGGTGCCGCTCCTGCTGCTGTCCGGGATCTTCCTGCCGCTGACGCTAGGGCCCGGCTGGCTCCAGGGCATCGCCCGGATCAGCCCGTTCCGCTACATCATCGACGCCATGCGCGAGGCCTACCTGGGGCACTACTTCAACACGATCATGGTCGAGGGGATCGCGGTCGCGGTGGGCATGGCGGTGGTGTTCCTGTGGCTGGGCTCCCGCGTGTTCGTGCAGGAGAACGCCTAGCCCGCCGGGCGGTCTTGCACGCTTTGACCGGATTCGGGGGTTAGCCCCAGGGCCCATACGGCTCGGGAGGCTTAGACTCTTCATGAGAGCCGAGGGGAGGTGCGCATGTCCACCTACGACAAGATCGCCTGGCTGCCGCTGTGCGGGGGACTGACCGGGCTCGGCCTGGTGCTGAGCTACCTCGCCATGCGCCGCCGCGGTATCGGGGCTGGCCTGCGCGGGGTCGCCTGGTCGCTGCTGCCGATGGCGGCCTACCTGACCGGCTCGATCGAGATGTTCTGGAAGATGGGCGTCGCGGTCGGGGACTTCGCCAAGGGCTTCGTGTTCTCGCCCAAGGTGTGGGCGGGAATCGCGCTGGCTGGGCTGGCCGTCGTGCTGTTCGTGGTGTCAGGCCCGCTGCGCCGGCGCCGGGCTGAGCAAGGCACGGTAGAGAAGGCCAAGGACAAGCAGGCCGCCGGGTCCGGATCCGGGTCGGCCGGGTCGCTGGCCCCTGCGCGCGGTGGCCAGCTGGCCACCCGTCCGGACCGCGTTGCGCCGGCGCCTGCCAAGGCCCCGGTCCCGGCCAAGGGACGCAAGGGCCGCCCCGCCGACGACGATGACGACGACCTCGGGGACGTCGCCGACATCTTGAAGCGGCACGGCATCACCTGAGCCGCCGGACGCCCTGAGCCGCCGGGGATGCTACCGGGGCCCCGGCCGGGGCCGGCCGCTGTCGCGGGCGGGCCTGGCGCCGGGAAGGAACGCGCGGGGGTTGATCACGTCGAGCTCGCGCAGGCGCTCGCGCAGCGGCGCGTCGTCGACGACGCCTGCTTCGGTGACCGGGAGCACCTGCCTGGCACGCTCACGGGCGAGCACGTCGAGAGCCGCCTCGCGCGGGTCAGGCTGACTCGCGGCCGGCTGGCCCGGCCGGTCCTGGCAGCCGGGCGAGACGTACCACAGCTCTAGGTCCTCGTAGCGGGCGCACAGCGCCCGGGCGAGCGGGTACTGGGACGCGTGGTACAGGAGCAGCAGCCGCGGCTGCCCCGGGAACCGCAGGCGGCGGGCTTGGCGCAGGCTGATCGAATCGCGCAGGAAGCGGGGCGGGCGAACCCGGGAGGGTTCCAGCGCGATGACTCGCGGGATCGACAGCAGGTCACGCGCGTGCGCTTCCAGCGCTATCCCCTCGAGCTTGCCTGGCAGCAGCAGGACGGCCAGCGAATCGGTGGCCGGTTCCCTCACGGCCCGTCGTCCGGCCCACCGGAATTGCCCGCCGTCCGCGCCGCCACCTCGGATTCCGTGCCTGACCCGGGCGCCTCGTCGACGCCGGCGGGCAGCAGGTCGCCCGCGCTGAGCGGGCTGAGCGGCGAGCGGGTGGCGGCGGCGATCTCGGCCGAGCTGACGTTGCGGGGGTGGTGGCACGCGGCCAGGTGACCACCCGGGTACTCCGCGAGCGGCGGCTCCACCTCGCTGCAGATCTTGGTCGCCCACGAGCAGCGGGTGTGGAAGCGGCAGCCGGACGGCGGGTTGATCGGGTTGGGCGGCTCTCCGGTGATGACCTGCCGCTCGCGCGTGCGGTTCTCCTTCGGGTCCGGGATCGGGATCGCCGACAGCAGGGCAATGGTGTAGGGGTGTATCGGCTTGCGGTACAGCTCGGCGGCGGGCGACAGCTCCATCACCTTGCCGAGGTACATGACCGCGATCTGGTCCGAGACGTGCCTGACCACCGACAGGTCGTGAGCGATGAACACGTAGGACAGGCCGAGGTCGTCCTGCAGGTCGTCCAGCAGGTTGATGACCTGAGCCTGGACCGAGACGTCGAGCGCGGAGACCGGCTCGTCGAGCACGATCAGCTTCGGGTTGACGGCCAGCGCCCGTGCCACCCCGATCCGCTGCCGCTGACCGCCGGAGAACTCGTGCGGGAAGCGGTTGACATGCTCCGGGTTCAGTCCGACCCGGTCGAGCAGTTCGCGCACCCGGGTCCGGGCGGCGTCGCGCCCCACCCCCTGCAGTTGCAGCGGGGCGCCCACGATCTGGCCCACGCGCTTGCGCGGGTTCAGCGACGAGCTCGGGTCCTGGAAGACGAGCTGGACCTCGCGGCGGAACGGCTGCAGCGGCCCGCGGCCGAGGTGCGTGATGTCGCGGCCGCGGAAGCGCAGCGTGCCGTCGGTGGGCTCGAGCAGGCGTACCATGCACCGAGCCAGCGTGCTCTTGCCGCAGCCCGATTCCCCGACGATGCCCAGCGTCTGCCCTTCCGGCAGGCTGAGCGATACGTCGTCCACGGCGTGCACGAACCCGACCGTGCGGTCGATGAGAACGCCGTACTTGATGGGAAAATAGAGCTGTACGTGCTCGGCCTGCAGCAGCGGCGCCTGGCCGTCGGCCGTGGACCCGGCCTGGACCCCGTCGGCCCTGGCCCGGTGCTCCCCCTGAGACTGGCTGTCGTCGCTCACTTGATCACGTCCCCGGTTGCGAGCCCGATGCGGCCGCCGACCTCCCGCTTGACGCGCTTGTCCTCCGTCGCCAGCCAGCACCGGTCCAGGTGGTCGGGCGCGTCGGGCAGGCGCGACTCCAGCGGCGGTACCTCACGGCAGCGATCGAACGCGTGCGGGCAGCGGGGCCGGAAGTGGCAGCCCTCCGGCGCCCTGAGCAGGGACGGAGGCGCACCGGGGATGGCAGGGAGCCGTCTCGGCGGGTCACGGTCCACCCGCGTGACCGACCCCATGAGCCCCCAGGTGTACGGGTGCTGCGGGTCGTAGAAGATCTCGTCCAGGGTCCCCTGCTCGACCAGGCGCCCGGAATACATGACCAGCACCCGGTCGGCGACGTCGGCCACCACGCCGAGGTCGTGCGTCACGAAGATGACGCCGCTGTTGCTCTCCCGGCTCAGCTGGCTGATCTCCTTGAGGATCTGCGCCTGGATGGTGACGTCGAGGGCGGTCGTGGGCTCGTCGGCGATCAGGACGCTCGGTGACAGCGACAGCGCCATCGCGATCATCACCCGCTGCCGCATCCCGCCGGAGAACTCGTGCGGATAGGCGCGCAGCCGCTCCCGCGCGCGGGGGATCCCGACCCGTTCCATCAGGTCGGCCGCCCGGTCGAGCGCGTCGGCCTTGGAGACCTTCTCGTGCGCCCGGATCTGCTCGGCGATCTGGTTTCCGATCCGCATCACCGGGCTGAGCGACGAGATCGGATCCTGGAAGATCATCGCGATCTCCTGGCCGCGGACGCGCTCAAGTTCCTCCTCGGACGCGGTGACCAGGTCGCCGCCGCGCAGCCGGGCGGAGCCCGCGAACCGGGCGTTGGGCGAGCGGGTCAGCCCCATCAGCGTCATCACGGTCACCGATTTCCCGGAGCCGGACTCGCCCACGATCGCCACCACCTCGCCGCGGTCGAGGGTGAACGAGACCCCGTCCACGGCGCGCACGAGGCCGTCTTCAGTCGCGAACGAGACCTGCAGGTCCTGCACGTCCAGCAACGGCTCAGTCATCGGCAGTCATCTCCACAAGTCTCCGGGCCACTAGCCGCTGAGCCTTACCCGGGGGTCGAGCAGCGCATACACGATGTCGTTGAACGCGCTGAACAGCACCACGAAGAAGGCGGTGAACATCGCGCCCACCAGGATCGGCGGCACGTCGAGGTTCCCGATCGCCTGGGCCTCGTACTGCCCTATCCCGGGGAGGTTGAACACGGTCTCGGTGACCAGCGCGGCGCCGCCCAGCAGCACGGCGAAGTCAAGACCGAACATCGTGACGATCGGCATCAGCGAGTTGCGCAGCACGTGGCGGTTGAACACCTGCCGCTTTGTCAGGCCCTTGGCCCGGGCCGTGCGCACGAAGTCCTCGTTGACCATGTCGAGCAGGTTGGAGCGCAGCACGCGGGAGTAGAAGCCGATCGACAGGATCGCGATCGAGATCCAGGGCAGGAACAGGTGATAGGCCCACTGTGCGGGATTGTCCGACAACGGAACGTAGCCGGTATTGGGGAACCATGGCAGCTTGAACGCGAACAGGTACAGCAGGACCGCGGCGAGCAGGAACACCGGGATCGACACGCCCAGGATCGCCGCCACCATGATGCCGCGGTCCGCGAGCCCGCCTACGCGCAGCGCGCTTATCGAGCCCAGCACGATCGAGACCACCAGCCAGAGCAGCGCCGCCGGGACCACCAGCGAGAGCGTCACCGGGAACCGCTGAGCGAACTGGCTGTCCACGTTGAGGTTGTCGTTGTAGTCGATGACCTGTCCGGTGAAGATCAGTTCCATCGTTTTGCCGTACTGGACGTAGACGGGCTTGTCGAAGCCGAACTTGTGGCTGACCTCGGCCACCGTGGTGGGCGTGGCGTTGCGGCCGGCGATGGCCCGGGCCGGGTTGTAGCTGGGGATGACCTCGAAGATCGCGAACACCACGATCGACACGGCGAAGAGCAGCAAGATCGCCGACGCCATGCGCCGGACCGCGAACCTGGCCATCAGGTCCTCACCCTCACCTGGGCGCGCGGGTCGAGCGCGTCCCTGATGCCGTCGCCGACGACGTTGATGCTAAGCACGGTCAGCACCAGCATGGCCCCCGGGACCAGGGAGTATGTCGGAGTGGTCTGGATGTAGGTGAGCCCGTCGGAGATCAGCGTGCCCCACGACGCGTTCGGCGCCTGCACCCCCGCTCCCAGGAACGACAAGTAGGCCTCCAGCAGGATCGCGTACGCCAGCATCATCGGCACGAACACGGTGATCATCGACATGAGGTTGGGCAGGATCTCGGAGAGCATAATCCGCCATGAGCCCATGCCCTGCACCCGGGCCGCATGTACGAAGTCCTGCTCGCGTAGCCGCAGCACCTCGCCGCGGATCGGCTTGCCCAGGTAGGGGATGAACACCACGCCGATGATCAACGCCGGGATGTAGAGCGAGTTGCCCTTGACCGGGCCGATGCCGCCCAGCGCCAGGGCGGTGCCGAGCGCCACGCCGAGGATCACCACGGGGAAGGACCAGATCAGCTCCATCGCCGGCCGCAAGATCATGTCCGCGGCGCCGCGGAAGTAGCCGGTGAGCAGCCCGACCAGGGTGCCGAAGACGATGATGATCACGGTCGCGATGCCGCCGATCAGCAGCGAGGTGCGCCCGCCGTAGAGCAGGCGCACGGCCAGATCCCGGCCGTTGGAGTCGGCGCCGAAGAAGTAGCGGCTGCTGAACGTGGGACCGATCGGCACCCCGTCCGTGGACACCACGTCCGTGGTCTTGCCGCCGATGTTGATCGTGCCGGTGACGTTGTTGGTGTTGGGGCCGATGTGGGCGATGTGAGACGCGTAGAACGGCGCCAGCAGGCACGCCACCACGATGAGCAGGAACAGCAAGAGAAAGGCCTGCGCCACGTAGTTGCGCCGCAGCCGACGGGCGGCCAGCTTCCAGGGCCCGATGGCCGGCGGGTGATGGCCCTCGGCCCACGGGTCCGCGACCTGCTGACCGGGTGCGATCACGGTGCCGGCGGTACCGCCCGGTGACGCTCCGGCCATGACCTCGGCTTGCGCGTGCCCGCCATCGGGCTCTGGAATCATCGGTCCTCCGTTCAGGAGGGGCCGGGGCCGGGAGAGCGTGTTCTCCCGGCCCCGGCGCCGCTACTTGAGCTCCAGGCTCGTCATGTCGGTCTGGTACTCCACCGACATCACGCCGGTGCTGAAGTTCAGCCGGTTGGAGTAGAACTTCGGGAACTGCTCGTGGCCGTATGCCGCGTAGTAAGCCTTGCCGACCGCGTAATTGTCAAGAGCAGCCCACTGGCTGGCGACGCTCTTCGGGTCCTGCTGGAACAGCGTGTTGAGCGTCGAGTTGTAGTGCGGGTCGTTGACGTACCCGTAGTTCAGCGAGGAGCCCGCGTTGCCCGCGAACAGCTGCATGAAGTCCCACGGGTGCGGGAAGTCCTGCACCCAGTCACCCCAGCCGACCTGCGGCTTCAGCGTCGGAGCGCCGATAGTGGTGAAGTACACGCCGGAGTTGATGACCTTCTCGGTCGCCTTGAACCCCAGCGAGTTCAGCACGGAGGTGAAGTAGTCCAGCCACTGCCTGCGCGGGGCCCGGTCCTCGCCGTAGACCGTCACCGGCTGGCCGATCATGCCCGACTGCTGCATGAGCTGCTTGGCCTTGGTCATGTTGGGCGCGCTGTTCGGGTTGTGGTACGGGCAGGTCGACGGGTCGCCGCCGCCGTCGATGCCGGGCGGGATGAGGTGGCAGTCCTCTTCCAGGAAGCCGCTGTCCAGCCGGGACAGCGCGCGATAGTCCAGTGCCGCCAGCACCGCCTGGCGGGCGGCCAGGTTGTTGAATGGCTTCTGGGTGACCCCGAACCAGAAGTAGAACGTCGAGTTGGTCGGGACCGGCTTGTAGCGGTCGCTCGCCTGCGTCTTGACCTGCTGCAGGAGCGAGGCGGGCAGGGTGTCGCCCGGGTCGAACACGTCGGCCTGGTTGTTGAGCACCTGCTCGGCGTTCGCCGTCACGTTGGAGTTGACCTTGAAGACGATCTTGTCGGCGTGCCCGCGCGGCAGGCCCGGGACGTCGAACTTCGGGTTCTTGACCAGGGTGTAGCTCTGGCCGGCGGTGATCGGGCCCCACTTGTACGCGCCGTCGCCGATGGTGCCCGTGCTGGCCAGGTTCTTCATCGGCGTATTGGGCGGTACCGGCGCGGTGCCCGCCAGCGCGAAGATGTCGACGATCGGGGCGAACGGGGCCACCAGGTTCACGGTGATCTTGCCGGTGGCGTCGTCGGTCGTGACTCCCGAGAGCGTCTTGGCCGTGCCCTTGGCGTACTCCGTCCCGCCCTTGATGTAGGCGCTCACGAACGAGGCGGCCTGCCACGGGATCTTGATGTCCCGCTCCAGGGCGTAGGTGACGTCGCTGGCCTTGATCGGCGTCCCGTCAGAGTAGTGCAGGCCGCTGCGCAGGGTGAAGGTGTACGTCTTGCCGCCGTTGGACACCGTGGGCAGGCTCTCCGCCAGCCCCGGGACGATCTGGGTTCCGCCGACTCCCTCCACGCCTCGCTTGAACGTGAGCAGCGGAGTGTTCACGACCGAGTAGAGCTCGGTCCCTTGGGTGGTGAAATCCAGCCCCTGGTCGGCGGACAGCGGCGCGGTTCCCGCGGCGATCGTGATCGTGCCGCCGCTCGTGCCGGCTCCCGTGTTCGTGCCGCCGCCGCTGCTGCTGGTCGTTGTCGAGCTCGAGCTGCAGGCACCGAGTACCAGCGCGACCGCGCTCGTCATCAGCAGCGATCCCGCCAGCGGCTTGACGCGTCTATTCATGGGCCTCCTCCATCGCAATCAGTGGCCTCAACGGATGAGAATCGTGAGACGAGATCGTATCGTGAGACAGATCTCGCCCAGCCGGCTGCGGATGCCTGCTTGAGATGCGCAACCGCGGGCTGGCCACCCCCCACATTAGACCTAGCCTTTGTTGCCCGGTTACCCAGGCTGGCAGGAAAATACACGGCAATGGCACTTTCTGGCCGAAATTCGTGTCGCCGCTGGCCGTTCACGCCGTACGGCAGCAGCAGGCAAGCGCCTATGCGTCGTGCAGAGTGACCCTAAATAACGTTCAGGGATCAATTCGGGATCATGACGGCCCGTTCGGGTGCGCGGCGAACGTCGCACGGGCGGCGGCCTCGGCGACGCGAAGCGCGATCTTGGCCGGTGCGGCGTGCCCTTTCACCGCCACCGTGACATAGGCACCGCCGGTCGTCGGCGTCGCGTTGGTGGCCACCAGCAGCGACTGGGCGGGGATCCAGACCGCCACGACCGAGCCCGGGACGGTGATCGGCGTCGGGTACTGGCTCGGGTCGTGCACTCCGCCGTTCCCGTACACCTGCTCCTGGTGGGCGGTCTCGGTGTCGAACTCGGTGTAGGCGCGCGTCCCGGCCTGCGATCCGACGGTCACCTGCACCTGGTGACCGGTAAGCACGCACTGGAGGCCGGCGGGGGCCGGGCTGACGATACGCGCCGTCAGGGGAGAACCCAGCGTCTTGGCCGCCGCCTGGCGGGCGCCGCCGCAGACCCGCTCGGCCAGGGACGGCCCGTGGGAGGCGCTCGGGCTTGCCTGGCCCGAGGCGCCGGGGCTGCCCTGGTGGGAGGCGCCCTGGCCGGCGGCGCGGGAGCTACTCGATCCTCCGCAGCCCGCCAGCAGCGCGCATCCCGCCAGGACGGCGAGGGCGCGGGCGACCGCGCTGCCGCCTCGTATTCTCGAAACCACGAGCACCACGTCCTTGCGCTAAGTCCGCAACGATACGCCGCCGGGGTCCGCTGTCAGCTCGGCCAGCGAGCACACCACCGTCCGCCCCGGCGCGGGCTCGATGGGGATCAGCGACGGGACCGCGATGACCCGGCACCCGGCCGCCTGGGCCGAGGCCACGCCGTTGGGTGAGTCCTCCAGGGCGACGCAGCAGGCCGGGTCGGCGCCGAGCAGCTTGGCCGCGAGCAGGTAGGGCTCCGGGTCGGGCTTGGTCATGCTGACGTCGTCCGCGCACACCCGCACGTCGAAGCGCAGGCCGGTGCGGGCGAGGACCGCGTCCATGAACCCCCGCTCGGAGGAGGTCACCAGCGCGTGCGGCAGGCCGGCCGCCGCCACCTCCGCCAGCAGTTCGCGCGCGCCCGGCCGGAGCGGCACGCCGCGGTCGCGGATCAGCTCGGTGACGCGGGTCATGAGCCACTCGGCGACCTGCCCGGGCGACGCGGGCCGCGTCGCCTTGCCCAGCAGGTAGCGCACCGTGCGGACCAGGCTGCCGCCGAGCAGCTGCGCCTGGTCCGCCGTGGTCCAGTCCGCCCCGAGCCTGGCCATGACGGCCGTCTCGGCCTCGAGCCACAGAGGCTCGGAATCGATGAGGAGCCCGTCCATGTCGAACATGACGCCTTCGGTGGCGGCCCCCGTGACGGCCTCGGTACCAGTCATGCGCTGACGCACACGGCGTTAGGCATAGTCATCTCCCCCATCGTAGGCAGGGCAGCCATCTTAGGCACCGGCCGTGAACTTTCCGCGGTCACCCACGGACACGCCGGCCGGTAACCCGATGAGCAAGCCCGACCACGTAGTCTGTAGACGGCAGCCTGAGCTTTGGTTGGGGAGGTGGCAGGTCATCGAGTTCAATGACATCGGCGAACTCGTGTCTCCGGTCGCCATCGCCGGATTCGAGGGCTGGAACGACGCGGGCGAGGCCGCCAGCGGGGTGGTCAACCACCTGGGTATCGCGTGGCAGGCGGCCCCCATCGGCGCCATCGACCCCGAGGACTTCTACGACTTCCAGGTCAACCGGCCGGTCATCGAGATCGAGGGCGGGCGGACCCAGCGGCTGATCTGGCCCACCACGCGGTTCTCGCTCGCCCGGGCCCGGGCCGTGGACCCGGCCGACGAATCCGTGCCGCCCACCGGACTGTCCCGCGACGTCGTGCTGGTGCACGGCATCGAGCCGAACATGCGCTGGCGGGCCTTCAGCGAGGAACTCGTGCAGGGCCTGGAGAGCCTGGGCGTAGAGATGATCATCCTGCTCGGCGCGCTGCTCGCCGACGCTCCGCACACCCGGCCGGTGCCGGTGTCCATCGGCTCGTCGAACGCCGAGCTCGCCACCGAGATCGGCGTCGGCCTCTCCGACTACAAGG
>Ga0335085_10008373_pt1 | contig 15792 bp, 10 predicted proteins | sample Lox_Sample_45_FD_206712 | JGI IMG/M metagenome (GOLD analysis project Ga0335085, IMG submission 206712) | Soil microbial communities from Loxahatchee National Wildlife Refuge, Florida, United States - Lox_Sample_4.5 | ecosystem: Environmental > Terrestrial > Soil > Wetlands | place: USA...
ACCGTGTTCTGTGCAGGAAATGAGTGAACCGCGATGGACGTCCGCGCTTTCCTGGCCAGACGCGCCGATCCCGATTCGGCGCCATCGCTGTCCGGCTCCAACGCTCGCGCTTTCGGGCGTGAAACGGGAGGAGCTGTCAGAACCTTCTCGCCTTTCGGAAGGCGCTTCGATTCAAGTCGACGGTCGCGGAAGCGATGAGCTTGATGCTCAGCGTGCTCGATGGCCTCGCGAAGCGCGGCCAGCGGCGTATCGGCCTTCCCAGTAGCAGCGAATCGCTGCAAGCGCGCCTGCACGGTCACTTCCACAATGTGAATGTGCCGCTGCGTTGTAAATGTAACGCTGGCATGGGCGGTCCGGCCCAGAATGCGGGCCATGCGCTCCAGTCCCTCCTCGGCCTGGTCGCGCAATGCTTTGGAGATTCTTCCTTTTCTTGCGGTCATCGCCACATCCATGGTCGCCCTCCGCTTCAGATCTTCCAGCCGGCGCCGGAAACCGGTAAATCCGGCATTTGTGGAGCACAGTATATGCCGAACGAGCCGCCAGCTTCTAGCCTCTAGCTACTGGCTTCTTGCTTTCTTCATATTTGTCGACTGCATCCTGGGCGGAATTTCAGGAAATGACCGCCCAATTCGGTCCGAACGCAGCCACCGCGCTCGAGCGTCGAGCTAGACCAAGCTGGAAGCTGTTTTTCAGATCTCCCACCGCAGCAGCGCCGCACCAACCGTAAAGCCCGCACCCATGGCTCCCAGCAGCACCAGGTCGCCCTTCTTCAGCTTGCCCTCTTCGATCGCTGTTTCCATGGCCAGCGGAATCGTGCCCGAAGAAGTGTTGCCGTACTTTTCGATATTGATAATCACGCGATCACTGGGTACGTCAAGCCGATCAGCCGTGGCCTGGATGATGCGCTTGTTGGCCTGGTGCGGTATGAAGCAGCCCAGATCCGCGCCAGTAACCCCATTGCGCTCCAAAACCTTCGCGGTCGTCTCGGCCATCTTGCGTACCGCGAACTTGAACACCGCCGGACCATCCTGAAAAATGTAATGCCACTTCTTGTCGACGGTCTCGTGCGTCGATGGGTTCAGGCTGCCCCCGCCTTTCAGGTTGAGCGACACTCCGCCCGAACCGTCCACCTCATGCACAAAGTCAATAAAGCCGACCTCGCCTTCTTCGCACGGCTCCACGAGCACTGCTCCGCTGCCATCCCCGAAGAGAACGCAGGTGGTGCGGTCGGTGTAATCGGTCATGCGCGTATTGGCGTCCGCCCCGATCACCAGCACTTTGGAATGTGCGCCGCTCTCCACCAGCTTGACGCCGGCCTGCAGCGCAAACACAAAGCCCGAACATCCCGCCGAAACATCGAAGCCCCATGCGCCCTTCGCGCCGATCTTGTCCTGCACCAGGCACGCGGTTGAGGGAAACATCATGTCGGGCGTGACCGTGCCGACGAGGATGGCCTCCACTTCAGTCGCGGCGATGCCGCGCGCCGCCAGACATTTTTTCGCTGCCTCGGCGCACATATCGCTCACGCCCAACCCCGGCGCCAGTTTATGCCGCTCACGGATCCCCGTGCGCTCCATGATCCACTGGTCGCTGGTCTCTACCATTTTTTCCAGGTCTTTATTCGTGATCACATCGGGCGGGACGTAGGTTCCGAGCGCCGTGATTTTGGCGCGCCGGCCCACGATGGGGCGAACGGTAAGGCTCAATGCATTTCTCCTTGCGGCGCACGCACCGGTGGGGCGCCGGTTCGCCGCATAAAAGCGTCAGGATTGACGAGATCCCCAAAAATGTACCGGGTGACCTACTGCACACGTACGAGCCCGTTACCGTTGCTTCCTTCCGGACCTGGCGGGGTTGGCGGGATTACGTCGCGTAGGACCCGGCACTGATTGATTTTATCACTCGGTGCGATGGCGATGCAGAAAGCGAAAGCCCATCCAAATCGGATGGGCCTTCGATGTTGAAATGCCAAACACAATCACGCGAGATCGAAGCGATCCAGGTTCATCACCTTCGTCCATGCTGCGACAAACGCCTCCACGAACGCTTTCTCCGCATCGCTCGAGGCATAAACTTCCGCCAGTGCGCGAAGCTGCGAATTCGAACCAAACACGAGATCGACAACCGTGCCCGTCCACTTGAGCTGGCCCGTTTTGCGGTCGCGGCCTTCTAGCTCACCGCTCGCCTTACCCGATTTTTGCCACTTCGTATTCATGTCCAGGAGATTGACGAAGAAATCGTTCGTCAACATGCCCGGCCGCTTGGTGAAGACGCCAAGCTGCGTCCCGCCGAAGTTCGCGCCCAGCGCTCTCATGCCGCCGATCAGAACCGTCATCTCGGGTGCGGTGAGCGTGAGCAATTGTGCCTTGTCAAGCAACAATTCCGCGGCGCAACTCTCCATCCCTTTGCGAACATAATTGCGGAAGCCGTCGGCTTTGGGTTCTAGCACTGCAAATGAAGCTGTATCGGTCTGCGCCTGCGAAGCGTCGGTGCGGCCCGGCGCAAATCCCACCTTCACGTTGTGGCCGGCCTTTTTTGCAGCCGCATCGACCGCTGCGCACCCGCCAAGAACGATCACATCGGCCAGCGAAACTTTCTTGCCGCCTTTCTGCGCCGCGTTGAACTCCTTCTGGATGCCTTCGAGCTTCGCCAGCACTTTGGCCAGTTCCGCCGGCTGGTTCACCTCCCAGTCCTTTTGCGGTGCCAGGCGAATGCGCGCGCCGTTGGCTCCGCCGCGCTTGTCGCTGCCGCGGAAGCTTGCGGCCGCGGCCCATGCCGTCGTCACGAGTTGCGAAATGCTGAGTCCGGAAGCGAGAATCTTTGCCGAGAGCGCTTCGATATCCTTGGCGTCGATCAGTGGATGGTCGACCGCCGGAACCGGATCCTGCCAGATGAGCTCTTCTTTGGGCACCAGCGGCCCGAGATAACGCGCGCGCGGGCCCATGTCGCGATGCGTCAGCTTGAACCACGCACGGGCAAAAGCGTCGGCGAACTCCTCTGGGTGCTGCAAGAATCGCCGCGAGATTTTTTCGTACGCCGGATCAAACCGCAACGACAAATCTGTGGTCAGCATCGTCGGCGCGTGGCTTTTCTTCGGGTCGTGCGCATCGGGAACAGTGCCTGCGCCCGCGTTGCCCTTGGGCTTCCATTGGTTTGCGCCGGCCGGGCTTTTGGTCAGCTCCCACTCGTAGCCAAAGAGATTAATGAAAAAGTTGTTGCTCCACTTGGTGGGCGTTGTGGTCCACGTAACTTCAAGGCCGCTACCGATGGTCGCTCCGCCATTCCCGCTGCCAAAGCTGTTCTTCCAACCCAGGCCCTGCTCTTCGATATCGGCACCCTCAGGCTCGCGACCGACATACTTCACAGGATCGGCAGCGCCATGAGTCTTGCCAAAGGTGTGTCCGCCCGCAATCAGGGCAACCGTCTCTTCGTCATTCATCGCCATGCGCGCGAATGTTTCGCGAATGTCGCGCGCCGCCGCCACTGGATCGGGATTCCCATTGGGACCTTCGGGGTTCACGTAGATCAAACCCATCTGCACTGCGCCGAGCGGATTCTCAAGCTGCCGGTCGCCCTTGTAGCGCTCATCTCCCAGCCACTTGGTCTCGGGTCCCCAATAGATGTCTTCCTCCGGCTCCCATATGTCGGCGCGGCCTCCTCCAAAACCGAAGGTCTTGAAGCCCATCGACTCGAGCGCCACGTTGCCGGCCAGGATCATCAGATCGGCCCAGGAGATCTTGCGGCCATACTTCTGCTTGATGGGCCAGAGCAGGCGTCGCGCCTTGTCCAGGTTCACGTTGTCAGGCCAGCTGTTGAGCGGCGCAAAGCGTTGCGAGCCGCGTCCGCCTCCGCCGCGTCCGTCATGAATGCGATAAGTCCCCGCGGAATGCCAGGCCATCCGAATAAAGAGCGGCCCGTAATGTCCAAAGTCCGCCGGCCACCAATCCTGCGAATCCGTCATCAGCGCCCACAGATCCTTGACCACTGCGTCGAGATCGAGAGTCTTGAACTCCTCCGCATAACTAAACTCTTCGCCCATCGGATTCGAGAGAGAAGACTGCTGGTGGAGAATCCCCAAATTGAGCTGTTCGGGCCACCAGTCGTTGTTGCCCTTCGCTCCCGCCGTCGTGTGTGTCAGCTGATGGCCTGAGAATGGGCATTTCGCTTCGCCGGGCTTCGATTCGCTCAGCATCACGTTCTGATCGTCAACAATGGGCGGTCCGGGGTTCTGTGTCTCGCGTTCAGACATTGCATGTCTCCTTTGGGGTTCCAGGGCCTGGGGTCGGAATCTATGGCGTCAGCGTTGCGGATAAGCCTGCCAGACGAAGCTGATCCAACGGCGATGGTGAATACAGTTTATCTCTGCCGGGATGCCCGGAACAAATGCGAGAAGCGGACTCGTCTCTGAGACTGCGGCCGCAGATCAGCCGCCGTTCCTCAGCGCAGTCCCACCAGGCCGGTGACCGATTGAATCAGTTTTGCGGGGTCGTACCCTACTCCGTCCTTGAAGACCGTTTCCACCTTTTCGATGTTCGCGATATTCTCCGCGGGGTTCGCGCCCAGCACCACCAGGTCCGCCGTCTTTCCGGGAGCAATCGAACCAATCGTCGCCTCTTTTCCCATGTATTTTGCGCCATTCAGCGTGGCGATTTGGATGGCCTTCACCGGCGGGAAGCCCGCTTCAACCAGCAGCTCGATGTTGCGCTGATCGCCAAAGCCCGGCACAACCCCGCCGTATCCAGTGGGATCGCAACCAGCTTGAAGCAGGCCACCGGCCGCGGCGAAATCGCGCTCAAATTGCATCTCCATTTTCAGAAGTTTGGCGTAGTCCGGACGCGGCAGATTGGAATTGAGCGCTGCGTCGGCGATGTTTGCGCGCGTAGCCAGAAAACTCCTTGCAGCTTCCAGGGTGAGCGTCTTGAGCGGTCCGGATTCGAAGCTCATCGGCGGGCGATTCGGAACAAATGACTCGAAGATCGCAAGAGTGGATGTGACAACGACGTGATGGTCGACCAGATCCTGAATCATCGCTTTGACATCGGGCCCCTCAATGTCGAGGTTGTTCGCCATCCACATTTCGGCAGATCGCATATCCGGGCAAACATCGGGCTGCTTGCCGGGATAAAACTCGGTGTCGACGAGAATCCCGTGCTCCAGGTTGTCGATCCCCATATCGGCGGCTTCCTTGAATCCAATGGAACAGAGATGCCCGGTGATCTTGAGCCCGCGAAAGTGCGCATGGCGGATGGCCATCTTGAGCTCATCGGACGTGAGGTAGTTATAGGCCTTGAACGAGGTCACGCCCTCCGCAGCCCAATAGTCCACCGTGCGCCCCGCGTCATCGGCATCAGCGAGTTGATGCATCTGAAGCGCAAATGTTCCTTTGCCTTCGAGATAAGGGCCGGTAACGTCGAGTTTCGGTCCGGGAGTCAAGCCTGCGTCAATCTGCTTTTTCAGCTCAAGATCGGTATAAGTCTCCACGCTGCCCGCAGTGCGAGCTGTGGTAACGCCGCCTGCCAGATACAGCCGCGGAGCGCTGTCCGCCATCTCGCCATAGAGCGCGTTGCCCGCATCGGGCCGCTGCGGCAACGGATAAAACAAATGTTCGTGCATGCCCACAAGACCGGGGATAACCGTCTTTCCTGTCAGATCGAGCACCTTCGCATCGGGCGGCAGGGGAATCGACGGATTCGCCGTTTGAACGGCAATGATTCTGCTGCCTGCAATGTCAATGCGCATGTCCGGCTGCGGGGCGGATCCTGTTCCGTCAATCAGCGTGACGTGCTCCAGTACCAGAACCGTCGCATTTTCCTGGATGTACGGCGCCAGCGGAGATGGCTTCTGCTGCGCCGTCACGTTCAACCCAAGCGGCAATGCGGCGGCGAGAAATACGATACGAAAGGATCGATTCATGGCAGGCCGATCAGTGAGGAATTGGAACCAGTTTCTTGAGTTTCAATCCGCTGTAAGCAACTGTCAATCGCCGTTACCATGAGTGCCGCGAATTCCGGCCCCCTTATCCACATTGGCACCTTTCATCGGCGTTGACCCTGCGGTTCTGCGTCCGTAGAGTCTTAATGTAAAGCGGCGTATGGGCCGTTTGCGCGGCATTCTGTCAGGCCGCGGGCACGTGTACAAAGCGTTTGGCAAGCGGGCTCGGCGATTCCGGTTCGGGTCGGAGAGAAGATGCTGAAACTAAAGAAGATTCATATCCTCGGGTTCAAAAGCTTCTGCGACCGTACTGAAGTGACGGTGGCAGGCACGGGGATCGCCGTCGTAGTAGGGCCGAACGGATGCGGGAAGTCGAACATTCTTGACGCGGTGAGCTGGGTGCTCGGCGAGCAAAGCGCAAAGACCCTGCGCGGCTCGCACATGCAGGATTTGATCTTTGCCGGAACGCGCGAGCGCAGGCCGCTGGGCATGGCGGAAGTGACGCTGACCATGGTCGATCCCGAGGCTTACGAAGGCCCGATTCCGGTCACGCCGGAAGTCGAAATCGATCATGACGCGCATGCGGATTGGGATGAGGATGAGGCGCGGCGGCAGCGCGCCGCTGAAGCCGAGGAGATCATCGCCAACGAGCAGCCGGGACAAACGATTGAAGAAGAGGCCGGCGAAAAGCCGGCGCCCGCAGAGGCTCAGAACGACGGCGCGGATCAGAATTCTTCTCAGCAGCATGGCGTGGTGCTCAAGATTCGCCGCCGCAAGTTCCACAGCGCGCCGCAAAAAGGCGAAGTGGTCATCACCCGGCGCCTCTTCCGCACCGGCGAAAGCGAGTACCTGCTGAACGGCAAGCTGTGCCGCTTGCGCGACATTCAGGACATCTTCATGGGCACCGGCCTCGGGCCGGAAAGCTACGCCATCATTGGCCAGGAGCGCATTGGGCAACTGCTCAGCTCCAAACCCTACGAGCGCAGAGCCATCGTCGAAGAGGCGGCCGGTATTACGCGCTTCAAGACCAGAAAGCGGCTGGCGGAGTTGCGCCTCGAAAGCGCGAAGCAGAATCTGGCGCGCGTCGATGACATCTTTGAAGAAGTCACGCGCCAGATGAACAGCCTGAAGCGGCAGGCGGCGAAGGCCGAGCGGTATGCCGCGGTGCGCGACGAGCTGCGCCGGCGCTTGCGCGTGGTGCTCGCCAGCCGCATGGCCACAATGGATGCCGACCAGGCGCGGCTGGAGCTTGAAATTGCGTCGCTGACCGAACGCATTCACACTTCAGTTGAAGCGGTGACGCAGCGCGAGGCGAGCCAGCACACATTAACCGAACGCGGCTATGAACTCGACCGCGAGGGAGAAGCGGCGCGTACCCAGGCCAGCGAAGCGGCAGTTGAGCTGGAGCGCGGAAAAGCGCGGGAGCGCAGCAACACAGAGCGCGTGAGCGAGTTGGAGACGCGGATTGCGGCGTCGGGCGCGGAGCTTGAGCAAACGCGGACCCAGATGGCCGGGATCGAAGAAGAGCGCGCGCAACAGAAGAGTTTTCTAGAAACCGCAGCCGGCGAAGCGCGCCAATTCCACGAGAAAGTGGAGGCTCGGAAGCACGAGGCGCGCGCTGCCGCGGAAGAAGTCTACAGCGCGGAGCGCGAGCTTGAAGCGGGGCGTCGCAACGCCATGCACGTGCTGACGCTCGCCGCAAACGCGCGTAATTCGATCGTCCAGGGCGAAGAGAGCCTGTTTGCGCTGGAGCGCGAAGCGGAGCGGCTCGAGGGCGAGATGGGCCAGGCCCGCATCGAGCAGGAGAACCTGAGCGTCCAAAGTGGAGAGTCGCGGCAGCGATTCGGCGCCTCGGACGCGGCCGTGAAACGCCTCGAAGAAGAGATTGCCGCACTGCGCGAGTCCACGCAAGCCAAGCGAACCGACGAAGCCGCGCGGCGCGCTCAGGCCAATCAACTGCGCGGCGAACAAGCGGCGCTTGCCGGGCGGCGCGACTCGCTCAACGCTCTCATTCGCAATCACGGCTACGCGACTGACACCGTGCGCCGTCTGCTCAAGCCCGGTGCGTTGGGTCCGTCGGTCGCGCCGGTGGGCACGCTTGCGGACTTTGTTGAAGTCAGCGGCGAGCACGAAGGCGTAGTGGACGAATTTCTGCGCGAAGAGCTGAATTACGTCGTCGTTGAGAGCTGGGGCGCGGCCGAAGAAGGCGTGCGCGTGCTCAAAACCAGCGACGGGCGCGCCACGTTCCTCGTCCACTCCGATGCGCAGGGCGTGCTCTTTGACACCGGCGAAGGGCCCGTGAACGAGCCGGGCGTGACGCCGCTGCGCGATGCCATCAAGGTGCTGAACGGATTTGGGCGTTCGCTCGAATCGCTGCTGCCCAAGCTGCGGCATGGCTACCTTTCTGACAACGCCATCGATGCGCAGCGCCTGGCTCTGCGCTACACACACGCTTATTTCCTCACTCCTGAGGGCGAGTGTTTTCACCGCTCCACAGTTACGGGCGGCAAGCCCGCGAGTGAAGGTCCTCTCGCGCTCAAGCGCGAGCTGCGCGAGACTGAAGGCCGTCTGGCCAGGCTCGATTCGGAGCTGGTCGAAGCCGAGAAAGAAGCCGAAGCGCTCACGCGGGCCATCGAAGAGCTGACGGCGCAGCTTGAAGCTCGCGGCGAAGAACGGCGGCATGCCGAGAGCGAAGCCGCCAACCTCGGCGCGGCTCTCAGGCAGATGGAGGCCGAGGAACAGCGCATCGAGCGTCGTTTGCAGGAGTGGCAGTCACAGGCGGCGCGCAATAAGGATGCGCGCGAGGCCAAGCGGCAGTCGATTGCCGAGAAGCGCGAGGAAGCCGCGCGGCTTGAGGCCGAGCACGCGCAGGCCGAGAATACCCAGACTGCGCAACAGTCGCAGTTGGAGATCCTGCGGCAGAAGCGCGAACTGCTCCAGCAGGAAGCCGCGCAGATGACCGCCGAACTTGCGGGCCTCGAAGAACGGCGGCGTGGGGCCGAGTCGGCATTCCAGCGCATCGACCGGTTGTTTGGTGATCTCGAGCGGCGCGTGCAGACGATCGAGCAGCAGCGCACAGCAGCCACGGCCGAGCGCGAGCAGCGCATCAATGAAAATTCCGACCTCGCAAAGAGCCTCGCCGATCTGGCACTGGCGCAGACCAGAGCGCTTGCCACGGCGCAAACGATTTCCGAGCAGGCGCAGGCGCTGCGGCTGCAGTTGGCCGAGCTTGAGACCACGCTCCGCGGCGAGCGAGCTGCGCTCGATCAGTTGCGCGAAGATCGCGCTGCGCTTTCAAGCGAGCTGGCCAAACTGCACTCCGACCTGGAGCATCTCGAGGCGAGCTGCCTGGCCGAGGTCAATGTGGAAGCGCAGGTACTGCGCGACGACGCGGAGATTGCGCGCCTCGCAGGCGAGGAGCTCACGGCCGAGGAAGAGGCCTGCCGCGGCTTGCGCGAACGGCTGGAGCAGATGGGCCCAGTCAACATGATGGCCCTCGATGAATACAAGGAAACAGCCGAGCGCCACAGCTTCCTGACTACGCAGCGCCAGGACCTCATCGAGTCGATTGAAAACACGCAGGAGACGATCAGGGAGATCGACCAGATTTCGCGCACCAAGTTCGACGAGGCGCTGACCAGCATCAACGAAAACTTCGGCCGGGTTTTTGCGCGCCTCTTCCAGGGCGGCCAGGCATTTTTGCGCGTCAGCGACGAAGGCAATCTGGACGAAAGTGGCTTGGACATTGTCGTTTCACCTCCGGGAAAGAAGTTGCAAAACGTGCTGCTGCTCTCCGGCGGCGAAAAGGCGCTGACAGCGTTGGCGCTGCTCGTAGGCATCTTCCAGTTCCGTCCCAGCCCCTTCTGCGTGCTCGACGAAGTCGACGCGGCGCTCGACGAAACCAACGTGGGCCGTTTCTCCGACCTGCTTGAATCGCTCAGCCGCGACACGCAGTTCCTCATCGTCACGCACTCCAAACGCATGATGCAGGCCGCCGACATGATCTACGGAGTCACCATGCAGGAGCCGGGCGTGTCGAAGGTGGTGAGCGTGCGGCTGGGTCATCAGCGCGAGGCGCAGCGGGCCACGGCGTAATTTCTCGGACTTGGGGCCCGGAGCGTGAGGACGAGGGATTGAAGAACCGGCCCCGCTTCGGTTCACTGTCCACCGTTCACGATCCACGGATTTCGACCCACGGTTCCACGGAGTAAGTCGTGTCAGGCAAGCTCGAAATGATTGTCGGGCCCATGCGGAGCAACAAAACCGCCGAGTTGCTCCGCCGCATCGAGACGCGCCGCGAGTATGCCAAACAATATGTGATGCTGCTCAAGCCCAGCGCCGACACCAAGGCCGCCGCCGGCGTGGTCGAAAGCCGCAACCGCAATGGCTGCGGAAAAATGGAGGCCGTCGAGTTCCCTTCCCTCGATCCGTGGGCTGTGCTGCCGGTGATTCGAGCCACCGAGCAGCGGATCGGCAAACGCATCGAGTGCATCGCCATCGACGAGGGGCAATTCGTACGCGATCTATTCCTCTTCACCAAGCGCCTGCTCGACGCGGGCCACGATGTGATGGTTTCCGGCCTCGAACTCGATTTCCGGGGCATGCCCTTCGGAGAAATGCTGGAACTTTCATGGCTGGTGCGGACCTATTCAGGCAATGTGACTGAGCTGGTCGCCTATTGCAGTTGCGGAGCGAAGGCCTTGTATCCACAGCGCATGATCGATGGCAGGCCAGCCGACTACTCCAGCCCCATCATCATGGCCGGCGACAATTACGAGCCTCGCTGCGAGGAACATTTCGTGCTGCCCGGGCGCCCGCACTGAAAGCAACTGTCAGCCGCGAGCTCCCGGCCGTCAGCCGCCCTGCTTGTTCCGAGAGTGGCTTTCGAACCAGCCGACAACTCTTTTCTCGAACTCTTGAGGGTTCGACCCCATCGCTCCGCAGTGGCCCGCATCTGGCGGTTCCCAAAGCGAAACGTTGGGATTGCCGTTCTTGCTGGCCGCGAGAATTTGCTCAGAGTTATAGGGCGGCATGTTGCTGTCCGCAAGCCCATGAATCAAGAGCACCGGAGTTCGGCTTGATGCGACCGCTTTCGCGGGATTGTCTTGACCCAGATCAATGCCGTACCGGAATCGCACGTAAAGAATTCCAGACTCGACCACCGGCCGCAGGAGCGTGCGGCCGAGCCAGGGTCCGGTGCCAAACCATTCGCCGATGCGCACATAGGATGCCTCGCGAAAGCTCGCAAAAGAAGACTCGGCAGCCACTGCGCAGAATTCATGATTGATCTTCAAGGAATTGAGCAGCAGCGCTGCGCCCATCGATTCTCCCAGACCATCGATGCAGTGCGGGCGCTCATTTTGAGCGAGCCAGCCGCTCCATCGCTCGATATCGACGCTTTCAAGGAATCCATAAGTCGCCAGATTGCCTCCACTCATGCCATGCGCCCGTGCATCGGGCAGCAAAACGGAGTAACCATCGCGCAACAGCATCTCTGCAGGCCCCAGCATCCCGGCGCGATTGTCTGCCATTCCATGCAAGAGGATGACTGCGTCCCCGTTCCAGGAGGACGGCGCAATAAACCATGCGTCAAGAATCGCTCCGTCATTTGCCTTGACATCAACTTGCTGAAGAATCGCGCGATGGCTTTTGGCAATTGCTGCGGCTCGCTCGCCTGCGTCGTTGGTGAGCCTCAGACGAGGCGGATGAAGAGTCCACTCAGAGGCAGCTACCCCGGCGACGGCACAAAGAATCAGCCAGAAAGCAGCAATGCCGAAGATCCAGAACAAGAATTTGCGGCGACGCCCCATACGCGACCTCATACGCTCGCGGGAGCCGCGCGGTTCCACCCACTGCCAATCGGGTTACGATCCCGGCCGCGGAGGTCCGGCCAAATGTTCAGGCCCGCGATCCTGCGCGAAAAAATCGCCCCCGAAGGAAAACGTCGCTTCGGAGGCGCTTGTAGATCCTATGTACACAAGATAAAGACGGGGACCAGTAGCCGGCACTGGAGGTCGGTAGCGCGCGGCTACTGGTGATCCCTGCACTAAACGAAGCTAGCCGCGGCTTCCCCTTTCCACTGCCTGCCTCGTGTCGCCCGGCTCAAAGAAGGCTTTCTTACACGCCTTCCGAACCATGTTGACAACCGAAGTGTCTCCCATGCGGCGCGAGGGGTCCGTGACGGCCGTCACAGGGGTTTGTGCTAACTCAAAATGAACAGAATCGCCGCCAATTTCAGCCCAAAATGCGACCCTGCCGCGCAGCCCTGCGACAACGGAGCCCGAAAGCAAAGATGCCCTCACACTCCTGATTTCGTCAGATCGCGGGAATGATTGACAAAGCGCGCTCGCCGCTGGAGAATCGAAAATTCAGCCCCCGAAGAAAGATTCAAGAGGAACAATCCCGATGGCAGCATTGCTCAAGACCGACCTTGGCAGCACTCCCTTGCTGGGGCGCGGCAAGGTGCGCGATCTCTACGCGATCGATGGCGCGTTGCTCTTGGTGGCGACCGACCGCATTTCGGCATTCGATCATGTGCTGGGCTCGGGAATTCCCGACAAGGGCAAGATCCTCACGCAGATTTCGCTCTTCTGGTTCGATCTGCTCAGGAATCTCGTTCCAAATCACGTGATCACGGCGGAGGTAAGTGAGTTTCCGGCATCGCTGCAGCCCTACGCGGATCAGCTGCAGGGCCGCTCGATGCTGGTCAAGCGCGCCGAAATGTTTCCAGTCGAGTGCGTCGCGCGCGGCTATCTGGCCGGATCGGGATGGAAGGAGTATCAGGCTTCAAGAACAGTGTGCGGCATCGAACTTCCACCGGACCTCAAGGACGGCTCGCGGCTCCCGGAACCGATCTTTACGCCTGCGACCAAGAGCCAGGGCGGCGCGCACGACGAAAACATCTCTTATGAAGCCGTGGAGAAACTGCTGGGCACCGGCGATGCATCAGAGTTGAGAAGACTGACGCTTGCCGTCTACCGGCGGGCTGCCGCGCACGCGGAGTCGTGCGGGCTCATCCTGGCCGACACAAAATTCGAGTTTGGCAAAACCGCGGAAGGCGTTATCCTTGCCGATGAGGTCCTCACACCCGATTCATCGCGTTTCTGGGACGGACAAAACTGGAAGCCCGGCGGCGCACAGCCTTCGTTTGACAAGCAGTTTGTGCGCGACTACCTCGAAGAGATTCACTGGAATAAGCAGGCCCCTGCTCCGGCTCTACCCGAGGAAGTTGTCGAGCGGACCCGAGCCAAGTATCTTGAAGCTTTCCGGCGCTTGACCGGGCGGGAGATGGACAAGTAGGGTTTGTTGACGGGCCCTGAATTGAAAGCGGAGCGACTATGACGTGGGCAGATTGGATCATACTGGCGGTACTTGCGGGAGCGACTTTGGCGGGACTCGCGCAGGGATTCTTCCGCTCAGCCTGCTCACTGGCAGGATTGATTCTCGGACTAACGCTCGCGGCGTGGAACTACCAGCGCGTCGGGGCCATGTTCCTGCCAATCTTCAAGGCTGATGCCATCGCCAATACCGTGGCGTTCCTTCTGATCGCGCTGCTGATTATGGGAGTCGCCAACCTGATTGGCGGCATGATCGGAAAGCTGGCCGACAAGCTGGGTCTTGGGTGTCTTGACGGTTTGGCGGGAGCCATCCTGGGATTTATTCAGGGCGTGTTCCTGGTCATGATCAGCATCCTGCTCATCGTCGCCTTTTATCCGGGACAGGAATGGCTGAACCAGGCTAAATTGCCCCGGTTGTTTTTCGGGTCGCTCCACATGAGCGAGAAAGTGACTCCGGGCGACCTGGGCGAGCGCGTGCGCAAGGGCCTGCTGCTTTTGGAGCATGAGTCACCGCAGTGGATGCACCCCGGGGGAACGACATAAAAAAGAGAATTAAGAAATTGTGCTGCACGAATGCTGTGTGACGGGTTAGACTGATTGTTCGTATTTGGCAAGAGGGACGCGTGAAACGAGAACTGGAAAGCCTGGTGACGCAAATGCACTCCAGCGGAGTCCGCTACGAAGAGGCGGTGCGCGAGTTCAAGCGGCAGTATCTGCGCGAAGTGCTGGTGGCGCACCGGGGAAACCAGTGCAAGGCCGCCGAAGAACTGGGCATGCATCGCAACACGCTGAGCCGCGCGATGGCAGAGCTCGGTCTGGAGCTATCCGAAGTCCGGGCGGAGCTCAAGCGTCCGCCGCAGAGCGAACGTCCTTTATACGGAGCGTTTCGCCAGGGCTATCGCCGGGGCTGACAGCGGTTCTGGATTCTTAAGCCGGTTTCCGGAGCTGGACCTGCCCTACCCGAAACCCCCAAGAGCACTCAGCCCGCATCATGCAGAAAACACAAGAGAACAGCACAGCCCGCGTCGAGATCGAGCCGGATTTCGTCTGGGACGGGCAGGACGCCTATCTGTTCGACATCGATGGAACGCTCCTCCGCAGCCGCGACCGGGTGCATTACGAATCGGTCGCCGCGAGCGTCCATCGGGTTACGGGATTCGAAATCACGCTGGCCGGCGTCATGATCCATGGCAGCACCGACACCGCAATTCTGCGTGAAGCCTGCCGCCAGGCGGGAATCCCCGACGACGTCCTGGAGCGGCATTACGACGCAATTCTTGAGGCGATGCGGAATTCGGTGGCCGAAAGGCGCCAGGAGCTGGACCCGGAACTGATGCCGGGAATCGAAGGGGTTCTTCGCCATCTGGCCCGCCGCGGCGGGCTGCTCGGAGTGGCATCGGGAAATCTGGAAGCCATCGGCTGGATCAAAATTGAGAAAGCCGGCCTGCGCGAGTGGTTTCGGTTCGGCGGTTTCAGTGATCGCTTTCCGGTGCGTCCGGAGTTGATCGGGCACGCGGCGCTAAAGGCTCGCGAATTGGCAGGACCCGGAGGACAAACCGGAGTGAAGATTTGCGTGGTCGGCGACACTCCGCGGGATATCGAAGCCGCCCAGGCCAACTCTCTTTCCGTCATCGCCGTCGCCACCGGAAAATACACTTTCGATGAATTGCTGAGCTGCCGCCCGGACGCTTGCGTCTCTTCGCTCAAAGATTTGCTGGCCATGACCCCGAGCGCAAAATGACAATGCAAACGCCAACAATCGCGACTCGGGGACGGGCTCAAGCCCGGTGCGGGCGGATGCGCTCAGCAGCGAAGTTGTGCTACGTTCTGCTTGCTCTGGCCGTCGCAGCAGCCGCTCTTCGAGCGCAATCGCAGAACCCCGCGGCTCAAACCTCAACCAGCAGTCAGGGAGCTTCGCCCGGTTCCGGCGACAAACTTAACGCGGGCTCAGCAGGCGACACCGGAACTGCAAACGCTCAGGCGCCCCCATCGGCGAGCGAGATTCCCACGCCGTCTAAAACCAAAGAGCCGCGTAGCATCGACCAACGACGGGCGGCAAAGCTTTATCTGGATGCGAGCAAGCTGTTTCTGGACCGGCAGTTTGATGAGGCGATGCAGGAATTTGATCGCGCCGCGGCCCTCGACCCCTCGAACGCCAACTACCACCTGGCGGCCCTTGTCGCCAAAGGCCACGAAGTGACGGCACTCATCCAGGAGGCCGCCAAGGACCGGCTCCTCAACAATGAGGCAGGCGCGCGCGCCGCCCTCGCGCATGCTCTCGCCCTCGATCCCACAAACTTCGAGGTCAGCCAGCATCTTGACGAACTGGCCGATGATACGGTCCGCGCTCAGCCCAAACCGCTCTATGGAAAGGCAGCGAGCGAGATCGCCAGCGAGCAGCCAATTCTGTCGGCGGAAGCAAAGCAGAGTTTCCACCTGCACAGCGACCAGCGCCAGGTCATCGACCAGGTGTTCAAGGCGTACGGCGTCATGGCCATGCTCGACGACAGTGTGCGGCCAACCC
>Ga0335085_10008374_pt1 | contig 15791 bp, 13 predicted proteins | sample Lox_Sample_45_FD_206712 | JGI IMG/M metagenome (GOLD analysis project Ga0335085, IMG submission 206712) | Soil microbial communities from Loxahatchee National Wildlife Refuge, Florida, United States - Lox_Sample_4.5 | ecosystem: Environmental > Terrestrial > Soil > Wetlands | place: USA...
CAAGGCGATGGGCATGGAGATACACCACGATATGGATAGCATTGCCAAAGCCGCCGAAGATGGAAAGTCTTCCGCGGAACTGTTGAAAATGACTTCCGGCACCTTATCCAAATGTGTTGCCTGCCACGCAGTGTGGCAGATCAGATCGGATGGTTAACATCGCAGTGTTATAGAGCTTTGCCCCTTGCGGCAGTTTTGCCCCTGGCGGCTTTTCCGGTTGCGGCAGGTTTCTTTGCCGCCGGCTTGGCAGTCCTGACCGAAGCTTTACCCTTGGCAGAGGAAACTTTTGGCTTGGTCGTCTTTTGTGCTGCATTGGCCTTAGAAGATTTTGCGGCTGGAAGCCTGGATTTTTGCGCTTTTCCGGAGCCTTTGCTTCCCTTGGCTGCCTTCGCGGCAATCAACTCCAGCGCCAATTCCATCGTGACGGCGTCCGGCGACACGTTCTTGGGCACGGTTGCGTTGATCCTGCCATGGCGCACATAGGGACCATAGCGGCCGCTGCAAATTTCTATGCTGGCTTTGTCATCCGGGTGATCGCCCAGCACGCGCAACACCGTATTTCCTTCGCGAGCCTGGGCCAGCAATTCGACTGCGCGATCCAGCTTGATGTCGAAGATGTTGTCGCTGCGCGGAATGGATTTGAACTTGCCGTCGTGCCCGATATAGGGACCGAAACGGCCGATGTTGACGATAATTTTTTTGCCGGTTCCGGGATGCGTGCCAAGTTCGCGCGGCAGTGCCAGCAATTTCAATGCGCTGGACAAGTCTGCCTGTTCAAGCGGCATTTCCTTGGGCCAGGAGACCCGTTTTGGCTTGGTCTTTTCGCCTTCAACGATATCGCCCAGTTGCACGTAGTGGCCGTACGGGCCGCGCAGCAGCAATACCGGTTGTCCGGTGTCCGGATGCACGCCCAGTTCCATTCTTGCGGAGGAATCGTCAGGTGATTCGCCGCTGATGCTGCGCTTGTATTTGCACTCCGGATAGTTGGTGCAGCTGATGAAGCTGCCATAGCGGCTGAGTTTTTTGGCGAGCGGTTTGCCGCATTCCGGACATACTTCGTCGATCAGTTCTACCGGGCGGTCTATGCCGGATTTTTCCGTGATCAGCTTGGAAAAGTCCTTCCAGAATTCGCGCATCACGCCTATCCAATCGCGCTTGCCTTCTGAAACCTCGTCCAATTCGTCTTCGAGGTGGGCGGTGAATCCATAATCCACATAGCGGGTGAAATGGTCGGTAAGAAATTTGTTGACCACGCGCCCGACATCGGTGGGAACAAAGCGCTTTTTGTCGAGAACCGCATATTCGCGAGCCTGCAGTGTGGATATGATGGTCGCATAGGTGGACGGGCGGCCGATGCCATGCTCTTCGAGCGCCTTGACCAGGCTGGCTTCGGAGTAACGCGGCGGAGGCTGGGTGAAGTGCTGTTCACCGTAAAGTTTGTCGACCGGCAATACGTCACCCTCTGCCAGCGGCGGGAGTTTGCCGCCCTCTTCTTCTTCCGCATCGTCCACATCTTCCATGTACACACCGATGAAACCGGGGAACACCAGCACCTGGCCGTTGGCGCGGAACAATGTGGTGTCACCTCCCAGCCGGATGTCCACACTCACCGTGTCAAAGCGCGCCGGCGCCATCTGGCACGCAAGCGTGCGCTTCCAGATCATCTCGTAAAGGCGCGCCTGATCGGCGGTGAGGTGACCGTGGATGCGGTCGGGTGTGCGCAGGATCGAAGTAGGGCGGATCGCCTCATGCGATTCCTGCGCGTTCTTGGTCTTGCTCTTGAAGGTCGGCTGCGCGGACGGCAGATATTCGGACGAAAAATTATCCTTGATGTAATCGCGGATCTCCTGCACCGCTTCCTTCGCGAGCGACACCGAGTCGGTGCGCATGTACGAGATGAGACCGACGGTTTGCCCGCCGATATCCACGCCTTCGTACAGTGATTGCGCGGTGCGCATCGTGCGGTCGGCCGTCATGCCGAGTTTGCGCACGGCTTCTTGTTGCAGCGTGGACGTGGTGAACGGCGCGGCGGCATAACGCTGTTTGGCCTTTCTTTCGACGCGCACCACCTTGGGCGGCAGCTTGGCGTCAAGGAGCTTTGCATGGATCGCGTCGTATTCGGCCCGGCTGCCTATGCTGAGCTGTTCGAGTTTCTTGCCCTGATACTGGAACAACTTGGCAGTGAACGGCTGGTGATCCTTATTGGTATCGAGATGCACAGTCCAGTATTCCCGGCTCTTGAACGCTTCGATCTCGAGTTCACGTTCGACAATCATGCGCAATGCGGGACTTTGCACGCGGCCTGCGGAAAGACCCGGGCGGATCTTGCGCCACAACAGCGGCGACAGATTGAAACCAACCAGGTAATCGAGCGCGCGGCGTGCCTGTTGCGCGTTCACCAGCGGCTGCGAGATCTCGCGCGGGTGCTCGACGGCTTCGCGCACTGCCGATTGGGTGATTTCGTAGAACACCACCCGTTGAAGATTCTTGTTCTTCATGCCGCGTTTTGATTTGAGCAACTCTGCGATGTGCCAGGCGATGGCTTCGCCCTCGCGGTCCGGGTCGGGAGCCAGGAAGATGTTGTCCGCAACGGCCGCCGATCTGGCAATTGCGTCCATATGTTTGCTGTTGCGCGCAATGGTTTCGTACTTCATCGCAAAGTCGTGTTCGGGGTCGACCGCGCCGGTCTTCGGCACCAAGTCACGCACATGCCCGTAAGAAGCGAGAATGCTGAAGTCCTTGCCCAGGTATTTTTGCAGCGTCTTGGCTTTTGCCGGCGATTCGACGATCAGTAAGTTGGTTGCCATGCGCGAGGTCTTGGTTTAAATCCCGGATTCAATGCAGTTGTGCAGAATGCAGCGGCGTGAGCAGTTCTTCTGTCAGCAGCGGATCAAGATCCTGGTGGCGATTCCACAGCACCATCAGCATGATCAGCTTGAGTTTGTCCAGTGCAAGATTTTCCTGTTTCAGCGCGACAGAGCGGTCGATGATCATTTCGCGTTCGATTGCAGAAATCAAGCGATTTTGTTCGGCAAACAGCAGGAATTGCCGCGCTTCGTCGCCGATGAACTGCAATTCCAATTCGGCAAAATGACGCTGTCCCGAATGTTCCAGGCTATCGGGATAGTTGTCAGCGCTTTGCTCTTGCAACGCTGACAACCAGCTGAGGGCTTCGCTGATCTCTTCGCCTTCGAATCCGGCTGCGGAAAGCTTTCGCGATAGCTTGTCTGGTTCCGGATAACTGCCTGCGTCAAAATAACTTTCGAACAAATACATCAGGATTTCAAACATGGTGTGCGCAGTGAGTTAATGGATTCGTTGATATAAACCGCCGGGAAGCGCACAAATGTGACCGCTCAGTTCCAGAGCCAACAGCATGGCGGATAGCTCGGCTATCGTCAAGCCGCTGCGCAAACTGAGCGTGTCCACATCCACCGGGTCGAAACCGAGATGCTCAAGCAACATAGGGTTATCCGCTGCCGGGTTTGACGCAGGAGTGGATGGTTCGATGGCGCCTCCAAGTTCATCCAAAATATCCCGCGCGGTCTCCACCAGTTTTGCGCCCTGCTTCAGCAACGCATGGCAACCCTTGCTTTGCGGCGCATGGATCGAGCCCGGGACGGCGAACACATCCCTGCCCTGTTCAAGCGCCAGCCGTGCCGTGATCAGCGAACCGCTTTGCAGCGAAGCTTCCACCACCAGGCAGCCCAGGCTCATCCCGCTGATGAGGCGGTTGCGGCGAGGAAAGTTGGCGGCCAGAGGCGGCGTTCCAAGCGGGAATTCGGAAATCAGCGTGCCTTGTTGAGCGAGAGCATGGGCCAGTTCGCGGTTGGCGGCAGGATAGACGATATCCAGCCCGGTGCCGATTATGGCGGCACTGCCGCCTTGCCCGCGCAGTGCACCGCGATGAGCGGCGGCATCAATTCCGTGAGCCATCCCGCTGATGATGCACAGTCCGGCGTCGCTCAGCGATTTTGCGAAAGCTTCTGCATTTTGGATGCCTTGCGGTGTGGCACTGCGACTACCAACGACTGCCAGTGCGGATCGGTTGAGCAAGTCCAGCCGCCCTTTCACATACAGCAACAGCGGCGGATCGGGGATGTTCAGCAGTGCTTGCGGATAGTCTCCATCGGCGAGCGTGACAATATGATTGTTGCCGTCTTCCAGCCAAACCAAGGCTGGTCCAACTGCATCGTCGTCGATACCCCTGCCGATCTCCGTCGCGATATCTGCCTTGACGACGGACTTGAGCGAGTTCATCGACGCGGCGAACACTGCATCGGGAGAACCGAATTCCTTCAGCAGGCGACGCGCATTTTCGCCGCCCAATCCGCGCGTCAGGCTCAGTGCCAGCCACGCCTTGAGCGATGCTTCCGCGAACATTGGCTTACGGGGTATTGGCGTGATCCAGCAACTGCACCGGGATGCGGGTCTGCATCACCAGCGCATACGATACCTTGTCGAAAACCCGGAAGACGAAAGCCAGACCGTAACGCTCGTCGGGCAAGGTGTAATTGTCGCCTTGGAATCTGACGTTTTCGCCCTTGTGGTACAAAGCGAGCACGTGACCCATCTCAAGGCCGTCGCGCGCGCCTTTGTTGAGTGTGATGACGGAGTCTTGCCCGCCCTGGGATACGCCGCCATAAATCGAGATCACGATTGCGGAAATCTTGGTTTCGGGCGCGCGCGGCAGATAGGCGTTGACCGCCTCCGGGGATGGCAGAACCATTCTGTCCCCAGCGTAGATCTCCTGCATGGAGCGGGTGATGGCTATTGTGCTGATGTCGGCGAAGTGTGTCACCTCTGCGTTGCCCAGATAGATCGCCTCGATTCCCAGTTTTTCACCGGTATCAGGATCGATAAACGTCTTGCCCGGGCGGTAGATCTGCCAATGGCTACCTTTATCCGAAGGCAGGCCAGTGACGAAGGCGGTATCATTGTTGCCTAGTACCTGGCGGGCTTCCCGCGCGCCGATAAGTTCTGGAGCATCCTCCAGCGCGTCCTGTTCAATGACCAGAGGCTGCTCCAAAAAAGGCGCAATTACACTGGCGGGTATGCTCGGAATGGCATCATGGGGACTGCGGCTTTCTAGCGCTTTAGGATGAAGTCTTTCAATATTGCCCGCTTCTCCCACCGCGGCTTCTCCCGCCCCGCTGGCTGCTGTTCCACCGCCGCCTTCCGCGCCGGGCTGTCCGAGGCGCAAGGTGCCGCTGCGCCGATCAAGAAAGATAACATCACCCGGATAGATCCAGTGCGGATCCTTGATGGTGTCTTTGTTAAAACCCCAAATTTGCGGCCATTTCCAAGGGTCTTTGAAAAACTTGCCGGAGATGTCCCACAAAGTATCGCCCTTGACAACGATATGCCGGTCCGGGGCATCGCTGCGTATATTCACCAGAATGTCCGAAGGCTGATCGGACTCGGCGGACAGGGACAAGGCGGGCAATAATAGGCAAATCAGCGATATAATCTTGCGCATGGAAACTCCGGCAGAGTCAAATAAGGGGCACGCAAAGTTGCTGCGCTACGTTAAATTCTGCATCTAATCTACTAAATTAGCAAGCATTTATGGGTTACGCATGGCAATTCTGAAAATCTTGCAGTATCCGGATGAACGCCTACACAAAATCGCGAAAAAAGTTGCGCCGGTCGATGAAACTACACGCAAACTGGTCCGGGATATGGCTGAGACGATGTATGCCGCGCCCGGGGTGGGCTTGGCGGCCACACAGGTGGATGTGCATGAGCGCATCATCGTGATAGATATTTCGGAGACGCGCGATCAATTGAAGGTGTTCATTAATCCTGAAATCATTGACAGCAGCGGTGAAAGCGATTGCGAAGAAGGGTGCCTTTCGGTGCCGGGTATTTACGACAAGGTCCGCCGTGCGGAAAAAGTCACGGTTCGCGCGCTTGATGAAAACGGCAAAACGTTCATCCTGGATGCTGAAGGTTTGCTGGCGGTGTGTATCCAGCATGAAATGGATCATTTGATCGGCAAGGTGTTTGTCGAATATCTTTCGCAGCTCAAACAGACACGGATTCGCGCAAAGCTCAAAAAGCGCTTACGCGAGACCATGTAAATCCTGCCTGTCGACGTGTTGAGCAGAATTCCCACCGGAGTTGTTCCGTTATGAAAATCATTTTTGCCGGGACTCCGCTGTTTGCGGTCAGCGCGTTGGCTGCATTGTACCGGAAACATCAGGTGGCAGCAGTGTTGACCCAGCCGGACCGGCCAGCCGGACGAGGTATGCAACTGGCAGCCAGCCCGGTGAAACAGTATGCGCTGCAACATGGCTTGGCCGTATTGCAACCCGTGACTTTGAAATCTGAAGAAGCGCAACGGTCGATCGCCGCATTGGATGCCGATGTGATGGTCGTGGCCGCGTATGGTCTGATCCTGCCGAAAGAGGTGCTGCAATTGCCGCGCCACGGTTGCCTGAATATCCATGCTTCGCTGTTGCCGCGCTGGCGCGGAGCTGCGCCGATACAGCGCGCGATCCTGGCCGGTGATACGGAGACCGGTATTACCATCATGCAGATGGATGAAGGGATGGATACCGGCGACATACTATTGCGTCATACCTGTCCGATCAAGACGGATGACACCGCTCAGACCTTGCATGACCGATTGGCTGAAATGGGCGCGAGCAGCATCCACGAAGCCTTGCGTTTGCTGCAAACAGGCGGCCTGGTTCCGATAAAGCAGGACAATAGCGCGGCATGCTATGCTGCCAAGCTGGCCAGGAAAGAGGCGCAGATAGATTGGAAACAGGATGCGCGCCAAATCGAGCGCGCGGTGCGCGCATATAATCCATTCCCGGTTTCCCAAACAAGATTTAAAGACGTTGTGATCAAAATCTGGCAAGCTGCGCTTTGTCCTGACATGTGCGGCGCTCCAGGACGGGTCTTGGCCGTGGACAAGCGCGGCATTACCGTCGCGTGCGGCGAGGGCGCTTTGCGTTTGGAGGTGTTACAGCGCCCCGGCGGCAAGGCACAACCGGCAGAGCAATTCTTGCAGGCCATGCCGGTCGATGTCGGCGATGGGTTCCATGCAAGCTGAAACGCAGCACATACAGCTCTCCGCCAGCCTCGTCGTTCAACAAGTATTGGCGAACGGGAGAAATCTGAACCAGGCGCTGGAAGAATCACTGCATGAAAAAGCCGGATGGATATCCGCCCAACGCGCAGCGCTGCAAGATTTGAGCTATGGCACGCTGCGCAATTATGGAAGATTGCAGGTAATTCTGGACATGCTGTTGCACAGGCCACTTACGGACGATCGAGTGCGCTTCCTGATGCTGGTCGCGCTATACCAGTTGCAGTATGGCAAGTCGGCGCAGCATGCCGTGGTTGATCATGCAGTGCGGGCCGCGCAGGCGCTGAATCCGCGCATGAGCGGATTGGTGAACGCGATCCTGAGAAATTTCTTGCGCAACCGGGAGGTGTTGCTGGAGCAAGCAGCACAGAGTGTTGAAGGGAGATACAGTTATCCGCGCTGGTGGATAGATGCGATCAATGCACAATACGGTGAGCGCAGCGCGGAAATACTCGAAGCAGGTGATCAACGGCCGCCGATGACACTACGCATCAATCGCCGGCTGAACAACACCGCAGAGTATATCGCGTTGCTGGAACGGCACGGGTTTTCCTCAGTGCCGATCGAAACGGACGCATTGCAACTCGACAAGCCTGTGCCGGTAGACAAACTGCCGGGATTTTTTGAAGGTTTGGTTTCGGTGCAGGATGCCGGGGCGCAATACGCCGCATTATTGTTGGACGTACATGACGGAATGCGCGTGCTGGATGCCTGCGCCGCTCCGGGAGGCAAGACTGCGCATATTCTGGAGCGATCGTCGGCGGACGTGGTGGCGGTGGACAAGGATGAAACGAGATTGCAGTTGGTCGAGGAGAATCTGCATCGTTTGGGATTGTCCGCAAAACTTATTGTGGGGGATGCGTCCAAACCCGAGGGATGGTGGGATGGCATACCCTTTCAGCGCATACTTGCGGATGTGCCCTGTTCGGCTTCGGGTGTCGTGCGGCGCCATCCCGACATCAAATGGCTGCGGCGCAGCCAGGACATTCCCGGATTCGCCGCACAACAACTCAACATCTTGCGCGCGTTGTGGCGACTGCTGGCGCAAGGTGGTAAATTGCTTTATGCCACCTGTTCCGTCTTCGAACAAGAGAACGAACAGGTCGTCGCGGCGTTTATGACACACCAGCCCGGCGTGCTGCGTTTGCCTGTTACATTGCCCGGCGATATGGACGGACAATTGCTGCCAAATAACCGTCATGACGGATTTTTTTATGCCCTGTTGCAGAAAATTGTTTAGCGCAATGCTGCGTGCCGCTGTGGTGGTCTGGCTGTCTTGCTCCATGGCACACGCTGAAGGCATTTCTGTCAACGAGGTGGAAATCCGTTCAACCGAAGGGGGCTACCAGCTGTTTGCCAGTTATGACATCAAGCTGAATTTTGTGGTGAGAGAGGCTTTGTCGCGCGGAATTCCGATTTATTTTGTTGGCGAGTTTTCATTGACGCATGCTCGCTGGGATTGGCTGGATTCCACTCAAAAGGCCTTGTCACGATTGTTTTCAGGGGAGTCGTCGCCGACTCGCTGGTCCTGGCTGGACAAGAAAGTCTATAGCGGCGAACAGACCGTCAAACTTTCCTACAGCATACTGACGGGACGGTACCGCATTTCGCGCGGCGCATTGTTCCAGAATTTTGCAAGCCTCGAGGACGCGCTGGACATACTGGCCAGGCAAAGCTCGGCCGTAATTCCCTTGGAGCTGATGAATAAGGAGGGCGATTACGTGGCGTCTGCGCGTCTGCGCCTGGACATCGCTCTGCTGCCCAAGCCGTTGCAGGTGAACGCGCTTACCGACAATGACTGGACGCTGGATTCCAGTTGGTATCGCTGGGTGATCGATCCGGCGAAGATCGCCACACGCGACGACAAATCGGAGTGATGGGGCGATGACCTATCTGATCTTTGTCAGCATTGCAGTAAGCGGCGCGCTGCTGTATTTGCTATCCAGCAACAGTTCGAACACCGGTGGCTATTCCATAGACTATTACAGTTTGCTTGGATTAACCGGTCTGCTCGCGTCGGGTCTGTTGGGATTGGCAGGCTATCAGCTATGGCGACTGCGCAACAAACTCAAGAACAAGGTGTTTGGTGCCAAGCTGACCTTGCGTCTGGTTTTGTATTTCACCCTGATCGGGGTGTTGCCGGGTATCTTGATCTATGCGGTATCGGTGCAATTCTTGGACAAGAGCATCGAGTCGTGGTTTGACGTGCGCGTCGAAAATGCCCTGGAGGGAGGGTTGAACCTTGGCCGCAGCGGTCTTGACAACAGCTTGAAGGAACTGGCAAAAAAGGCGCAGTTTACTGCGTCCTTATTGGCCGAAAAGAATTCCGGCCAATTCCAATCCGCGCTGGATCAGTTGGTGGACAAGGAAGAGTCACAGGAAGCCGCGATGTTCTCCGTCAAGGGGAAGCTGATCGCGTCTTCTCCGGGCGGAACCGCGCGACTCCCGGACAAGCCAGACAATGACCTGTTGCGTCTTGCGCTGGACAAGGGCGAATATGCAGTGATCGATACTTTGCCCAGCAGGGGCTTGACGCTCCTGGCGCTGGGAGTAGTGAATTCGAAGCAACCGGCGGGCAAGCAATATGTGCTGCAATTTACCCAGCCGGTACCCAAGCAGATCGAAGCGGATGCCGAGACGGTACAAGCGGTGTATCGTGATTATCAGGAGTTGTCTCTTTCCCGTCTCGGGTTGAAGCGGCTGTATGCGGTCACTTTGACGCTGTCATTGCTGGTCGTGTTGCTGACCGCGGTATCAGCCGCGTTCTTTCTCAGCGATCGGTTCGGATCGTCGCTGGAGGCTTTGGCGGAAGGGACGCGCGCGGTGGCGCAGGGGGATTTTACCGAGCAGTATCCGATACGCAGCAGCGATGAACTGGGTGCGTTGACTGGCTTGTTCAATCAGATGACTCGCCAATTGTTCGAGGCGAAGAAAGCCAGCGAACATCAGCAACGAATCGTGGAAAGTGCCAAGGTACATCTGGAGAGCGTGTTGACCCACTTGTCTTCAGGCGTGCTGGCACTGGATCAGGAACTGCGCTTGCGCTCGGTGAATCCCAGCGCAGCACATATACTCGCCGCACCTATGCAGGAGATGCAGCGCATGTCGCTTATCCAGATCGCGGAAAAGTACAGCCTGCTGAGTTCTTTCTGCCACACTATCATCGATGCTTTCGGTGAGACCGCGGGCGGTGAATGGCAACGGCAGATCGAGCGGTTGAGCAGAAACGGAAACCAGATATTGCTGATGCGCGGAACGCGTCTGCCGCCAGGCGGCGAGGCCGGCTTTGTCGTGGTGTTCGACGACATCAGCCACTTGTTGCAGGCGGAAAGACAGGCGGCATGGGGAGAGGTCGCTCGACGGCTTGCGCATGAAATCAAGAATCCGCTCACGCCAATACAACTTTCGGCGGAGCGTTTGCAGCACAAGCTCAGCGACAAGCTCGTTGACGATGACGCGCAACTGCTGTCGCGCGCCACGCAAACCATTGTCAGCCAGGTCGCAGCGATGAAAAACATGGTGAGCGATTTCGCCAATTATGCCCGCGGACCGGCATTAAAATTGACGCGCTTGAATGTGCACCAACTGATCAAGGAGGTGCTGGGCTTGTATGAGACCAGTGCCATGCTCATCGTGCTGAAGCTGGACGCGCCGCAGAGCGACGTCAATGGAGATGCGACGCGCTTGCGGCAGGTCATCCATAACTTGCTGCAGAATTCGCAAGATGCATTGCAGGGTGTCGCGCAACCGCAAATAAGATTGCACACCGAAATGCATAACGGCGAAATCCATCTCAACGTCGAGGACAATGGCGCCGGATTTCCGGAAAGCGTGCTGGCACGCGCCTTCGAGCCGTACATGACGACCAAGGCCAAAGGCACCGGATTGGGACTGGCAATCGTGAAGAAGATCGTGGAAGAGCATGGCGGTCACATCACCATAGAAAATATCGCGAGCGGCGGGGCGCGAGTCAGCATCACCCTGCCACTGGTTGAGGAGGCATAATGGAAAGCAAGCAAATATTGGTTGTGGATGATGAAATCGGCATCCGCGAGCTGCTGTCTGAAATTCTGTTTGATGAGGGATATCAGGTTTATCTTGCCGAGAACGCCGAGCAGGCGCGCGCCTTCAGGAAAGAACGCGAACCGGACCTGGTGTTGCTCGACATCTGGATGCCGGACACCGACGGCATAACCTTGCTCAAGGAGTGGGTCGATCAGGAATTGCTGACCATGCCGGTCGTGATGATGTCGGGTCACGGCACGATCGAAACAGCGGTGGAAGCGACACGCATCGGCGCGGTCGACTTTCTGGAAAAACCCATCGCGCTGCAAAAACTGCTGGGCGCCATTGCCAAAGCGATCAGGGATGACGCGCCAAAGCTGAACAATCATGTAGTCGAGGCGCAAAACCAGCAGATTACGGTGAGCATCGATGGCAAGGCCCTGCAAACATCTTTGCCGCTCGATTTGCCGCTGCGTGAAGCGCGTGACCATTTTGACGCGCTTTACTTTGATTACCATCTGCGCAAAGAAGTCGGCAATGTTTCGAGGGTGGCTGACAAAGTCGGGCTGGAGCGCACTCATCTTTACCGCAAACTCAAGCAACTGGGGATCAAATTCTCGAAAAAGGGCGGCGCAAACGAAACCCAGTAGTCGTCCAATCCAGTCAACAATAGAGCATGTCGGTTGCCCTAATCGGGGGGGTGCGGCATAATTGTCGGCCCGACTGAAAGCAGGGCATTCGTATCCATTCGGCTTTACAGGGAATGCTATTCATTTAACCAATCCCTCAGGGATGATTTAAGAGGTAACAGTAAATGGCTGCAACGCGTAGCGTCACCCCACCCAAATACAATGACATCACCGGCGCGATCCGCGCCCTGGCGATGGATGCCGTGCAGAAAGCCAACTCCGGTCATCCCGGCGCGCCGATGGGCATGGCGGAGATTGCCGATGTGTTGTGGAACCGCCATCTGCGCCACAATCCGGCGAATCCAAAATGGGCGGATCGCGACCGTTTCGTGCTGTCCAATGGCCACGGTTCGATGCTGATCTATGCGCTGCTGCATCTGTCCGGCTACGACCTGCCGATGGAAGAGTTGAAACGTTTCCGCCAGTTGCATTCCAAAACTCCCGGCCATCCGGAGTATGGTTATACCCCCGGCGTGGAAACCACTACCGGTCCGCTCGGTCAGGGCATCACCAATGCGGTGGGCATGGCGATGGCCGAGAAGTTGCTGGCCAACGAATTCAACAGACCCGGCCATGAGATCGTAAACCACCATACTTACGTATTCATGGGCGACGGTTGCATGATGGAAGGCATTTCGCACGAATCCTGCGCGTTGGCCGGCACCTGGGGCCTGGGCAAGCTGATTGCGTTCTGGGATGACAACGACATCTCCATCGACGGGCATGTCGGCGCATGGTTCACCGATAACACCGCCAGGCGTTTCGAAGCCTACGGCTGGCATGTGATCGCCAATGTGCAGGGTCATGACCCCGTTGCACTCGACGCCGCAATCGAAGCCGCCAAGGCGGTCACCGACAAACCCACGCTGATCTGTTGCAAGACCATCATCGGTGCCGGTTCGCCGAACAAGGAAGGTACGCATGATGTGCATGGCGCAGCGCTCGGCAATGACGAGGTGGCCGCAACGCGAGCGCACATCGGCTGGAAATATCCGCCCTTCGAGATCCCCAAGCACGTCTACGAAGCGTGGGATGCGCGCACCAAGGGCGCCGGACTGGAACAATTGTGGAACAACAAATTCGCCGAATACAAAAAGGCATTCCCGAAGGAAGCGGCCGAATTTCAACGCCGCATGAAGGGCGACCTGCCGTCCAGGTGGGCGGAACATGTCGCCAAGGCGATCGCGCAGATCAACGAAAAGGGCGAGGCCATCGCCACGCGCAAGGCATCGCAAAACGCGATCAACGCGCTGGTTTCCGTGTTGCCCGAATTCCTCGGCGGTTCTGCCGACCTGACCGGGTCCAACCTGACCAATTGGACCGGCGCGCATCATGTGAATGCGGCCAAGCCGGGCAATTACATCAGTTACGGCGTGCGCGAATTCGGCATGTCCGCGATCTTGAACGGGATGGCGCTGCATGGCGGATTTCTGCCGTTCGGCGGCACCTTTTTGATGTTCTCCGAATATGCGCGCAATGCGTTGCGCATGGCCGCATTGATGAAGCAGCGCGTGATCTTTGTTTACACGCATGACTCCATCGGGCTGGGCGAGGACGGCCCGACGCATCAGGCGGTCGAACAAACCGCAACGCTGCGTTATATCCCGAATATGGAAGTATGGCGTCCGTGCGATACCGTCGAATCCGCGGTATCCTGGGTAGCGGCAGTCGAGCGCAGGGATGGTCCGAGCTGTCTGATATTCACCCGCCAGAACCTGGCATTCCAGAAGCGCGATGCAACGCAAATCGCCGACATACGCAAGGGCGGGTATGTGTTATCGGACGCGGCAGGCGGAAAACCAAAGGCGGTGATCATCGCGACCGGCTCGGAAGTCGATTTGGCCGTCAAGGCGCTAGCGGCGCTGGCCGCCGAAGGCATTAACGTGCGCGTGGTGTCGATGCCGTCCACAAGTGTGTTCGACAAACAGGATCAGGCCTACAGGGACGCAGTCTTGCCCAAGGGTGTCAAACGCGTCGCGGTCGAAGCGGGCGTGACCGGCGGCTGGTATAAATATGTTGGTCTGGACGGCGCCGTGGTCGGCATGGATTGCTACGGCGAGTCCGCGCCTGCGCCCGAACTTTTCAAACATTTCGGCTTCACGGTTGAAAATGTCGTTAAAGCAGTCAAGAGTGTCTTGTAACGGTCGCTCGGCGTAATTTCAATGAGGGACGGATTGCACGAGCATGCCGGTGCCGGAATTGCAGTGCGGTCACGGCAGCGAGGAATATGTCGGTGCTTTAATTTGTGACCGTAAAGCGGCGCATGCCGGCATGAGCTCGGCGCGCATCAAGCGGTCCGTTTCCGCGCAAAACCACAGTTAGGAACAAGCCGTCGGAAGTCTCGGGAAATTTTTAAATAATCAAAGGGAGAAATCAAAATGTCGATTCGCGTGGGTATCAACGGATTTGGCCGTATCGGACGCATGGTGTTCCGTGCCGCCATAAAGGATTTTCCGGAAATTGAAGTTGTTGCAATCAACGATCTGCTGGAGCCCGCCTACCTGGCCTATATGCTCAAGCACGATTCCGTGCACGGCCGTTTCAAGGGCGAAGTTTCGGTGGAAGGCAACACACTTGTTGTCAACGGCAAGAAGATCCGCCTGACCGCAATCAAAAGCCCTGCTGAATTGAAATGGAATGAAGCCAAGGCCGATATCGTGGTTGAAAGCACCGGTTTTTTTCTTACCAAGGAAACCTGCCAGGCCCATATCGATGCAGGCGCCAAAAAAGTCGTCCAGTCCGCGCCTTGCAAGGACGATACGCCGATGTTCGTCTATGGCGTGAACCACGGAAAATATGCCGGCGAAAATATCGTTTCGGCTGCGTCTTGCACGACCAATGCGCTGGCTCCGGTCGCCAAGGTGTTGCACGATACTTTCGGCATCAAGCGCGGTCTGATGACCACGGTGCATGCCGCCACCGCAACCCAGAAGACGGTCGATGGGCCATCCAGCAAGGATTGGCGAGGCGGCCGCGGCATCCTGGAAAATATCATCCCTTCCTCCACGGGCGCCGCCAAGGCCGTTGGCGTCGTGATCCCCGAACTGAACAAGAAGCTGACCGGCATGGCCTTTCGCGTGCCGACATCCGATGTGTCGGTGGTCGACCTGACCTGCGAATTGAACAAGGCAGCCACTTATGAGCAGATATGCGCCGCGATGAAAGCGGCTTCTGAGAGCGGTCCACTGAAGGGCGTTCTCGGCTATACCACCGACAGCGTCGTTTCAACGGATTTCCGCGGAGAGACTTGCCCGTCGGTATTCGACGCCGGTGCGGGTATCGCGCTGGATCCGACTTTCGTCAAAGTCGTGGCCTGGTACGACAACGAATATGGCTATACCTGCAATCTGATGCGCCTGGTGACACATATCGCCAAATAAGGCAGTTCAAAGGCGCAAGATACAAGGTGCAAGAAAGGCACTTGCACCTTGTGCCTTGCTTCATTAGCCGGTAAGGCATTGTAATTTTCAGGGGAGAAGTTATGTCAATTATCAAAATGACCGATCTGGATCTCAAGGGCAAACGCGTCCTGATCCGTTCGGATCTTAATGTCCCGGTCAAGGAAGGCAAGGTCACCTCCGATGCGCGTATCACCGCCTCGATGGCGACCATCGATTTTGCGATGAAGGCCGGCGCGCGCGTGATGGTGACTTCCCACTTGGGCCGTCCCGAAGAAGGTGTTTACTCCGAAGAAAATTCTCTCAAGCCGGTCGCCAACGTCATCGCCAACAAGCTGGGCAAACCGGTGCGCCTGATCAAGGATTGGATGAACGGCGGATTCAATGTCGCCGAAGGTGAATTGGTGCTGCTGGAAAATTGCCGCTTCAACAAGGGCGAAAAGAAAAGCACGGAAGAAACCGCGAGGAAGTATGCCGCCCTGTGCGATGTGTTCGTGATGGACGCATTCGGCACGGCACACCGGGCCGAAGCCTCGACACATGGGGTGGCCAAATATGCGCCGGTAGCAGCTGCCGGCATGCTGCTGACCGAAGAACTGG
>Ga0335085_10008376_pt1 | contig 15789 bp, 10 predicted proteins | sample Lox_Sample_45_FD_206712 | JGI IMG/M metagenome (GOLD analysis project Ga0335085, IMG submission 206712) | Soil microbial communities from Loxahatchee National Wildlife Refuge, Florida, United States - Lox_Sample_4.5 | ecosystem: Environmental > Terrestrial > Soil > Wetlands | place: USA...
AGCGTCCTGCTCGGCAACTACGTGACCCCGGTCCCGGCCCAGCAGCGGCTCGGCCCGCAGTGGTACACGGGGTCGGCGGACGCGATCTACCAGTCGCTGAACCTGATCAACGACGAGCGGCCGGACCTGGTGGTGGTGGTCGGCGCCGACCACGTCTACCGGATGGACCCGCAGCAGATCATCGACCAGCACGTGGCCCACGGCGCCGGGGTCACCGTCGCGGCGATCCCGGTGCCGCGCGCCGAGGCGACCGAGTTCGGGGTGATCCGCGTCGGCCGGGACGGGCGCACGATGGAGGCCTTCCTGGAGAAACCGGCCGATCCCCCGGCCCGGCCCGGCCACCCCGATCAGGCCCTGGCCTCCATGGGCAACTACGTGTTCACCGCCGGCGCGCTGGTGGACGCCCTGCGCAAGGACGCCGCCGACGCCGACAGCCGGCACGACATGGGCGGCAACGTGATCCCGATGCTGATGCGGGACGGTCTCGCCCAGGTGTACGACTTCACGGCCAACAAGGTGCCGGGCGCGGGCGAGGAGGACGAGGCCTACTGGCGGGACGTCGGCACGCTGGACTCCTATTTCGACGCCCACATGGACCTGTGCGCGGCCACGCCCGTCTTCAACCTGTACAACGACCGCTGGCCGATCCTGACCCACGTCCCCTCGCAGCCGCCCGCGAAGTTCGTGCACGACTCCGGCGACCGGGTCGGACGGGCGCTCGACAGCCTGGTCAGCAACGGCGTCATCGTGTCCGGGGGCCTGGTCCGCAAGTCGGTGCTCTCACCCGGTGTCCGGGTCAACAGCTGGTCGACGGTGGAGCGGTCGGTCATCCTCGACGACACGGTCATCGGCCGCCACGCGGTGGTGCGGGACGCGATCATCGACAAGAACGTCGTCGTCCCGGAACGGGCCGAGGTCGGGGTGGACAAGGAGCGCGACCGGGCCCGCGGCTTCGTGGTGTCCGATGGCGGCATCACGGTGGTGGGCAAGGGCCAGGAGGTGCCCCTGTGACCCAGCTCCGGGTGGCGCTGCTCACCCGGGAGTACCCGCCCGAGGTGTACGGCGGCGCGGGCGTGCACGTCACCTATCTCGCCCGCGAGCTGGCCCAGCTGGTCGACCTGACCGTGCACTGCCAGGGCGCGGACCGGGCCGGTGCGGTCGCGCACCGGCCGTGGGACCTGCTCGGCGGCGCCAACCCGGCGCTGCGGACCATCTCCACCGACCTCTCGATGACCGCCGCCGTCGCGTCCGCCGACCTGGTGCACTCGCACACCTGGTACGCCAACCTGGCCGGCCACCTGGCCGCGCTGCTCTACGGCGTGCCGCACGTGGTCACGATGCACTCGCTGGAGCCGCTGCGGCCGTGGAAGGCGGAGCAGCTCGGCGGCGGTTACGCCCTGTCCAGCTGGTGCGAGCGGGTGGCGGCCGAATCGGCGGCGGCGGTGGTGGCGGTCTCCGACGGCATGCGGGCCGACGTGCTCGCCGCCTACCCGGCCATCCCCCCGGACCGGGTGCGGGTGATCCGGAACGGGATCGACACCGGCGAGTACACCCCGGATCCGGGCACCGACGTGCTGGAGCGGTACAGCGTCGACCCCGGCCGGCCGGCCGTGGTGTTCGTGGGCCGGATCACCCGGCAGAAGGGGCTGCCGGTCCTGCTCCGGGCGGCGCAGCGGCTCGACCCGGCCGCGCAGCTGGTGCTGTGCGCCGGCCAGCCGGACACCGCCGAGCTGGCCGCGGAGGTGACGGAGCTGGTGGCGGGCCTGCAGGCGGAGCGGTCCGGCGTGGTCTGGCTGCCGGAGATGCTGCCGCAGCGGGAGGTCATCCAGCTGCTGACGCATGCCACCGTGTTCGCCTGCCCCTCCCTGTACGAGCCGCTCGGCATCGTCAACCTGGAGGCGATGGCCTGCGGCACCGCCGTGGCCGCCGCCCGGGTCGGCGGGATCCCCGAGGTGGTCCGCGACGGCGAGACCGGCCTGCTGGTCCCGCCGGACGACCCGGAGGCGCTGGCGGGCGCGCTCAACTCGCTGCTCGCTGACCCGCGCCAGGCCGGCGAGATGGGCAAGCGGGGACGGGAGCGCGCGATCGCGGATTTCAGCTGGCCGGCGATCGCCGCCCAGACGGCGGCCCTTTACTCCGAGCTGGCATCCTGACCGCCCGGGCTGCCATCCTGACCGCCCGGGCTGCCATCCTGACCCCCCGGGCTGCCATCCTGACCCCCCGGGCTGGCTTCCTCAGCGCCCGGGCTGGCTTCCTCAGCGCCCGGGCTGGTGCCCGGCCCCCACCAGCAGGTCCAGACCGGCGCGTCCACCAGGCTGGCGGCGATGCCCGGGATGTCGTGCAGCCCCTGGCCCGCGGACTCATCGCAGAAGGCGAAATGCTCGGCGGCTACCCGCTCGGCGGCCTCGGCGCTGCGCGGCGGCCGTTCGACCAGCAGCCGTATCTGGGCCCCCGGGCCCACGTCCAGCAGCCGGGCGCCGAACCGTGCCTCCCAGGAGCGCAGGACCGCCGCGATCGGGAGCGAGGTCGGGAACCGGGCGGTGGCGCGCCAGCCCACCGTGGGCAGCACGTCGGCGGGCCGGCGGGCCGGGACCAGCCCGATCGGCGCCGGTGACAGCGAGCCAAGGACCTGCTGGCACTCGGCCATGCTCAGCTTGCTGTCCGCGGGCGGCGCCAGGCCGATTCCCAGCACGCTGGCGGCATCCAGGTGATCAAGCTCGGCCAGGTCGTCCGGGGTGGCGAAGAAGAAGTCCTCATCCTTCTCGCCGTCGGTCAGCACGACCGGTACCAGGCCGGTCTCCAGGTGCGCGTCGGAGAGCGCGGACCAGACCAGGCCCGGATCCGGCACCGGCTGGGTCGTCACCCACGCCACCGGTTCCCCCGGGCCTGCCTGCGGGACGATCCGCCGGCCGGGCGGCAGCATGACCGCCCCGAGCCGCAACTCCCCCTCTTCCGGGAGCGTGTCCGTGGCCATCGCTCCTCCCTCCTGCCCGCTGACCGGCGGCGCTGCGGTGGGCGGCCAGCTGGAAATGCCCGTCCTGGGGGTTCACGGTAGCGGTCCGGCGGCGCGTGTGCGCGATGCAAGCTGGGTAATCGGGCGCCAGCCACGCCAAACGTTGAGCGGGGGAGCCGTTAGCCCCGTGCCCTGCGGAACTCGCCCGGGGTGACGCCGAAGCGGGCGGAGAAGGCCCGGGTGAAGTGCGCCTGGCTGCGGTAGCCCCAGCGCTCAGCGATCCCGGAGAGGGCCAGGTGGTGCAGGCGCGGGTCGGCGAGGTCGTCGCGGCACCGGCGCAGCCGCTGCTCGCGCGCCCAGGCGGCGAAGCTCAGCCCCTCGCGGGCGAAGAGCCGGTGCAGCTGGCGGACCGATATATAGCTGGCCCGGGCGGCGCTCTCCGGCGACAGGCCCGGGTCGCCGAGGTGGGCCAGCGCATACGCCTTGAGCTCGCGGATCCGCGCCGTGCCCGGTGGCGGCGGGCCGTCACGGTGGCCGGCCACGGCCCGCAGCGCGCCGGCCACCAGATCCAGCGCGACGTCGGTGAACGCCTCGCCCGGTGCTTGACCTGCCGGGGGCCACCGCGGGGCGGCCAGCGTGCGCAGGTAGGGAACGGTGAGGCGTCCCGGCGCGCTGGTGGCGGGCACCCGGAGGGCGGTCGCCTGGCCGGCCCGGCGGCGGGCGTCCAGGCTGGCGCGGGGGATCTGGTAGATGAGGTGGGCGAACCGGGCCTGGGCGCGGAACGTGATCGAGTACGGACGGGCGCTGTCGAGCAGCGTGAAATCGCCCGGGCCGAGATCTGCCTCGCGGCCGTCCTGGCTGGCGTGTGCCGCCCCGGTGATGTGCACGGCGAGCAGGTAGTCGCCGCCGGCGGCGGCCAGAAAGGGACGAGCACGATGCCAGGACTTCAGGAAACCACCGTCAGTGACACCGCCTCCCCGGCGCCGGCCGAGGTGCTTGCCGCCCATCGCAGCGCCGGGCGCTTCTTCGAAGCCGCCGGCGTGCGCAGCTTCGCCCGTGAACGGGGGACGGGCCCGGCCGTGGTGTGTGTCCACGGCATGATCGGCTCGTCGTTCCTGTACCGGAAGGTGCTCGACGAGCTCGCCGGCCACGGATTGCGCGGCGTGGCTTTCGACCTGCCGGGACTCGGTCTCGCTGGCCGGCCGGGCGGCTACGACTACAGCTGGACCGGGCTCGGCCGGTTCTGCGCCGCCGCGGTCGACGAGCTCGGGATCGGCCGGTTCCACCTGGTGGTTCACGACATCGGCGGTCCGGTGGGCTTTGAGCTTGCCGCCGCCATGCCGCACCGGATCCTCTCCCTCACCATGCTCAACACCACCGTGGACGTCACCGAGTTCGCCTCACCGTGGTCGATGAGGCCGTTCCGCCATCGCGGCATCGGCGAGCTGTGGATGAGAACCCTGAACCGCCCGGCGTTCCGGTTCCTCATGCGGCGGCAAGGCATCGGCGACCGCTCGTCGGTCTCCACCGCCGAGCTCGACACCTACCTCACGCTGATGAAGGGGCCCGACCGCGGGCGGCCTTCTTGCAGATCATGCGCAGCACCGAGCGCACTCCCGCCAAGCAGGCCCGCTACCGGGCCGCCGTGGGGAACGTCCCCTACCCGGTGCAGGCGATCTGGGGCGCGGACGACCCGGCGATGACGCTCGCCGTCTACGGCGAGAAGGCCCGCGCCGCAGCGGGCCTGGCGCAGGTGGCCACGGTGCCGGGCAAACACTTCCCGCAGGAAGACCAGGCACCAGCCATCGCACGGAAGGTCGCCGAGCAGGCACTGCGGGCTCACCCCGGGCCCATCGGTGAGGAATGATTGCGGCCGGGCCCGCAGGCCGGCAAAAGGACGGCAGCCCTGGTGATCCCCGGCCCGGATAATGCCGCCCCCACCTGGGCGTAGCGCCGCCGGAACGGCCCAATCACCGTCCTAATGAGGGCCCGGCATGGCGTGTTCATGCACCAATCCCGGCGGGTCCGGTGAACGGGGCGGCGTCGCGCCCGGAATGGGCATGTGGCCCCGCGGTTCCCCGCGGAGCGCGATGGCAGTACCGTCACCAGATGTGCGCGGTCATATCGTCTCGTGCGGTATCTCTCCGGCAGGCGTGCGTGACAACATGATCTGTGGAAGGTGATGCCTAAGATGGTCGCTTCAGGCGCCCCCGGCCGCGATCGGGAATGCACGCCGTCACGGCCGACGGCGTTGGTGCGGACAGCTGCTGGCAACGGATAACGGGCGGGGGGAGACAGGTGCCGACCGGGGATCGAGTCCGGGCGGGCGCGGTGCCTCCGCTCGCCGACGGTTTCAGCGCCAGGCCGGAGACGGCTGCTGCTCTTGAGTCGGCGCTGGTCCCGGGCGCGACAGTGGTGCTCACACCGGGCCGGGCGACGGCGGGGCGGTCGGGAGCCTGGCTGGAGGCGTGCGGCAAGACGCAGCTCGCGGCGTCGTCCGCGGAGTGGCTGTGGCACTCAGGCAAGGTGGACCTGCTGGTCTGGATCGTCGCCACGAGCCGGGCATCGATCCTGTCTGCCTACGTGGAGGCCGCGGTCGCGGCCACGGCAGCCGACCCTGCGGGCGACGCCGAGACGGTCGCCAGCCGCTTCATCAACTGGCTCTCCGAAACCAGCCAGCCGTGGGTCGTGGTGCTCGACGACCTGTCCAGCCCGGCGGACCTGGAAGGGCTGAGGCCGAGCGGCCCGGCCGGCCGGGTCCTCATCACGACCAGGAATGCCACCGCCGTCCCGGCCGATCAGCGCGCGACGGTTCTGCAGATCGGGGCGTTCAGCCCCCGTGAGGCGCTGAGTTACCTGATGGGCCGCCTCACCGCGGACCCGGACCAGCGCCTCGGCGCGATCGACCTCGTCCAGGATCTCGGCTACGACCCGCTGGCGCTGGCCCAGGCCAGTGCGGTGATCGCGAGTTCGGTGCTGTCATGCCGTGACTACCGCGACTATTTCACGCGCAGGCGGGAGCACATGACGCAGGCGGCGGGCGGCGATCCGGCGGCCGCCGGGGTCACCTGGACGTTTTCGGCCGAACAGGCCGAGCGGCTGCTGCCCAGGGGGGCCCAGGCCCTGCTGGCTCTGGCCGCGCTGCTCGACGGCAATGGGATTCCCGCCGACGTGTTCGCGACCCCGGCCGCATGCGGGTACCTGACGGGAGAAGGGGCCGGCCGGCCGGCCGGGCCGGAGTTGGCCCGGGGGGCGCTGGGCGTTCTGGAACGGGTAGGGCTGATGGCCACCGGCTCCGCGACCACGCCGACGGCCCGGGTGAACCCGGCGATCCAGGCCGCGGTCCGGGCGGCGGCGCCCGCCGAGATGCTGGACCGGGCGGCCAAGGCGGCAGCCGACGCGCTGCTGGAGGCGTGGCCCGAGGACGAGCCCGGTGCCTGGTCCGCCGAGGCCTTCCGGTCGTGCGCCGCCAGCCTTCAGCGGGTGGCCGGCGATCTGCTGTGGGCGGGCGGCTGTCACCCGCTGCTGCTGCGCGCCGGGGAGAGCCTGGACCGGGCGCACCTGGCCGGCCCGGCCGTGGCCTACTGGCGGCAGCTCGCCACCCTCACCGATCAGGTCCTCGGGCCGGATCACGCCGACACCCTGGCGGCCGGGCACCGGCTCGCCCACGCGTACCTGGCGGCGGGCCGGGCCACCGAGGCCGTCTCGTGGTTTCAGTGGGCCCTGGCCGACCGCGCCCGCACGCTCGGGACCAACCATCCAGGCACCATCACGGCCCGGCTCAACCTCGGCCGTGCCCTCGTGGCGGCGGACCAGCTCGGCGACGCGATCAGCGTCCTGGCCGCGGCGGTCGGCGACTACGAGCATGTCCGCGGCAAGGACCACCCCGATACGCTCAGCGCGCGCGACGAGCTGGCCGCCGCGCACTACGCGGCCGGCCAGTTCGGAGATGCGACCCAGCTGTACCGCCGCACGCTGGCCGACCGCGAGCATGCCCAGGGAGCCCAGAACCCCGATACCATCGCCACCCGGCAGAAGCTGGCCGACACGTACCTGGCCGGCGGCCAGGTCAAGAACGCTATTTCCCAGTACAAGCGGGTCCTCGCCGACCGGGAACGCGTGCTGGGGCCGGACCATCTCGACACGATCGCGGCCCGCGCCAACCTCGGCGCCGCCTACCATGCGGCCGGGCGCATGGCCTCGGCTATGCAGTTCAACGAGCAGGCCAGCGAGGGTTACGGGCGGGTCCTGGGCGCGGACCACCCGGACACGCTCGCCACCCGCCTGAACCTGGCTCACACCTACTACGCGGTAGGCCGGCTGACCGACGGGGAGGCGGTGCTCCGCGACACCGCCGACCGCTGCGAGCGGGCCCTGCCGCCCGGGGACCCGCTCACGCAGTCCGTGCAGGAGAGCCTGGCGAACATCGCGGGAGGCTGACGGCCCTTGCGCCGCTGGGTGTCACGCGGCACGGATCACGGGCCGTCATTCCGCCGCCGCGCGCCCGGCCGGGGGCGGCGGCGCGAGACCGCCGGGCGGCTGGCTGGTCCCCGGCCCTGGGCATGGCTGGCCGCGCACGACGCCGGAGGCCGCGGGCCGCCCAGGACCTCCCGAGCGGCCCGCCCGGCCCGCACCGTCCGCCGACGCCTGCCCGCCGTCACGGGCGGGGGCTAGCCCGCCGTCGCGTCCCGGGGTGAGCTCTCCTTGACGCCGGCGGTCTCGCGCCGGATGTGGAAGAACGGCGACCGCAGGATGAACCGGGCCGACAGCATCATGATCAGGCCCAAGCCGATGATGCCGATCAGCGACCAGATCTGCGGCTGGGCCGCGTCCTGCACCGACTTGAAGAACATCCAGCCCAGGAATCCGGCTGCCCCGAGGGGAAGCAGGCCCAGGGACAGGAAGTCCCCAAAGCTGCTGAAGACGCGGCGACGGTAGTAAACGACGGTGGCCAGCGCGGTCAGGATGTAGAACATGGCGAACAGCAGCCCGGTCGTGTCGATCACGTTGGAGAAGGCGTCCTGCACCGGCGTGGCGAGCAGGTACACCCAGGTCAGTGCGATGAGCAGCAGGCCAACGATGACGCTGGCCGCCACCGGGGTGTGGTACCGGCGGGAGACGTTGGACAGGAACCCCGGCAGCGCCCGGTAGCTCGCCATGCCGTAGGCGATCCGGGAGCTGAGCACGATGCCCGTGCCGGTCGTGGCGATCACCGACAGCGCAATAGCGAGCGCCATCATCTTCGCCCAGAAACTGCCCCCGAGCGCATCGGCGACATAGACCAGCGCGGAACCCGAGTTGGCCGCGGACTGCAGCCTGGCCGGCGACACCACCCCTTGCAAACCCACCTGTGCCAGCGTGTAGATGATCGCGAGCAGGAAGACGGCCAGGATGGCGGCCCGGCCCGGGTTGGTGCGGCGGTGCTTCACCTCCTCGTTGACGTACAGGGTGCCGTCCCAGCCGCCGTAGACGAACACGGCGATGAGGAAGCCCGCCACCACGCTGCCCTTGCCGCCGATCCCGGTCGGGCTGAACCAGCCGCTCGTGATGGGGAAGGTGCCGGGATGGTGGTTGATCACCACCAGCAGGCCCCAGATCGACAGCCCGATCAGGATCAGGTACTCGATCAGGGCGATGCCGACCTGGGTGCGGGCGGTGATGCGGATACCGACGACCGCGATCACCAGCATGAAGGCGCCAACGGCGGTGCCGATGGCGACCCACGCCCAGGGATTCGTATTGGCGGAGCCGAAGACGGCGAGAATCGATGGCCCGAGCAAAAGGATCTCGGCAACCGTCCCGATGATGTATGCGACCACCATGAACCATCCGGTCAGGAAGCCGAGGTACGGGTTGATCGCCCGGCCAACCCACTCAAACGAGGCGCCGCAGTTCGCGTTCCACATGTTGCACCGCCGGTAGGCGTTGGCGATAACAAGCATGGGAATCGCGGTGAGGATGAGGATGGGCCCGCTGCCGTAGGCGGTCGCCGCCGCGAGTGCAGCCAGCGACAGCCCGATTGTCGCCGCTGGCGCAGATGACGCCATGCCGATGACAGTGTCTTGCGCTACCCCGATCGCATCCGGCTCGAGCCGGGCCGCCGGCGCCGGAGCCGTGCCCGCCGTGGCAGTGTGGGATCGATGCGTCATCTGTTCTCCTCTGATACTGGCCCAGGTGTCTCGAAGTCTTCTCGTGGCAGCGGAAAATCCTCGTTCAATGCCCGGCGGGAGTACCAGATAGCCGAAGAGTCGCGCGGAAGTCTGCCAGGCCCGCGGCTCTCAGACAGTCGCCCCCCTGAACCCTCGCCTCTTGACACAGCAACGGCGTGTCCCCGGCGGGTGGGTCACCCGCGAGATCATAGTGGTTTATTCCTGCACCTCACAAGCGCCATAAATGTCGTGAATGTGACAAAGCCTCCACACCCGTACTTAACCCGCTAATCGTTACAGAGCGTGAGCACGGAATGGTTTCCGGCATGGACCAACGGGGGAGCACGATGACCGGTCAGCGGGCCTGGCAGCCCAGATGTAACTTAAGTGGTTAATCGCTACACACCGCGGTTACTGGACGGTTACCGGGGACAGGCTCGCGGGGTGAACGAGAAGCCTGGCTCATCCTAGGGGAATGTCATCTGAGCGTCCCGGATTTTCGCAAAGTGAATAGGTAAGCCGGCCGCGCACGCGTTTGCGGCGCCGATCCGGCCGCATCAGGGCGCCAGGTGCCGCACGAACCAGTCACGGGCGTGGCCGCTTGCGGCCTCGAAGCCGACCGTGTACACGTCGAAGTGGCCGGGCAGGATCACACGTTCTACCGCGCCGGCGCGGGATCGAACAGGCGCAGCCGGTAGGCCGCGGCCGCGGCCTCGCCGCGGCTGCTCACGCCGAGCTTGGCCAGGATGTTCGAGACATGCACGCTGGCGGTCTTGGCGGAGATGAAGAGCTCCGCGGCGATCTCCGGGTTCGACCGCCCGGCGGCCACGAGGCGCAGCACCTCGTTCTCCCTGGCCGTGAGGCCCAGCGGGCGCGGCGCGGGGCTGGTGTCATCGCGGCCAGCCCCCAGGGTGAGCCGCGCGTTCCGGGCAAACAGCCCGATCTCCTCGCCCAGTGGCCGCGCGCCCAGCTGATCCGCTAGTTCCGCGGCGCGCCGCAGCCGCTGCGCCGCGGCGTCACGGTCCCCGGCGGCCATGGCCGCATCGGCGGCCCGCAGCGTGGCCAGGGCGAGCTGGTAGGGCTGGGCGGCCCGCTCCCACGCCGCCGCCGCCGCGTCCCACTGCGCCCGGGCCTGGCCGCCGTCGGCCTCATCCGCCAGCTCGGCACCGGCCTCGGCGGTGAAGGTCAGCCGGCCCGCCAGCTGCACCGGGCCCGATGCGTCCATCTTCCCGGCCAGCGTGCGGAGCCGCCCGAGCAGATCGCCTCCCTGTTCCGCCGCGGCCTGGCCCCGGACGGGGGCGGGCGCGGTACAGGCACGGGCGCCCACGGCGAGCAGCGGCCATGCGTACCGGGGATCGTGCACCAGGTCGAAACGGTCGGCGGCGGCGGTCACCACGTCCCGCGCGTCCGCCGGCCGGCCTTCGGCGAGGAACAGTTCCGCCTCCAGCTGGGCCAGCGGCAGGTAATACTGGGCTTCGCGGCACCCCTGGTGCCCGGCCGGGCTGAGCCCCGCCCGCGCGGCGTCGGCCAGCTCCCGCGCGCCGCCCAGGTCGCCGCGGCGCATCGCGATATCGCCGGCCAGCAGCCGCAGCGCCAGACGGTTGATCCGCGGCGGGGAGAGCGCTAGGGCGTGCTCGATGACCTCGATGGCCTCGTCCCAGCGGCCGAGCGATACCAGCGGCTCGGCCACGTTGATCGCCAGGAAGGTCCCGGTCGAGCGGGCCAGGCCGTAATCCCGCGCGCTGGCAATGCCGGCCCGCGCCACCTCGGCGGCCCGTTCGTGCTCCCCCATTCCCTCCAGGACGTGGGACTCGTTGATGGCGGCATGCAGCAGCGGCCGGAGGGCGCCCGCCTTCACGGCGAGCGAGCGGGCCTCGGCGAGCATGGCCAGGGCGGCCAGGTCGTTGCCGGAGTGCGACTCGATGCAGGCGAGCTCGCACAGCGCGCTGACCTGGGTGGCGGCGTCGCCAACCTGCTGGGCCAGCGACAGGGCCTCCTCGGCGGCGACCCGCCCTTCCGGCCCGTGCGGCACGGCCAGGTACTTGGACTCGCTCACCAGCACCCGCGCCCGGGCCGCATCACCGAGCCCGGCCGGCACGAGTTCCAGCGCTGCCCGCAGGTCCGCGGCCGGATCCGTCCGGCCGCTTTCATCCCCCAGAGTGGCACGCGTCTCAAGCAGCAGGGCCGCCCGCACGGGTTCGGCGGCCGGGTCGATCTCCTTCAGCGCCGCCGACGCGAACGCAATCCCCCGCTCAGGCTCGTCGGCGCCCTTCGCGGCGGCCGCGGCCTGCTCGAGCACATCCAGATGGCCAGCGCCAATGCGCTGCGCGGCGTCCGGCACCTTGTCCCACAGTTCGAGGACCCTGGCCAGCAGCGTGAGCTGCTCGGCGTGGGCGAGGGCGTGCCCGGCGGCCGCCGCCGCCTGCCAGGCGCTCACCAGCGCCCAGGCCGTGTCGTGTGCGTGATACCAGTGATGTGCCTGCTCGATCAGCCCCCGGCCGGGCGCGACCAGCCCGGCATCGGAGCCGAGCGCCTCGGCGAAGCGGGTGTGCAGCTGGGTGCGCTCGCCGGGCAGCAGATCGTCGTAGATGGCCTCGCGGCCGAGCTCATGCCGGAACGTGTATCCGTCCTCGTCCGCCCGCAGCACGTTGGCCGCCACCGCGGGCCGCAGTCTGCGCGCGAGCTCATCGCCGTCCAGCCCCGTCACCGCCGCGAGCAGCGCGTGGCTGCTGCGCTGCCCGCCTGCGCTCGCCGCCCGCAGCAGCTCCTGCGTCTCCTCGGGGAGCCGCTGCACCCCGGCGAGCAGCAGGTCCCGCAGCGACTCGGACAGCTCGGCGGCCAGGCCGCCGTCGCAGCACAGCAGCTCCTCGACGAACAGCGGGTTGCCCTCGGCCCGCCGGTATATCTGGTCCGCCAGCCGCGGCTCCGGCTCCCGGCCGGTGATGCGCGCCACCAGCTCATCGGCCTGCAGCCGGCCCAGCCGGGGCAGTTCCATCCGCTCTACCCAGCCGAGCCTGGTGAGCTCCGCGAGCAGCGGCCGCAGCGGATGGGTGCGGTGAAGCTCATCGGACCGGTAGCTGACGACGATCAGCACCCCGTCCAGGATCTGCTGGCTGCCGATGAGGAACGCCATCAGGTCGCGGGTCGAGCGGTCGGCCCAGTGGGCGTCCTCGATGATCAGGACCACCGGGCCGGGCTCGGCCAGCCGCTCGAGCAGCGTCAGCATCTGCTCGAACAGCCGTGCCCGGGCGAAAGCCGGGTCCGCCTCCACACCTGCCTCGCCGAACTCCGGCAGCAGCCGGGCGAACTCGTGCGTGGCGTGGGCAGGCAGCAGCGCCGCCACGCCGTCGGCGCCCAGATCACGGACAAGCTCCCGCAGCATCGCGGTGAACGGCGCGAACGGCAGGCCCTCGGCGCCCAGATCCAGGCAGCCGCCCGCGAGCACCCGCGCGCCCGATGCGGCCGCCCCGGCCGCGAACTCGGTCACCAGGCGGGTCTTGCCGATCCCCGCCTCCCCGCCGATGAGCACGGTGGATGGCCCGCCCGCGCGGGCGCGGTCCAGGGCGGCGTCCAGGATGGCCAGTTCTTCCGAGCGGCCGACGAGGACGGGGCTTCTCATGCGCGCGCTCACGTCCTCCAGGATGCCATCACCCTCGGACATTCCGGCCGGGCCGACCCTGGCCATTCCGGCCACATCGACCGTGACACGCCTGGCGGCGAGCACCATGTCATGCCACGTCATGCCACCGGGGTGCCCGCCGACCGGCGCTCACCGGCCGCGGCCCGCTGCCCGTCGGCGGGACCGGTCCGGCCCGCCGTCGACTGGGCCGGCTGAACGCGCCGGATGCCCAGTGGCGCCAGCGCGGCGGCCACCAGTTCCCGGGCAGGCCGCGTCGGCTTGGCAGGGCGGGCGCTGCGGGCCTCTTTGATCCACCGCGACCGCTCCGCCTGCTGCTGCCAGCCCTCGATACGGTCCGTGGCCAGGACTTGCATCAGGTAAGGATGCACCGACTTCCTCCGGTTCCGGGGCCGGTCGGCCCCGTCCCTTCGAGACTCGCGGTAAGGCCCCGGTGGCCGCATCGGGGAGTTGCCTTATCTTCGGCCGGGCTGCCTTAGCGGGCCCGGTAAGGCAGCCCGGCCGAGCCTGCGCTGGCCGGGCGCGAGCCGGTCAGTGACCGGGCTGGATGATGTCGTCGAGGAAGTCCAGCGTGGCCGCCGCAGTGGCCCGGCGCCAGGCGAGCAGGGTCACATCGAAGCCCTTCCGCTGCGGCCGCTCGGCCTCGATGGCGGCAGCGATGGGCTCCAGCACGGCCCGCTGCCGCCGGAGCAGGTCCGTGGGGTCGCGTCCCGCGCGGTCGAGGAGCGCGAGCTTGAGCAGCAGCTGCGTGCGCACGTCGCGGACATGCTTCACGGGCGTGTCCAGCCAGCGCGCCGCGGCTTGCCGCCCCTGCGCGGTGACCGTGTAAATGGTCCGCTGCGGGCCACGGGCGGACTCGACCGCGGCGGGGCTGATCAGCCCGGCGTCCAGGAGCCGGCCGATCGACCGGTAGACGACCGGCCGGGGGATGTGCCAGATCCGGCCCAGCTCGCCGCCGGGCGCGGTGAGCCGGGCGATGGCGAAGCCATGCGCGGGCCGTTCGCTGAGTATCGCCAGGATGGCGTGCTCGGCCAGCGGCAATGATGGCCCCGCGGTCATGGGTCTGAGCGTACTGGCCCGGGCCAGCTGGGCCACCGCCCTGCTGGCCGCCCACGTACGCCACCACCGGACCCGGGATGCCCCCGCCCAGCCGGTGACCCGGTGCTCCACGGGCCGGCCGGGCGGACCGCTGCTGGCCAGGTATTCAGGTACGCCACCGCCGGAGCGGGTGCCCCGGCCAGCCTGCACCGGGTACTCCGGGAGCTGGCCGGCGGACCGCCGGCCAGCTGCCCACGTACGCCACCACGGAGCTGGATGCGCCCGGTCAGCCTGCACCTACCTGGTACTCCGGGAGCGGGCTGGGCGGACCGCTGCTGGCCAGCGGCCCAGGTACGGCACCAGCGAGGCTGGTTCCACCCTGGCCCGTGACCAGACGACTGTGATTGGGTAGTCTCAATGTGACTAGCAGGTCTCAGCCGGGAGGCCGTCATGACCGCCGTGGTGATCAGCACGGTAGCCAGCCCTCCGCCGACGCCGCGGCGGCGCGGGCGCCCGGCCCGCCCGCCCATCGGCATGCTGGCGGACGGCACGCCGTTCTATGTCCCGACCGGTGAGGTGGCCGTCGACGGCCCACGGGTCACATGCCATCTCTGCGGCCGTGAACTGCGTTCGGTCACCGCGCACCTGCGCGTGCACGGCTGGACCAAGCCGGCCTACTGCGAGGCCTTTGGCCTGGAACGCGGCCAGTCACTCGAGGGGGAAGAAACCCGCAAGCTCCGGGCGGCCGCGTTCACGTCCCGGCTCGTCTTCGATCCCGCCGTCCGCGCGGGCAGCGCCGCGGGACGTGAGCGGGCCCGCGCCGGGGAACTCACCCGCGACGCTGCCGCGGCGGCCAGGGGCCGCCGCCACCCGGAGCAACGCCGCAGGAAGGCGCGGCAGGCGATGGCCGCGGCCCAGGCCGCCGTCATCGCGCAGGCGAACACCGAGCGGGCCCGCGCCCGCCTCGCCAGGGTCGCTGCCGACGTGGCCCGGCGGCACGGGTACCCGGACATCGGGTCGTTTGTCCGGGCCCGGGCCGTCGGCGGTGCCAGCCTCGCGGCTATCAGCCGGGAGGCTGGGCTCCACAAGGACTGGCTGTCGCGTCACCTCGGCGACATCGATGCCGGGGCCGCCGCAGCCGTGCTGCGCGGGCGCTCGGCACGCTGCGACGCCCGCTGGCTGCCCGTGCTGAACCGGCTCGGATACGCCGACGTGGCCAGTTATCTGGCCGAACGCCACCTTGTGCAGCACCGGACCGTGAACGCCATCGCCGCCGAGGTCGGCATGTCCCACCATGCCGTCGGCGCGGCACTGCGCCGTCACGGGCTGGTCCCGACGGCCCATGCGGCGAAACGTCACGCGGCCAGCGAGCGCGCCGCCCAGGTGGCGGCGCGCCACGGCTTCGGCAGCATCGCGGGCTACATCACCGACCGCAGGGCGGCCGGCTGGACCTGGCAGGCCATGTCCGAGGAATCCGGGCAGCCCTCGTCGTGGCTGCGCCGCCAGGGCTGAAACGCGCAGGCCGCCCCGTGGGCACGGGATGCGCTGGCCCACGCCGGAGCGTGCGCCCGTTCCTAGGCCCGGAAGACGTGCTCGCAGAACCACTGCCAGGTGCTGCGGATGCCGGCCTCGCGATCGATAGTGGGCTTGTAGCCGAGCAGCTGCGCGGCCAGGTCGTAGGTCGCGAAGTTGCGGTCGACCTCACCCGGCCGCTTGGGCCGGTACTCCACCGGGTGGTCCGGTGCGCCCGCCGCGTCCCGGCACAGGCTGGCGAGCTCAGCCGCGGTGGTCTCGACGCCGGACGCGATGTGCAGGACCGTGCCGCCCGGCAGATCGCGTTCCAGGGCGAGTTCCAGCGCCCGGGAGATGTCCTCGACGTGGGTGTAGTCACGTGACGACGAGCCGTCGCCGTAGATCACGATCGGCTCGCCGGTGTGGATGGCCCGGAAGAACACCGTCATCGCCCCCGGTTTGTGCGCGCTCCAGGGGCCGTACACGTTCGCGAACCGCAG
>Ga0335085_10008377_pt1 | contig 15788 bp, 12 predicted proteins | sample Lox_Sample_45_FD_206712 | JGI IMG/M metagenome (GOLD analysis project Ga0335085, IMG submission 206712) | Soil microbial communities from Loxahatchee National Wildlife Refuge, Florida, United States - Lox_Sample_4.5 | ecosystem: Environmental > Terrestrial > Soil > Wetlands | place: USA...
CGGCCGAGCTCCTTCGTAGAAATGGGGATGACCCTCACCTGACTTACCCCCGATAGGCTCAAAACGGCCTGGCCGAATGCATACCAGGTACAGAGATCACTGTTCGCCACGTGGAAGATTCCCCGGGTATCGAATTGAATCAGCACACAAATGGCTTTCGCCAAGTCAACGGTGTAAGTCGGCGACCCTGTTTGATCGTTCACAATGGAAAGCGTTTTCTTCTCTCCTGCCTGTCTGAGAATCGAGTCCACAAAGTTTTTTCCGAAGGGACCGTAGAGCCATTGGGTTCGGATGATTAGAAAATCCCCGACCTCTTGTTGGACGTATTGTTCTCCCTTTAATTTCGAATGACCATAGACATTCAGAGGACGGGGAGGATCACTTTCCAGATAAGGTTCTTTTTTCTCTCCGTCGAAGACATAGTCGGTGCTCAAGTAAATCATTTTCGCGCGGCATTTCGAGGCGGCCAGCGCCACGTGCCTCGCCCCTTCTGCGTTCACGGCAAAGGCCCCCTCCTCGTTTGATTCACACCCATCGACGTCGGTATAGGCGGCAAGATGGATCACGACCTCGGGCCGGAGCGTTTCAATTTTAGCGACGGTGTCCTTTTCCTTTCGGATATCAATTTCTTCGATATCCCATCCGATCACCTCATCCCCGGGAAAAGAGGAATGGAGAAGACCCACCAGGTCTCTCCCCAGCATTCCTTTCGCTCCGGTCACCAGTATCCGTCTCATCTTGGACTAAATCCTCTTCCCCCCATCAGTCAATTCCCAATGTCCAAACCCTTTATCATTTGGGAATTGGAGCTTGTTCAGCATTTGGGATTTGGAATTTGTGACTTGCCGTCTTAGCGGTCTTTATACATCCGGTCGTAATAGGCCTGGTATTCTCCGGTCTTGATCTTTTTCCACCATTCGGGATGGGCTTGATACCACTCCACGGTACGCCGGATTCCCTCTTCAAACGAAACAGAAGGCCTCCATCCCAAATCTCTCTCGATCTTAGAGAAATCAATCGCATAGCGACGATCATGACCCGGCCGATCCGCGACAAACCGTATCAGGGAATGGGATTTTCCCAATTGATCCAAGATTGTTTTCGCAACCGTTAAGTTGGGCTTCTCGCTTTGGCCCCCGATATTGTAAACCTCTCCTTCTTTGCCATGGTGCAACACGACGTCCAAGGCCCGACAATGATCTTCGACATAGATCCAGTCCCGCACATTCATCCCATCACCGTAAATCGGGAGTTCTCTGTTCTCAACGGCGTTCGAGATCATTAACGGAATCAGTTTTTCGGGAAATTGGTAAGGTCCATAATTATTGGAACATCGCGTGATGAGCGCAGGAATCCCGTACGTGTGATGATAGGCCCTGACGAGCATATCCGCTGCCGTCTTACTCGCTGAATAAGGACTATTGGGCGCGAGGGGAGACTCTTCAGTGAAGGCTCCGGTTTGCCCCAGGGACCCATAGACCTCATCGGTGGAGATATGAAGGAAACGGATCGGTTGCTTGGGGAAAACCTTGCGCACGGCTTCAAGAAGGACGAAAGTCCCGAAGACATTGGTCTTCATGAAGGCGCTCGGGTCTTCAATCGACCGATCCACATGCGACTCGGCGGCAAAGTTCACGATCGCCTCCACACCTTTGCGGACCAAATCTTCGACTCGAGGAGCGTCGGCAATGTCCCCTCGGATAAAATGGTAGCGGGGAGAATGAGAAAGATCGGAGAGGTTTTCTACATTTCCCGCATAGGTCAGTTTATCGATATTGATCAAAGAATAATCCGGGTAGGACTTTAGAAAATGACGAATGAAATTGCTCCCGATAAACCCGCAGCCCCCGGTCACCAGTATTTTCATTATTTTCTGTCCTTTCTAATTCTCGACTTGCCAGTATCAACGGAGCGATCAAAACTCGAAATCCGAATCGGTGAAAGTTTAAACGCCAAACTCTAAATCCTAAACAAATTCAAAATATAAAACTCAAAAAAGGAATTTTTGCTTCTCAAGAGTTCAATTGAATATTTTCTAAGTCATACGGCTTTGACTTTGTCGTATGGACATTTCAGTTTGTTTCGAGTTTCGAATTTCGTCCTGGAGTTTGAATTTCGTTATCCATCTTTTCTCGCCCAATCGTAAGGAATCTCTTTCCCGTGCGGGGGCAGACGGTACTCATCGGGGGCATCATAAACATAGACTTCCGTCGGAAGGTTCATAATGATGGCTTCTTCCTCGCTGATGCATTTCCATCCGTGATAGATCCCCTTGGGCACCTGAACCAACAGAGGGTTGTGAACCCCTAAGAAAAATTCATTCATCTCCCCTTTGGTCGGAGAATCTTCGCGCAGGTCGTAAAGGACCAGTTTAATCATTCCCTGGATGGCACAGATGTGATCGGTTTGAACCTTATGATAGTGCCAGGCCTTCACCACCTGAGGATAGGTGGTGGTGATATACACCTGACCAAACTTCATAAACAGATCGTCATCCGCCCTCAGGATCTCCATCAGCCTGCCCCGGTCATCCGGAAACACCCGCAATGACTTCGTTTTCACTCCGTGTATCATCACACCCCCTTCACCTCCATCGTGAGTCAACCCCTCGACTCCCCAGTCTAAAGGCCTGGGCTTGCTCGGGGTTGACCCTAAGCGGCTCCTCTTTACCCCGCCTTGAAGGCGAGGATGGGTTAATTTCAAACGTAATAGGAAATTCCCCTATATTGGACATTTGACATTCATTTGAAATTTGTCATTTGGTATTTGACATTGACTTCTACAGCTTGTTCGCTCCCGTTTGGGCCACGAGTTGATTCGCACGAAGCAGAGATTCAAACGTCCCCGCGTCGGTCCACCATCCCTCTAAAATATCCCACGTCATCATCCTTTTTTCAATATACCGATTGTTCACGTCGGTGATCTCCAACTCCCCCCGGTCGGAGGGCTTAAGCGTCTTGATGGTGTCGAAGACTTGTTGATCAAAAAGATAGATCCCGATCACGGCATACTGGGATTTGGGTGCCTTCGGCTTTTCTTCGATCCGGGCAATCCGGTCCCCCTTCAGCTCGGCAACGCCAAATCGCTGCGGATCGGGAACTTCTTTCAACAAGATCTTCGCCCCTTCCTTTTGTTTCCGAAAGTTTTCGACCGCTTTCCGGATGTTTTTCTCGATGATATTGTCACCCAATACCACGCAAACCTTTTCTCCCGAAACGAAAAATTCAGCCAGCCGAAGGGCTTCCGCAATTCCCCCTTCTCCCTCTTGATAGGTATAGTTCATATGTTGGAGGCCGAATTCTTTTCCGTTCCCCAAAAGCTTCAAAAAGTCTCCGGCGTTATTTCCGCCCGTGACAATCAGGATGTCATCGATCCCCGCATTAATCAGCGTTTGAATCGGATAGTAAATCATCGGCTTATCATAGACGGGAAGGAGATGCTTGTTGGTCACTTTGGTCAAGGGGTAAAGTCGGGTCCCCAAACCGCCCGCCAGAATCACACCTTTCATGGAACTCCTCCTGAATCGTTGATTAATACCTCATAAGAGCAGGCGACCGCGCCGTCGAGCCGAGGTTCAAAAGATTTACATAAAAATGATATTTGACGTGCTTTTTCTGCGTTCCGTCGGGAGACTCGTTTATCCCTTCGACGAAAAAGCCCGCTGACCAGCACTGGGCTTGGTATTCAGCCCCGAAAATGGCCTGGACCCACGTCCCTGCCAAAAGGTTATAGTAAAATGAGCCAAAAAGGTATAAGGGTGGGATCGTTTTCACCCGGGCGTCGATATTGATCTCCTTATCGGTCCCCCGGGTATCCCGATATTGCACCATGACCACATCATTTCTTCGGTCCTTAGCGAAAATAGCAAAATTGAAGATATCGAAACTCCCTCGGTAAGGATTCAATTCTCCATCACAATGGGCAGAAAGGTAAGGCCCGAAATTTAACCATAGTTCTCCTTGTATATTTGAAAAGGACCCGCTCTTTCCGTTCGAATTCGTAAAAGGATCTCCAAGGCTATAACTCTGAGAGATCGTTAAGTTCGCGTACTCAAACGGTCCTGAACTCACTCCCACCTTTTCCGGCCTTCCGACAAGACGTTGCGTAATCCCATACGTAACCTGATTCGTATAGGGAATCTGATCCACTTCATCAAAGGCAGGGAGAAGCGTCTGATTCACCCGAGGAATGTAAGTGTAAGTCACCGTGGGTTCGATGGTGTGCATCCATTTGTCCACGTTGAAAACGCTGGAAAGCTTCGAGATGCCATCCGCACTATAGACCCGGTAAAACTCCGTCGACAACTGGGCATCCCCTACGAAGAGTTCTCTCGATCTCCATCCCTTGATGGTGTTGGTCGGATCGTTTTGACTGTCGTAGACGCTGCCTCTCCATCCGGCGTCAGCTTCAAACTTCAACACATTGAAGAGCCGCGTGGGAAAGGATATTCTGGGAAAGAGATCTCCCCGTTGGGCTTCGACGCCTTTCTCGCGCCAGAAGTTGGTGTAGGAGGAGACCAGGTCAAAGAAAAGAGGCGTTTTAAAAAGGGACTGGGGCTGGACAAAAAAACTGACCTGTGGAAGTTTCTGAAGCGTTTCGTCGTTGCTCGACACGGCAAGATTGTCCCAAACCGCAGCCTGTCCTAGAAGACTGAATTGATCCCAGTTTTTCCCCCCGAAGACAACGGATCGCAGTTGTCTCGTGCTCCATGCATCCGTCGTCTCTATCTTCGAGATCGGCGTGTAGTGGTCCTCTGTAGTAAAATCTCGAAGATAGTCGTTGTCGCTCACAACATTGACATCCGCTTTGAGATAAAAATCGTAGGGAAGTTTCTGATCGTGCTGAACAAAGACAGAATACCGATTTTTCCCGTAGTCCTGATCATCGATGAAGTTGAAATTAGCTTGTCCCTTCGTCTCTCGACCGAAGGCATAACGATACTCGAGGCCTTCTTTAAATCCCCTGGTTCCCAAGTAATCGAGATAAAGGGTGGCGTCCATATTTTTTGCAAACGCCCAGTAGAAACCGTCATAAAATCTAAAGCCCTCCCCGCTGGAATATCCGGCCCGGGGGATCAGGAAACCGGATTGTCTTTCTTGTCGGACGGGAAGAGCCGCCCACGGGAAATAGAGAACCGGAATGTCTTCCAAGTAGAAAATGGACCCTTTGGCCGTCCCCCATCCCCCTAACGCCATCTCTCTCACTTCCAGTTCCTTCGCACTGAATTTCCAGGGCGGCCGTTTCTCATCGCAGGTCGTCAACACACTCTCTCGAATGCGATAGTGATTCTCGCCTAACTTCTCAACCTCCTGACCCGTAATGTGAAAATTCTGTTCCTTCAGGAAAAGTCTCGCCTGATAAATCCTTCCCAGTCGAGTATCCAGGTTGACTTCCAGGCGTTGACATTCAATCACATCTTCTCCCTCTCTGAGCAAGACGTTTCCCCAAGCTATCATTTCTTTCGTCGCCATATTCAATCGGACATGGTCTGCTTTGAGAGAAAAATCCCCTCGATTCACTTCCACTTGCCCGTGAGCCTCGTAGGTTTGGGTCTCCCTCTCAAAGGTCAGCTCATCCGCCTCAATGTCCACGGGTCCTTCTCCTCTCGTGACGCTCATCTCCCCGATCTTCGCAAGAGCAGGGGATGAAGAGGTCACGATGGAGAGAAGAAAAAAAAAGCCCAGGATGAAAGGGTGAGATCTCATGATTCCCTCGCGGGAAGAAAGTAGGCTCTCGCTTCCCCGACGGTGTAGAGGGATCCCGTAATGCAGAGGAGGTCTTCTTGTTGGGTCAGGGCAAGACCTCTCTCAATCGCTTCCTTGAGATCTTCCGCAATCTCTGATTTCTTCCCATTCTGGTCCAATGCCTTCTTGAGCATCCCCGGGGGCGTGGCACGGTCCGTATGAGGCTGGGTAAGAATGATGTGATCCGCCAGGGGGGCCAGAAGATGGAGCATGGAACGGATGTCCTTATCCTTCATGATTCCAACGAGAAGGACGAGGCGGTGATACTTGAACTCTTTTTCTAAAGACTCCTTCAAAACAAGGGCTCCCGCTGGATTGTGAGCCCCGTCGAGGACCACTCTGGGCGATGATGACACCAACTCCAGTCTCCCAGGCCAATCGACCTCCCTCAACCCATCGGTCATCGCAGCCGTGGAGACCGGATACCCCAGATCTTCTAAAACTTCCATCGCCCCCAGTGCCGTCGTCGCATTGAGGACCTGGTGAAACCCTTTGAGATTGAGATGAATACTCCACAATTTTCGATTGAGACCTTCATAATCGAAATCTCCGTCTTCTCCCCGGATCGATCGAAATTCTTTCCCCACCCGGAAAAAAGGAGATTTCTTCTCCTGACAGATTTTCGAAAACAGACGAAGCACCCGGGGCTGCGTGGCCGCCGTAATCAACGGCCTTTCCTTCTTAATAATGCCCGCTTTCTCCCCAGCAATTTTTAAGATCGTCTTGCCCAGATAAGCCTCGTGGTCCTTCGCAATATTCGTAATGATGGTGATCAGCGGATCGACGACGTTGGTCGAATCGAGTCTTCCTCCCAACCCGACCTCTAAAATCGCGAGGTCCACCATTTTCCGGTTAAAATACGCGAGGGCCATCGCGGTGGTAAAATCGAAAAAGGTGAACGGAGGGGCGATGCCTGCGACCTCGATCTCTTCCCTCATCCATCCTGCCAAGGCGGCCACTTCTTTGTCCTCGATCTCCTTTCCGTTCACCTGGATGCGCTCGGTAAATCGATTCAGATGAGGCGAAGTGTACAGTCCCACCCGGTAGCCCTCTTTCCGCAGGATCGAACTCATCATCGCTGCCGTGGACCCTTTCCCGTTTGTCCCTGCGACATGAATGACCTGAATTTCCTTGTGGGGATTTCCAATGGCGTTGAGGATTTTCTCCACCTGAGTCAGTCCGAAGATCATTCCGAACTTCTCGAGACGGTAAAGATAGTCCAGCGACTTTTGATAGGCGTTTTGGCCCATGAATGGAGTCTCTCTCTTAGTTCCCAGGCTTAAGCATGTCTAATAAAGAGGCGAGCGTATGCCGGAGGTCCTTCCGCTCCACGATCAGATCCACCATCCCGTGATCGAGAAGATGTTCCGCACGCTGGAAACCTTCCGGGAGTTCTGCCCGGATCGTGTCCTTAATCACCCTGGGACCCGCAAATCCGATCATCGCCTTGGGCTCAGCAAGGATGACATCGCCCAGCATGGCGATGCTGGCGGAAACCCCGCCTGTCGTGGGATCAGTCAAAACCGAAATATAAGGAATTCTCGCCTCATGGAGCTTCGCCAAGGCCGCACTCGTTTTTGCCATCTGCATGAGTGAGAGGATTCCTTCCTGCATCCTGGCTCCCCCAGAGGCACAGAAGATGATCACACTGACTTTCTTTTCGATGGCCCGTTCGATCAAGCGAGTGATCTTCTCTCCCACCACCGACCCCAGGCTTCCCCCCATGAAATTAAATTCGAAAATCCCAAGCATCGCCGGCTGGCCTTCAATCGTCGCTTCCCCGCAGAGGATGGCATCTTTGTGCCCGGTCTTTTCTTGGGATTCTTTGACTCGAGAGGGATATCGCTTTGAATCCTTGAATTCCAGAGGATCGCCAGAAGTGATGTCGGCATCGTGTTCGACGAAGGTCCCCGGGTCCGCGACACAATCGATTCTCCTCCGGGCGGGAATCTGAAAATGGTAGTTGCATTTGGGGCAAACTTGAAGGTTCCGCTCAATGACCTTCCGATAAATAAGCTCATTGCAAGAGTTGCATTTCGTCCACAGTTGCTCCGAGGGCTTCAGCTCCTCTCGCCTCTCTCTGTCTTTCCCCTCTTCTTCGCCTTTTTTAAACCAAGTCATTTCCTGAGGTCATCCCTTCTATCCAAGTGATTTAACGTAACAAAATCACGACGAGATGTCAATTCGTTCATGTCCTCGCCCTGAATCCATTGAATATCCTTACCCTCCGTGCTATTTTTTACCCAATGAGAAAAGTCCATGTTCTTATCGAGTCCGTCGCCTTTAAGGGGTACGGGGTCGCTCGAATCGACGGCAAGGTGGTTTTCGTTCCTTACGCCCTGACCGGCGACGAAGGATCGATCGAGGTTACGGGAGAAAAGAAGAGGTATTCCACGGCGAGATTGATCCAGGTCCTCAAACCCTCTCCTGGAAGAGTGACCCCTCCTTGTCCTTACTTCGGGACTTGCGGCGGCTGTCAATGGCAACACATCCGTTACTCGATTCAGGTGGAACAGAAGAAAGAGATTTTGAGAGAGACCCTAAAAAGACTGGGGAGGCTTAAAGAAATCCCTTCCATCCGTGTGGCCCCTTCGCCTAAGCCCTATGACTACCGGATCCGGGTTCAATTGAAGGTCAGGGGGAAAACGATGGGCTACTACCGGGAAAAATCACATCGGATTATCGACGTCGAACACTGCCCCATCTCACATCCGCTGGTCAACCAAATCATCCAAACCCTGCGCCATCAACCAGCCGTCCTGCCGCCCATGGAAGAGGTCGAAATCAACGTTTCTCCGGAGGAAGGGAAAGGAGTACTTTTATTTCACTCCCATCCCCATGCCCCAGGGACCGAACATTTGATCCAGGATCTCCTCCGCGGTCAGCCAGCGTTGAAGGGCATCGCCATAGCCCACAAGGATGGGAACAATCTTATCGGTGATCCAACCCTGAACTTCACCCTTCTTTTGAGTCACAAGAAAGAAAACAGAGAGCTCAAGCTTCGAATATCCCCGGGCAGCTTTTTTCAGGTCAACCCGGAGCAGAACCAAAGATTGGTCCAAACGGTTCTTCAGCTCTCTGAAGTGACTCAGGAGGACAGGGTGTTCGACCTCTATGCCGGTGCAGGAAACCTGACGCTCCCATTGGCCATGGAAGGGAGGGAAGTCTTAGGGATCGAAGAGAATAGGATGGCTTTCGAGGATGCGCAGTTTAACGCGGAAAGAAACGGGATCAAGAATTGTCACTTCATTCACGGAAGGGTGGAAGATGTCCTCCCGGATGGGAAAAGAAAGTCCCCTGATCTCATCGTCCTCGACCCTCCGAGGACAGGGTGCAGGACCATCCTGGATCAGGTAGTTCGATTGGAACCTAAGAAGATCATCTACGTCTCCTGCGAACCGACGACCTTTGCCCGGGACCTCCTCCTCTACTCGGAGAGAGGATATTCCCTGCAAAGACTTGATCTGATCGATATGTTTCCGCAAACCTACCACATGGAAGTCATAGGACTGCTGCAGCCGTCCTAAAATTCCAAATTCCAAACCCCAAATCCTAATTTACAAAACAATTCCCATCTTGGTTTTTGCTGTCCCCCTATCTACCCATCTCCCTATCACCCCATCAGGGTTTTTTCACCTATATGACTTTATTCAGCGGATATTCGATGATCCCCACCGCTCCGAGTTTCTGCAATTTCGGAATGAGTTCCCGGACGATCTTCTCGGAAATAATCGTCTCCACAGAAAACCAATCATTCTGGAAAAGGTTCGAAACCGTCGGTGCGGTGATGCTGGGCAGGATTTCGATCACGCTCTTGAGGTCATTGGCCGACACGTTCATCTTAAGTCCGACCATCCCCTCCGCCCGGAGGGCTCCCTGAAGAAGGAGTGAGATCTGCTCGATCTTCTCCCTTTTCCAGGGGTCCTGATAGGAATCACGATTCGCGATCAGCTGGGTATTGGTCTGCAACAGCTCATCGACGATCCGTAGGTTATTGGCCCGCAACGTACTTCCGGTTTCCGTTACCTCGACAATGGCATCGCTCAGCCCCTCGATGATCTTTCCCTCGGTCGCTCCCCATGAAAACTCCACCTGGACGTGGATCTTCCGCTCGGCAAAGTATCGTTTGGTGAAATTGACAAGCTCCGTAAAGATCTTTTTCCCCTCCAGATCCTCCAACTTGCGGATGGGAGAATCCTCCGCCACGACCAGGACCCATCGTGCAGGGGAGATGCTGGCTTTCGAATAGACCAAATCTTCGACCACCACCACATCCGAATCATTTTCCATGATCCAATCTTTCCCTGTCAGCCCCACATCCAGCGTGCCGATTTCCACGAACCTCGACATTTCCTGGGCCCGGACCAGGGTGCAGCGGATCTCATCATCATCCACGATGGGAAAGTAGCTTCGGGAACTGACTGAAATCTTCCAGCCCGACTTTCTAAAAAGCTCGATGGTCGCGTTCTCAAGACTCCCCTTGGGGATTCCAACTTTCAGTATATTCACTCTCCGTATACCTCCTTCGGGTCAAAAACTCTCTTTCCTTCAACCTTCCATTCCCCTTTTTCAAACCGCTGATGGAAGCAACTCCGGAACCCGGTATGGCAGGCCGCCCCGCCTTTCTGGTCCACTTTAAGGAGAAGGGTGTCTCCGTCACAGTCAAGATAGATCTCCTTAATTTCCTGAAAATTCCCCGACGTCTCACCTTTGACCCAAATCTTTTTGCGAGACCTTGACCAGAAGGAGGCCTTCTTCGTTTCCAGCGTCTTTTCCCACGATTCGCGATTCATGTAGGCTAACATCAAGACTTCATCGGTGGAGGCGTCCTGGATGATGACCGGGATGAGCCCCTCCCCTTTCTTAAAATCGATTTCGATCATGTGGCCTCCTTTGAAAGGGTTCGAGGATTCGAGGGTTCCAGGATTCAAGGGTCATTAATTTCTTCACCTTGAACCCTCGGTCCCTTGACTCCTTGAATCCTGTGAGTTCATCAAAAGTTTCGCCATCTGGGCAGCGTTCTTAGCCGCGGACCCGGAATAACAGTTATTGAAAAAGATGAGGGTCTTCGCCGTCTTCTTGGATATCTCCTTGATCCCCGGAACAAATTCCTTCAGTTCTTCCTCACGGTAAAGGTAATCGTACCGCACCTTCATCGGAACGTTGAACCAATTCGGATTTCTGCCATGAAATCGGAAATAACCAATTTCAGAAGTGGCCCTCGGATGGTAGGGCATCAACTGGGGCAGTTTGGGTTCGTCCACGATGCAGAACCCAATCTCTTTCTTCTCCAAGAGTTGGAAGGTTGCTTCCTTCAACCAGGATTTGTTCCGGAACTCGACCACCAGCGGAATATTTCCCATCTCCTCTTTAAATTCATCAAGATAACCCAGGTTCTCCCGGTTGGGAAAGAACCCGTAAGGAAACTGAGCCAGGACACAAGCCAGTCTCTTCTCTTCAATCAAAGGAACAAGACCATATTTGAATTTCCTGAAACTCTCTTGATGATCGATCCTTGTCTGGTTCTCCTTATCCCAGATTTCATGGGTCATCCCCTTAAATGACTTTACCACAAACTCAAAATTCGCGGATGTCTTTTGGGCCATTCCCGCCAGACTCTTCTGGGAGGGAAGCGTATAGTAGGTGAAATTGACCTCCAGGACATTGAACCCCAACTCCTTTTCGTAGAAGGGTAGCATGTCCTTCTCTCGAATACCCTCAGGATAGACCGTCCCCTTCCAATCCGGAAACGAGAACCCGCTCGTACCGACCTTGATCATCTCTCGCCCATGGAGCCCCACGATTAGGCGCAGGAGGCACCAACCGAAAGCTTGTCTGGGACCACCTCCCTGCCGACGAATGAGTCTTTCTTCCTGCCGGGATAAAGGAATCGGGCCCGAGAGCCCGATACGTTAAACGATAGAACGAATGGGAGGACGTTGTCAACCCTGATGTTGCGAGGGGTGGGAGCGATGAGTTAAGAAGAGGCATGGTTGGACACAAAGTGATTCTGGCATTTTTTATCTCTTTCCTGACCTTCTTCCCCTGGACCCTTGAGTCCGTACGGCCTCAAGAAGCACTGACCAAAGAACAGATCATCGCCAAATTTTGCAGCCGGGTCCCCCGAGAATGGGGAGAAGTCGTGAAAGGAATCAAGACCCGATTAAACACCGACCAGAGAGTTTTGGCCTTGACCTTTGATGCCTGCGGCGGCCCCAAGGGAAATGGTTACGACGCCATGCTCATCGACTTTTTGACCCGTGAGGCGATTCCTGCCACGTTGTTTATCACTGGCAAATGGATCGATGCAAACTCCGGTCCTTTTCAGGCACTCTCAAGAACCTCTCTTTTTGAAATCGAAAATCATGGGTTGAACCATAAGCCATGCTCAGCGATTGGCCGCCCAGCCCACGGAAGGAAAGGGACAAAGAACGTTGGAGACATTGTCGATGAAATAGAATTGAATGATTTCAAGATCCTGAGTTTGATGGGTCGCAAATCAAAATATTACCGACCCGGAACCGCCTACTGCGATGAAGTTTGTGTCGAGATTGCGAATGCCCTCGGGTATGAAGTGGTGAATTTTAGCGTTCGAGGGGATGCGGGTGCCACCTATTCGAAGAAGCAAGTCGAAGAAGCCTTACTCCATTCTGCTCCTAGTTCGATCGTTCTCATGCACATGAACCACCCCGAAAGACAAACGGCAGAGGGGGTCATGGAGGCCGTTCCTGAACTGCGGAAGCGTGGTTTCAGGTTCGTAAAGTTGTCAGACTTCCCGTTAAAATAGGACCCCTTCCTTCTTTCTGTTCCGCGGGGAAAAAGGGGGGGGCCGCTTTTTTATCCGATGCATTTTTTAATGACCCGGAGTAAATTGCCCCCCATATAGGCCTCAATGTCCCTCCGCTTAAACCCCACTTTCTCCATGGCCTCCGCCAATTTCGGAAGATCCAAAATACTCCCGTAGCCATCGATCGACTCCGGTATTCCACCTCCTCCGTCTGTTCCCAGACCGACATGTTCGATCCCAATTCTCCGGGCGATTTCAAGATTTTCTTTTGCCCAATCAAGAAAGCTCGTGCGATGGTGGCTCTCATCCACATACCATTCCATCGGCCATGTGCAGACCACCCCGCCCGTTTCCGCGACCATCTCCATCTCCTTAAACGTACGCAACCTGGTCGTCCCATAGGGATTCTCCCGATGGGTAAGGCTCGTATGAGAATCGATAATGGGGACGCCGTCGATGCACGCTATCTCTGCGATTCCATCAAGGGTGTCGATATAAGCATGGGCGACATCCACAATCATGCCCAATGACATCATACGCTCCACCATCTGTTGTCCAATGACCGTAAGACCACCACCATTGGAGGGGATCTCGGTCATAACATATCCAATATCATTTGCTTTGTAATGCATCGGAGTAATCAGACGAACCCCGCATTCATACAAGATGCCCAGATTTTCGAGAACCGTAGACCCGCCCAGTGGAGTAGCCCCTTCGAGAGAAAGAATCGCGCCCGGGATGAAACCCTCTGGAGGGCCGCCGTGGGGCATGTCTTCATGACGGCGGACGATCTTTACGAGACCCTTCCCTTCAAGGGTTATCACCTTTTCAATCTGGAGAATTACTTGGTCCCAAGTCAAAGGCGACGACGGAGTATCACCGATGGCAGAGAAACTACTCCCCTGCATTCCGAGTTCCTTAATTTCTTCAAGGGTCGAGCTCTCATCGCCAAACTGATCGATCCAGCTTTGAGGCTTAGGTTCGGGTCCAAGGTAATAGAATTGATCGGGATGGGCGTGGGCATCGATCAGCAGCATCCCCTGAGGAAAGCCATTTCTCTTTCCATTGGTCAACCAGTTCGCGTAGGCAGAAGTCTTGCCAAGGGTGACGGATACGCCCAGTACGGCGGCGCATTTCAAAAAGTTTCTTCTGTTCATGATTTCCTCCCTCTGACTTGTCACTGTTTTCTATTCCAGCTCTGGAGCGGTCGTGGCGAGTTGAAATCAATTCTTCTTGTTTACCGTGGACAGGAATACCGCAGCTTATTCCTGGCTTTTTCACTTCTTCTTGACGAAGTTGGAATTTGGAACAAACAAGGTGCAGCCACCTCTGATGACGCCTTTTGAAATAGAATGGGCGGGCACTCTTCCTAATCCACACTCCGAAGGTGTTTGATAAGGAGGGGATACGATGAGATGAGTGGAATCCACTGCCCGACTTAAGAGGTTGCACATTATATGCCAAAATGAAGAGGCCGAAATTACAGAGGTTTTACCTTTGAGGAAGGTCAAAAGTGAAAGACGTTTACACAAAAGTCCCGAATTCATTCCTCAAAAATGTGAATAAGGTCTTTCCCCTTTTGTCGATTTCAGATGGGGTTCATAGGGAGTGTGAACAACGTCTTCTATTCCCGACGACGGCTTTCAGTTCCTTGAAAATTCGGACCGAAACTGGGAACTCAACCATCCACAAAAAACATTCTCCATGTCCCAAGAAGCTAAATCAGTAGAGCAGATATTTCGACCGGAGCACACCGAACTGTTCCAGGGGCCCCTGCCAGTCCTGCACGATGGCGGCGGGATCTTGACCCGCCTTAATGGCCTGCAGAACCTTGCGTGAACCGATCAGCCCCAAGGTCTTGTCGATCTGGAAGTTCTTTGGATAGAGCCGGTAAAGAGCGCTGGCGATTTCCAGTCCCAGAGCGGGAGAATCCAGTATCTGTCGATTAAGAAGAACGATCTGGACCCCGTGACACAATTGATTTTTGAAAGGATTGCTTTTGGGTTTGAAATCCACCGGGATGAACTCGACCCCCTGGACATTCCGGTCCTTCAGGTAGGACGCGAGTTCTTCTCCATTCACCCAGGGGGCGCCCACGAGTTCAAAGGGCGTCTTCGTTCCCCGGCCCACGCTCACGTTTGCGCCTTCCACCATGGCCACTCCCGGATAAAGGATGGCTTCCGTGAGCGTCTGTAGGTTGGGAGACGGACTCAGCCACAATAAGCCGGTCTCGTCGTACCACTGGCTGCGTTCATAGCCGCGCATTTTGATGACGTGCAATTTCACGCCCATCTTCTTTTCGGCATTGAACATCTTGGCCAGTTCCCCCACGGTCATCCCGTGACGAATCGGGAGAGGAAAATATCCGACAAAGGACCTCAAATTATTATCCAGAACAGGCCCCTGAACCAGTTGCGCATTGATCGGGTTTGGCCTGTCAAGAACATAGAAAGGAACTCCCTTCTTGGCACACACCTCCATGGCATAACCCATGGTTGTAATATAAGTATAAAAGCGGGCGCCCGCGTCCTGGATGTCAAAGACAAGTGCGTCCAGTCCGGCGAGCATCCCTTGGGTAGGGGACAAGTGATCTCCGTAAAGACTGTGCATGGGCAGACCTGTCAAAGTTTCCTTCGTCGAGGAGACCTTTCCTTCTGCCCTTCCGGAAAAACCGTGCTCCGGCGTAAAAATCGTCGCGAGTTTAACCCCCGGAGCCTTATGGAGAAGATCGACAGTCCGTCTTCCTGCAGAATCGATTCCCGAATGATTGGTAATCAGCCCCAAACGCAACCCGGCCAGGGAGTCAAACTTTTCCGATGCCAGGACATCGATTCCTGTTTGCACCTTTTCATTATTGTTCTCCCCTGGTTCAACCTGGCTGGGCAAAGGGACGCTGGCGAGACTACGCTCGACTGGAACCGGCCCAATCGATTCATTGACAAAGGAGAGGATCTTGGATCGCAACGGCTCCACCTTTCCTTTGCCGTTTGGGTGGACCCGATTGGTCAGGATAATGACATAAGTCTTGGAGACCGGATCAATCCAGATTCCAGTTCCGGTGAAACCTTTGTGTCCGTAGGAGCCTTCGGAAGCGAGGGACGAATCGATACTCCAGCCCAATCCCCTCAAGGGCATTTTGTCGGCCGGGGATTGGGGGGTGGTCATGTTCTTGACCGTCTGGGGAGTGAGAATCTGCACGTTTTTTCTCCTGCCCCCATCGAGAACCATCTGGGCGAAGATGGCAAGATCATCCGCAG
>Ga0335085_10008378_pt1 | contig 15787 bp, 11 predicted proteins | sample Lox_Sample_45_FD_206712 | JGI IMG/M metagenome (GOLD analysis project Ga0335085, IMG submission 206712) | Soil microbial communities from Loxahatchee National Wildlife Refuge, Florida, United States - Lox_Sample_4.5 | ecosystem: Environmental > Terrestrial > Soil > Wetlands | place: USA...
GGTTCCATCGAGAAGCGGCTTGATTGATGGATGGTTTTTCATCCATTCTAAGAGGTCTTGCGGCTTGGTCTTGAACGCGGCTAGATCGCTCATGATTGCTCCGACTCCGAAGGATATCGTATCCTTGTTGGTGTACATGAAACCCGCGTACTCTTCATTTCTGCCGCCGTAAAATTGCATAGCAATTCCTTCATCCCCCCTGATGTTGAACCGTTCTTCGATCTTCTCTTTCGGAAGAGCGTAAGTCTCTTTGACTGCGACCGCGATGTCTTCTGGCTTCCACTCCTCGTGAAGACCAGCACCCTTCGAAACAAGCGAGTTTACTCCATCGCAAGCAATTACAACGTCGGCCATAACATCGCCACGGTCCGTTGAAACACCATTTATTTTTCCATTCTGATCTCTAAGCACACCGGTGACTGTGGTTCTAGTCAAGAGCAAAGCCCCAGCCGCCTCGGCTTGCTGCGCGAACCACTTGTCGAACCTTGCCCTCAGAGCTGTGAAACTGTTGAAATCCTTCACAAAGCGCTGATTTCTATGATTTATCTGGACGTGAGATTCAGCGGAGAGAAGCCAATATTGATACTCGATGACCCTCCTCTCGATTGGCGCGGTCTTCCAGAACTCTGGAATGATCTGGGCTGTGGGCTTTGTGAATACAATGCCTCCAAACATATTCTTGCTTCCAGCAAAATCACCGCGCTCTAGAATAACCGTGCTCATGCCGCCTTTAGCTGTTGTAATGGCGGCCGCTGCTCCGGCCGGTCCCGCACCAACAACAATCGCTTCGTACTTTTCTACCATTTTAACTAGGAAACCACCATGCGGGCAAGGCCTCTTGCTTTCAGCTCTTCGATAAGTGCAGGGACGATCTGGAAAAGATCTGCAACAATACCAAAATGGGCAACACCAAAAATCGACGCGTCCGGGTCCTTGTTAATCGCAACTATAGTATCTGAATTTTCCATTCCTACTAGATGCTGGATCGCGCCGGACAGCCCAACCGCAAAGTAGAGTCTTGCCCTAACTGTCACCCCAGTCTGGCCGATCTGATGATCCTTTGGAATCCAACCAAGATAAACGACGGCTCTGGTTGCCCCGACCTCTCCACCAAGTGCGTTTGCTAGATCTTCAATGAGTTTGAAGTTCTTAGGATTGCCTAGCCCCCTGCCTCCCGAAACGATAATGTCAGCGCCCTCCAACTTTTCTCCAGCCCGCTCCAGCGGAGTAAATTGGACGATCTTCTCCCTGATTTGTTCCTCGTCAAGTTCAATCGTCTCCTTTACAGCTTCTCCCGTTCTGCCATCAACTGGAGGCGGCATCTTCATGACTCGGGTTCTGACACTTACCATGGTTGGCTTGGTTTTCGGACATACGATAGTAGACAATTCCTTTCCTCCGAAATCGGGTCTTGTGCCGCTGAAACCACCTTTTTCATCAACGTCGAGTGAAGTGCAATCCGCTATGAGGCCGGTTTCAATCACGGTTGCAAGGACGCCCGCAAGATCGCGCCCGTTGTACGTCCCACCCATCAGTATTACTTCAGGATGGTACTTGTTAGATAAGTATGCAAAGGCCTTGCCGTAACTCTCGCTCCGGTAATCTTTCAGCACCGGATGCTCGATTACGTACGCGCGGTCCGCTCCGTACCTGTACGCGTCACTCACCAGATTTTGCAAGTCACTGCCAATTATGACAGCGCAGAGCTTGGTATTGTAAATATTCGAAAGGCGCTTCCCCTCGCCCATGAGCTCCCAGGAAACTCTCGCGGCCTGACCGAACCTGTGCTCTACATAAACCCAGACATCGCCATGCTCTCCCGGGACAATCTGCGGAGGTACAACGGGAGCTTGCGCAGTAGATTCTACAACATTCTGGGGCAAGACTCCTCCCGATACTTTCTTACCGAAAGCGCCGATCTGCACCAGGCGATCAACCAGCCACTTTGCATCTTCCTTCGGGTCGGTACCCTGTCTTATCTCGCCCCTCTTCTTGGGTGGCGGGACCACCACTTTTTTTACAAAAGTTGGAGATCCGCCCAGACCGATCCTTTTCGGATCCGCATTGACAAGATCCTTGTTAAGGGCGATGATCTTTGCTTTTCTTGCTCTGATCAAACCGTCTATCGTGGGCTGCCTGGGCTCGTTTGCAGCTTCAGTAATTGTTAGAGCACAAGGAATAGGTACCTTTACTCTTTCCACTCCATCATCGACCCTTCTCTCGGCTTCCACGAATTTGTTTTCCAGGTCTACGACGGTGGTATTCGCGGTGTATGTAATCACTGGATAGCCTAACCTGACCGCCAGACCTGGACCGACTTGGCCAGTTTCTCCGTCAATGGCTACCTTGCCAAAGAATACAAAGTCTGTTTTTCCGCTGGTCTCCTCGATCTTCTGGACACCTTTCCAGAGTGCATAAGAAGTAGCTAGAGTATCCGCACCTCCGAAAGCCCTGTCAGTCAAAAGATAAGCTTCATCAGCACCCATTGCTAATGCCTCGCGCAAGCTTTGCTCGGCTTGCGGTGGCCCCATGGTCAAAACACGAACGGTTGCTCCGAATGTATCTTTGAATTGAAGAGCTTCCTCGATTGCGTTCAGATCGGTGGGATTGACAACCGCGGGAACTCCTTCCCTGATGAGATTGTTAGTCTTTGGATCAATGCGCATGTCGTTCGTGTCTGGAACTTGCTTTATGCAAACAATGATGTTTAACGTCAAGGGAAATCGAAGAGACTCCGAAACAAAATTCAGCTGTTTTCGCTCGATATTAAAATCGTTCTGGTTGTCCTTAGAGATTCTTAATATGCCAAGATGAACTGTCCTAGATCCCGATAACACGAAAAACGATGCAATCTATTTCTGAAATTTTGGAAGCTGTCAGGAAGGGAGAGATTCCCGTCAAGAGGGCCGAAGCCATGCTGAAGTTAAATGCACTTGCAGTCGTCGGAGAATTTGCGCGACTGGACTATAACAGGTTCCTCAGAAGAGGCGTACCAGAGATTGTTTATGCACAAAACAAGACGGTTACCCAGCTAAACTCGATAATCAAGAGACTTGCAGAGATCAGAATTAAAAACAATGAACTCGATCTGCCGATTATCCTGAGTCGCGTTAAAGCCGCGCAGGTTCAGCCTGTATTGGAGGAATTTTCAAGATCTAAGGAATCTGGAAAAATGTTGCAGATACGATACTTTCCTGAGGCTAACATGATAACCGTAACTTCCAAGAAAAAGAAGAAGGTCAGTAGAAACCGGAGAAAAGTAGGACTCCTGGCTGCCGGGACGTCAGATATTCCCGCCCTAAACGAGTCGGAAATTATTCTGAATTTGCTAGGTTGTACTACGCTCAGATTCAACGATGTCGGAGTCGCGGGGCTTCATCGACTGATAGAACCGCTCCATGAGATTTTGGATTTTGATCCCGATGTGGTTATCGTAGCAGCTGGCATGGAAGGAGCGCTGCCATCCGTGGTTGCTGGCCTAACCAGTGTTCCAATCGTTGGACTTCCTACATCTGTCGGATATGGTTATGGCAAAGACGGGGAGTCGGCCCTCATGAGTATGCTTCAGGCGTGCTCTCTTGGTGTTAGTGTGGTGAATATTGATTCCGGCGTAGCCGCAGGGATCGTCGCTTGGCTCATCTCAAGTGGGAATTCCAGAACGAGAATGTCGAATTAGGTAATTGACAAAGTGAATGAAGGGATTTGACCCGCCCGATTAAACTCGAATATTCCGGACGGCCACATGAATTTGGCATCACCTTCAGCTTCCCTTGATCCAATGAGAAGGAACGTTTCTCTCATCAAGGAAGCGACTTCTCTCGTCTCACAGCGGCAGCCTCCGCCGTCGTTTCATGAGACGAATGCGAAGCTCAAAGGTCTCGTGAAGGAAAGAAAGGACGTCGGAAAGAAACTGTTGACGCTCGGCGCTGCACTACTCATCATGCCCGATCCGATCACCGATGTGGCGGCAGTTCCGGTACTGGTCGCAGGAAAAGTAATGCAATCTAGGCATTCGATCGGGGTGAAAAATGTCTACGATGAGATGAGACAGACGCTCAATCAGATTTCTTCGCTATGTTCCCTCTGACCGAAGCTTTCATTCTAGCATTGTCAAGAGAACCATTGTCCTCAACTCGGAGAAACGAATCCAGTTCCGGGTCGAGCTCAGCGAGATCATCCTCGATCGAGAGGTATTTCACATCAAATAGTTGTTCAGCCAGCCTTAGCATTGAGTGAGAAAGATCGTTTTCTAGCGGAACCTTGACGGTGCTTGATAATCTCAACAGAGCCTTGACGCGATAAACTGCAAGGAGAGGCTCGATCCGTCCGTCTTTCCAGCGCGGGATCGAAAGATCCGCGCCACGAGCTTCCTCAATCAATGCAAGTACAACATTCGGCTTCAGGAGAGGCACTCGATCGGTCGTTAAAATGCAGTGCTCGGCCTTTGAAGATTTGAAGGCAGAAAGAACGGTAGAAATCGGCGAATCTCCTTTTGGAACATTAAAAATCTTAGCACCAAATGGTGAAAGTGCCTCAATGGTAGGAAGATCTGGCTCCTCTCTGAAGATTACGTTCAATTCATCGGCAACAGTCCACACCGAATCAAGGACATATTCTAGCAGCGTACCCTTTTCATCAGGAGAAAAATGCCGCGAGATAGTTTCGTGCTGGTTTCCACTCGAGTATACTACTGCGCCGCGAACGCTTGAACTTGACATTTCTAGGATATTACCTCAATCAAAAGCAAATTATCAAACATGGCTTTTCCTGGGTCCCTGTCGAATGAGTATTTACGAATAATTGTCTTCTTCTTTTTTTTCAGCTCACGAATTCAACATTTACAAAAAAACTCAAAGAGGATTAGAAATGCTATGCTGAATGTTGTAACTGTGCTCACCATAATTTGTTAAGATATGCGCCTGTTCCGACAAGAGTTATAAACGAACAATCAGAGCTCCAATTTACGAATCAATTCCTTCGCGTGTGATTAACTGGTTTGTGGGCTACATCTTCAAACGATGCTTCAACATCCCAGAAAATTATCGACAATTTAGATTCGTCTTTCGAGACTCTCGAATGTGATATTCTGATAGTGGGCGCCGGGGGCGCGGGCATGCGTGCCGCAATAGAGGCAGTTGATAGAGGGGCAAAGGTGTTGCTCCTTTGTAAATCCCTCCTCGGAAAAGCGCATACCGTTATGGCAGAGGGTGGCATCGCTGCCTCCCTCGGAAATATCGACGAGCAGGACAATTGGAAGGTTCATTTTTCTGACACGGTAGTCGAGGGCCAGTCGATCAACAACTGGAAAATGGCGGAAATTTTTGCCAAGGAAGCTCCGGACAGGGTGTACGAGCTGGAGCGCTACGGCGCACTTTTTGATCGAACTGAAAAAGGTCTGATCAGCCAGCGACCGTTCGGAGCTCACAGCTATAGAAGGCTATGCTATGTTGGGGACCGAACGGGTCTCGAGCTCATAAGAACGCTTGAGGATCAGGTACTGAATCGGAACGTGCCTTATCTTGACGAAACTGTCGTTTCGGGAATTATCAAAGATCCAGATAGCGGTGCGGTTTCTGGCGCTCTTGTCATCAAGATAAGGAGCGGAGAGCTCATCTTTGTCAAGTGCAAGGCCATTATTCTAGCAACGGGCGGATGCGGAAAAATATACGCCGTAACCTCGAACTCCTGGGAAAGCACCGGGGACGGGATTGCTATAGCATACAGGGCCGGTGCAGAAATGATGGACATGGAGATGATGCAGTTCCATCCTACAGGTATGATCTATCCGGCCGGGGTGCGCGGACTCTTGATAACTGAAGCTGTTCGCGGCGAGGGCGGGATCTTGACAAATATCAATGGTGAGCGTTTCATGGAAAGATACGATCCCAAAAGAAGAGAACTTTCGGCACGCGATGTTGTCGCCAGATCCATTTACACCGAAATTAAAGAAGGTCGCGGAACGCCTAACGGGGCGGTCTACCTCGACATTACGGCAAAGGGCGAGGCCTACATCAAGAAAAAATTACCGAGCATGTATTACCAGTTTCTCGAATTTGCAAATGTTGACATTTCAAAACAGAAGATGGAAGTCGCGCCGACAGTCCACTACCACATGGGCGGAGTTCGCGTTGATCCTGAAACCGCGGCAACGAAGGTTCCCGGCCTGTACGCAGCTGGCGAGGTTGCATCCGGACTGCATGGGGCAAATCGACTCGGCGGAAACTCTCTTTCCGACATTCTCGTCTTCGGTCGGAGAGCGGGAATCGCCGCGGTAGATTATCTGAAGACGGCCGGAGAGCCCGTTGCAACCAATGACGACATTGGGAGAGAAGTTTCAAGAATACTTTCGCCGTTCAAAGTTTCGACCGGTCAAAACCCCTTTGAGCTGAAAGAACGGATTGCTCAAATAATGTGGAAGTATGTCGGGATCGTCAGAAACGAAGACGATCTGAAGAAAGGGCTGGAGGAAATTCAGAGAATCAGATTGGATTCGAAGAACGTTCAGGCACGAGGTCCGCGTGGCTACAACCAGTCATGGGCAGATTCACTCGCAGTTTGGAATATGGTACTGGATTGCGAGGCTCTCATAATGTCTGCGATAACTAGGAAGGAGAGCCGCGGTGCGCACACGAGATCTGATTACCCGAAAAAAGATGATTCGTGGCTCGTGAACATCATAGTTTTTCAAAAAGACGGTCAAATGGCTTTGGACAAAACCCCTGTTCCGCAGATGCCGGATGAATACAAGGCGCTGCTGAATAGAGAAGAGATATTACTCTGGAAGGGCAAGGACAAAAAGTGAGCCGAAGGTAATGGAAAAGTCACGCTCCAGAAAGGACGTTTCTCTTCGGATCTTCCGCGGAATGGGAACTGATCGATCGAAAGATCGCTATGAGACTTTTACTGTACCGTACGAGGAAGGAATGGTTGTCCTGAATGCGATTCATTACATTCAGAGCCACTTTGACTCTTCACTCTCAGCTCGTTGGAATTGCAAGGCTGGCCGCTGCGGGTCTTGTTCTGCCGAGATCAATGGTTGGCCAAGACTGATGTGCAAGACCCCTGTTGCAGATTTTGATGGTGAAATCACGGTCGAGCCGATTAGGGCATTTCCTCTCTTGCGGGACCTCGTGACGGACGTCTCCCAGAATTACGCCATGCAGAAGATAATTCCGCCATTTACGCCGTCACCCGAAGCTGCAGCGGATGCAAAACCGTGGATTATCCACCAGATTGACGTGGACAAATCGAGGGAGTTCAGAAAGTGTATAGAGTGCTTCTTATGTCAGGACATATGCCACGTTGTCCGAGAGCACAAGTCGAACTACATCGGCCCAAGATACATCGTGAAAGCAGCGTCCTTCGACATGCATCCCGTCGATTCGATTGATCGATCAGATTTCCTGAAAGATCAAGGCGGAATTGGATACTGCAATATTACAAAATGTTGCCAGGAAGTGTGTCCTGAACACATCATCATCACAGACGATGCGATAATTCCGGAAAAGGAACGAGTAGTCGATGCTCATTATGACCCAATAATGTGGCTTTATCGCCAGGTAAAGCCGAAACCGAAAGCAAACAAGTAACTACTCGGTATTAAGTATTTTCTGGATTGTCGTGATGTAAGTTTCCTCCACCGTTTCGGGACAATAGACTACGTAGAATTTCGCGACCTTTCCCTCCACTCGTCTGATAATCCTTCCGATCCTTTGGATAAATTGCCGTTTACTCTTACCGCTGGTTATCAAAATGGCGACTCCGACCTCTTCAACATCCAGTCCTTCTTCAAGTGCCCTAACTGAAAGGAGAACATTAAAGGTTCTCCCCCAATCATGCAATATCTCCATCCGTCGCCAGGGTTCGACCTGGGAGTGGAAGGTTTCACTCTTTACCCCATTTTCAGAAAGAAATTCTTTGATCTCCTCTATAGCAAGTACCGACTCCGAAAAGAGAATTATCGGTTCATCTTCGTGCTTTTTTACAATAGCAAGGATTTTCTCCTTCTTACTTTGTATTCTGGAAAGAAGCTTCTTTCTACGGGTTATCGCAAGCATTCCGTTTCGTCCAACGAACTGTTTTGTCTTCGGATTGTAACAATGTGCCCACTTTGCAAAGCTCGGGCCGCAAAAGCTGAAAGCAGCCTTGATTAGCGCAGTGTTTGACTCGTAGCTTTTTCTTTCGGCAGCGGTCATCTCAGAGGGGATCGCCATTACGTTCAGCGGAGAAACAATACCGGTTTCGACCGCTTCTCCGAGTCCAAGATCAAAACAGATCGGAAATTCCTTTAGAAATAGTGAGTGGGCCATGTCGCCCCTTTCTGGAACTGCCGATAATCCTAGGACATATTCTTTCGTTTTCAATCGTGGCAGCAGCTTGAGCAAAGCAGTTCGAGCTCCAAGATGATGGATTTCGTCGAGAACTACTGCTTCCGCCCTCTCTACAAGCTCTGGATGAGACGTTGCGCTGGAGTAAGTAGTAATGACCACAGGACCAGAACTCTTTGCATAAGCGTAGTACTGTCCTACCTCCAGCAATCCGGCTTCCTGAAGCTTTGGCGCCCAGGACTGGAAAATCAATGCTTGTGTCGGAACTACGATTAGAGTATCGACTGAAATTTCACGGATCCATTCAATTGCAATTATCGTCTTTCCAGTACCAGTTGCGGCCTTGACGGTTCCCCTCTTTTTCCTCAGAATGACGTCTAAAGCCTCTCGTTGGTGGGACCTCAGTGTTAGCAATGTCAAGTCACTTCCAAATTCGAAAATAAATCTCCTCGGATAATTACTTCAGAGATTACAGTAACATTACGGCACTTTTTTACTACGTGATAATTAAGTCTTATTGGGAAAAAGGGAATTTTTTGAAACTGCCGAAGGTGGAAAGTAAAACAATTTCCGGAGGAATTTTTGAAAAAAGAGGAGGAGGGACGGATCTTTAAGATCCGTCGTTCAGTAACTAAGAACCTGCAAAGTAGATCTGGCTCGCTCCACCGTTTGTGTAAGTCCAAGCAGCGTAGCAGTGTGCGCCGTTGCTTGTCATGCCAAACAGGGTTACGTCCTGATTACCTGCAGCAACACCCACTGCGTTGTTGCTGATGTCGATTGGTGTGCTCCAGGTAACTCCCTTATTCCCGCTGTAGGAAACGTAAGCGTTCCAAGTTGATGACCCGCTCGATATCTGCTGACCCCACATAACGAAGACATTTACTCCGTCAGATGTCGCAATGTGGCCGAATGAACTTTTCAGTTTTGTTGGGCTGACGAGCTGGCCAGGCGTCCACGTTGGTGTTTCAGAAGCTACATTCAGAGAGGAGGTAACGTAGATTCCTTGAGTTTGGAGCGAGTGGAATGTCATGAAGATACTGCCGTTGAAGGCGACGTTCTCTGGTTCCCAGTTATCCTTCAACGGATCGGTAATGTTCTGAATAGGACCCCAAGTCTTTCCACCATCTGTGCTGGTCACGCCTTGATCATGATAGCTGATACCCGGTGTTGTGCTGTTTGCTTCCCATATGGCAGAGACGACTTTGCCAGAACCCGCAACCCATGGCTCGCGACCATAGTAGATTGAAGTACTGCTGATGTGAGGTACAGAAAAGAGCTGTAGTTGCGGTGTCCAAGTTGCCCCACTGTTGTTGGTATCGCTAAAATAGATTCCGTCGGCGACGAGGTAGGCAAGTCCATTAGTGGTAGCGACCACTTCGGATTCACCATTACGGATGGGATTGAGAACATCTCTTGCCGCTGACCAGGTCTTGCCATTGTTTGTGCTCGACGAAACATAGATTGATCCTGACGCAACTGAATTCTTTGCAGAGAACCATGAAACATACACGTTGCTTCCCCATGCACCGATTGCCGGCGTGTTTTGCGAATTTGTCGCGTTGTGGCTCAGCTGAGTAGTGATGAAGCTGACTCCGTTATTTTGGCTGGCGGCAACGAAGGCTTGCAAAATCTTGGAGCCGTTAGCTTGTGTGACGGTTTGTGACCACGTCACGTAAACATCTCCGCTACTTACGTTCTGGAATTGAGTAAACATTACAGGAAATTGTGCGACTCCTCCCTTAGGACTTAATTTGAGCGCCGGTGAAGTAGTTGGAGGAACCCAAGTAATGCCACCATCGGGACTCATTCTGAAGAGGACTCCCTTACTTCCCTCAGTCCAAGCGACATAAACGTTCAGGCCGTTGTTAGAAATGGTGGCGTCTTTTGCAACGCCGTTGTCATTGCTAAGGTTGATAGCCGGCCTAAATGTTGGAGTAAGAGCCGTAGATGTTACCATCAAGAGGGAAAAAGCACTGCCGAAAATAAACAGGGCGAGGGTAATTCCCACAATCAAAGTTGGTTTCTTTCCCATTCGGGGGCCAAAAGATCGAATTTGAGACATTGGATTGATTCTCTCGCATGAGTCAATTTTATACGATTTAATCATGCCGAACGATTTGATTTTTCAAAATCCCTCTCATTTTTCGGTCGTTCAACGCCTCGGATCTCGATACGCCCGCGCCTTTCTTTTTGTTTGCTGCATCATGAAAGACATCATTTCTGACGATCTGTTTGAATAAAAGTTACAAGAAATGACTCTAAAGATATACGCAAGCCTGCTTTGACTCAAAAGCGTGAATTGGGATGAAACTGAAGGGAGTAAATTACGATGTAGGAAGAGTACTTCTAGGGCGTCTTACTCGCCCGACGTTCAACAAGGCCGAGATCCATAGAGAGCTAGAAATCATAAGGAATGACCTGCACTGCAATGCAGTAAAAATCCAAGGCTTTGATCTAAACCGGCTAATCTTTGCGACAGAGGACGCTCTTGATCAGGGACTCGAAGTATTGCTTGCTCCTGAAATGTTCGAAAAAAGTCCGGAGGAAACATTTGATTACACGTTGAAAGCCGCAGAGGCCTTAGAACCCTTGTGTCAAAAGTGGCCCCTAAAAGTAGTGCTTTCGATTGGAACTGAACTGACGCTTTTCATGCAGGGTATACTGGAGGGAAGCAGTGTCATGGAGCGGATCGGCAATCCCTCGATCTGGGAGAAAATTAGATCGGGGACTTACTACAAACCGCTCAACGAATATTTGGCAAAAACTACCGAGGCTGTAAGGCGGGTATTCCACGGTGCTGTCACTTATGCTTCAGTGGCTAGAATAGAATCGGTCGACTGGAGCATTTTCGATATTGTATGCATCGATGCTTACCGGGACAAACTAATCAGGAATTCATTTTCCGAGATGATCAAAAGCTACTATTCTTTTGGCAAGCCAGTAGTGATCGGCGAGTTCGGCTGTTGCACCTACAAGGGCGCGGAGGATCTTGGCGGAATGGGCTGGGATGTTGTCGACTGGTCGAAAACTCCGCCTAGGCTGAAAGCAGACTACGTGTACGACCAATATACTCAAGCCAATGAGATTGCGGAGGATTTGCGTATTTTCGATGAAGTTGGTGTCTACGGAGCATTCGTATTCACTTTTGTCCAACCCGCAACGAAAATTGACGACCCTGATATCGAAAACATTATTGAAAACCTAAAATTTGACCCGGACGCGATCAGTTACAGTTTGGTCAAAAGCTATCCGAACGAACATGGAACTTCATATCCCGACATGTCGTGGGAGCCGAAATTGTCTTTCAAAATAGTTTCGGATTATTACGGAACTACCTGAGGGAAATCCTGTTTTCAAAAACGAAAGGGGAATCGCTTCAAGATCATGCGTATTTTTTGTTCTAAACTTGGCGATCCGGTTATTTGAAATAATTCGACAGGAGTCCTATATTCAAAATGCTCGGCCACATAGAGTAGAGAAATGATACAATAGTCCTTTTGGCAGGATGTTCTGGCAGAGAAGTAGAAATCGAGGAAAGAGTTTTCGTTGACGCTCAGATTGAGAAAGAGTTTGGCCGATAGTGGTGAAATCGATGGAAATGCGATACTCTTGTTCGGCTTTGTCTGGATAGTCCTCCTGGGGGGTGTTCGATTTCCACAATTGTAAATTACAACCATGTGTTATTCGGACTCATCGCCCTCGGTCTATCACTTCTACTGATGGTTCTTGCTCTTCGCTTACTTTTGGAAAATGTTACTGCTTAGTCTTTATTGTAACAATATTTTATCAATCTACGACATCTGAATTGCAGGTGAAGCGGGCCCGGTGGGATTTGAACCCACGACCCCCAGCTCTCAACTCAACTCAAAAAGTCCTTTGCCAAACAGCGTTCTTGTCTGGATCAAAACCTCTTGAGACACGCAGCTAAACCGCAGGCTGATGCCCTAATCCATGTCGAGATCGAACTTTATCTCAAAAGCAGAACCCGACTTTGTGGCTTAGGACCGGGTTAGACTAGTCCTGACAGTATCCATGCTAGGCTACGGGCCCTCAAAGCTTCACTGCTTCAGCCCAAAAGTAATAAGGGTTTTTTCCTTCGTCGACTGGTTGGCTGAGTCATTTACAGACTCTGTCAGACCGACGACTCCCAAACAAGCTCCAAGTACTTTTCACCGATAAAATGTCTTGCAAGAAGACTATCTTCACTATTGAACCAGTCGTTAATCTCATATCCGATACGACTCAGTTTCTGATTTGTCTAACTAATGATGGAATACGTGATTAATTCAGTATGAAGATTTCTGGTTTTGTCTTCGACATTGACGGAACGATCTGTGATTATGATGGTTTTCTCGATCTCGAAGCAGTAAACTCCATGCGATGGCTTCGAAGCCTTGGATATCCTGTTTTTCTATCGTCCGGCAGGGGCCCGTGGGACACATTCTATCTGGGTGTTTTTATCGGCTGCAATCCGATCGCGGTCTGTGAAAACGGAGGCATTATGATGACATCTCCGACAAACCTGAAAATCTACGGTGACAAGGGAATTAGTCTTCAAGCATATGATTTGTTATGCAAGAAGATTGAAGACGTAAAAGTAAGGCCAGTTAGTGCCAGACTGACCGAGGTCGTACTCCTCCGAACATTTGACGCTGCAGTTGGTCAAAAATTTCTAGATGAAGCAAAGCTTCCAGTCACGATCAATGATAGTAAATTTGCACTGCATTTAACTAAGACCGGCATAAACAAAGGCAAGACACTGTTGGAAGCCCTGAAGACTTTGCATCTTGATCCGAAGGAAATAGCAGTCTTCGGCGACAGTGAAACAGACCTACCAATGTTCGAAGCTTGCGGTTTCAGTTCTGCGATGGGGAACGCCCCGGAAAATGTCAAATCCAAGGCAAGCTACTCTTGCAAGAACGTGATGGGCGATGGTGCAGTCGAAGCTGTTTCGCACATTGTGAAAGACATCATTTCGAAATAGTTGGCACGATAATTTCTTTGAGTTTCAGGTCTTTCGTCGAAGAATCAAGTGCACTCGTCAAGAAAGCGTGTCTGGAGCTCGAATATCCTCCTCCAGATCAGCTGGATTGGGATATTCCACCCTCAAAGGAAATGGGTGATGTTTCATTTCGCGTCGGGTTCCAACTTGCAAAGTCTGCAGGGAAAAGTCCACCAGAAATCGCCGCGGAGATAGTTCGAATCATCCGGTCAGACCGGTCATTCGATCAGCAGTTTGTCTCGGAGGTAGAAGCAAATTCGAGAGGTTTTCTTAACTTTAGGTTCAACTCGGGCAGGTTATTCACTTCTACTTTGAATGAGTCACTGAAACCTGACTTCGGGGCGATCGATCTGGGAAAGGGTCGCTCGGTCCTCGTCGAGCATACATCTGTTAATCCAAACAAGGCACTCCACGTCGGTCATCTTAGGAATCTTGCCCTCGGCGACGCGACAGCCCGAATACTTGCCTTTACAAATCACTCGGTGGGTGTTTTGAATTATGTGGATGACTCCGGGCTTCAGGTCGCTGATGTAATCGTTGGCATATTGTATTTGGGACATTCAGCTGATGCTCCCGAGGGGGCAAAATTTGATCACTACGCAGGTGATGAGATCTATGTCGATGTCAACAAGAAATACGAATCTGATCCGTCTCTTAAAGAGAAGCAGAAATTTGTACTGCGGGCGATCGAAGCACACGACGCGCAGGTTTTCCCACTCGCGTCTGCGATAACTGATAAGATTTTGAAAGAGCAGCTAAATACGTGCTGGCGGTTCAACGCATTCTATGATCTGCTGGTGTTCGAGTCGGACATCATAGCCTCAAGATTATGGGAAGAAGTATTTCAAACGATGAAGTCAAAAGGAATCGCCAAGCTCGAGACTGAGGGCAAACTTGCAGGTTGCTGGATTGTCTCGATAAAGGGTGAGAAGGAGGGCGAGGATAAAGTCCTCGTTAGGAGCGACGGCACAGCAACCTACGTTGCGAAGGACATCCCATTTGCAGCCCTAAAAACAGGGTTGGTACCGGACCGATTCAGATATCGAAAATTCGCAGATGAACCGAATGGAAAGGAGCTCTGGAGGACAAATGCTTTTGGCATGGATGAAAAGAAAAACTCCCCGGTAAAATGGGGATCAGATGAAAGCATAACAGCAATAGGGTCTGAACAGTCGAGACTTCAGCGGGTCATCGTTAGCATTCTCGAACAACTTTCAGAGAAAGATTTCTCAGACAAGTACATACATCTAGCTTACTCTCTGGTCTCCCTGACTACTCAAACTGTCGCCGCTCTTTCGGGTAAGAATACAAATGAAAACCGGGGACCTGATGACCAACCAATGGGTGGTTCGGTCAGAATGTCTGGTAGGAAGGGGCTTTACATCAACGCGGATGATGTCATCGATACGGTCAAGAGAACTGCAATGGAAGAAACGAAAAAGCGAAACCCCGAAATATCCGACGAAAATTGGTATGAAAATGTCTCTGAAAAACTGGCGCTCTCAGCCATCCGCTTCGCTCTCCTGAAGCAGGATCTTGACAAGACGATAACGTTTGATCTCAACGAATCTCTGAAACTTATCGGTGAAACGGGTCCTTACATGCTGTATACTTATGCGAGAGCGATGAGCATACTTTCCAAGGTGTCGAAGGATTCCCATAACCATTCGGATATCCGTGGAGCATTGTTGTCAACCGAAAGTGAAATCGACCTGCTAACCATCATCTCGAAATACGATATTGCTGTTGAAAAATCGGTAAAGATGCTTGCACCAAAATGGATTGCTCACTACTCATTTGAACTATGCGAATCATTCAACCGATTCTACGAAAAAAATAGGGTCTTGCAGGTGGCAGATCCGGATCTAAGGTCGGCCAGAGTCCGACTAGTAGAATCTTTTGCCGCGGTGCTGAAAAGTGCGCTTAACCTTTTGGGAATTGAGGTTCTTCCAAAAATCTAGCGTTGCTGGAGAATTGGCATCGCGCTCTCGACAGCTTTCCCTGGTCGAATCTTTGAGCTATCATTGATAGTCAATTCCAATGCAGAAAGTAGTGAAAGGATGTCCGTCGAAGATATGTTCCCAAAATGGCCAACACGAAGCATGGTGTCCTTGTATTCCCCAAATCCGCGAGCCACATGGAGCGCGTACTTCAGACGGAGAGTCTCCTGCATCCCAGCAGATCTGCCTTCGGGAACATGAAATGTCGTCACAGTAGGCGACCTGCTTTCTGAATCGGCCACAGGCTCTAGATTAAGAGCCTCGAGCCCTGCCCTAAACGCATCGGAGAGAATCTCATGACGATTCCATCTGTTTTCTATTCCCTCTTGCTTTATCTCCAAAAGAGCTTCCCGAACCGCTAGCATTACTTGAACTGCAGGAGTTGTCAGATAGATTTTAGGATCGTCCATTATTGGCTTCCACCTCACGAGGTTCATGTAGTAAGATGCAATCGGAGT
>Ga0335085_10008380_pt1 | contig 15785 bp, 9 predicted proteins | sample Lox_Sample_45_FD_206712 | JGI IMG/M metagenome (GOLD analysis project Ga0335085, IMG submission 206712) | Soil microbial communities from Loxahatchee National Wildlife Refuge, Florida, United States - Lox_Sample_4.5 | ecosystem: Environmental > Terrestrial > Soil > Wetlands | place: USA: Florida...
CGTAGTCGGAAAAGACGAGGAAGGTTCCGCCGTACGGGATGAACGCGCCGTGCACAGCCAGCCCATTCATGACCGCCGACATTCCGAACTCCCGCACTCCGTAGAAGATGTAGTTCCCGGGTGAAGTGCGCGTGACTGCGCGCGAGCCGGACCACATCGTCAGATTGGACGCCGCGAGATCGGACGAGCCACCGATGAGCTCGGGCAGACCCGGTGCCAAAGCCTCGATCGCGTTTTGCGAGGCCTTGCGCGTCGCGATGCTCTCGCCCTTGGACGCGGCGGCGCGAAGCAGTGCGCGCGTCCTCTCATTCCAATCTTGCGGTAGCTCCCCCCGCACGCGGCGCTGGAAGGCGCTCGCGAGCTCCGGGTACTGCCGCGCGTAATCGTCGAACTTGCGCTGCCAGGCGGTCTCCAATTCGCGGCCTCGCGCACGCGCATCCCATCCGGCATACACACTGGGAGGGATCTCGAAGGCAGGGTAGTTCCATCCGAGCGCCACTCGGGTAGCGGCCACCTCCTGCTCCCCCAGAGGCGCCCCATGCGCGGCGCCGGTGTTGGCCTTGTTCGGAGCTCCGCGCGCGATCACGGTCTTGCAGCATACGAGAGAAGGACGGTCGGTGACGGACTGCGCCGCGCGAATCGCCCGATCGATCGCGTCGAACTCGTGGCCGGCAACCCCCCGGATCACGTGCCATCCATACGCCTCGAAGCGTGCCGGCGTGTCGTCGGTGAACCAATGGTCGATCGTGGATTTCTCGGAGTCGATCGAGATTCGGTTGTCATCGTACACAGCGATGAGCTTCCCGAGTCCCAGGGTCCCAGCGAGCGCGGCCGCTTCGTGCGAGACACCTTCCATCATGCAGCCATCGCCCATGAACACGTAGGTGTGATGGTCGACGATCTCGAGGCCCGGCCGGTTGAACTCCGCCGCGAGCAGCCGCTCCGCGATCGCCATGCCCACGGCATTGGCAAATCCCTGACCCAGGGGCCCGGTGGTGGTCTCCACGCCGGGAGTCAGGCCCCGCTCCGGGTGACCCGGGGTGGCCGAATGCAGCTGCCGGAAGCGCTTGAGCTCGTCCAGTGGCAGATCGAAGCCGCTCAGATGCAGCAACGCGTACTGCAGCATCGAGCCGTGACCATTGGACAGGACGAAGCGGTCACGGTCGGGCCACGGCGGGTTGCGCGGATTGAACCGCAGGTGATGGTTCCAGAGCACTTCGGCGATCTCGGCCATGCCCATCGGCATGCCGGGGTGGCCAGAGTTCGCCCGCTGCACCGCGTCCATCGCCAAGGCGCGCAGCGCGTTGGCCAGCTCTTGTCGGGTTGCCATCGGATTAATAGTTGGATGGGTGGCACCGACCATTATAGCCGTGGGTCTATTGGTCTCGCCGCGGCGGCTTGATCCCCAGCTGTTTGAGCTTGCGGTACAGATGCGTGCGCTCCAGGCCCACCCGCTCCGCGACTCGACTCATGTTGGCGGCTTCGCGACTGATATGATATGAGAAGTAGACCCGCTCGAAGGCGTCCCGTGCCTCGCGCAGCGCCAGGTCGAGCGGCAGAGTGCCCAATGCCCGCCCCACGGGCGCTTCCAGCCGCGACAGTGCATTATTCACATCGCCGACCGCGATCTCGTTGCCCGCGCCGAGCACGGCAGTGGACTTGACCACGTTCTCCAGCTCGGCCAGATTCCCGGGCCAGTCGTACACGCGGAGCGCGTTCAGCGCAGCGGTGCTGAAGCGCCGGGGCGGCACCTCCTTGCGCTCGACGCAGCGTTCGAGAATGAGCTTGGCAAGGTCTGGAACATCTTCGGGGTGCTCGCGGAGGCTGGGAACGCGAAGCTGGATCGGGCTGATGGCCGAGTACAGGCGCGCGTCGAAGCTGCCTTCGGCCACGAGACGCGCCAAGGGCTTGGAAGAGGAGCAAAGCAGGCGGACGTGACGCTGCTCGAGCTTCGGAATCTGCGTCAGCAGGCCGCGTTGCTGCTCGCCAGTGAGCTCGCTCACACCACGCAAGAACAACGTCCCCTCTGCGGCCTGTTCCACGAGATCGTCGCCCGCATCCTCCAAGATGCTGTAGTTCTCCGGGGTGACCCAGGGGGTATTCGCTTGATACAGGAAGCGCGCGCATAGTGCCTTGCCGCAACCTGGTTCCCCCGTGAGAAGCACGGGGGTCGTCACGTTCTTGACCGTCTCCAGCTGCCGCTTGAGCTCGGCGATCACGGCTGCCTTGCCGAGATAGGCCATGTCGAGCGTCGGCTGCGCGGTGGGAGAGGGGGTGCGCAGCGCCTGCCCGACCGTAGTCAGCAGCTTCTTCAGCGCGATCGGCTTCTCCAGAAACCCATAAGCGCCGATACGCGTGGCCTCCACGGCCGTATCTATGGTCCCGTGCCCCGACATCATGACCACCGGCATGGTGAGCTGCCCGCTGGTAGCCCATTCCTTCAGCAGCGTGATGCCGTCCATGTCTGGCATCCAGATGTCGAGCAACACCAAGTCCGGACGCGTGCGGCTGCGGATCAGGCGCGCCTCGCCGGCATTCTCCGCCAGCCGCACCTGGTAACCCTCCTCCCCGAGGATCTCCGACAACAGCTCCCGGATGCCGACCTCGTCGTCCACGACCAAAATCTGGCTCATCTCGTTATCCCGCTCTCATATTCGCCGCCACGGCGCCCGCTGCAAGCTTCCTCGGCGCGTACGGCAGTACCAGCGCGATCTCCGCGCCCGCAGGTGCGACATTGTGGATCTCCAGCGTACCGCTGTGTTCCTCTACGATCTTCTTGACGATCGCCAGGCCCAGGCCGGTTCCCTTTGCTTTGGTGGTCACATAGGGCTCCAGCGCGCGCGCCAGAATGTCGGGCCTGAAGCCGCTGCCGTTGTCGCGCACCGACAGCCGTACCCCGTTCGTCTCGCGCCGCGTACACACCGTGATCCTGGGCCGGGTGACCTCCGACACAGCCTGCTCTGCGTTGCGCATCAAGTTGTGGATGACCTGGGTCAAGCGCGCGCTGTCGCCCATGACGGCAGGCAGACCATCCTCGAGTTCCAGCACGATACCCCGGCCATGCGGCTCGTATAGGGCGAGCACCTCGCGCACGAGGTGGTTCAGATCGAGCGCCTCGAGGCGAAGCTCGGGCGTGCGTGCATACAGCCGAAACGCGTCCACCATCCCCTGAAGCTGGGCGACCTGGGCGACGATGGTCTGCGTCGCCCGAGTGAGCATCTCGGCGTCCTCGGGAGAGAGCTTGCTTACGAGCCGGTGCGTCAACCGCTCCGCCGAGAGCTGGATCGGAGTCAACGGGTTCTTGATCTCGTGCGCCAGTCGCCTGGCGACCTCGCCCCAGGCCGCAAACCGCTGCGCCTGCAACAGCCGCGTGATGTCGTCGAACACGAGGACAAACCCGCTCCCGGCACCTACGTGCAGGGTGGAGCCACGCAGCAACAGCACCTTCTTGCCGGAGGTGCTGTCCAGTTCCAGCTGTCGTTCCCATGCGCTGCTGCCGCTGGTGTCGATTGCCTCCAATATCGTCTTGCTCAACTCGGCGAGCGCTTGCGAACGCGCCGGCCATTCGCCGAGGGCGACGCCGATCAGGGATGTGAGGTCGACTCGCAGGATCTGCTCGGCGTTGGGGTTGGCCGAACGCAGGCACCGTGCCCCATCGAAGGACATCACCCCGGCGGACAGCTTCGCCAAGATGCTCTCCAGATAGGCCTTGGCCCCCTCGAGCTGCTCCTGGTTGCGCAGCAGTTCCCCGCGCGCCTCCGCCAGCTGACGAGTCATGGTATTGAACGACTCCGTGAGGATGCCCAGCTCGTCGTGCGAACGTACCGGATGGTGTTGACTGAAGTCCCCCTTCGCCACGGCGCGCGTGCCAGCCGCCAGTACGGACAGGGGAGCGGAGAGGCGTTCGCTGAAGACGATCGCCAACAACAGGGCAGACAGCAGCGCCAACAGCAGCGCGAGCGTCAGCGAAAGCCGATATAGGTGCTTCAGCCCGTCGCGCAGCAGGGACAGCTCCTGGTAGTCGCGATAGGCCCCTTGAACCATGTCGGCGTCGCGCGCGATGTCCCGCGCAACGGGCTGGACAACCTGCAGCAGCATGGTCTCTCCCGATAACCGGTTGACCGGAACCACGACCCGCAAGCGCAGTCCCCTCTCGGCATCGGACTCCACGGCCCGGTAGGGATGCTGCAGGCGAACCTGGCGCGCGACTGTCGGTGGCAGAAGCTGGGGTACGAGCGCCGAGCCTTCGCTTACCGAGAAGGCGAGGATATTGCCATTGGTGTGGAACAGCGCCGCCTCCTGCACCGCGGATTGCTCGCGCAGCGTGTTCAGCAGTCCGACCTGCTGACCTCCCGAGGCGTCGGCCAGCGCCGAGGCCATGCCGCCCGCCTTCAACGACAACTCACGCAGCATGTTGTCCAATGTCGTGCGACCGAGTCGGAGTCCGCCCTCGAGCGCTTTGTCCACGCGCACGTCGAACCAGGACTCGATGCTCTTGTTGAGAAACTGCACCGACACAGCGTAGACCAGCACACCGGGCCAGACCGCGACAAGAGCGAACAGCAGCACCAGACGCAGCGTCAGCTTGGAACCGAACACGCCCGCCGTCAGGCGCCGCCGCAGAGCCAGAAGCTGGTAGCCCACCAGCACCATCAGCCCGAGAACCAGCGCTACGCCAACCAAGTGCAGCAGCGGCAGGTCGCGCGCGAACATGGGCGTGTTGGCGCTGGAGCTCGACAGGAGATACAGCATCACCGCACCGAGCAGCAGGACCAGTGCGACCAGGTATTTCATCCCGCGCGAGAGCTGGGATGGGCGGACGTTGCGCGCGAATAGCATCATGGCCGAAACGTCCACCGGTACCAATCGGAGGAAAGATTCCAGTCGTGCGAGCCCAGTGCGTTAATCTGCAACGGCTTGGGAAGCTGAGAGGTATCCAGCCGAAGCCGTAACGCGGCCAAATAGACCGAGCCACGATCGACGTCGTCTGCGGCCACCGCCACCGTTTGACGTACATGCGCGATCACGACCAACGCCTCGTCAAGCGTGTCGAAGTTCTGATGCAAGCTGCCGAAGGACACCCTGTACTGCCGGGTAAGCGCGTTGAACGAGAGGTGATGCTCCTGTCGGAATTCGGACACGACGCGATTCCATAGGTTCAAGGTCCACCAGCGCGGGTAGGTGAGGTCGAACTCGATCACGAAGGGCAGCACCAATCCATGCAGCAATGCCTCTTCCAGTGTGTGAGACAACGTGATCTCGTAGTTGGCCTCGAGCGAATATCCCCCCTCGGTAGCGATCAGCTCCGCCGACTTGATGTGGACACCCTGGGCGCGGGCGGTCGGGCAGCCGACGCCTAGCGCGGCTACGATCAGTATGACCCCGAACAGGCGCAATGCGCGAACGTCAAGCCTTCTGCAACAGGGCGTAGTAGAAACCATCATGCCAAGGGTCGGGGAGAATCTGGCCCGTGATGTTTTCCGTCTCCGGGGGCTCCCAGATCCCGGACGGTGGCAGCAACCGCGCTTCGGAGTGCGCTTGCAGGAACGCCGACACCTGCACCTGGTTCTCTTCCGGGAAAACCGAACAAGTGGCGTAGAGCAATTTACCATCCCCTGCCAGCGTGCGCCATAAAGCCTCGAGGAGATGCCGCTGATCGAGTGCCCGCGCCCGCAAATCTTCGGGGCGTCGCAGCCACTTGATGTCGGGGTGGCGCCGCACGATCCCCGATGCGGTGCAGGGCGCGTCGAGAAGAATACGGTCAAACGGCTCTCCGTCCCACCATCGATCCGGTTCCGACGCGTCCGTGCACAACAGCTGTCCCGATAAGCCCAGGCGCTCGAAGTTCGAGGCCAAGCGGGAGAGCCGTTGCGCATCTCGATCGATGGCGGTCAGCCGGACCTGCGCGCGTTCCAGGATGTGCGCACTCTTCCCCCCGGGGGCGGCACACGCGTCGAGCACACGCATCCCGTCGGACAAATCGAGGAGGGCAGCGGCGTACTGGGCTGAGAGGTCTTGAACCGACACCAGCCCCTGCGAGAAGCCGGGCAGCTCATCCACCGAGATCGGGCGAGCGAGCACCACTGCGCACTCTCCGATCGCGTGCGCCTCGAGCCCGGCCGCTCGGAGCATCGCCTCGTAGGAGTCACGCGTGATGCGGCGCCGGTTCACACGCAGCGTCATGGGCGGACGGGCGTTGCCGGCCTCCAAGATGCCGGCATACTGGCCGGGATACGCGTCCCGCAGCCGGTCGATCCACCATTGCGGGTACGACCAGCGCCCGGTTTCGGTCTTCTTCGCCAACGCTAACGCCGCGTCCGGATGGCGCAGGAAGTTACGCAGTACCGCGTTGACCAGGCCCTTGGCGGAGCTCTTGCGCAGGTGAGCGCACGCCTGCACCGCGTGGTCAACCACTGCGTAAGGCGCCGAGCGGCTGTATTGAAGTTGGTACAGCGCAACCAGCAGCAGAGCCTCCAGATCATCGTCGTGCAGCGGCTTCGCGAGCAGGCCCGCGAGAACCGCCCTCAGCGTACCGAGGTGTCGCAGTACACCATACGTGAGATCCCGGAGCGCGGCCGAGGACGCTCCCGTCCCGGGCATCGCCGCAGCACGCTGTTCCAACGTAGTTGTGAGACTCCTCCCACGGAGAACGGCGAGGACGATGCGCAGCGCCTGGAGTTGAACCTCGATCACGTGCCGAGCATCTCTCCGGGATCCATCCGTGACCCGCGCAGGAAGTCAGCCGCCAGCAAGCGCTTGCCCCCGGCGCGTTGCAGCTCAAGCAACGCCAGTGCACCATTCCCACAGCCGACAATGATGCTCTGCGCGCAGACCTCCATAACCCGACCAGCCTCGGGGTGGGGGTGCTCGTGGGCGCGCGCGCTCCAGACCCGCAGGGGCTCGCCGCGCCAAGTGGTGTTGGCAACTGGTGAGGGGTTGAACGCGCGGACCTGACGCTCAATGCTCAACGCGGCCAGACGCCAATCGATCAGCGCCTCGGATTTTTCGATCTTCCGCGCGTAGGTCACGCCCGCCACTGGCTGCGGCACTGCGACCAATTGCCCTGACTCCAACTCCGCCAGCGCCCGCACGATGCAGCGTCCGCCAACCCGCGCCAGCCGGTCATGGAGCGAGCCGGCGGTGTCAGCCGCCAGTATCGGAACGCGCTCTGCAAGGTAGACCGGGCCGGTGTCCAGTCCCTGCTCCATCCGCATGATGCTGATGCCGGTTTCCACGTCTCCCGCGAGAATGGCCCGCTGGATGGGTGCCGCACCGCGCCAACGTGGCAACAGGGATGCGTGGATGTTGATGCAACCGGCGGGGAACAGGTCGAGCACTACGGGCGGAAGGATCAGACCGTATGCGGCCACTACCATCGCATCCGCCCCGGTAGCACGAAGGCGTTCGACGACCTCCTGGGACTTGAGCGTCGACGGCTGCATGATGTCCAGTCCCCGTGCCTGTCCCAAGGCCTTCACGTCGCTGCGCCGCGCCTGGAGCCCGCGCCCGGCGGGACGGTCGGGCTGCGTGAGAACCAGAGCGATGTCCTGGCCTACCGCAAGCAAAGCCTCCAGCGCTGCCTCGGCGAACGCGGGGGTACCGGCAAAGACTAAACGCATCGGAGGGCGGCGCGCCGAGGCTACATCGCCCGCCGCTGCTGCTTCTTCAGCTTGGCCAAGATCCGCCGCTGCTTGAGTGCGGAGAGATACTCGACGAAGACCTTGCCCTTGAGGTGGTCCAGTTCATGCTGGATGCACACCGCCAGCAAACCATCGGCCTCCAGCTCGAACCGTGCCTCATCCAAGTTCCGCGCTCGCACCCTCACCCAGGCTGCACGCTGGATCTTTTCGTAGATCCCGGGAACCGAGAGGCAGCCCTCCTCGCAGTCCGACTCGCCCCGGCTTTCCAGGATCTCGGGGTTGATGAGGGTCAGCAGCTGATCGTGCGTATCCGACAGGTCGATCACGATGATTTGCAGGGGCACGTTGACCTGGATCGCCGCCAACCCGACTCCCGGGGCGGCGTACATCGTTTGCGCCATATCCTCAACCAAGCGACGGATCTCGTCGTTAATGGTGTCAACCGGCTTGGCCACCCTGTGCAGGCGCTCATCAGGGTAGTGGAGGATCGGGAGCAAAGCCATACTTTTGTTCGCTAATTGAGGGGATTACATGCACACTCTAGGCAAGATGGGTACGCTGGGCAGGCATTTCCAGCGCGCTGCGGTGGCCTCGGGGGCGCTCGACGTAGGCGCCGGTCAGCATCGGGGGCGGCGCCTGACGGAAATTATATCGATTCTCGCTTTGCTCCTCGGATGCATGCTGGGCGCCGCGCCCGTGGCCGCGAACGACGATCCCTCGCCGGACGAGACGCCATCGACCGCACCCGCTGCGGAGCCGCCCACGGAACCGCATGACTCGGAGGCTGCACCGACGTCGGCACCCAGCGCCGAATCCACTGCTCCCCAGCTCCAGGACAAGGCGCCTTCCCGCTACACCGTGAGGGCCGGCGACACCCTGTGGAGCATCTCCTCTCGCTTTCTGAAGACCCCTTGGAAATGGCCGGACGTCTGGGGCATGAACCGCGATCAGGTGACGAACCCGCACCTCATCTACCCGGGAGATGTGATCGTGCTCGATACCTCCTCCGAGGCCGCACCTAGATTGCGGCTGGAAGGCGTGCCCGATGGTGGCCTGTCCCGGTGGTACGGCTACGAGCTGCAGGTCACGAAGCTGGAGCCGCGGATGCGCTCTTCAGCGCTCACCACCGCGATTCCGACCATCCCTGCCAAGGACATCGAGGCGTTCCTGACGCGCCCGCTGGTGATCGATGTGGCCACGGCTGCGAAGGCACCACGCATCGTGGCGTTGGCGGATCAGCGCGTGGTGGTCGGTCCGAACGACGTCGCCTATGCTGTGGGCATCGACCCGACGAAGGGCAGCTACTGGAATGTGTATCGTCCCGGCCGCATGTTCTTCGATCCCGATACCAGGGAAACCCTGGGCTACGAAGCCGTGTACCTGGGCGACACCGAAGTGATGACCCCGGGGGAGGTAACCAGCCTGCGGCTGCTGCGGGCGGTCCAGGAGATCGGCAAGGGCGACAGGTTGGCTGCCATACCTGCGCTGCAAAGCCTGCCCTATGTCCCGCGTGCTCCGACGCGCAAGATCCGGGGCAAGATCATCGCCGGCACCGACAGCACGGTGTCGGAGATCGGGCCGCTGTCGGTGGTGATCCTGAACCGCGGCGCGCGCGACGGTCTCGAGAGCGGCAACGTGCTCGGGATCTTCCGCTCGGAGGGAGCGGTTGCGGTTTCCGACCGCGCTGTTCCTCTGCCTGAGGAAGGCTACGGGCTGGTGCTGGTGTTCCGCGTCTTCACTCGGATGTCCTATGGTCTGGTCATGACCGCGCAGCGACCGGTGCATGTCATGGACATCGTCCGCAACCCCTAGGCGGCCGGCTGCCGCTGCTACGGCGGCATGTCCACCAACGGGAATCACGTCGCCGCGGACGCAGAGGCGTGGCTGCGGCTCGCCACCACGCCGCGCTTGAGTCCGGCGGTGCAGCGCCGGCTGCTCGGTGTATTCGGCGGGCCGGCCGATGTCCTAGCCGCCGGGGCGCAACGACTGGCCCAGGCGGCGGGCGAAGCGGTTTCGGCCGCGCTTGCATCCGGGCCCGACCGCGAGCAGCTGCAGCGCTCGATTGCGTGGCTGCAGGAGCCGGGGCACCAGCTGCTAACTCTGGCGGACGCCGAATATCCGCAAGCTCTGCTCCAAACCCCCGATCCGCCATTGCTGCTGTTCGTCCAAGGCGACGCGCATCTGCTGTCGCATGCATCGCTCGCCATCGTCGGCTCCCGCAACGCGACCCCAGGGGGCATCCGCGACGCGGAGGCCTTCGCGCACGCGCTGAGTGATGCCGGGCTCACCATCGTCAGCGGTCTTGCTCTGGGTATTGACGGGGCGGCACATCGCGGCGGGCTACGCGGGGCTTCCTCGAGCGTCGCTGTAGTGGGCACCGGCCTGGATCGAGTCTATCCGTCTCGCCACCAGGACCTGGCCCAACGCCTGATCGAGCAAGGGGTGGTGGTGTCGGAATTTCCCATCGGCACTCCGCCGCTGGCCGCCAACTTCCCGCGGCGCAACCGCGTCCTCAGTGGCCTCGCCCGCGGTTGCCTGGTTGTCGAGGCAGCGCAGCGCAGCGGCTCTTTGATCACGGCTCGCCTTGCGCTCGAGCAGGGACGCGACGTGTTCGCCATCCCGGGTTCGATCCATTCCCCGCTATCCAAGGGTTGCCACTGGCTGATCCAGCAGGGTGCGAAGCTGGTCGAAACGGCGCAAGACATACTCGACGAGCTCGGGATCGATCGCACGCCGACCAGCCGCGCCACGCCGGTTCGGGAATCGTTGCCTCCGGATGACACTGCGCTGCTTCACGCCATGGGGTTTGAACCGGTGGACCTCGACACCATCTGCGAACGTGCGCGGTGCAGCCCGGAGACCGCCGCCGCCCGCATGCTTAGTCTGGAACTGCACGGTTACGTGAGCCGCCTGCCGGGCGGACTTTATCAGCGCATGCGCTAACCCCGTCCGAGGCTGCACGCAGCTCGGTGCGCGTTGGCCAGAGCCTGGCGTGCGCTCGGCGTCAACCTTGCTTTCGACCCGATCTCAGCAGGCGAACCAACTGCTGATCACTGCTCAACCAGCCGGCCGAACCCACAGCTTGCGCTCGCCGGTTTGAGTGCCTATTATCTGCCGCTCTTGTTTTTTGCGATCGCCGCATGGCACGTAGCCTCCTCATCGTCGAATCCCCTTCGAAAGCAAAGACGCTCAAGAAGTACCTCGGCCGCAACTTCGAGGTGCTCGCCTCGTACGGGCACGTACGTGACCTCGAGGCGAAGGAAGGCGCCGTGGATCCCGAGCACAGCTTCCGCATGAAGTACGCGCTGGTCGAGAAGAACCAGAAACATGTGGATGCCATCGCCACGGCGGCGGAGCGCGCCGACCAGATTCTGCTCGCTACCGACCCCGACCGCGAGGGCGAGGCGATCGCCTGGCACCTATCGGAGATCCTCAAGGGCAAGAAGGCGCTCAAGCACCGGCCGGTAAAGCGTGTGGTGTTCTACGAGATCACCGAGTCCGCAATCAAGGACGGCGTCTCTCACCCGCGCGGCATCTCGATGCGCCTGGTTAACGCGCAGCAAGCGCGCCGTGCGCTCGACCATCTGGTCGGATTCAATCTTTCGCCGCTGCTATGGAAGAAGATCGGACCGAGCTTGTCCGCGGGCCGCGTCCAGAGCCCCGCACTGCGGCTGATCGTCGAGCGCGAGCAGGAGATCGAGAACTTCAAGGTCCGCGAGTACTGGACCATCCACCTGGACAGCCACAAAGGCAAGGACCGCTTCAGCGCCCGTCTGATCCAGTATCGGGGAGATAAGGTGGAGCAGTTCAGCATCACCACCGATGAGCAGCAGCGAGCGGTGGTAAACGAGCTCACGAAGGAAGCGAAGGGAGGCGCGACGGTAGCCAAAGTCGAGCGCAAGCCCAAGCTGCGCCACCCCTCGGCGCCGTTCATCACTTCCACGCTCCAGCAGGAGGCCGTTCGCAAGCTCGGGATGACAGCAGAGCGTGCCATGCGCACCGCGCAACAGCTCTACGAAGGCATCGACATCGGCGGCGCCACGGTGGGGTTGATCACGTATATGCGAACCGACTCGACCAACCTCGCCAACGAGGCGCTGCACGAGATTCGCGATTACATCGCCAAGCATTTCACCGCCGATTACCTGCCCAAGCACGCAGTGCACTACCGCAGCCGGTCGAAGAACGCGCAGGAGGCCCACGAAGGCATACGCCCCACTTCGATCTTCCGGACTCCGGTCCAAATCGGCGCTCACCTCACGCCGGATCAGGCGCGCCTATACGAGATGATCTGGAAGCGCACGCTGGCCTGCCAGATGGCGCCAGCCAAGTTCGACACCACGAGCGTGGACATTAGCGCCGGGCGCAAGGACACCGTCTTTCGGGCCAGCGGCCAGACGCTGGTGTTTCCCGGCTTCATCGCTGTGTACAAGGAGGACGTGGACGACGCGATCGAGGAAGGGGAGGAGAAGCTGCCGGTTCTGAAAGAGGGAGAACGCATCCCAGTGGACCGCGTCTCCGGCGAGCAGCATTTCACGCAACCGCCGCCGCGCTATACCGAGGCGAGCTTGGTCAAGACGCTCGAGGAGTACGGAATCGGGCGGCCGTCCACCTATGCCAGCATCATCTCGACGCTGCAGGATCGAGGCTACGCCCACCTGGACAAGAAGCGCTTCTTCCCAACCGACCTCGGGAGGCTGGTCAACGGGTTCCTCACCGCACACTTCGACCATTACGTCGACTACGAATTCACCGCACGCATGGAGGACCAGCTCGACTTCATTTCCAATGGCAAGCGCGAGTGGATCCCGGTTCTGGATGAGTTCTGGAATGCGTTCTCCACGACGCTGGCGGAAAAGCAGGATGTGGCGCGCGGCGTGCCGCTGGGCGAGAAGTGCCCGAAGTGCCGCAAAGGCGCGCTGTACCTTCAGAACAGCCGGCGGGGCCTGTTCGTCGGGTGCAATCGCTATCCCGATTGCGATTACACGCGCCCTTGGGGTGGCTTGGCGGATGGTCCCATGAAGCTGGGCCAAGATCCCGGCACTGGGCTGGACGTCCTGCTCATGCGCGGCCCCTATGGATTTTACGTGCAGCTCGGTCCGACAGACCCCAACGCCAGCACCAAGCCGAGGCGCGCCGCTTGGCCCAAGAACGTCCCCGTGGCAACGGCCGAGCTGGGCTTGGCGCTGAAGCTGCTGTCGCTGCCCCGGCAGCTCGGGAGCCATCCACAGACCGGCAAGCCGGTGGAGGCCAACATCGGGCCGTTCGGTCCGTACGTAAAACACGACAACAGCTACAGGTCGATCCCGAAGACCGAGAGCGTGTATGACATCACGCTGGAGCGGGCGGTGGAGCTGCTGGCTGCCCCCAAGGCTGCACGCGGAGCGGGCGGGAAACAGCTCGGTGTCCACCCAGAAGATGACAAACCGGTGACGCTACTGAGCGGTCGCTACGGCCCGTATGTGAAGCACGCCCGCGTAAACGCCACGGTCCCGCAGGATTACGACGCGAGCACCCTCACGCTGGAGCAAGCGCTCGAGATCCTGTCCGCCAAGGCCGCGCGCGCCGCGAAGCCGGGTAAACCGGCCCGTCAAAGCACCGCGCAGAACAGCAAACGCAAGACCAGCCGATCGCGGGGACGTGCCAAGGAAGAGGCTGCCGCCCGGTCGCACACGTCCACCGCTCACGCGACGGCCGCTCAGCGCAAGCGCAAATCCGCCTGAAGGCCCTGGTCAGACATCGAGGTTGCGAACGCCCAGCGCGTTGGCCTCGATGAACGCTCGGCGGGGCTCCACCACGTCGCCCATCAACGTAGTGAAGATCTCGTCCGCCGCGATCGCGTCCTCGATCTGGGCGCGCAACAGTCGGCGCGATCTGGGATCCATGGTCGTCTCCCAGAGTTGCTGCGGGTTCATCTCGCCCAGACCCTTGTAGCGCTGGACCGTAAGCCCGCTGCGTGCCTGCTCAAGCAGCCACTCGACGGCCTCGCGAAATTCCTTCACCGGCTGCTTCTGCTCACCGCGCTGAACATAGGCGCCCGCGCCGAGCAGTCCTTCGAGCACCTTCGCCGTTTTCCGGATCTGCGCATAGTCGCCGCTTTCGACGAAGTCCCTGTCGAGTAAGCTCACGCGCAGGTTGCCATGCTGGAACTTCTGTACCACCAGCACGTGACTCTCCGTCTTGCTGTCGAATCGCGCTTCGATACGCATCTCCTCGGCCTGCAGCTCGCTGGCAAGCTGAGCGGCGGAGGCTGCAGCGGTTTCGGACGTACTAAGGTCAAGCTCAGGTCCTCGCAGCAGGGCGTGCAGGATCGGTGCGAGAATCCTCCGTGACAACCGATCGATCACGGCCTCGGCCAAGATATACTCACGCACCACCTCGGCGAGCGCCTCTTTGGTAAGCGGAGGCAGGTTCTCACCGCGGTGCAACGTGGCGTCCTTCAACGCCAGGCGCAGCAGATAATCCTTCAGTTCGTGGTCATCCTTCAGGTAACGCTCTTCCTTTCCGTGCTTGATCTTGTACAGCGGGGGCTGCGCGATATAGATATGGCCGCGCTCCACCAGCTCCGGCATCTGGCGGTAAAAGAACGTGAGCAACAGAGTGCGGATATGCGAGCCATCCACGTCCGCGTCGGTCATGATGATGATGCGGTGGTAGCGCAACCGCTCCGGCCGATACTCCTCCTTGCCGATCCCGGTCCCGAGCGCCGTGATCAGGGCCGCGATCTCCTGAGACGAGAGCAGCTTGTCGAACCGCGCTCGCTCCACATTTAAGATCTTCCCTTTCAGCGGTAGGATGGCCTGAAATTTTCGGTCTCTTCCCTGCTTGGCCGACCCGCCAGCAGAGTCTCCCTCCACCAGGTAAAGCTCGGACAGCGCCGGATCCTTCTCCTGGCAGTCGGCCAGCTTTCCGGGAAGCCCGAACCCATCCAGGACGCCCTTGCGGCGTGTCATCTCGCGTGCCTTGCGGGCCGCTTCGCGCGCGCGAGCCGCCTCGATGATCTTCCCCAGGATGATCTTGGCATCGGTCGGGTTTTCCAGCAGAAAGCTCATCAAGGCTTCGGAGACAAACTCCTCTACCACCGGCCGAACTTCCGAGGAGACGAGCTTGTCCTTGGTCTGGGAGGAGAACTTCGGGTCCGGCAGCTTCACGGAGAGCACACAGGTCAAACCCTCGCGCATGTCGTCACCGGTGGTCTCCACCTTGGCCCGCTTGGCGTAATCGTTCTGCTCGATGTACTGATTGAGCGTACGCGTCATGGCCGCGCGCAGCGCGGTGAGGTGAGTGCCGCCGTCGCGCTGCGGAATGTTGTTCGTGAAGCACAGCACCGACTCCTGGTAGGAGTCGTTCCACTGCATCGAAACCTCCACGCCGATCCCATCGCGCTCGCGCACGGCATGAAAGATATGCGGATGTAACACGTTCTTCGTGCGGTTGATGAACTCGACAAAAGCCCGGATGCCGCCGCCGAACTGGAACAACTCCTCCTTGTTGTTGCGCTGATCGACCAACTCGATGCGCACGCCGTTGTTCAGGAACGACAACTCCCGTAGACGCTTGGCCAGGATATCGTAGTGAATCTCGATGTTGCCGAACACCTCCTGGCTGGGCTTGAAGTGAACTTCCGTGCCGCGCCGCTCGGTGGTGCCGATCTCCTTGAGCGGCGCGACCGCAACCCCGTTGTGAAACTCCAGCTGATAGACATGTCCGTTACGGCGGATCGTCAAACGCAGCCACTCGGAGAGGCCGTTGACCACCGACACGCCTACGCCATGCAATCCACCGGAGATTTTGTAGGAATTGCCGTCGAACTTCCCGCCAGCATGGAGAACAGTCATGACGATCTCTGCGGTAGAGCGGCGCAGCTCGTCGTCGGGGTGGACCTCGGTGGGGATCCCGCGGCCGTTATCGACGACGCTGATCGAGTTGTCGGAGTGGATGATGACTTTGATGTCGTCGCAGAAGCCGGCCAGAGCCTCGTCGATCGCATTGTCGACGACCTCGAACACCATATGATGCAAGCCGGTGCCATCGCTTGTGTCGCCGATGTACATTCCCGGCCGCTTGCGAACGGCCTCGAGGCCTTTTAAGACCTTGATGCTCTCTGCGGTGTAATCAGACGTTCCGTTACTGCCGGTTGGATCC
>Ga0335085_10008381_pt1 | contig 15784 bp, 12 predicted proteins | sample Lox_Sample_45_FD_206712 | JGI IMG/M metagenome (GOLD analysis project Ga0335085, IMG submission 206712) | Soil microbial communities from Loxahatchee National Wildlife Refuge, Florida, United States - Lox_Sample_4.5 | ecosystem: Environmental > Terrestrial > Soil > Wetlands | place: USA...
GCGAGTTGCAGCGGCCGACGCCGCGGGGTTCGTGTCGTCGTTACGGGATCTCGCCGAGGTCGCTGCGGATCCAAGGCGGCCGCCGGCGGTCGCTCACCGGACCCGGCGGACGACTATCTGATCGCGCTCGCGGCCGCAGAGTCGGCCACGCTCGTCTCGGGCGACGCCCATCTCCTCGGCCTGAGAGCGGCGATTCCGGTCGTCTCCCCCGGGGAGTTCCTCGACTCGTTGTAGTGCCGAACGGCGCGTTCCGATGCTGTCGGGAGTTGCGAGTAGAGTCGGTGGCCGTGTCCGAAACGCCGCCCTTCGTCCACCTGCACGTCCACTCGGAGTACTCGATCCTCGACGGGGCGTGCCGGATTCCGGCGCTGGCGGCCCGGGCGGCCGAGCTCGAGATGCCCGCGGTCGCGCTCACCGACCACGGGTCGCTCGCCGGCACCGTCGACCTGTTCAAGGCGGCGAAGAAGGAGGGCGTGAAGCCGGTCATCGGCTGCGAGGTCTACGTCGCCGACGACCGGAAGACGCAGCAGAAGGGATACGCGCATCTGACGCTGCTGGCCGAGACGAACGAGGGCTACGCGAACCTGATCAAGCTCAGCTCGCTCGGCTACCTCGAGGGCTACTACTACAAGCCGCGCGTCGACTGGGAGCTGCTCGAGCAGCACGCCGGCGGGCTGATCGCGCTCTCCGGCTGCCTCTCCGGCCGCGTCTGCAAGGCGCTCGAGGAGGGCCGCGCCGCCGACGCCGAGGCGGAGCTCGACCGGCTGACGACGATCTTCGGCGGCGACGACGTCTACGTCGAGATGCAGAACGCGCACCTCGACGTGCAGCAGCGGATCAATCCCGTCCTCGCGCAGCTCGCCGAGCGGCGCGGGCTCCCGCTCGTCGCCACCGGCGACGTCCACTACCTCCGCCACGAGGACGCGCGCGCGCACGAGGCGCTGCTCTGCATCCAGTCCGGCGACAGCCTCAAGAACCCGAACCACTGGCGCTTCGAGACCGACCAGTTCTACTTCAAGACGCCGGCGGAGATGGCCGCCGACTTCACCGGCCACGAGGACGCGCTGCGCCGCACCGTCGAGGTCACCGAGCGCTGCAACGTCGAGATCGAGCTCGACCGGATCCTGCTCCCGCACTTCCCGACGCCGGACGGGCGCGACACGTTCGACTACCTCGTCGAGCTCTGCGAGAAGGGCCTCGAGCGCCGCTACGGCGCCGTCGCGCCGGAGCTCCGCGAGCGGCTCACGTTCGAGCTGAAGACGATCAAGGAGATGGGCTTCGCCGACTACTTCCTGATCGTCGCGGACTTCGTCGGCTTCGCGAAGCGCAACGGGATCAGCGTCGGCCCGGGCCGCGGCTCCGCCGCCGGCAGCCTCGTCGCGTACTGCCTCGAGATCACCGACATCGACCCGATCCGCTACGACCTGCTGTTCGAGCGGTTCCTCAACCCGGGACGGAAGTCGATGCCGGACATGGACATCGACTTCGCCGTGGACGGCCGCGAGCGCGTGATCAACTACGTGCGCGAGAAGTACGGCCGCGACCGCGTGGCGCAGATCATCACCTTCGGGACGATGGCCGCGCGCGCGGCGGTGCGCGACGCGGGGCGCGTGCTCGAGGTGCCGTACGGCGTCGTCGACAAGATCGCGAAGCTGATCCCGGAAGGGCCGGGGCAGACGCTCGACGACTGCCTCAAGCCGGGCGCGGAGCTGCGGCAGTCGTACGACACCGACCCGACGACCCGCGAGATCGTCGACCTCGCGAAGCCGCTCGAGGGGCTGACGCGCCAGGACGGGATCCACGCCGCCGCCGTCGTGATCGGCGCCGAGCCGCTGATGGAGCTGCTGCCGCTCCAGCAGAAGGGCGCCGACCAGGAGGTCGTGACGCAGTTCTCCGGCACCGACGTCGAGGCGCTCGGGCTGCTGAAGATGGACTTCCTCGGGTTGCGCAACCTCGACGTGATCGACAAGGCGTGCGAGCTCGTCGGCAATCTCGACATCGGCGCGATCCCGCTCGACGACCGCAAGACGTACGAGATGCTCGCGCGCGGCGAGTCGACGGGCGTGTTCCAGTTCGAGTCGTCGGGGATGCGCGACGCGCTGCGGCAGGTGAAGCCGACGGTGTTCGAGGACCTGATCGCGCTCGGCGCGCTGTACCGACCCGGGCCGATGGCGTACATCCCGGTCTACGCGCGCCGCAAGAACGGCCAGGAGCTGGTCACCTATCCGGACGAGCGGCTGAAGCCGATCACGAGCTCGACGTACGGCATCTGCGTGTACCAGGAGCAGTACATGGAGATCGCCAAGCACCTCGCCGGCTTCTCGCCCGCCGAGGCCGACGACCTCCGCAAGGCGATCGGCAAGAAGATCCACTCGCTGATGGCGTCGCTGAAGGGGAAGTTCCTCGAGGGCTGCGCCGCGAACGGCGTCGCGCCCGGCGTCGCGAACCAGCTCTGGGCCGACATGGAGCAGGCGCAGGACTACTCGTTCAACAAGGCGCACGCGGCGTGCTACGCGCTCATCTCGTACCGCACCGCGTGGCTGCGCGCGAACCATCCGAAGGAGTACATGGCGGCGCTGATCTCCTCCGTGATGAACACGAAGGACAAGGTGCCGTTCTACGTCAACGCGTGCGACGAGCTCGGGATCGAGGTGCTGCCGCCCGACGTGAACCAGTCGCAGATCGACTTCGCCGTCGTCGAGGGCAAGATCCGCTTCGGGCTGAACGCCGTGAAGAACGTCGGCGAGGCGGCGTGCCGCGCGATCGTGCGCGCGCGCGACGAGGGCGGCCCGTTCACGTCGATCTGGGACTTCACGGAGCGCGTCGACCCGCAGGTCTCGAACAAGCGCGCGCTCGAGTCCCTCGTCAAGGCGGGCGCGCTCGACTCGACCGGTGCGCCGCGCAAGGGGATGCTCGAGTGCCTCGAGCAGGCGCTCTCGTGGGGCCAGAAGCAGCAGGCCGACAGGCTGCTCGGCCAGGGCTCGATCTTCGACCTCGGCGACGCCGGCGGCGACGCCGCGCCGCGCCACCATCCCGTGATCTCGCCGGACGAGTTCGAGAAGAGCGAGCTGCTGCACATGGAGAAGGAGAGCCTCGGGCTGTACGTCTCCGAGCACCCGCTCTCCGGGATCCGCGACCAGCTGCGGCGCAAGACGGACTGCGCGCTGTCTGAGCTCGAGCGCCGCCGCGACGGCGAGGTCGTCGTCGTCGGCGGGATCGTCGCCGCGGTGAAGCAGTTGACGACGAAGAAGGGCGAGCCGATGGTGTTCGTCGGGCTCGAGGACGTGACCGGCTCGGTCGAGCTCGTCGCGTTCAACTCCGTGTACGCGCACGCGCGCGAGCTGATCGTCCAGGACCGCGTGCTCGTCGTGAAGGGGCGCGTCGACCACAAGCAGCAGGGCGAGACGAAGCTGATCGCGATCGAGATCACGCCGTTCGAGGCGGTGCCGGAGCGGCGCGAGGTGCGCCTGAAGGTCGACGCGCGCGTCGCGCCGGCGGGGCTGATCCGCGAGCTCGCCGACGTCGTCGGCCGCTACCCCGGCGAGGCGCCCGTCTACGTCGAGGCGGTGACCTCGGTCGGCCCGAAGCTGCTCGAGCTCGGCCCGAAGGTGCAGCCGGTGCCTGACTTCTTCGCCGAGGCGAAGGCGCTGCTCGGCGAGGCCGCGGTCCTCTAGCGGCCCGCCGCTACCGTGGGCTGTCATGGCCCGCCGCGACGATCTCCGCAACCTCGCCATCGTCGCCCACGTCGACCACGGGAAGACGACGCTCGTCGACGCGCTGCTCTGGCAGGCCGGCTCGTTCCGCGAGAACCAGGACGTCGCCGAGCGCGTGATGGACTCGATGGACCTCGAGCGGGAGAAGGGGATCACGATCCTCGCGAAGAACACCGCCGTCCGCGTCGGGGAGACGAAGCTGAACATCGTCGACACGCCGGGCCACGCCGACTTCGGCGGCGAGGTCGAGCGCGGGCTGACGATGGTCGACGGCGTGCTCCTCCTCGTCGACGCGAGCGAGGGGCCGCTGCCCCAGACGCGCTTCGTCCTGCGCAAGGCGCTGCAGGCGAAGCTGCCGGTCGTCCTCGTCGTCAACAAGATCGACCGCGACGATGCACGCCCGCAGGAGGTCGTCGACGAGGTGTACGAGCTGTTTCTCGACCTCGACGCGGACGAGTCGCAGATCGAGTTCCCGATCGTCTACTGCAACGCGCGTGCCGGCCGGGCCGGACTGACGCCGGACGAGCTCGCGCCCGATCTCGGGCCGCTCGTCGAGACGCTGCTCGCGACCGTGCCGCCGCCCGAGTACGACCCGGAGCATCCGCTCCAGGCGCTCGTGACCAACCTCGACGCCGACCCGTACGTCGGCCGGCTCGCGCTCTGCCGCATCCGCCACGGACGGCTGCGCAAGGGCGCGCCGATCGCGTGGTGCCTCGCCGACGGCACGATCGCGAACGCGAAGGTCGTCGAGCTCTACGTCACGGAGGCGCTCGACCGCGTGCCTGCGGACGAGGCCGGACCGGGGGAGATCGTCGCGGTGGCCGGGCTGCCGGAGGTGACGATCGGCGAGACGATCGCCGACCCCGACGACCCGCGCCCGCTGCCGGTCACCACCGTCGACGAGCCGTCGCTCTCGATCACGATCGGGATCAACACGTCCCCGCTGGCCGGGACCGAGGGCGACCGGCTGACCGCGTCGATGGTGAAGGCGCGCCTCGACCAGGAGCTCGTGGGCAACGTGTCGCTGCGCGTCGGCCCGACCCGGCGCCCCGACGCGTGGGAGGTGCAGGGGCGGGGCGAGCTGCAGCTCGCGATCCTCGTCGAGCTGATGCGCCGCGAGGGGTTCGAGCTCACCGTCGGCAAGCCCGAGGTGCTCACACGCGAGATCGGCGGAAAGCGCCACGAGCCCGTCGAGCGCGTCGCGATCGACGTCCCCGAGGAGTACATCGGCGTCGTCACGCAGCTGCTCGCGCTGCGCAGGGGACGCATGCAGCAGATGGTCAACCACGGCACCGGCTGGGCGCGCATGGAGTACCTCGTCCCCGCGCGCGGGCTGATCGGCTTCCGCACGGAGTTCCTCACCGAGACGCGGGGCACGGGGATCCTGCACCACGTGTTCGAGGCGTGGGAGCCGTGGCACGGCGAGCTGCGCACCCGGCCGACCGGCAGCCTCGTCGCCGACCGGCGCGGCCAGGCGACGGCGTTCGCGATCCTCAACCTCCAGGAGCGCGGCTCGCTCTTCATCGCGCCGGGCGACGAGCTGTACGAGGGGATGATCGTCGGCGAGAACTCGCGTGCCGACGACCTCGACGTGAACGCGACGAAGGAGAAGAAGCTGACGAACATGCGCTCCTCGACGGCGGAGGAGCTCGTGCGGCTGATCCCGCCGCGGCCGCTCTCGCTCGAGCAGGCGCTCGAGCTGATCCGCGAGGACGAGCAGGTCGAGGTGACGCCGAAGAGCATCCGCCTCCGCAAGGCCGAGCTCTCCGCGCAGAAGCGCCAGTCGGCGGCCTCGCGCCGAAAGCGCGAGGCCGCCGTTCTCTAGGCGGCGCCCGGCGCGGCCGCGAGCGCCGCGTGCGCGTCGCGGACGATCGGGTCGCCGTGCGTCGGCAGCACGAGCTCGACCGGCAGGTCGAGGAGGGGGCGCAGGCCGTCGCGCACCTGCTCCGGCGTCGCCGCGCCGCCGAGCCAGTCGTCCGGCGCGATCGAGAGGCTGTGCTCGGCGATGAGCACGTCGCCGGTGACGAGCGCGCGGTGCCGTTCGAACCAGAGCGTCGCCTCGTTCGGCCAGAAGCCGGTGCACGCCTCGACGCCGCCCGGAAGCGCGTCGCCGACCGCGTGCGGCGCGTGGACGCGCGTGCCGAGGCACTCCGGCGGCGCTCCGCTCGTGGTCGAGCACCGTGAGGACGACGACCGCCTCGTTGCCGGCGGCGAGCTCCTCGACGAGCCGCGGCGGCGCGAGCGGGTCGACGAGGACGAACGCCGCCCTGGATCCCCCGCCTAACGGCCCGCGTCAGGGGTGCGTCAGGCCTCTGTAAAAGGGGCCGGACTCGTGCGGATCGGCGCAGATACCCCGTAGGGGGGTGATCCGATTCGGGGTATTTCCCGAAGTAACAGCAGCGAACGTCGGAAGGATGCGAAATGTCTGCGGTTGAACAGGTCGAGTACGCCGAGACCGAGGTCGAGCGGGTCGAGCGGTGGCGCGCAGAGGAGCTGGAGCGCGCCGGCTACGAGCCCGAGGCGGCCTTCGAGCTCGCACTGCGGTTCGATGTCGACTTGCACGCGGCCGTCCAGCTCCTCGAGCGGGGCTGCCCGTCCGATCTGGCGCTGCAGATCCTGCGCTAGCCGGGCCTTGTCGGCAGAATTGCGCCGGTGACCGGCGCACTGCTCGCATCGATCCCGTCCCCGCCGACAGGCGTCTACCACGTCGGCCCGTTCACGATCCACATGTACGGCGTGATGCTGCTGCTCGCGATCGCGGCGTGCGTCGGGCTCACGGGCTACCGCTGGGTGAAGTGGGGCGGCGACTGGGATCTCATCTTCCGCGTCGCCGTGTGGGGCGTGATCGCGGGGATCGTCGGCGCGCGCATCTACCACCTGATCACGAGCTGGAACCAGGACTCCGCGATCCATGCGCACTGGTACGGGCCGTTCGCCGTATGGTCGGGCGGGCTCGGGATCTGGGGCGCGATCCCGTTTGGGCTCCTCGTCGGCGGGTGGATCGTCCACCGCTCCGGCAATTCCGTCCGGCTGATGATGGACGCGGTCGCGCCGGGGCTCCTGCTGGCGCAGGGGATCGGCCGCTGGGGCAACTGGTGGAACCAGGAGCTGTACGGCAGGCACACGACGCTGCCGTGGGCGCTCCAGATCCACGGCAAGACCGCGGCGCACCTGTACCACCCGACCTTCCTCTACGAGTTCGTCTGGGACCTGATCGGCGTCGCCGCGCTGCTCTGGATCGACCGGCGCTTCACGATCAAGCGGCCCGGCCTGTTCGCGCTCTACGTCGCCGTCTACACGGCGTTCCGCACGTACGAGGAGACGCTGCGGATCGACCCGTCCAACCACTTCCTCGGGCAGCGGGTCAACTTCTGGGTCTCGCTCCTGTGCTTCATCGGCTCCGTCTCGTTCTTCGTCTGGTGGCAGTTCTTCCACGAGTCGTCGTCCGAGCCGAAGGCGAAGCTGAGACCGATCCCGACCGGGCCGAAGATGGCCGTGCCGAAGGGGCGCGTCCGGTAGTGCAAGTACGGTCCGTCCCGTGATCGTCCGGGAGCTCGAGCTCGACCTCGACGCGTTCGAGGGGCCGTTCGACCTGCTGCTGACGCTCGTCCTCAAGGACGAGCTCGAGCTGCGCGAGATCGACGTCGCCGGCATCGTCATGGCGTTCCTCGAGCGGCTGGCCGAGCGGGAGGAGCTCGACCTCGAGGCGTGCGGCGAGTTCCTCGTCCTGATCGCGGCGCTGCTCGAGCTGAAGGCGCGCGGGCTGTTCCCGGAGGAGGCGGCCGAGCTGGCAGAGCTCGAGCCGGAGGCGGCGGCCGAGGAGCTCGCGCGGCGGCTCGCCGAGTACCGGCGGATGAAGGAGGCCGCCGGCTGGCTGCGCGCGCGGCTCGAGTCGGAGGGCGACCGGTACTTCCGGATCGGGCCGGCGCCGCTCGCGCCGAAGGCGGAGCAGCCGCTCGCGCCCCAGGAGCCGGAGCGGCTCGCGACGATGCTGCGCCTCCTCTCGGTGCCGCCGGCACAGGTGTCGCTCTCGCACATGGCACTCCGCTTCCCGCCGGTGACGCAGTTCCTCGAGCGCTTCCGCGCCGTGCTCCGCCGCCGCTCCCGCTTCGACTTCGACGCCGAGGTCGGCGAGCTCTCGCGCGTCGAGCAGGCGGTCGCGTTCCTCGCCCTCCTCGACCTCCGCCGGAACGGGGAGATCACGATCGACCAGGCTGCTCCGTTCGCGCCGATCCGCGTGGCGCGATCCGGGGAGGAGTTCACCGCCCGAGACGAAAGGACCGTCGCATGGACCGCCCGCTCCGCCTGATCGCGGCCAATCCGCTCGACCAGCTCGCCCGCACGCTCGAGGCGCTGCTCGTCGTCGCGTCCGCGCCGCTCTCCGTCGAGGAGCTCGCGGAGGCCGCGGACGACAGACCGGAGCGCGTCGAGGCCGCCCTCGGGCTCGTCGGCGACCGCTACCGCGAGGGGCGCAGCGGCGTCGTGCTCGAGCGCGTCGCCGGCGGCTGGGCCTTCCGCGCCTCGCGCGACGCGTCGGAGGCGTGCGCGCGCCTGTTCGAGAAGCCGGCGCAGCGGAACCTGTCGCAGGCGTCGCTCGAGACGCTCGCCATCGTCGCGTACCTCGGCCCGTGCACCCGGCCGGAGATCGCCCGCATCCGCGGCGTCGCCGCCGACTCGGCGGTGGCGAACCTCACGGAGCGCGGGCTCATCGCCGAGGCCGGGCGGGACGACGCGGCCGGCGGCGCGATCCGCTACCGGACGACGCCGCTGTTCGAGCGCATCTTCGGGCTCGAGAGCCTCTCCGAGCTGCCGCGGCTCGACGATCTCGGCGCCGACGCGGACCAGATCCGCGAGCGGCTGCACGAGGTCGCCGACCTGCGCACCGCGTAGCGAGCCCGTTCCCCTGGTTCAATCGCCGCATGCGGTTGAACGCGTACCTCGCCCGGGCCGGCGTCGCGTCGCGGCGCGCGGCCGACGAGCTGATCCTCGCGGGGCGCGTCCGCGTCAACGGCGAGGCGGGGCAGGTCAACACCTTCGTCGAGGCGGGAGACCGCGTCGAGGTCGACGGCCGCGAGGTCGCGCCGCAACGGCTCGCGTACGTGCTCCTCTACAAGCCCGCCGGCGTCGTCACCACCGCGCGCGACCCGCAGGGGCGCCGCACCGTCGTCGACCTCGTCCCCGCGGAGCCGCGCGTCGTCCCCGTCGGCCGCCTCGACGCCGACACGACCGGCGCGCTCCTGCTCACGAACGACGGCCCGCTCGCGCACCGGCTCGCGCACCCGCGCTACGGCGTCGAGAAGACGTACGAGGTCGAGGTCGAGGGTGAGCCGGACGACGACGCGCTCCGCCGCCTCCGCGAGGGCGTCGACCTCGACGACGGCCGCACCGCGCCCGCCCGCGCGCGCCGGCTCGGGCGCGACCGCGTCGAGCTCGTCCTCCACGAGGGCCGCAAGCACCAGGTGAAGCGGATGTGCGCGGCCGTGGGCCATCCCGTCGTCCGCCTGCACCGCAGCGCCTACGCCGGGCTGACCCTCGCCGGGCTCGACCCCGGCGCCTGGCGCGAGCTGACTCCGGACGAGGTGGAATCGCTGCGCGCGGCCGTCCGCGGATGACGAACCTGTCATCTGCGTGTCGCTCGCGTAGACACGCCGTAACGGGTCGGTGACAATCGAACCGCCGTCGTTGCTCAGCGAACTGTGGCCGCCGTAACGTCGGGGCCGGGGCCAGGGATGCGCCGCTGTGCCGCCTTGCGCCCGTCACCGTCGAGCAAGGGGGATGGCCGGATGAGAAGAGGGCTCTGGAAAACGGGCGCCGTCGTCGCGGCGACGGCCGCGATCGCCGGGATCGCGGCGGTCGCCGCGCTGGGCGCAGCGGGGAGAACGGGCGGCGGCGGCGGGCACACGCCGCCCCCGTCGCAGGGATGCCAGCTCGCCAACGGCATCACGCACGTGATCGACATCGTCTTCGACAACGTCCACTTCAACCGGGACAACCCGAACGTGCTCTCCGACATCGAGCAGCTGCCGGCGCTCCAGAGCTTCATCACGGGCAACGGCACACTGCTTTCGAACAACCACACGCCGCTGATCGGCCACACGGCCAACGATCTGACCACGAACTTCACCGGTCTCTACGGTGACCGTCAGGGAATGGGCGTGGCCAACGACTACTACGCCTTCACCCCGGCGGGCGGCGTGACCCCCGAGCAGAGCGTCTTCAGCTACTGGACGGGCGGCGGAGTAGGGGACGGATACCCGCAGATGGACTACTCGGCGACCGTCCCGCCCTCCGATCCGACGAAGGCCACGCCTCCGGCGCCGTGGGTGCCCTTCACCCGTGACGGGTGCAACGTCGGCGGGGTGTCGGCGGTGAACATGGAGATGGAGAACGTCAACCCCGACATCTCGAACGTGTTCGGGGCGAGCTCGCCCGAAGAGGCGCAGTACAGCGCCGATTCCGACTCGTTCAAGGACCAGGAGGTCAACGACTACGTCGGCCTCGCCGTCCACTGCGCAACGGGCAACGCGTTCTGCGCGGACGCCAAGGCCGTGAAGTACGGGCAGACGACGGCGTCGAGCACCGCTGCGCCGGACGTCCTGCCGGACGAGCCGGGCGGCTATCAGGGCTATCAGGCCGTCTTCGGCCACAAGTACCTCCAGTCGATCCTTGCGGGCGCCGCCAACTCCGGCGACAACCGCGTCTTCGGGAACGGCGACAGCTTCCCGGTGATCGACTCGGCCGGGAACCTGACCGACCTGAACGGCACGGAGCTCGACGGGCAGTACGTCCATACTCCCGGCTTCCCGGGGTTCGGACCGATCACCGCCGCCCAGACGCTCGCCTACGTCGCGGACATGCAGGAGAGCGGGGTGCCGGTCACGTACGCCTACATCTCCGACGTTCACGCCGTCGCCTCGGCCGACGCGGGGCCGTGCAGCCCGGCCTCGACCTACAAGGGCAAGCCGGACGTCGGCTATGCCGACGGTCCCGGTGACAACTGCTACTACCAGACGACCGCTTCGTACAACCAGGCGTTCGCGACGTTCCTGAAGCGCCTGGCGGACGACGGGATCACGCCCCAGAACACGCTGTTCGTCTTCGGAGCCGACGAGGGCGATCACTTCTCCGGCGCCAACGTCGGCAGGGCGGAGACGCCCGCGTGCACGGGCACGCCGCTCACGACACCTTCCACGAGCACGACGCCGTACATCTGCAGCTACGCGAGCGGACAAGTCGGCGAGGTCTCGGCGAGCGTGCACGGTCTGCTCCAGTACGAGGAGAACGACACGACGCCCTTCGCCAACGAGCCGCAGGGCAACTCGGTGTACGTCGAGGGCAACCAGCCGACGTCGGTCGTGCGTCAGCTCGAGCGGGACTTCGGGAACATCACCGTGAACGACCCGTTCGACGGCCAGGTCGAGCCTGCGATCAAGTGGATGGCCGACCCCGCTGTCGAAGAGCTCCTGCACTTCGGCAACGCGGATCCCGCACGAGTCCCGAGCTTCACCGCCTTCCCGATCCCGGACGTCTACTTCACGGACGGCACCGGCGATTCGCCGGCGTGCAAGGCCGGGACGACCGCGGCTACGGCCCCGACCACGTGCACGTCGATCAACAGCGAGTACGCCTGGAACCACGGCTACTACGCGCCGGAGATCAACAACACGTGGCTCGGCCTGGTCGGCCCGGGCGTGAAGAACGTGGGCGTCGACGGGTCGAGCCCCGGACAGGGACCGAGCTCGGCCGATGACGCGAACTCGGGCACGACGCTCGACACGCAGACCGGCAATCACGGGACGTGGGTCGACCAGGCGGACGTCCAGCCGACGATCATGGCCCTCACCGGCCTCAAGGACGACTACATCCCGGACGGTCGTGTGATCACCGAGGACCTGACGATCACTCCGGGCAAGACCGGCCAGCCGAAGTTCGAGGAGCTGGCCGCCTGCTACAAGCAGCTCAACTCCAGCGTCGGTCAGTTCGGCACCGACATGCTCGTCGCCGATACCGCCGCGCTCAAGACCGGTTCGAGCACCGGCGACTCGACCTACCAGAGGGTCAACGCCGAGATCAGGCTGCTCGGCGCCGGGCGCAATGCGCTCGCGACGAAGATCAAGGACGACCTGTTCGCCGCCGAGTTCGACAACAGGCCGATCCCGGACGCGATGGACCTGAGGGCGTGCGAGCTCGTGCTCGGCGCCGCGAACGCGCTCGCCAGGTAGCTCCGTTACAGGCCACGTGGGCGGGCCGCTCCGAACAAGCGGCCCGCCTCGGCCTTCGCAAAGCCCATCCGCTCGTACATCGCCTCGAGCGTCGGCTCGGCCGCCCGGCGCGCCTTCTCGGCGCCGACCGCGAGCAGCCGCTGCAGCTCGCGCTCGTCCGCGCGGAGCGCCTCGTATCGCTCCCGGATCGGCGTCAGCAGCTCGACCACCGCCTCGCCGACGGCCTCCTTGAACGCGCCGTAGCCCTGGCCGTCGAACCGCGACTCGATCGCCGCGACCGGCTCGCCGGTGGCGACGCCGAGGATCTCGATCAGGTTCGAGACGCCGGGCTTCCCTTCGGGGTCGTAGCGGACTTCCTTGCCGGAGTCGGTGACGGCGCTCTTGAACTTCTTGCGGATCGTGTCCGGCGGGTCGACGATGTAGAGGGCGCCCTGCTCGCTGCTCGTCGTCGTTGACATCTTGTTCGTCGGCTCCTGGAGGTCCATGATCCGGCCGCCGACCTTCGGGTAGACGCCTTCCGGAACCTTGAAGGTCTCGCCGAAGCGGTAGTTGAACCGTTGTGCCACGTCGCGCGTCAGCTCGAGGTGCTGGCGCTGGTCGTCGCCGATCGGGACGATGTCGGTCTGGTACAGGAGGATGTCCCCTGCCATGAGCACGGGATACGTGAAGAGCGCGGCCGAGACGAAGTCCTGCGACGCGCTCTTCTCCTTGAACTGGGTCATCCTCCCCAACTGGCCGTAGCCGGTCACGGCCGACAGCAGCCAGGCCGCCTCGGCGTGCGCGGTCACGTGGCTCTGGCAGAAGACGATCGAGCGCTCGGGGTCGAGCCCGACCGCGAACAGCAGCGCCGCGAGGTCAAGCGTCGAGCTCCGGAGCTCCGCGGGGTCGTACTCGACCGAGATCGAGTGGAGGTCGACGATGCAGAAGAGGGCGTCGCCGGTCTCCTGCGTCTCGACGTACTGGCGGAAGCCGCCGCTGTAGTTGCCGAGGGTCTTGCGGCCGGTCGGCTGGATGCCGGAGAAGACCTTCGGCTTCGCGTCGTCGCTCATGACTGCACGAAAATACCGGGAAGCTCGGAAGCGTGCGTCTACACTGCGATTCATGGCCGTGACCGGCGCACCCGAGCTGCTGATCGTGATGAGCGGGCACGCGACGCCCGACCAGGTGGACGAGGTCGTCCAGCGCCTCGAGGAGGCCGGCTGCGCCGCGCTCGTGACGCCGGGCCGCGAGGCGACGGTGATCGGCGCGATCGGCGAGCGCGAGCTGCTCGCGGCGCTGCCGCTCGAGGGCTACGCCGGCGTCGAGCAGGTGCTGCCGATCCTCAAGCCGTACAAGCTCGTCTCCCGGGAGCTGTCGCCCGACCCGACGGTGATCGAGGCGCGCGGGCGGCGCATCGGCGACGGCTACTTCGGCTTCATCGCGGGGCCGTGCACCGTCGAGACGCGCGAGCAGACGCTGGAGACGGCACGGGCGGTCAGCGCGGAGGGCGTGACGATGCTCCGCGGCGGCGCCTTCAAGCCGCGCACCTCGCCGTACGCGTTCCAGGGGCTCGGCGACGTCGCGCTCGACATCCTCGTCGAGGCGCGCGAGGAGACCGGGCTGCCGCTCGTGACGGAGCTGATGGACCCGCGCCACGTCGAGCAGGTCGTCGAGGTCGCCGACGTGATCCAGATCGGCGCGCGCAACATGTCGAACTTCTCGCTCCTCTCCGAGGTCGGCCGCGCCCCGAAGCCGGTGCTGCTGAAGCGCGGGCTCTCGTCCACGGTCGAGGACCTGCTGATGGCCGCGGAGTACATCGTCAAGGAGGGGAACTCCGAGGTGATCCTCTGCGAGCGCGGGATCAAGACCTTCGAGACGTCCACGCGGTTCACGCTCGACATCAGCGCGATCCCGGTGCTGAAGACGGAGACGCACCTGCCGGTGATCGTCGACCCGTCGCATCCGGCGGGGCGGCGCGACCTCGTGCTCCCGCTCGCGCGCGCCGCGGTCGCCGCCGGCGCGGACGGGATCATCGTCGAGGTACACCCGCGGCCCGAGGAGGCGCTCTGCGACGGGCCGCAGCAGATCCCGGCCGCCGAGTTCCCCGAGTTCGCCGCCGAGATCCGCGCGCTCGCGTCCCTGATGGGACGCACGATCGGTTGAAAGTCGAGCCGGCGGTCTCCGTTATCGGGCACGTCGCCGTGCCCGGGGACAAGTCGATCTCCCACCGCGCCGTCCTGCTCGGCGCGATCGGCGAGGGGGAGACGCGCGTGCGCGGCTTCGGCCGCGGCGGCGACACGATGTCGACCGTGCGCGCGACGCGCGCATTGGGGATTCGTATCGAGGAGCTCGGCGACGACGAGTTGATCGTCGAAGGGAAGGGCCTGCGCGGCCTCGTTGCACCGCCGAATCCCATCGACTGCGAGAACGCGGGCACGCTGATCCGGCTCGTCTCCGGCGTCCTCGCGGGGCAGCACGGCCGGTTCGAGCTGACCGGCGACGAGTCGCTGAGCACGCGGCCGATGGAGCGGATCGCCGAGCCGCTGCGGCGGATGGGCGCGCACGTCGTCACGACGGACGGGCACCCGCCGATCGTGATCGAGGGCTCCGACGAGCTGCACGGGATGGAGTACGCGCTGCCGGTGGCGAGCGCGCAGGTGAAGTCCGCGGTGCTGCTCGCCGGGCTCTTCGCCGCCGGCCCGACGACGGTGGTCGAGCCGACGCCGACGCGCGACCACACGGAGCTGATGCTCGAGGCGGCCGGCGTGCGCGTGCGGCGGCGGCCCTCCTCGGTGACCGTGCAGGCGGCCGGCGCGCTCCGGCTCGGCGAGGTGGAGGTGCCGGGCGACTTCTCGTCCGCCGCGCCGCTGCTCGTCGCCGCGGCGATCGTGCCCGGGAGCGACGTCACCGTCCACGGGCTCGGGCTCAACCCGCGGCGCACCGGCCTCCTCGACGTGCTCGAGCGAATGGGCGCGCGCATCGCCGTCTTCAACCGCCGCCGGGCCGGGCGCGAGCCGGTCGGCGACGTGCAGATCCAGCACGCCGAGCTCGTCGCGACGCGCGTCGACGCGGAGGAGGTGCCGCTGCTCGTCGACGAGCTGCCGCTCGTCGCGCTCGCCGCCTCGCACGCGCGCGGCGAGACGGTCGTGTCCGGCGCGGCCGAGCTCCGGCTCAAGGAGACCGACCGGGTCGAGGCGGTCGCGGACGCGCTGCGCGCCTGCGGCGGCCACGTGCGCGCACGGCCGGACGGCTGGGCGGTCACCGGCGTCCCGGCGCGGCTGCGCGGCGGCAGGGTCGACGCCCGCGGCGATCACCGGATCGCGATGCTCGGCGCCGTCGCAGGGCTCGCCTCGCGCGAGGGCGTCGAGATCGAGGGCGCCGATTCCGTCGCTGTAAGCTTCCCCGGTTTCTTCGACCTGATCGACTCCCTGGTGAACCGATGATCGTCGCCATCGACGGCCCCGCGGGGGCAGGCAAGAGCACCGTCGCGCGCGCGCTCGCCGAGCGGCTCGGCTTCCGCTACCTCGACACCGGGGCGATGTACCGCGCGCTCACGTGGCTCGCGATGCAGCGCAGTATGGAGCTCGGTGATGGCGCGGCACTCGCCGCGCTCGCCGCCGCAGAGCCCGTCATGTTCGACGCGACCGACAGGGTCGCGATCGCCGGCACGGACGTCACCTCGTCGATTCGCGACGAGCGCATCGACCGGATGGTCCCCGTCGTCGCCGCGCACCCGGCGGTGCGCGAGGTGATGCGGCAGCGCCAGCGCCAGCTCGGGCACGAGGGCGACGTCGTCATCGAGGGCCGCGACATCGGCACCGTCGTCGCGCCGGACGCCGAGGTGAAGGTCTACCTCGTCGCCGACCGCAC
>Ga0335085_10008382_pt1 | contig 15783 bp, 17 predicted proteins | sample Lox_Sample_45_FD_206712 | JGI IMG/M metagenome (GOLD analysis project Ga0335085, IMG submission 206712) | Soil microbial communities from Loxahatchee National Wildlife Refuge, Florida, United States - Lox_Sample_4.5 | ecosystem: Environmental > Terrestrial > Soil > Wetlands | place: USA...
ACCGCCGCTTGATGCCGGTGCACAGGAAACCGTTTGACCGTCTTTCGGCGGCGGTCGAGGCTGGTCGCCATGACCAGCCGTATCTCGCACACCTCATTCGACGCCCGCAACGCCTATGCGCAATCGGTGTTCTGGTCGCAGGTTCTCGGCTTTGCCGAAGATCCTGATGACCCGAACGAGCCCGGCCATGAGGAATGCCTGATCACCTCGCGCGATCGGAGCCAGCTTCTGCTGTTCATCACGGTCCCTGACGATAAGAGGGTGAAGAACCGGGTCCACCTCGACCTGCGCCCGGTCGACCGTACGCGCGAGCAAGAGGCCGAACGGATCCTGGCGCTGGGGCGTCACAGCTTGCTGATCACCGGCGGCCCGATGGCAGTGGCTGGATCACACTTGCCGATCCCGAGGGCAACGAGTTCTGCATCTTGTCCAGGGAACCAGCCGGTTCTGGCGCCACTACCTGACAACGGATGGCCTGCCAGGGCCACGTACCGCAAGCTTCCCAGAACGACCACCTCCGTCGAGGCATGAGCGGTAAATCGCTCGTCATCCCCGTCCGGGCACGGTTACGGATTGCATGGCATGCCGGGTTGCACCCTGGGCAGGGTGCGGATTGATGTCCGGGTCCGGCCCAGCTCCGCCGTCTGTTGATGGGCGCCACTGCCCGCTAGCTCGCCTGTATCTGGCCGCCAGGATCATGTCGGCCGGTAGAAGCCGATCGCGACGTTGATCGGCACGTCGCCCGCCTCGGCCTCGGCGATCTCCCGCTTGACCTCCATCAGCCGGGCGCGGATCCGCTCCGCCGCCTCAAGGCTGACCCTGTCGTCGGAGACGACCATGACGGGCTCGTCCGGTTCGTCCGGCGACCAGCCCTGCGTGCGCGTCCGCTCGAAAACTCTCGTCAGGAAGGCATCGAAGGCGGACCGGACAGCCGCTTCGGTCTCGTCGGCGTGCTGCCGGTAAAGCGCCGCGGACAGCCGCAGATCGCGCTGCCGAGCCCGATAGCGCTGCTCCAGGATCCCGGAGACCATCCGCGTCGCGGCGACCTCGATCAGTCCGGCGGCTTCGAGCTGCTTCACGTGCCGGTAGAGCTTGGTCTGGGGTTCGCCCAGGCGCTGGGCCAGTTCCTTCACCGACATCACCGGCAGCTCGCCGTCCGGGACGCGCGTGTCCAGCGCGGACAAGATTGCGAGGCGGACCGGGTCCGCCAGTGCCCGCAGCTCCTCGACGCTGTCGATCTCGCGGACTCCCGGCTGTTCTTCCATGCCACCATCTTGCCATGCTCTCACGATTATGTCATCATTCACGTAAGCGTGAACATTTGCGAAGGCGCTACCAGGGCCAGGAGGAATCATGAATCCCGAGATCACGCACAAGCTCACCGCGCAGCGCGGCTGCGAACTGCGGGAGCAGGCGCACCAGGCCATAGTGGCCAGCACGGTGAGCCGGAGGCTGCGGGCCATGCGTCGCGGCGCCGACCCTGCCGGACGAGGCCGACGATTTCGTCTGTCCCGCCGTCTCAGACTCCGTGGACGGCTCGTTCCTGACCGTCTCGCCGGCCGGTAACTAGGTGCCCGGTTCGCCCTACCCGGCGGTTCTCTGGGCGCAGCCACTCCTCGTACAGTAGGTGCGCGGGCCAGCTCCGGTCGCCGATCGCCCTTCTGGCTGGCCTCAGTAGCAATCGCCGCCGCAAGCCGTAACTGTCACCCGGCTGGCTGCAGAGGTGACCGGTGCTAGGGGCGTGGCTGCTATCTGGCACCCGCGTCAATGAGGCAATCGCCAACGATAAGGAACTCGGCAGGTCAGCGCAGGTCCCGGTCACGCTTAGCGACGGCGGCACCCCCCGCCCCGCTGCGCCATGAGTGACAGGCTCGCCGGGAATCTAAAAGATAATCAGGTCCCGAACGAACCGAGCGGCTCCGTCCACCGCGCCGGGTGCCGGACGAGCTGCCCGTTGCTGGTGTACGCAGGTGGCCGCGGCCCGGTGTAGCGCACCGTGATCCTGGTGAAGTACTGCTCGCCAGGCTGCCCGGATACCGGCTCGCTGCGCCATAGCGTGACGACGACGGGATAGGCAATGAACGTCCCCTCCGCGCAGTTGGGCGTGCAGCTGTTGAGTTCATGGACCCCGGTCGCGACCGCCTGCTGCACGGTCCAGCTCTTCCACACCAGATGCTCCAGGACGCTGCCCGCGTCTGCGCAGGTGAGGATGTAGCCGGACGGTTCCACCTGCCCACGGTGGGTGCAGTCGAACCAGACGGTGCTTGATACCGAGGCTGACGCCCGCGCGGCAGACGCGGCCGTGGACCTCGCGGTCCCGGACGCCGAGACGCCGGTCTGGGTGACGCTCCCGCATGCCGTCACGGCCAGGCCCATGACCACACCGGCGGTCAGGAGGCGATGCCACTTCATGCTGCCTACTCAGATAGGAAATGCCCTGTTCATACCTTTGGACACCGGGTACCACGCCGAGGTTGCGGCCCAAGGTCACAACCCCTTCGCTGCAGCCACGGCGGAAATGACGGCATCAGCAACGAAGCGCGCGAACGGATAATCGCTTGCACCGGTCACCAGCGCCACATGGCCGCGCAGCGATCCCACAAGGCCGAACCTTACTTCAGGCGCCCGCGCGAACCGTGTACTGCCATAACCCAGCCACGAATTCATCCGCTGGCTTCACCCGGCCCACGCCGAGCTTGACTTGAAGTGCTTCAGGTTTCCGATACTGGCCGTGTGGACGAGGACTGGATGACGATCGCCGAGGCTGCGGCCCGGTGCGGCCTGCCGGAGAGCACGCTGCGCTACTGGGAACGCATCGGCCTGGTCAACCGGGTGCAGCGCGACGCCTCAAGCGGGCACCGACGCTACCGTCCCGAGGACATTGCCACCCTGGAAACCCTGGGTAACCTGCGCGCCGTCGGGCTGAGCATCGAAGACATGCGCGCCTACCTGGCCAGTGCCCGCCGGGGCGACGAGGCGGCCGGCGAGCAGCGCCAGCTATTCGAGGCCCATGCCCACCGCCTGGCCGACGAGGTGACCGCACTCGAACTGCGCCGTCGTTACCTGGACCTCAAGGTCCGCTACTGGAGCGCCCGCGAGGCAGGCGACCTGGACAAGGCCGCCGCCGTTGCCGAGGAACTCGCCCCGATCATCCGCCGCATGAACCCAAAGGACAACGCATGATCACCACCCGCGTCACCTCTCCGTTCGGCTTCGAGTCCACCGCGGCCGAGGTGATCGCTGGCGTCGACCTGCAGGGCCGCCGGGCCCTGGTCACCGGGGCAGCCAGCGGCATCGGCGTCGAAACGGCCCGTGCCCTGGCCTCGGCCGGTGCCGAGACGGTCATCGCCGCCCGCGACCTCGCCGCCGCGGAGCGGACCGCCGCCGACATCCGGTCCACGACCGGAAACCCGGCCGTCTCGGTGGCCTGGCTCGACCTGCTCGACCGCGGCTCCGTCGACCAGCTGGTCCGCGACCTCGTCGGCCCGCTGCACATCCTGGTCAACAACGCCGGGGTGATGGCCGTGCCTGAACTGCGCCGCAGCCCGGAAGGACATGAGCTGCAGTTCGCGACCAACCACCTGGGCCACTTCCGCCTCGCCCTGGGGCTGCTGCCCGCGCTGCGGGCGGCCGGCGGTGCCAGGGTGGTCTCGGTCAGCTCCCGGGCGCACCTGAACTCCCCGGTCATCTTCGACGACATTGACTTCCGGGACCGCCCGTACGATCCGGCGCTGGCCTACGCCCAGTCCAAGACCGCGAACGTGCTGTTCGCCGTGGCCGCTGCCCGGCACTGGGGCGGTGACGGGATCGAAGTCAACGCGCTGCACCCAGGGGCCATCGCCGATTCCAACCTTTCCCGCTACTACAACACGGCGGAACTCGACGCGCTCCGCTCGTCCGGGCGGTACACCTTCAAGACGCTGGCCCAGGGCGCGGCGACCAGCGTCTACGTGGCTACCTCGCGTCGGCTCAACGGCGTGGCAGGCCGGTACTTCGAGAACTGCCAGGAAGACACCCCAGACGACCCGACCGCCGCCGGGACCGACGCCGCCGGGGTCGCCGCCTACGCGCTTGACCCCGAAGCCGCGGAACGTCTCTGGGCCGTGTCCGAGCAGATGAACCGGTAGCCGAACGGGCGGGCTTATCGTGATGAGGTATGCCGGCGCCATCCCAGCGCGGCCAGTGCGGTCAGCGCGGCGCCCGCAGTGACCCACCTCGCGGCCCTGTCCGGCCGGCGCCGCTGTGACGGCGCCTCTGGCAGCTCCGGGGCTACGCCGAGGCGGCGGGCCAGCCCCTCGCCACCCTCGCGCATCAGCGCGTCATGGTTCCAGCTGAACAGCGGCCGAGCCACCGGCGCCAGCAGGTTCATCCACCACCGGGTGGTACGGACGTCCCAGTCGTAGCGGACCAGCGTGCCGCCATCGGCAGCGGTGAGCATCCAGCGGCCGGTGCCATCCAGCTCGCCGGCGGCCCGCGCTTCCAGCCTCGACGGCGGCTGGACGCAGGTCACCTGCACATCAAAGCCGAGCGTATACGGCAGCCGGGTCCGGAACAGCAAGCGCAGGCGCTTGCCCACCCCGTCGGCAGCACCAGGTTCACGCTCGTCCACGCGGATGACGTATTTCCACCAGCTCGGCCAGCGTTCGGCGTGGTAAATCTCCTCCCACACCCGCTCGATAGGCGCCTGAATCTGCCACGTGCTGACGAAGTGATACTCAGCCATGCCCCTCCTGCCTTCCTCAGCGGGAGCCTTCCCGGGGCCCCGGGTCCGATCCGCCCGGGGTCGGTCACGGGCTGGTGCTGGCCGCAGACCCCACGGATCTTCGCTATGGACGCTCCTCCGTCAGTACGTCACGGCCGGCCGCACCGGATCACTCCCTGCCATCAGCCCGGCCGCCTGAGACATTCGCGGACCCTGACTCGCGACCTTGAGCTGCTCATCGCTGCGCCTCAGGTTGACCTGTCAAGCTGAAGCAGCTCAAGATGGCATGACGACAGCTTCCGGTCGCAGATGGGGCAGTTAGGGAGGCCATGGAGAAGTTTGATCTCGGCACTTACAGCAGAGCTGTATCCACACGGTCGCCAGAGGCGCAGCGATGGTTCGATATCGGCCTCAACTGGTGTTACGGCTTCAATCACGAAGAAGCCATCAGGTGCTTTGAAAAGGCGCTCAGCTTCGATCCTGGCTGCGCGATGGCCCATTGGGGCATCGCCTATGCGGCAGGCCCCTTTTACAACCTGACCTGGAGGGAGCACGGGGCGGTCGAGTCGGAGAAGGCAGCACAACGCGGTTTCGACCATGTCCGGTTTGCGAGGGAGGCAGCCAGCGGAGCGTCGCCCGTCGAACAACGGCTGATCGAAGCGCTCGCGGCTAGATACCAGAAGCCGCACACGGTGACTGTGGAAGAGTTCGAGCATTGGGACGACGCCTATGCGGCCGAAATGCGGCGAGTTCACTACCAGTTTCCGAACGATCAAGACGTGATGGCGCTGTTCGTCGAGGCATTGATGATGCGCACCGTGCGTCGGCTCTGGAATTTGAAAACGGGCACCCCAGCGCCCAACTCTGATGTGCTGGAGGCGCTAGGAATCTGTGAGCGGGCGATCGCCCTCGCGGACGAGGTCGGCGCCGTACCCCATCCCGCGCTACTGCACCTGCACATTCATTTGCTTGAGATGTCGACGATGCCGGAACGCGCGCTGCGGTCGGCGCACAGGCTCGGCGGGATGTGTCCAGATGCCGGGCACATGAACCACATGCCCGCCCATATCTACGTGCTGTGCGGCATGTACGAGGAAGCGAAATCCGCTAGCGAGAAGGCGGTCCGAGCGGACGACCTCTACCTTGCCCTGACGGATACACCGGGCTCCTACTATCTGCTCGCCTGCTGCCATGATCTACATCTCATGATGTTCGCCTGCATGTTTCTCGGCCAATTGAAGCCCGCGCTCTGGGCAGCCGACAAGATACGCGGCTTTGCCACGCGCGAAATGATCGCCCTGCCTGACCGGCCGAAGCTGACCCAGACGATGGAGGGCTACCACGCGATGAGGTCGCACGTGCTTGTGCGCTTCGGCCGCTGGCGCGAGATAATCGATGAGCCGATGGCTGACGATCCCGCTCTATATGTTCTCACCACTGCGATGCAGCACTACGCCAAGGGTGTGGCGCACGCGACTGTGCGCGATTTCGCCGCCGCGGACCGGCAGCGCAAACTGTTCTATATGCATCTGGACCGCATTCCGCCCGAACGGCGCTTCCTGAGCAATCCGGCACATGCATCGCTCGCCGTGGGGGCCGCCCTACTCGACGGAGAGCTCGCCTACCACAAGGGCCGTCACGAAGAGGCGTATCGGCACCTCCGTCGCGCCGTCGAGCTTGATGACAACCTGTCCTACACGGAGCCCTGGGCCTGGATGCATCCCCCACGGCACGCCTTGGCCGCCCTTCTCCTCGATCAGGGGCATGTCGCCGAAGCCGAGCAAGTCTATCGCGACGACCTCGGGCTGAGCGGTGCCGTCCAGCGGTGCGCACAACACCCCGACAACGTTTGGGCACTGCACGGCCTAGCGGAGTGCCTGACGCGGCGTGGCGAGACAGAGGAGCTGCTCCAGGTGCAAGACAGGCTCCACGCAGCCCTTGCGAAGACAGACGTACCCGTCAGTTCATCGTGCCTGTGCAGGACGAGCACGCAGTCGGCCACGAGGTGCTGTCGTTGAGCCAGGTCGGGCAGCTTTCGACCCACGGCCCCGTAATCCGTCGTATCCCCGGCGGGGTGGTCGCGCGGGCTGCTCAGCTGATCCCGTTCCGGGTCCTTGTCCATGGGCCGCAGGCAATGCGTCAGGTAGCCGGAGGGCTTCGCTGGCGATTATGGAGCGACGTGGGCCAAGGTGGGTGTTCTTCCGGTGAGGACCGCGACCAGGTCCTGGCGGCGGCTGACGCCCACCTTGCCGAAGATCATCTTCAAGTGGTCGCGGACGGTGTGCACGGAGATGAACAGGGCGGTCGCGATGTCCTCGGTGGACAGTCCGTCGATCACCAGCCGCGCCACCTCCCGCTCGCGGCGGGTGAGTCCCCAGGCCCGCATAAGCAGCGGTGCCAGGTCATCGGCCGGGGCGGCATCCAGGGTGACGGCGTAGCCAGCCTGGACGTGAGATCCGGCCTGGACGTGAGATCCGGTGGTGAGCGCCGCGGCCCGGATGACCACCCAGGTACCGTCCGCCGCCCGGGCACGCACCCGGGCGGGCCGCCGTTCCGGCGAGGCCGCCACGTGCGCGGCGAGGACGTAGACGTGCGGGGGCAGGGGCTCGGCGGGGTTGGGCCCCGGAACGCCCAGGCGGTCGATCCATCGCCAGGCCTGCTCGGTGGCGGCGACCATGGACTGGTCCTGGTCCAGGATGATCGTCCCCGGCCCCGCGCCGCAGTCAGCGTCGCGAGGGCACGGGGCCCGCAGGTCGGCCCTGACCCGGGGTGCGAGCAGCGGCGCCACGTCGGCGACGAACTTGACGTCCTCCTCGCTGTAATGCCTGCGTGCGCTTTCCCGGTGCAGGTGCACTAGCGCCCAGCACGCCCCGCCCGCGTTGAGCTGGACGCGCATCTTGTCGCCGACACCCGCAGGACCCCACACCTCCCGCCAGCTCAAATCGCGGCGCAGGTCGCCCCCGGTCACCGCGGCGAGCGTGGTGACCGGGCCACTGGTCGCGAGCCCCTGCCGAGAAGGCTGGCCCGGCCTGCCTGGTTCATTCCAGGCTTGCGGCAGCATCCGGAAGAAGCGACGCAGGGCCTGGTTAACGACCCGGTTCTCGCCGGAGACGTGGACGGGCAGCCGGGCGCCCGGATCGGTCAGCAGCCAGCCCCACCCGTCGATGCCGATCGCGCGATGCAGGAGGGCGATGGCCTCGTGGCGGAACGAATCACTGTCGGGCGTACCCCTGGCGAGGCTGACCAGGGCCGCACGCGCCCGGTCCCGCGCCGTATGGGTCCCCATGACCGTAGGTTACGCACAGTCGCCGCGCCGCGAATACCCCTCAGATGTGGGGTACCGGCCGGCGGATCCCTGCGGTGATCGTTGGGGTCATGACCGTAGATCACGCGACCGAAGCGCCGGCTGCCGCCGGCACCCGGATCCTGCTGGAGACCACGTGGGCTACCTGGCGGTTCACCGCCATCAGGGGGCTGCTCAGCATCGATGCCTTCGAACAGCTGGCAGCAGGCCCGCTGACCATCGGCGAGCTCGCCGAACGGTGCGGCGCCAACGCCGAGATCCTGCGGCGCGTGCTCCGCTGCGTCGCGGCGACCGGGCTGCTTCGCTCCGCGGGCCCGCAGCGATACGAGCTGACCGACGCGTGCCACGCGGCGATGGACGGGTGGGCGTTTCCCGGCTTGTTGTTCAACGCCGATCCCGAGATATGGAATGCGCTCGGCGAGATCACCGAGACGATACGCACCGGCAAGGCGCCCCTCGTCGACAGGTACGGCGGCCTGTACGGCTACCTTGCGACGCGGCCCGAGACCGCCGCCGGGTTCGACGCCCTGGTCAAGAGCACCTACACCCCGGTCGCCAGCGCACTGGCGAAGGCGATCGACTTCGGCGCTCTGGGCACGGTGGTGGATGTCGGCGGTGGGCATGGCGGGTTCATTACTGCCATCCTGCAGGCACACCGCGGCGTGCGCGGCATCCTGACCGAGCTCGACCGAGCCCTTCCGGGGGCCAGGGCGCACCTGGCCGCCAACGGCCTCGCGGATCGCTGCGACGTCGTGGCTTGCGACTTCTTCACCGACCCGCTGCCGCCAGGCGCCGGCGGCTATCTGCTAGCGCACGTCATCCACAACTGGAATGACGAGCAGGCCGTCGCCATCCTGCGCGCCGTCCGCTCCGTGATCCCCGATAATGGCCGACTGCTGCTGGTCGAGGCGATCATTCCCGACGACGACTCACCGCACCTCGCGAAGGACCTGGACATCCGGCTGCTCACCATCCTCCCGGGCGGCGGGCGCACCGAGTCGGAATACGCGCGGCTGCTCGCCGAGGCGAGTTTCCGCCCCGAGCCGGCAGTAGGGCTCGCACGCATCGAGTCGGTCATGGCGGCGACCCCGGCCAGCTGACGCTGTCAATCCGGCGTACAAGGCGAGCTCGCCCCAATTGGAGTCGCGGCTGGGGGCGGTTGCCACGGCCATACCGCTCTTGCTCTACCCCGGCGCGCAGAGTAGAACACCCCGGGCCTCGGCCGGCCCTTCACCCGCTTACGCCTCGGCTTCGGGGATCGGCGGGCCGACGACGCGGAGCCCGTAGCGGGGAGCGAGTTCGAGCCAGCGGGCGACGTCGGTATCCGACACGCCCCCATCGGGCAGGCGCCGTTCGGCGGCCGGGACCCCGGCCTCGTCGTAGATGCCGAGCAGCCCGCCGGGCAGGGTCAGGGCCAGGAAACGGACGGGGACGGCGCCGGTCGTGCGGAACGCGTGCGGCACCTCCGGCGGCAGGTAGATGAAGTCGCCGGCGGTCATCCGGATCAGCTGCTCGCCGGCGCGGTACGTCATCGCGCCCTGGAGCAGGAACCAGGCCTCCGCCTCCCGGGTGTGCACGTGCAGCGGGCTGGCCTGACCCGGTGGCTGGGTGACGACCGAGGCGCCCAGCAGGCCGGCGGTCTCCTCGGGCCCGGCCAGGCGCTCGAACAGCATCCCCATAGCCCAGGTGGCCGGGCCGGTACCGGCAGCCCGGCTGACCACCATGTCAGTGGCGGATCCGGGCGTGCCGGCAGGCAGGTTCATCATGACAGCTCCAGCAAGTTGAACCGATAATCCTTCGGATGAATCTAGGGTGATACGAACCATACGCGCTGTCAAGCCGGTTACGCAGGCTTGACAGGTCGGCGATATCAGTCCTACAGTTTCATTATTCATCCGAAAGATCTTCGGATGAAATCTTAAGGAGGATCAGATGCCTGCCACCAGCCAGGCTCGCTCGACCGCGTACGCGGTGATGCAGCGGATATTCGACGAGGGCTTCGCCAACGGTGACGCCTCCGTCGCCGACGAGCTCTGCTCGCCCGACCTCGTGGACCACCAGTTCGGCACAGCCGGCCGCGGCGCGGACGCGGTCGCCCACGTCAGGGACGCCATGCGGGACGTGCACCGGGCCTTCCCCGATATAAGGTTCACGATCGAGGACGCGGCGGAATCCGGAGATACGATCTGGGTCCGCGTGCGGGGCCGGGGGACCGCGACCGGCCCGTACTTCGGGCCGCCCAGCGGTCGGCCCGTGGACTTCACCGTGATCGACGTATGTCGCGTCGTGGACGGCCGTATCACCGAGCACTGGGGCGTGCCGGACCGCTTCGCCGTGCTCGCCCAGACCGGGGTGCTCGACCGGCTGGCGGCCTGACCGGGTGACCGGCCCGCTGGCCGGATGGCCGGCGGGTCCTGCTTGGCCCGGTGCGCCCGCGCGACCACAATGGTCCGTGGGGCGTTCGGATCAACCGGCGGAGGATGGGCGGATTATGGAGGCGGACCAGGGGCGGCAGCGCAAGCCCTACCACTCGCCACGCCGGGCCGAGCAGGCCATCGCCACCCGGCGGGCCGTGCTGGACGCCGCCCGTGAACTGTTCATCGAGCAGGGGTATGCGGTCACGACGGTCGCGGACATCGCCCGCCGCGCCCGGGTCGCCGTGGACACGGTGTACGCAGCCGTCGGCCGCAAACCCGCCCTGCTGCGCGAAGTCCTGGAGACCGCGATCTCGGGAAGCGATCAGGCCGTACCCGCCGAGCAGCGCGATTACGTGGCGCGCGTCCGGGCTGCCAAGGGCGCCCGGAAGAAGATCGAGACGTACGCCGCGGCCCTGGTCGACATCCAGCCCCGCCTCGCCCCGGTCTACCTGGCCCTGCGCGACGCCGCCGCCACCGACCCCGACTCCGCCGCGACGTGGCGCGAGATCAGCGAGCGGCGCGCCCGCAACATGCGCGCATTCGCGGCCGACCTCCGCGCCACCGGCGAGCTGCGTACGGACCTGTCCGACGACGACATCGCGGACATCATCTGGAGCATGAACGGTCCCGAGTACTGGACCCTGCTCGTCAGCGACCGCGGCTGGTCACCCGGGCAATTCGGCGACCACCTCACCGACGCCTGGCAGCGGCTGCTCCTCGCCCGCGCGCCGCGAAGCCGCAAGTGACGACGGGCCAGCCCGGCGGAGGATGCGTCAAACCGCGCCCACGACCTCCGCGACCTCGCGGCGTGGCCACGGCTCCGGGATTGCTGTTGCGGCTGCCAGGCTCAGCGGTCTCCAGGTGCCATGCACCATCCACGGCAGATGGCGGACAGGTGAATTTATCCTCACCCCGACTGCCACTCATCATGCAGCAGGGCATACACCAGGTCGTCGGTCCATTCGCCCTTAGCCCAGGTGCTCTCGCGCAGGTGACCTTCCCGTCGCATCCCCAACCGTTCCAGCAGCGCGATCGATGCCGCATTCCGCGAGTCGCAGAAGGCAGTGATCCGGTGCTTGGCCCGCGCGGTGAACAGGTAGGTCAGCAGCAGGCGCACGGCCTCGGTGGCGTAGCCGTGCCCCTGATGCTCGGGGGCGATCGTGAACCCTATCTCGCACTGGCGAGGGTCATCGGCATGTGGCATGGCCGCGCAGTCGCCGATCAGTGGCCCGGCCGGCCGCAGCGCCACCGCGAACTGGAACCATTCCCCGGCTGTATCGGGATGCTCCCTCGCTAGCTGCTGGATAAAGCGTTCGCCCTCGTCCCGCGGGTACGGCGCGTCCCAGCTTTGAAAGCGGGCCACCTGATCACACGAGCGGTACGCCACGAACTCGGTCACATCGCGCGGGTGAAACCGGCGCAATGTCACACGCGGCCCGGCGAGCTCGGTGAAGCCTTCATCCGGCATGAGGTTCCCTTTACACATGTACGTGGCCAGGGGCTGCGCGGCCGACCTCTCGCTGGCCAGCGCCACACCGGCAGCAGAGGACAAACCCAATTCAACCTAACGCGCGCTCATCGGCACATGCATGTGTGGTAGGCGTTGAGGCCGCTGCGGGAGGATCTGTGCGCGGCAGACCGGCCTGGCCTGAGCCTGCATGGACGAGCACAGAAGCTTATGATTGGTGCACGCAGGGTAAGAAGCGGTATCGACCTTCCGGCGGGTGAGAAGCTGCCATGAGAATGCGGTTGGTTCGCCGGAACGAGGCTGCGTGGCACCCATCCGCTGGCCTAGCCAATCCGTACGGTGCGCCGAGGTACCCCCGGCGAGCCCGTGCCCGGCGAGTCCGCTGGTGGCTCCGTACAGGCGCATGGCTCGCGGTGATCGGCGTCACTAGGCTCACTCGCGCAGTGCAGTGCCGCTGGCCACTTATGTTCCTCGTCACTGGCGTGCTGCTCATGGTCATCGGTTTGCTGCTGCGCAGCACCGTGGCTTTCATTGTCGGAATGCTGGTGGCGGGATCGTCTGCGAATGGACGGTCGCAGAGCCCCGAGGCGGCCATGGTGCGTATGTCGGAACGGTTGCATAACAGACAAGCCGATCATCGGGCTGCTGGCCTTTAGTGCCTGGCCAGATCCCTGTGAGCCGGTGCGTCTCCTCAGCGGTGCCACGGTCGACAGCGGCCTTGACCAGTGCGAATATCGCGCCGTGCAGACCGGCGGCGAGCAGGATCTCCTTCCAGCTCCGCCGCTCATCGGTGGGCTGAGGCGCGGCATCTCCGTGCTCGATGATGCTCCAGACTTTCCTGAAGATCAGGCTGGAGAGCAGGCCGCCGATCATGTCGGCGATCAGGTCCATCGGCTTGTACAGCAAATTGGCCCGCCTGCGGGCACCTGGTCTCGCTCTTGACATTTCGCCCCATCCTGAAGCGTCCGCGTGTGCTGCCAGCCTGCCTCGCGACGGGCTCCCCGGCATCATCCCCCGAGGGATGACTATGGATTCTGGGTAGAGCAGGTTCAGTCCTCACCTCTCCCCGGCAGGCGCCGCTCTCTTCCCTGCGTGCCCAATTGGCTCAGTGGCTGTCGCCTGCGCCGCCCGGCGCCAGCTGGGGGAAGTAGTGGAAGGCGACGTCCCTGATGACTTCGACGATGAGCTGGGGCGTGAGTTCGGCGGAGGGGTCTTCTAGTTGCGGTGGGAGTTTGACCCCCATCTGCCTGGCGTGCTCGATGATGCCGGGTGCGACGTCTTTGCCCAGATAACCCAGGGCCTTGCCCAAGGTCTGGTAGTCAATCGCCCATGCAGGCACGGGCTGGGCCGCGACGGTGGCCCAGGTCTGCGGGTCGCGCGGTGTGCCGCGGGAGAACACGTGGTCGAAGGTGCGCGCCGAGGCATCGCGCTGAGTGAACGGCGCGCCGAGGTCCCAGGCCTTGCGCAGCGTCGCGATCAGCGAGGTGTGCCGGTACTCCTCGTTGTACACCGAGCCCGGCTCGACCCATGGCGACACGACAATGGCGGGAACGCGGTAGCCGGACCGGTCGAACGTGAAGCCGAACTCACCCGCCGGTGCGGCCGGATCGGGCGGCGGGACCGGTCCCGGGGGCACGTGGTCGTAGGTTCCGCCTGGCTCGTCCCACCCGATCAGCAAAGTGGTGTTCCAGACGTTAGTGCCCGGCTCCGCGGTGGCGGACCGGTAGGCGTTGAAGATCCGCTCCAGGAACGCCTCACCGCCCAGCATTGCCGACGACGAGTCCAGCCCGATATCGACGTTGCCGCCGAAAAATGACCGGCCGAACGCCGGATGGTAGTCGCCGTGACCCGCGATCATGTCCGGCTCAATCAGCGAGAAATCGGGCAGGGTCCCGGCCGCGGCGTCCTTCTCGAACTCCGAAAACCGCACGAAATGTGTCGCCAGCCGGTCCTTCAACCGTGGATAGTGGATGACACCGGTGAACGACAAGCACATCGGCTCCATCACATAGACCTTCCAGGTCCTGCCGTGCTGCTCAAGCCGTTCGAAGATCGTCTCCGCGTCGTTTTTCGTGAACCACTTCCTCACCGGGCTGTTCACGACCAGCCCCGACGACGTCGCCGCCGTCCAGAACGACCGGTTCATGAACGTCTGCGATGGCACCTCGGAAAACCAGTGGTCAAACACCCCGAACTCACGCGCGATGCCGCTCAGCACCGGCAGCTGCTGCGGGGTGTATCCGGTCATGATCTGGGCGTACTCCTCATAGGTCGGCTGCCGCCCGACTTCGCCGGTGAACGTGCTGATGTAGTCGGCGACGAACCCATCCATGGCCGGAACCGCACCTGGCGGCGGCGCGTTCCACGGTGCTGCCACGCCCTCGCCGATCTTGAACCGGTTGTGGTCATCGATCGCGCCGAACAGCTGCGTGTTGGTGTGATACCACTCCTCACCCGAGTCCGGGTTAGGGGAATCCATGTCGGTAGTGACGCTGTAGGGCACCACCTTGCGGCCAGCGCCGTGCTCCGCCCATCCGGGGATCGGGTTGCTCAGCTCCTTCCCGATGACGCCCTCGAAGGTCTTGCCATCCCCCGGCCCGTAGAGGCGGCCCAGCACGTTGTCCAGGGACCGGTTCTCAAACAGCACCACCACCACATGATCGAGCGCGTTGGCGCGGGTAGGAGCAGGCATGTCGGCCTCCACTCGTCTGAGGACGTTCCGGGTGTGTCTGTCCCCTCCGGGCACCGACAACCCACCAGCGCCATTCCACCCCATGAGCGGCTGCCACTACCTCACCCCGAACGGATGATGGGCCTGACCCTCGCTCCGGTGAGCCCGGGATCTCCGGCTAGATGTCACCCGTACGGCCCTAGCTGCACCGGCGAGGCTGGCAGGGCGTGTTACCTACGGGACCGTGCCGCGCGCCGGGTCGAAGTCCAGCACCTGGGTCAGGCGGATGTTGTTGCCCGACGGGTCGCGAAACGAGGTGTCGATGCCGTAGGGCTGCGCTGTGGGCGGATCGTTGAAGGTAACGCCGCGGGCGGACAGCTCGTCATAGCTCGCCTGGCAGTCGTCAGTCTCGAGAAAGAGGGTGCCGCCCGCGCCCTTGGCTACCAGCCCGGCCAGCGCCGCGCTGCTATCGGGGTCGAGCATGGGAGGGCCAGGGACCGGCATGAGCACGAGCCCGACATCGTCCTGCCCGGCGGGCCCGACCGCCAGCCAGCGGAAGTTCCACGCCTCCATGGTGACATCGGCCCGGACTTCCCAGCCGAGCGCCTTGGTGTAGAAGCGAAGTGCCTCGTCTTGGTCGTGGACCCAGAACTGGGCATTGGCGATCTTGATCATCGGGCTTCCTCCTTGGATGCGAGAGCGCTTCCGGAAAACCCTACGAACTTCCCGCCCCCTGGTCTTCTCGAAACGTGCGGTTCTGCGGCCGGGCGTAGGCCATGGCCATGCAGCGGGGAATCCGGACGAAACGTGCCGCCGGCGGCCACGACCGGCGGTAGGCCGTGGGCGACCGGCCGAAGACCCGGCCGAAGCTCGCCGTGAAGGACCCGAGGCTGCTGGCGCCCACGGCGAAGCACACCTCGGCCACGGACCAGTCAGTCACCCGCAGCAGGGCGGCCGCGCGCTCCAGCCGCCGGGTCAGCAGGTACTGGTGCGGAGACTCGCCGAAGGCCCGCTTGAACTCGCGGCTGAAGTGAGCTGGCGACAGCCCGGCGGCACCGGCCATATCGGCGACGGTCAGCGGCTCGGCGTAACGGGCGTCAGCCAGGTCACGGGCCCGCAGCAGGTGACGCGCGAGCGGCTGATACGTCATGAACCAAGAGTACGGGGCGGCTGGCGAGTACAGATCAGCCATTCGGAGCGGCCCAAGTCCAGCTGGGCGTA
>Ga0335085_10008383_pt1 | contig 15783 bp, 21 predicted proteins | sample Lox_Sample_45_FD_206712 | JGI IMG/M metagenome (GOLD analysis project Ga0335085, IMG submission 206712) | Soil microbial communities from Loxahatchee National Wildlife Refuge, Florida, United States - Lox_Sample_4.5 | ecosystem: Environmental > Terrestrial > Soil > Wetlands | place: USA...
GAGAACTCACCCCCGAGAGATCGGTTCGGCCTTCCTGAATATTGGCTTACCCCATTCAAACCGCCACCGGTCATGGCGGTAGCCGCACATTGCCTCGGCCAACTCCACCGGCACGTCAAAAACATAATCGACACCGCAGCGCTCGCCTGCATCCCGTTGTTTGGCGGTCAATCGATCGCGGATCGCAGTTAACAAGGACGGAGGTTCGCCCGAAACGTCGACGTCGTAAATTCCGTTCTCGCAATCGTGGGATACCGACCATAGCTCTTCACCATGATCGTGGTAACGGATACCGGAATACATGATCCCCTCATGAATTTGAGCAGAGAGAACCGAGCAACCGGCAGAGAGGAGCTGCAAGAACTCATCGCTCGGGTAATTGAAGTCATTGTAAAAAATAATCACCCAATTGGCCGGGAGCGTGGTCCAGGATGCAAAGCTCTCGCTAGCTTCGTCGACCTCTTCGGTGTCGCGCAGTCCAGCCAACGCGAGAGCCTTTGGCGCCTCAATGTCCTTAAGTCCAATCCAGGAAATGCGGAATCCCATGGCAACACGACAACCGGCGTTCTTCGGACCACCAGTGACAGGAACACAATTCCGATTCAACCCCTGCGAACCGTGCAGAACAACTCGCAACATCATCCTGTTTTGATATACACACTCAGCCGCGCGATCTTTCCCGTTGCGCTCAGATAATAATGGTTCGTCGTGTGCCTGACCGATCCGTCGGGCAGGCGCGCTTCGATCTCGACGGCTGCAGCGGCCTGTCCCATGATCGTCGCACCGGGCGACGGCTGCGGCGCGCTGGCCGCAAACACACCGGCATGCATCGCCCGGATGGCGTCGGCGCCGGTGAACTGTCGCCCATCGGGCAGGTCGAAGGTCGCATCGTCGGCATAGAGCGCCATCAGGCTCTCGATGTCCTTGGCGCGGATCGCCGCGAAATAACTGTCGATTATTTGGCGCAAATCCATTTTACACTCCGTTCCAAGGGCTATTGCACATCTGCTTGGCGCGCAGGCCTAAGGACGAAACTGCTCGCAGCACAGCACTCAATCTCTTTAACCGCTAAGCCGCCAAGGCGCTCAGTGTTCAAGCGTCCTTAGCGCCTTTTGCGTCTTTGCGTTTCAAGAATACGCCCGCACACGCGGCTGACCGCCGCCATACGCATAATGCGAATAGAGCTACCACGGAATTCGTTATGGTGGCACGATGCATCTGAGCACGCAGGGAATAGCAAAATGAAGGTTGGGTTCATCGGTCTCGGCAGCATGGGCGCGCCGATTGCGCGCCGGCTGGCCCGCTCGGGCTTCGAAGTCACCGGCTGCGATATCGCGCCGGAAATGCTCGAGGCATTCGACGAGGCCGGTACAAAACGCAGCGCCGATCCCATGGAGACCGCGAGGCAGACCGATATGCTCGGCATCTGCGTTCGCACCGATGCGCAACTCGAGGCGCTGGTGGACGGGGGCGCGCTGTTCGAAGCCCTGGGCAAGGGCGGCATCGTGATCCTGCATTCGACCGTTTCGCCCGACCTCGCGCGCAAACTCGCCGCGCTCGCGAAGACCTATGGCGTCGGCTTCGTCGACGTGGGCGTTTCGGGCGGCGGACCGGCAGCCATCGAGGGACAGCTCTCGCTGTTCGTGGGCGGCGAGGACGGAGATGTCGAGCGCGCCATGCCCTGGTTCGAGGCGATCGGCAAGTCTATCGCCCATCTCGGACCGGTCGGCAGGGGCCAGGAAGCCAAGCTGCTCAACAACCTCATTTCGATTGCGAATTACGGCATGTCGGCAGCCATCGTCGACGTCGCGGTTGCCCTGGGCTTCGACCGCGAGCAGATCATCGCAGCGCTGATGGCTGGATCGGCGCAAAGCTTCGCACTGAAGGTGGCGCCCGGCTTCGTGCGTCCGCGCAGCGGGCTTGGTGCGCCCAGCTCCCTGATGGGCCTGTACGACCTGCTCAAGAAGGACGTCGAGCTTTGCCGCAACCTGCCGCCGTCCGATCCCGTTGCGATGGAGGCGCTGCTCGCCTCTTGCGACGTTATGCTTGCCCGCATCAAGCGCGCAGCAGCAGAGGCCGAAGCATCGAAGTGATCGCCGGCAGGCCATAGCGCACCAGCGCAATCACGTGTCGGACTTAGAGCGGTTCCAGCAAAAGTGTGCGCACTTTTGCGTCCGGAACCGCGCCAAAACAATAATTTGGTGCGAAATGACGATTCGGAGAAAAGTCATTTCGCTCTATCTATCCACGGCGGTAGATTTGCCCACTCTCGAACAGTGAGATGCGCCACTCGCCATCCTGGTCGCACCGGCACTCCATGCGCACGTCGGCAACCGCCAGCGGGTCGCAATAATTTGTGAAGGGCGGCGTTCCGATAGCCGCGAAGTAGACCAGCAGGAAGCCTACCTTCGCGTTGCTCTCGTCGACGAACGAGATGCGGAAGTTGGAGTTGACGTGCCGCATGACCGGGGCCCCGCCTTGGGCCTCGAGGCGCGGCTTGCGCTCTCTGTAGAACTGGGCGGCTTCGGCGCGGCTCTCCCGCCAGGCGCCGCCGACAAAATAGCGGCAATCCTCGGTGAGCACGCCCGCCTCGATCATCTTGAGACCGTCATTCTGGTCCAGCTCATTGCCCCACTCGTTGATGACTTGCTGGATCGCGGCGGCGGCCGCCGCCTGCTCCGTGGTAAACCTCGCCATTATCCTTCCTTTCCGGGTACCGAGCGCCGCGGACACGACACCCTCATCCGACATTCGCGAGCCGGCCATCGCTCTTAGGCATCCCCCTGCCCCGCTTTCAATCGATTGTCTCGGCCATCGTAACGCGCCGGATTTCCCGCACAAGGTTCGCTCTGCATACCGTGCCGAGGAGAACAGGACCTCAATCGTGTGCAGCAATCCCGGACTTCGTCGCGATCACGGCAGCTTCGGCGCGGCTGCGAGCGCCGATCTTACGGAAGATCGAACGAAGATGCAGCTTGACGGTCACTTCCGCCAGGCCCAACTCGCGGCCGATTTCCTTGTTGGAGATTCCTTTTGACACCGCCGACAGCACCTGCAGTTCGCGCGGCGTGAGCAGGGCAACCCATTGCGCCGGCGGACTGCCGGGCTGTTCGTCCGGATCCGCGGACTCCACAAGAATCTCGACCGGTATGCTCGTTCCGCCCGCCAGCAGCAATTGAACGGCATGCGCAAAGTGATCGGCAGACGCTGTCTTGGGAATGAATCCGCGTGCGCCGGCCTTGATCACAGAGCGGATATCGTTGACGTTGGCCGTGCCGGAGATGACCGCCACCGGAATATGGGGAAACTCCGTCAAGAAGGCTGCGATGCTGGCTTCGGACACGCCGGGCATGTGAAAATCAAAAAGAAACAAGTCGAAGTCGGCGTCGTCGCGCCTCGCGGTGGCAAACGCATCATCGAGCGAAGCGCATTCGACCACAAACGCCTCCGGGAAAAGGCGCTTGATCTGCGTGACAACGGCCTCCCTGTACAGGGGGTGGTCGTCGGCGACCAGTATCCTCATTGGACACCCCTTCACAGATGACTTTAGCGGAAAGTCGACCCCATGAACAGCGGCAGCCGAGGACTGGATGACGACGGCTCTAACTTTGTTGCGGATTAGGTGACGGTTCGTTGGCGATGGCTGTTCCCGCCACAAGCAGATTGCGAATGCTTCGCGCAATATCTTCCGGCGCCGCCGGCTTGCGGAGAAATGCGTCCGCACCGGCTTTGAGTGCGACGTGCTCGCCTGTGCCGTCGCTGAAACCGGTGCACAGGATGGTCATGGTTTGCGGCCTGAGTGCCTTCACCCTCTGGATCAGGTCCACCCCTCTCAAGAACGGCATGATCTGGTCCGTCACCACTACGTCCCATGCAGCCGGATCCTCCTCGATGGCTTCCAACGCCGCGACCGGGCTCTCAACGCCTACGACATCGTAGCCCAGACGCGAAAGCCCGATCGTCAGCATGTCGACGATGTCGGGCTGATCATCGACGACGAGCACCCGCTCGCGCCCCGCACACGCAAATTCCCCATCCTTCGTCGCGACCTCGGCCGCGTCGTTCGGCTGGGCGAGCGGCAGGTAAACGGAAAATGTGGTCAGAACCGCCGGCTTGGATGCGACATGACAGAAACCGCCGTGCGACTCGGCAACGCCTTGCACGACCGCAAGCCCCAGTCCCGTCCCGTGCCGCCATCCCTTCGTCGTGAAAAACGGCTCGAAGATCCGATTGAGCACCTCCGGGCGAATGCCGGGGCCGGTATCGGAAACACGGATGCAAAGGAAATCGCGGGCGGGATCGGGATCGCCCACGATGATCTCGTTCGAGCCGCCCCCGTCGCGCATCAGAGCGGCAACCTCCTCTCGGCTCGGCTGATCCAGCGCCAGCGCCACCGAACCGTTCCCCGGCTCGATGGAATCGCGCGCATTGACGCACAGATTGACGACCAGCTGGCTAAGCTGGGTGGCATTGCCGATCACGTAGACGGAGCAATCGCATGCCCTCGCGACGAACGAAATCGTGAGCGGCATCATGGGTGCCACGAGCTGCTCGCATTGCGCAACGACGCGCTTCATGTCCACCAGGCTTCGTTCGACCGAGCGCGTGCGCGCGAAATCGAGAATCTGATTTACCAGGTCCTTGCCGCGCTCGCATGCTGAAAGAATCCGGTTTGCAAATCCGCGCTGCTCGGAACGTTCCGGCAGATCCTTCTGCAGGAAGCCTGCAAATCCCATGATCGACGCCAGAATGTTGTTGAAATCATGCGCCACGCCTCCGGCGAGTTGGCCGATTGCATGCAACTTCTCGGTCTGCGTCAGGCGCGTCTGGAGCGCCTCGCGTTCGCGTTGGGCGGCGTTGCGTTCGGTCACGTCGCTTACCCTCGTGACGATCCCGCCCTCCGGAAGACGCGAACGGCGCACCTCCAGATTCCGTCCGGCTACGGTCATCTCATGCATATCCGAGCTCCGCGTCAGCGGCTCATCCGGCTGGGGAAGCGCCGAAACGAGCATGGGCCCCGAAGCGGCGGGGCGTCCGGCGGCGAGACTGGCCATTTCGCGGGCTGCGCGGTTCGCATAGGCGAGCGAGCCTTGATTCGAGGTGGCATAGAGACCCTCGTCGACCATCTCGAGTGCCGCGATGATCTGATCGGTGCTCTCGGCGGAAAACATCATGGAGGCCATGTTTGCCATTCCGCGCGCGAACGACAGCTCGCGATAGGTCCAGCGGCGCGGCGTACCGGTTTGAGCGATGGCAAGGATGCCCGCCAGCCTGCCCTGCAAAAAAATGCCTGCCGAAATCACGGCGCGCACGCCGAGGTCGTCGAACAGGCCGCGTCGCTGGAGGAAAACCTCCGATTCATGGACATCATCCGCGGACACGAGATGCGACCTCATCATGGCCTGGTACCACGCCTGAGATCGGTTCGGCTCGATATTGGGAAGCTGCCCATGCTTGTGTTCGGGCCACATATAGTAATCCAGGCACTGCCCGACGTCGCGATACTTGTCCATATTGAAGACCACGACGCGCTGCGCGCGCAGCATCTGTGCCGCGGTCTCGGTGACGCATTGGATCCGTTCGGCAAACGACAACGCCGGGTCGTTGGCCTTTCGCAACAGATCCTGAAGGGCCTCTCGCTGCAACCTGTGCGCCTCGTCGTTTGCCGCGACGGATCGTTCCAGCTTGAGACGATTGGAAAGAACCAGCGAAACCGTCCACAAGGAAAGCAATGCAAAAAACCGGTTGGCGATTTCGCCAATCCAGCCGATTCCCTCGTTGGGGATGAAAACCGGCGCCGTCACTATCAAGACTGTTGCCGCCGCGGCATATCCCACGAGCGCTCGGCGGCCGAAACGGGTGCACAGCGCCACTATCCCTGCATATCCGATGCCGTCGATCACGCCGCGCGGCGTGTGCATGTCGATATAGAACAGCAGGACGGTGCCGGAGACGATCGCGGCGACAAGGCCGGCGGACAAGGCCTGGGAAGCCGCAGCGCCGGCTTGCGGATTAGGCGAGGACCTCGTCAAGCCATGCTCCATCCGAGACAGCATAGCTTACACGGAATCGCACTGCGACGAGTGATTGCCGTCCGACATATACGCCTCCGGCCGAAGAAGCGTCTTTACGCACGCGAGAAAATCCAAATGGGGCAGTGGCTGACCAAACCCGGCGTCGGCACCAAGCAGCGAGGCGCAGCGCAAATATACTGCATCGATTTCGCCCTTTCCGTGCGACAGGAGAATCGATCTCAACTCCGGGCGGTGTCGGCGCAATGTCGCCACCAGCTCCAGGCCGTCCATGCGGGGCATCACGATTCCCGCGATCAAGAGGCAATGGTCGCCATTCATGGCGGCGGACAATGCTTGAGAGCCGTCTTCGCATACCGTGAGGCTGTAGCCTTCCGAACGAAGCAGTGTTGCGATGGAGTTTCTCGTCTCGGGCACACCGTGCGCGAGGAGAAGGTTCTGGCGCGGGCAGGATGCGCGCGGCCCAAGGCGATCGGACCTGTCCATACGGGATCGGTTCACGAAGCGGGCTAGGACACAGACATCGCGAGCATCACGAGATGCGCCGCGCTTTGGGCATTCATCTTCCGCATGAGGTTTGCCCGGTGAAACTCGACCGTGCGAGCGGAAATCGCCAAGTCCTCGGCGATCTGCTTGCTCTTGCGTCCAGCCATGATGCCCGCCAACACTTGACGCTCGCGCAGCGACAGACGGCCTACCGCTGCGCTCGGCCTGGCTGTCTCATCGCCGCGATTGCCCGCCTCAACTGCCTCGTCACACCGGCGAAGCACCCTGCGCACCTGCAAGCCCATACCTAAGCTTTCTCCCTACAAAGCCGGACGCTAATTAGTCCGTGCTCGCAAAAAGCGCGAGCGCGCATGGGTATAGAGGGACCTATACGAAGGTATGGGGCGCTTGCGGTCAGGCTCGCGAGGCGCGAAGCAAGAGCTTCAGCGCCGGGTCTTCGACGTATTCAGGGCCACTGCCGCGCGAACGAGCGTCTTAAATGCTGCCTCATCGATCGTCTCGCCCTCGCGAATATCGATGGCACGCCTGGTATTCCCGTCGAGACTGGAGTTGAAGAGGCGCGAAGGATCCTTCAGCGAAGCGCCCTTGGCGAAAGTCAGTTTCACGACGCTCTTGTAGGTTTCGCCGGTGCAGATGATTCCGTCGTGTGACCACACCGGAACGCCGCGCCACTTCCATTCCTCGACCGCGTCGGGATCGGCTTGCTTGATCAGGGCACGGACCTGTCCCAGCATGTCGCCCCGCCAGTCGCCCAACTCCCTGATTCTCGCGTCGATCAGCTCGGAAGGAGACTTGCTTGTCTGCGGACCGGACTTCTTCATGCGCGATTTCTCCCCGGGTGCCAGAGCTCTGCCGGCCCAATGTACCGCAAGCGAGATTAGCGCCGATAGATCGAGTCACTCGGTTCGCGCAAGAACCTGCTCCAGGTTTGCAAGGAATCGCTGCCAGCCGAATTTGGCGCCTTGATAGGCCTGGTTTTGATCGGGCCGAAATCCGGTCTGCTCCATGCGCAGATGCGTTCCCGTGGCGGTAGGCGTGAGCGTCCAGCTGACGACGCTCTCCAGCCCCATCGCACCCCACGTGTAGGAGAGCGATTTGTGCGGCTCCATCGACAGAACCCGGCAATCGACTGCGCCCCAATCCCCGCGCAACGTGAAGCGATGGTTCACCGCCGGCTTGAAGTCGTTCTTCATCAGCCACTCCTCGATCAAGTGCGGTTGTGTGAGCGCGCGCCAAATTTTTTCCGGCGGATGAGGAAGTTCGCGTTCCACGACAATGGAACGCGTTTCGGATTCGCTCATTGGTCCATCCTTTTTAGGAGATTTTCGAGATCGTCGAACCGGCCTTGCCAGAAGCCCGTCATCCGGCTTGTCCAATCGATCAGCGGGGCAAGTGCGCCGAGCTGCGCACTGTAGTGCGTCTGGCGGCCTTCATGGCGGTCGCGCACCAGTCCGGCCAGCTTCAGGGCCGCAAGATGTTTTGACACGGCCGGTTGCGAAACGCCGGCTTGAGCCGTCAGCGCCCCGACCGTCTGCTCTCCCTTGCGGCACAACCGCTCGAAGATCGCCCGGCGAGTCGGATCGGCCAGAGTTCTGAACAGCACATCGTGCGCCTTCGTCATGATAACCCATAACCATGTGGTTATACGAAACGTATAACTGCAACGTTATGCGTTCGTCAAGCCCGGCGGGCAGCGACGCTCGAGACCGTGCTCAGGAATCCAAGAAAGGCCGTGGATGCGCCGGAAAGCCTCGAGGCGAGACCAGGGGGACGCTGTCGGCTATGCCGGCCGCGCGTTCGGCAGCTTCAGGGTGGCGATGAGTTCGCGCACTTCCTGCCGCGCGGCGACGTGGGACATCGAAAGCGGAAGACCGGGAAGCGGCAGATCGAGCATGGTCAGACCCATCGGGAACAGCTCGCGGAATATCACCCGCTCGCCGAAACCCGGCGCCAGGCGAAACCCGATCCGCTCGGCCAAGGTATCGAGCGCCAGTGAAATCCGCCGCCTGTTGCGCGCCTCGGTCGCGGCGATGCGATTGCGCATCACCACCCAGTCGAGTGCGGGCTTTCGGGCGATCAGCCTGCGCTTGCGGCAATCCCATACAAAGTCGGCATAGACGCTCGGGCCCTTGATCTCGAAATTGGCGGGATCGACCCGGGCCAGAAGATCGAAATCGACGAAGCTGTCATTCATCGGGGTCACGAGCGTGTCGGCAGCCGCGTGCGCCACCCGCGAAACCGGCGTATCGGCACCGGGCGTATCGATGACGACGCAGTCGTAGCGGCGGCCAGCCTCTTCGAGCGAACGGCTGAACTGCGCTATCTCCTCCTCGGCCTGCGCATCGAGCGAGCGGTGCACCGACCGCGCGATCGAGATCAGCTCGGGCGACGGCAGCGCGCGTCCCGTGTTCTGCATCCATAGCCGGCGGTTTTCCAGATGCCGCGTCAGCGATTTCTGTCTGAGGTCGAGGTCGACGATGCCCACACGCGCGCCCGAACGGGCAAGCGATACCGCGACGTGCAGTGCCGCCGTCGTCTTGCCGGAACCGCCTTTTTCATTGCCGAAGACGATGACATGGGCCCGCGGCTCGACCACGGCAACCACGCTCGGCTGAATCTCGGGACGAATCATGTGGCGAGCATAGCGATATTGAGAACGCCCGTCTCCACTGCCCCGGCAGTCAACCGGCAGCATTTCTCGACCTGCGGGACGTCAAAGCACTTTCTTCATCAACAGGCTGCCGCGGTCACCATAGCCGACGCGCCGATAGAGGCGCTCCGCCGGATTATTCGGCATCACTTCAAGCAGCACTGCCTTGCATCCGGCGTGGCGGGCATGAGCCTCCAGCGCTTCCAAGAGGACCGCGCCATAGCCGCGATTGCGCCAAGCCGATTTGACGAAGATATCTTCGACGAAGGTCTCGCGACCTCCATGCTCGACGCCATAACCGAAACCGAGAATGCCATAGCCGGCGATCTCAGCGTCAACATCGAGAATGAGGATCACGCCCTGATCGAAATCCGGCTCGAGCATCGCCAGAACGGCTTTGAGGCCCACATCCGACAGGGGATGGCCGTCCTCGGCGTGAAAGGCCTGCGCCATCTCGGCGAGCGCACCGGCATCGTCGCCGCTGGCACGGCGGATATTGAATGCAGGCCGGCTGTCGGTTTCCGAAGCGCCCATCGCGCCGACCTATTACTGGATCGCGGCCTCCTCCGCCAGCGCGCGCTGAGGTCCACCGGCGCTGCAGACCGCCGGCTGACCTATTCCTATTTCCGCATTCGAAATCCCGTCCACGTGACGAAAATCCCGATCGCAATCGGAACTCCGCCGACGACCGCAACCATTGCCAGTCCACTCAGCAGACCGGGAATTGTCGACGAATTTATCGAGCCGGCTTCAGAGACGATCGAGTAGAGCATCCCGATCCCAAGCACCCCGGTGCAGAGGCCGGAGGTCGTCAGGACCACCAGCCCGCTGATTGCGACGACCGCAGCAGCAACGGTCCAGCGGCGGCGCGGCTTCGCCGGTGCATCAGGCGTGGACATGCGAGCGCTCCCGGAACTTTGCGACGAGGCCGTTGCGGTAGAAGAGATTATACGTATCGAATGGGATGATCTTCCGATCCGGCGTGACGAAATGGATGCACGAGCGTTTCACGGCACCGAGGCAGAAATTGTAGCGATCGAGGAATTGCACGATGACGATCCGGAAGACGCGGTCGTATCCGAGCGCCTCGGGCACTTCCACCTGCGGCAGGCAACAGAGCAGATCGCCCAGCACCGTTTTCGTTGCTTCGCCGGTGGCCGACAGCGACATGAGATCAAACACGCGTCGGCGAAGCTCGGGATATGTCTCGAACGAGATCGTGTTGGGTGCAGCGGCGAGCAGCTCCTTCTGTGGAATGAAGCGGGTGATCGGCGTGACGTTCCGCCCGTCGCGAAGCCCGTAGGCGATGGCGATCTCGTCGGGATTGCAGGGGAGCGGAATGATGTCGCTTTCCGCGAACACACCCGACGAACGGCCGATTTCGCGGCGGATGTCGGTGAGGAGCGCACGGTCGTTCTTGTCGAAATCGAGATTGCGGCCGGCATCCTGCACCGGCTGGAATGTGACGCCGCGAACGCACGCATATTGAAGCGCGTGTTCGACGATGCCGCCTACTTCCTCGTCGTTCACGCCGCGCTTGACTGTGCAGACAAGCGTTGTGGAGATGCCGGCGCGTTCGAGGTTGGCCAGCGCCTGCTCGCGGATGCGTGTGAGATCGGCGTCGCGAAGATGCTCCAGCGCGGATCGCTCCAACGAGTCGAACTGCAGGTATACCTCGAACCCCGGCATCAGCTCGGCCAGACGCGCGACGAATTCCGGCTCCCGGGCTATGCGTATACCATTGGTGTTCAGCATCAGATGGCGGATGGGCTTTGATTTGGCGAGTCGCAGGATATCCAGGATTTGCGGGTGAATGGTCGGCTCGCCGCCGCTGATCTGCACGAGGTCGGGCTCGCGTTCGCTTTCGACCAGCGTCTCGAGCATCGCCTCCACTTCCGCGAGCGTGCGCTGCGCGGTATGCGCCGCCGACGAACCCGCGAAGCACACAGGACAAGTGAGATTGCAGGCCTCGTTGATCTCGATCAGTGCGAGGCAGGAATGCTGTTCATGATCGGGGCAAAGCCCGCAATCGTAGGGACAGCCGAACTCCGTGCGGCTCTGCAACGCAAGCGGCCTGTCGCCCGGCTTCAGCCAATCCTTGCAGGACTTATAATACGCGACATCGCTTGCGACCTTCGTCTTCTGCGCGCCGTGTTCGTGGCAGCGCTTGAGGAAGAAGACGTCGTTGCCCTCGAACACGATCTTCGCCGGCACTGGCGCCAGGCACATCTCGCAGAGCGAGGTCGTCTGCCCATAGAATATGTATTCCCTAGACGGCCGCTCGAAACTCATGCTTCCCCCTCAACATGACGAGACTGTAGCCCAGAAGGGCCGCGCAAATCAGATGGAAAAGATTGAACGGGCCGGCAACCGCCGGATAGGGCTTGAGGAATTCCCAGACAAAACGTTGCAGCGCATACCAGCCCACGAAGAGGTAGAAGCTGTTGCGAATGAAGGTCCGATCATGTCGCCCAAGCGCCGCGACATAGACGGCGAGGAACGTGAGCATCGCCGCCGATTCGTAAAGCTGAACCGGATGGCGCCGGATTCCATCGCCAAAATCGACGCCCCAGGGAAGAGACGTGGGCGTGCCATAGGTGTAATCCGGCAGTCCGGCGAAATAACATCCGAGTCTCCCCACCGCGATTCCGAGCGCGAGCGGCCCGACGAATTGGAGCCCGGTCGAACCGCGGATGCCACGCGCGTGCTTGTAAAGCTCGACGGCGACGACGCCGCCGGCAATAGCGCCTGCGATGCTGTGACCCGGGGTCCAGATGCGGGCGAACGAGAGGTTGAGCGTTCCCGACACGAATGCTCCTCCCAACGCGCCCAGCGCCAGACAGAAATAGTAACCCGGATCGTCCTTCAGCGCGCGCTTCGTGATGTATTCATCGAGCAAATGGGCGTATGCGATCCAGCGCGCGAACAGGGTCGCGCTCACCCAGGCGATAATGTCGAAGATTGTATGAATCAGCACGATCGCGCACGCACCTTCCCTCACGCCGTCCGCATCGCGGGCGGGACGGCAGCGTTTCTCAGCCGTTGACAAGTTTCAAGGCGTTTCCCGGATAATGATTGGAAAGGACGGTACCATGGCTCGGATTTTCATCACCGGCAGCACGGACGGGCTCGGCCGCGCGGCAGCACGTACCCTCATGGAGGAAGGCCACATGGTGGTTCTGCATGCGCGTTCGCGGGAGCGCGCCGCCGGCGTCGCGGATCTGGCGCCGCGCGCCGCCGGCACGGTCATTGGCGATCTCGCCAGCGCCGTCCAGACGCGCGCAATCGCCGACCAGGTCAACGCGATCGGCCGGATGGACGCGGTCATCCACAACGCGGGCATCTACCTTGCGCCGGACCGGCACGCGACGCCCGAGGGCCACGCCAGAACTCTCGCCGTCAACACGCTTGCGCCGTACATGCTGACGGCGCTGATCGAGCATCCGGCGCGATTGATCTATCTCAGCAGCGGCCTGCATCACGGCGGCAGTGGAGCGTTGCGCGACATCGATTGGCTCGAGCGTCGCTGGGATGCGAACCGGGCTTATTCGGAAAGCAAGCTTTACGTTGCGGCGCTCGCCTTCGCAGTCGCCCGGCACTGGCCGGATGTGCTGAGCAATGCGGTCAATCCGGGCTGAGTGCCGACCAAGATGGGCGGCCCCAATGCGCCTGACGATCTTGAGTTGGGACACCTCACCCAGACCTGGCTCGCTACTGATCCCGCGGCAACCGTCAGCGGCGGATATTGGTTTCACCGGGAGCAGCAGCCGCCCGCTCCGGAAGTATCCGATCCGGTCTTCCAGGACCGGCTCATGGCCACGCTTGCCGAATTGACCGGCGTGTCGCCGTTCTGAGGATTCAGCTTGCCGTCGAAGTTTCTTCGTCCGGCTCCTGATCGGTGATGGTGACCTGCATTCCGACCGATGTCGCCTTGAACAAAGCTTGCGCAAAGCGGCGCGGCAGCCGGACACAACCGTGTGAATCCGGGTGATCCGCCACATGGCCTGCATGCATCGCGAGCCCCTTCCATGTCAGCCGCTGCATATAGGGCATCGGCGCGTCGTCATATTCGTTGGAGCGGTGGAATTTCCTTTTCTCGAGAACGGTGAACGTTCCGGTCGGCGTCTGGTGACCGGGCTTTCCGGAAGAGATCGTGCTGATGCCGATCAGGACATCGTCGCGATAGACGAATGCGCGCTGCTCGCCAAGGTTGACGACCATATGCATGGGGCCGGAGGGCGCGAGCTGCGGATCCCAGGCGAAGTGCCCTGTCGCAAGATTGTCCGCGTCGGCTTCATGCAGCGAAAAATCTTGCGCGACGGAGTGAGCCGCAGGCATGCAGGCAGCGACAATCAAGGCGAGAGTTGGGCAAACATTTGTCAAACGCGTCCACATGGTTGCACACAAAGCGTCGTAATGATACTGATCGGTCGTCCCACGGCTGGGGCCTGCATCTCTCTATTCAATAACTGTCGATCCACTAACGCGGACAGGAGCTGTTTGCTGCATGAATTTGTCGAGACGTTCTCTGTTTGCGGTCACCGGCGGCGTCGTAACCGCTGCGCTGCTCAAACCCCGGCTGGCCGCGGCTTCAGCCGTGGAGCCCGCTCTCTTGAGCCGCGCACTCGCGGCCCTCGACAAACACGACATTCCCAATCGCGATGTTATCGCCGTGGCCGACTTCTCGTTGCCGTCGAGCACACCGAGGTTTCACCTGGTCGATGTTGCGGGCGGGCGCATCGTCTCGCATCTGGTGGCGCACGGACGAGGCTCCGATCCGGCGCACACGGGCTGGTTGCAGCGCTTCTCCAATGAGCCTCGATCGATGGCAACATCCGCAGGCGCCTTCAGCACCGCTGACGTCTACTTTGGCGCGCACGGCAAATCGATACGGCTGGTGGGTCTCGATGCGACGAACGACAACGCAATGTCGCGTGCAATCGTCGTCCATGCCGCGTGGTACGTGAGTCCGGACATGGCGCGCGCACATGGTGTGCTCGGCCGCAGCGAAGGCTGCTTCGCGCTCTCCGATGCGAGCCTTGCGGAGGTGGCCGAGCGGCTCGGCCCGGGGCGCCTGATTTACGCCGACAAGATCTGAGCTCTCGAACCGCGTGCGGCGTCGCAGATCGGCGCGCACTAAGGGAGTGTACGCGCCTTCTGTATCGCAGGGCGCGACAGGCACTTGTCCAGCCACGCCTGCACACGGGGCGTGTCTGAGAAGTCGAACTGAATGAAGGTTCCAAGGACAAGTACGCCCGCCACATTGAGATCGGCGAGCGAGAACGTGTCGCCGAGCAGATACGGCCGATCCTTCAGCTGTTCGTCCAGCACCGCGAGCGGTTTTTTGAGAGCATCGATTGCCGCGGCAACCGCCGTCTCGTCACATTCTCCGTCCGGACGCAGCGCGCGCTCGAAGAATGCCTTGATGAAATGCCCCTCGCACTCCAGCATGCTCCAGAAACTCCACTGGTATATGCGACCGTGATCGGCGACGGCGGCAGGCCAGAACGGCGGTTTGCCGTATTTCTCCGCGAGATAGAGGTTGATCGCCACGGATTCGCAAAGAACCGTACCGTCGTCGTCGATAACCGGGATGTGGCAGTTCGGGTTGATCTTCGCGAAGTCGGCGCCCCGCGCCTCTGCCACGGCGATCGGGACATGTTCATATTTGAGGCCCAGTTCCTCCGCAGCCCATAACGCGCGGGTCGCGCGGGAGCGAGACGTTCCGTAGATTTTCAGCATTTGCGTCTCCGAAGCGTGTCGCGCCGCACGCTATCCTCATTTGGCGCGTTTTTCATCGATCGTTTCGCGGGCAATTCGCTGCTATCAGGGAAATCTGCAGGGAATTTTTTTGGCCGTACTTCTACAAACCCAATAAATTCAAGGCTTATTCGCGCCGACGGCCCGCAGGAGCAGGGAAATTATCAGCGAATTGGCAGGAGGTACCTGGGTCCCTCGGACACCCTCGACCGCCATTGGTGGTCCGGCAGATCGATAATGGCGATCGTCCAGTGTCCTGAACCAGAAGTTCGTAGCATCGCGATCCATCGCACCACGGAGGCACGGAGGGCACGGAGTCGGAACGAAGCGAGACCATTTTCCGCGTAATTGTACCGCCGTAGCGTTTTTGCGGCTGGATTAGTTGCGTTTCGCACCGCCGTGAGACTTGTCTCCGTGTTCTCCGTGCCTCCGTGGTGAATCTCTCCTCCAAACATCACGAACTTCTGATTCTGAACACTAGGACGTTTCGAGATTGCAGGCGGACGAGGGCGTCCGCGGTCCCGGGCAGGCGCATAGGCAACAAAAAACCCGGCCGCAGAAACGGTACCGGGCGCAACATCTCGTTATAGGGATTCTCGTACACGTTTTGATCAAAATACGCAAGCAGCGGGTCGACGGCCGGGCGTTTCCGCCGACGGCCATGCGGCCGCCAACGCCGGTCGAACCGGAAATTAACGCGACTCCCGGCCCTCAGGGTTAAGACGATTCAGCCCCAAATTCGCAAGCATCTGAATCCATTCACAAGCCGGGATTCGCTCTTCCATTTTGATAACGATTGTTAACCGCTCTTAAGAACCGTTTATAAATTCCGAC
>Ga0335085_10008384_pt1 | contig 15781 bp, 13 predicted proteins | sample Lox_Sample_45_FD_206712 | JGI IMG/M metagenome (GOLD analysis project Ga0335085, IMG submission 206712) | Soil microbial communities from Loxahatchee National Wildlife Refuge, Florida, United States - Lox_Sample_4.5 | ecosystem: Environmental > Terrestrial > Soil > Wetlands | place: USA...
GCGGCACCACGTCGCGAGCTACCTTGGCGCGGGGAATTAGAAATGCACTCCCCCGCAGGTCACAGCCCTCGAGCGCGGCCAGAAGGCCTTCGGCAACATACTTCTTTGGTATCACGTCCACTTTAATCCCCGTGCGGGCGAATTCCGCTGCCGTGGCCGGGCCGATGGCGCCAATGGTCAGTCCTTTAAGGGCGCGCAGATCCCGCCCCGAAGCGGCGAGGCGGTCCAGGAAATTTCGCACGCCGTTTGCCGACGTTACCAGCAGATAGCGGAACTCTTCGAGCCTTTGGATTGCGGAGTCGAGCGGCGCCCACGAATCAGGCGGCCGGATCTCAATGGTGGGAATCTCGATCACCTCGGCCCCTAAGGCAGTCAACTCCTCGTGCAGAACGTCCGCCTGCGCACGCGCGCGAGTAATCACGATTCGCTTGCCAAAGAGCGGCAACCGTTCGAACCAATTCAGACCGTTGCGCAGGCCGACGACTTCGCCGATGACGGTGATGGCGGGCGTCATAACAGCGGACGTTTTACTGGCGATGTCCGCCAGGGTTCCCTCAACAACCTTCTGCCGCGGTAAACTGCCCCACTGGATGACGGCAGCGGGCGTGGCGGGTGAGCGGCCGTGGTGAATCAGCGTGCCGGCAATATGCGGCAGATTTCTTACGGCCATAAAGAAAACCAGCGTGCCGGGGCAGGTTCCCAAATACGACCAGTCGATGCGGGAGGATTCCTTTTCAGGGTCTTCGTGCCCGGCGATGAAGGTTACAGTCGAGGCAATGTCTCGATGCGTTATAGGAATTCCTGCATAAGCGGGGACGGCATGGCCTGCGGAAACTCCAGGAACAATTTCAAATGGGATGCCGGCGGAGGTGAGCGCTTGCGCTTCCTCGCCACCGCGCCCAAACACAAATGGGTCGCCGCCTTTCAAACGGCACACCACTTTGCCCGTTTGAGCACGCGCCACCAATAGGCGGCTGATTTCGCCCTGCCGCAGACGGTCGGCTTCGCCCCGGCGGCCCACTCCGATCTTTTCTGAATCCACACGCGCCAGGCGCAGCAGATCCTTGTTCACGAGAAAGTCGTAAACCACGCAGTCGGCGCGCTCCAGAATCTGCTTTCCTTTGAGCGTCAGCAGGCCGGGGTCGCCGGGCCCTGCGCCTACGAGATAGACTTTGCCGGAATTCATGGGATTGAGTCGAGTATTTCCCGCGCCCCTTGGTGCAGCAGGTCTTCGGCCACCGCCGTGCCCAATGCCTCGGATTCCGACGCGGAGCCATATGTCTGGGCGCGAATCAACTTCGTACCAGCAAGGTCCGCCACCAACCCTTGCACTTGCAGGTGTCCTTCTTGCACGACGGAATGCGCGGCGATGGGAACTTGGCAGCCGCCACCTAAGCTTCGCAGGACGGCGCGCTCAGCCCGAACCGCCAAGTGAGTTGCCATGTGGTCGAGGGGCGCGACAGCCTCGCGCGCTCGCGAATCATCGGCCCGGATTTCGATGCCCAAGGCCCCCTGGCCAACCGCCGGGCACATCTGGTGATAGGAAAAGTAAGCGGTGATCCGGACACTGAGGCCGAGGCGATGCACCCCGGCTGCGGCCAGCACCAGCGCCTCGCAATCACCGCGTTCCAGCTTACGGAGGCGCGTATCCAAGTTCCCCCGTATCGCGACGTAAGCCAGATCAGGCCGCAGGGCGCGCAACTGCGTTTGCCGCCGCAGGCTGCTGGTGGCAATCCGCGCACCAGGAGGCAAAGTTTCCAAGGTGCATCCCTCGCGGGAGATAAAGACATCGCGCGCGTCTTCGCGCGGAGGTACGGCGCCCAGCACCAACCCCGCGGGTTGTACGGTGGGCAGGTCCTTCAGACTGTGGACCGCCACGTCAATTTCCTGTGCTAGCAGGGCTTCCTCAATTTCCTTGATAAAGAGACCTTTGCTTCCCGCCTCCGCCACCGTCTGGGCCATTGAGGCAGGCAGTGGATCACCCGGCGCGACAGCCTGAAGTTTGTCGCCGGTCGTCTTGATGATACGCACTTCAACTTCGTGTCCTGCGGCAGCGAACTGGTCGCGAACCCAGTGGGCCTGCCACAGAGCGAGCTTGGAACCGCGGGATCCGATGATGAGCTTCATACGAAAGGGCGCACTGGACCGCTAAAAGTGCCGACTCTTGGTTGTCGATGGTCGATGGAGTGGAATCGAGAATCGGCAATCGGCAATCGGAAATTCCCTCACTCTCCCAGCCCAAAGATCTTGTGGATCAATCGCACTAGCGCAACGTTCTCGGGCTCTCCCGCGCCACTTTTAAGTTCGGTAATAGGCCCGTGAAGAATTTTGTTCATAATGGCGCGGGTTAATCCGTCCACCACCTGGCGTTGTTCCGGAGTCATACCCGCCAGGCGGCCGTGGAACCGCTCCATTTCGGCCGCGCGAATGCGGTTCAAGCGATCCTCCAGCGCCACGATGGTGGGCACCACGTCGCGTGACGCCAGGCGCTTCAGTGTTTTCTGGACCTCTGTGGCGATGATTTCCTCCGCCCAAACGGCTTCGTGCTCGCGCTGTTTCTTATTGGCTTCGACCACGTGGCCCAGGTCATCAATATCATACACAAAGACATTATCCAGCTCGTTTACGGCCGGGTCGATGTCGCGCGGTACGGCGATATCCACAAAGAAGATGGGCCGGTTTTTGCGCGCGCCGAGGAGTTTCTCTACTTGATTCCTGCCGATGATGGCGCTGGGCGAGCCCGTAGAGCTGATGACGATGTCCGCCTGGGCCAAGCGCTCGAAAAGTTGCTCGAAAGGAACGGGTGTGCCATGAAAGGCCGCCGCGAGCTCCACCGCCCGTTCGTAAGTGCGGTTGCTAACCAGAATGGCGCTGGCGCCGCTGCTTAGCAGATGCTTGGCCGCCAGTTCGCTCATTTTGCCGGCGCCGACCAGGAAAATGGTTTTGCCCTGGAGGCCGCCAAAGATTTTCTTGGCCAACTCCACGGCCGCATAAGATACGGACACCGCCGCCGACCCCAGTGCGGTTTCCCGCCGCACACGCCGCGCCACCGCCAGCGCGTGGTTGACCACCTCGTTCAAGGTGCCATTCATCGCGCCTACCGTCCGCGCGGCGGCGTAGGCTTGCTTCATCTGTCCCAGAATCTGCGGCTCGCCCAGAATCATGGAATCAAGGCTGGAGGCCACCCTGAACAGGTGCCTCACCACATCCTGCTGGCGAAGACGGTAAAAGAAATGCGCGAAATTGCCTAAGTCACAATGGTGATGGTCCGCCAGGAAGCGGCGAATAATGGATTCGGCATCGGCTTCGTCCTCCGCTGAAGTGGTTACCTCCACGCGGTTGCAGGTGGAAAGAATCATCCCCTCGCGGATCCCTTCGCGGTGCACCAGATCGGATACGGCTTCGGCCAAGCGCGGTTCAGGGATGTTCATTCTTTCCCGGACTTCCACGGGCGCCGTGCGATGATTAATTCCCAAAAGCGTTAAGTTCATTTCAAAAGCCGGGATACGGGGAACGAGGTTCCGGTTTTGGGATTACAAACTGGGTGCAGCGTCTAATGAACCGGCCTCGAAGCAAACCCCGACCATTGACACTGACCTCATATGCCCGATCCCAGGCCCCAATCCCGCTTCCCAGTCCGTGGCGATTAGCCCCGCAATTTCGGGATATACCCATGCTCGCCGCTGAGAAGGCTGACGCCCACAAAGGTCACGAGAATGGCGGCGAATCCGAAGATGGCGAAATAGGCAGCGCGCCGCCCACGCCAACCCCCGCTCACGCGCGTGGAGAAAAGGACCAGGTAAATCAACCAGGTCACCATGGACGCTAGAATCTTCGGGTCAAATTCCCAAGGGCCTTTCCACGTGCGGCTCGCCCAAATAAACCCCGTCAAGATGCCGACGCTCAAAAAGGGAAGTCCTAATACCAAGGAGCGGTAATAGAGCTCTTCGCAAACTCTGAGAGATGGCAACCGGTAATAGAATCCGCGCGGCTGCTTTGACTTCAGCTCGCGTTCCTGAATCAGGTACATCACGGCGGCAACGAAGGTCAGAAACAGGGCTGTGTATCCGAGGAAGATGGAACTGATATGAACAAGCAGCCAGCCGCCGCGAAATGCCGAGGAATCGAAAGACCCCGCCGGACGAAGCGCTGAGATGAGGGTCAGAAGAAATACCAGCGGCAGCATAAACAGGCCAAGGGAGACAATCCGGTAGCGCAGGTAGACGAAGAAAAAAGCCAGGGTCACCAGGAATGCGTAGAATGACAGGGCGCTGCGCACATCTGTAACCGGCAGCCGCCCAAGGCGTGCAGCTTCCACTGCCAGCGCCCCGGCGTGCGCGGCCAATCCGATGCCCAGCGCCCCGAGGGAAGCAGGCGAGAGCGACGGCCTCCGCCGAACCACGGAGGGGACAATGAGTAGAATCCCCAGGGCGTAAAATGCAAGCGCCATCCACACGCAGGCATCGTGCATAAGGGCTCCCCAATACCAGCGGCTAACTGTAGGAATTATAGCATCTATCGCCGAATCGGCCGGAGGCGAGATCTCTCTCCCCCAAGGGGCGAGGGCCGGAATATTCGCGACTGCGTAGCAAAGGCGTCCAAATCAATTTGGACGCCCGTACTGTGCGTAAGCGCTAAGCCGACGGCCTACTGTCGGCTGCCTTCCGCATACTGCCTACTGTTTCACTGCGGGGTGATTCGCTCCAGGCCGTCGAGGTAGGGGCGCAAAGCAGTAGGGACGATTACGGAGCCGTCGGCCTGCTGATAGTTTTCGATGATCGCCACCCAGGTGCGGCCCACGGCGAGCCCACTGCCGTTGAGGGTGTGCAGGAACTCAGTCTTTCCCGACTTGCCGCGCCGGAAGCGCAGGTTGGCACGGCGAGCTTGAAAGGCCTCAAAGTTCGAACAGGAGGAGATCTCCTTATACTCGCCCGCTGCGGGCAGCCAGACCTCCAGGTCGTAAGTCTTCGCGGAACTGAACCCCATGTCTCCTGTACAAAGGGTAATGACGCGGTAAGGAATTTCCAGCCGCTGGAGGATTTCCTCCGCGTCATGCGTGAGACGTTCGAGCTCGTCATAGGAGTTCTCCGGCATTGTAAACTTGACCAATTCCACCTTTTGAAATTGGTGCTGGCGGATGATGCCACGGGTGTCCTTGCCGTAGGACCCGGCCTCGCTGCGGAAGCAGGCCGTCCAAGCGCAGTGCTTCACGGGAAGATTCTCTGCTTCCAGCACCTCATCGCGGTATAGGTTGGTGACGGGGACCTCAGCAGTGGGAATCAACCAATAATCTGTGCCCTCGAGCTTGAAGAGGTCCTCTTTGAATTTGGGCAACTGGCCGGTGCCGTACATGGAGTCGGTATTCACGATAAACGGCGGCAGAACCTCCGTGTAGCCATGCTCGCGGGTGTGCATGTCGAGCATGAAGTTGGCCAGGGCCCGTTCCAGCCTGGCGCCCATGCCGTAGTACACGGCAAAACGCGCGCCGGTAATTTTGGTGGCGCGCTCGAAATCCAGGATGCCCAGCGCGGGGCCCAAATCCCAATGCGCCTGGGGTTCAAAATCGAAGTGGCGGGGCTGTCCCCAGCGGCGAATTTCCGTATTGTCCGCGGCGCTGCGCCCCACGGGGACGCTCGCGTGCGGGATGTTGGGAACCAGGCGGAGCATTTCGCGTAATTGCTCGTCTTTGTCCTTCGCCTGTTTATCCATGCCCTCGATCTCTTCACGAAGGCGCTTCATCTCCGCGATCAGCGCGGAGGCGTCCTGCTTCTGTTTCTTCAGGGCCGCGATCTCATCGGAGACTTTGTTGCGCCGCGCCTTTTGCGCCTCAACAACTGTCAGCAGGCGACGGCGGTCGCGGTCGATCTCCCCGAAAAAGTCAAACAGTGTGTCGGCCGACCCGCGCTCGCGCATCTTCTGTTTGACCAGGTCCAGGTTGTCGCGGACAAAATTCAGATCCAGCATGTCGAGGTTTCACTCCTTGCACCGATGCAATCCATTCAATCTGCGGCCAGCATCAAGAAATGCCAATCTAAACTACCGTTAGAAGTCTGTCAAACCCGGCGCAAGAGCGGCTCGCGGGACCCGTAAAAACGCTTTCACCGTGGACGCGGCTTCCGCTATGGACTGAGGCTAGGGCCGGAAGAGACTGAATTTATGCGGAAGGGCGGAGAAGCGAGGGCTACGTGAAGGCGGGTCGGAAATGCTCCAATATTGTGCAAAAATCTATTCATGAATCGGCCGGAGTGTCAAACGCGTTTTCTGTCCCTTGGAAGGCAGGTTGCGAGCAGACATTCAATTTAACTGATTTATTTTCAATTACTTATATTTAAGAGCTCAGTTTGCCCCGCGTAAATTGCGGCTGCCGCGAATTTTCGGTCCGTCCCAAATCGCAGAATGTTTTCCACAAAGTTTTCCACAAGACGGTTTGCCCTCGAAATGGCTGTAAGTTAGCGCTCCAGCAAGGCTTCGGCGGGCGCCGGTTTGAGCATTTCCCGGATGGATTCGGGCACTCGCGCCCGGACCAGAACTTTCCCTTCCTTGTATTGGGTGGAGACGACGGTTCCGGATCGATGGAGTAAGGCTAAATGCTTTCCGTCGGCAGGTGAGAGCTCAAATTCCTCTTCCACCACCGGGTCGGCCGCCAAAGTGTCGGCGATTTGGCGGCGCAAATCTTCCAACCCCTCGCCGGTTCGCGCAGAGATCGTAATGCTGCCGACGTCGGAGTCCAGTTTATGCCGTTCACCCGGGGTCAGCAAATCCGCCTTGTTCCACACGTGCAGGCGCGGCTTGGACGCCACGCCCAAATCTTCAAGCAAAGCCTCTACAGCGGAGTCCTGCGCGGCGTGCTGGGCGTCGGAGGCGTCAGTAACGTGCACCAGCAGACGCGCTTCGTCGAGCTCCTCCAGCGTGGCGCGGAAAGCTGCCACCAGGTGCGGCGGCAGCTTGCGAATAAAGCCCACCGTATCGGACAGCAACGCCGTCCGGTGGGAGTCGAGCGGCAGCGCGCGAACGGTGGGATCGAGAGTGGCAAACATGCGGGCCGACGTCACTACACCGGCGGAAGTCAGTGAATTAAATAAGGTGGACTTGCCGGCGTTAGTGTATCCCACCAGGGCCACCGTGTGGAGGTGTTGATCGCGGCGATGGGCGCGGTGCAACGCGCGCTGCGACCGGACGCGCTCAATGTTTTGGCTGAGGATCCGGATGCGCCGGCGAATGCGGCGGCGGTCGTATTCAAGCTGCTGCTCACCGGGGCCGCGGGTACCGATGCCGCCTCCCAGTCGTGAGAGGACGGCGCCGTGGCCGGCAAGGCGGGGAAGCAAGTAATTCAATTGTGCCAGTTCCACCTGGAGTTGCCCTTCCCGGCTGCGCGCGCGACGGGCAAAAATATCCAGGATGATTTGCGTGCGGTCCACGACCTTAAAGTCTAGAGCCTTTTCGAGATTGCGAAGCTGAGAGGGGGTAAGGTCGTGATCGAAAATCACCAGGTCCGCACCGGCCGCGCGCGCCTCGGCGCGCAGTTCATGCACCTTGCCACGGCCTAGCAGCGTGGCCGGGTCGGGGTCCGGCGAGCGTTGCAGCACCGCACCCACCACTTGGGCGCCAGCGCTGGCGGTGAGTTCCTTGAGTTCCCGAAAGGAATCCTCCTCTTCGGCAATACTCGCCGTTACACCCTCGCGGCGAGTGGATTCCCAGCCCGCCAGAAATGCCTTCTCCAAAACTTGCAAGCGTCGAATGCCTCTATCCCTCCGGGGCGCCAGGGGCAGCGGGCACGGGCGTCGCACGGGGCAGTACCACCGTCGCAATCGCGTGCTTGAACACCATTTGCTCCTGATGATTGCTTTCCAGAATGAGCGAGTACTTGTCAAAGCTGCGAATGCGTCCCGTCAGCTTCACCCCGCTCAACAGGTAAACCGTCACCAGGGTTTTCTCTTTGCGGGCGGAGTTCAAAAAACCGTCCTGAATGTTCTGGGTTTGCTTCTCCATATTTTTCTCTCGCTTTTTTGAGCCTTCGATTTTCCAGAGTCGCCCTGACGTGAAAATTACAGTGCCGGAAAAACCGCAGGCGAGGCGGCAGCCCTTTCCCTCGCGCTACCCGGTGTCTGACCCAGGGTCACGAAAATGCGACATTGAACTCGCGGGTCGTCGCCGAACCCTTCGAACCAAATGGTGTCAGGTTCCCGGCGGAACCAGGTCAACTGGCGCTTGGCGTAATGGCGCGTGGCCGCTTGCGTGTCAGTCACTGCGGCTTCGCGGCTGGATCTGCCCTCCCAAACCGCGCACGCTTGCCGGTAGCCCAAAGCGCCCAGGGGTTTGATCCGCGCCGCGCCCGGACGATCGAGCAGCGCTCGCGTTTCCTCCATCAGGCCCGCCGCAAACATCTGTTCCACACGCCGGTTGATGCGCTCGTAAAGTTGGGCGCGCGGCGGATTTAGTCCAATCTTGCGAACGGCATACCCTTCTAAACCTGTTCGGCCGCCGGCATGCATCACGGAAAGTGGCTGCCGGGCCAGAACGCAGACCTCCACCGCGCGAATCAACTTCTGGGTGTCGCGAGGTTGGATGCGTGCCGCCGACTCGGCGTCCAGACGAGCCAGCAATCGATGCAGGAATTCCCGCCCGCGGCGTTCCACCATACCGCCCAAGCGCTCACGCAAAGGTTCCGACCGAACCGGCCCCTCAAAAAGCCCCACCAGCAACGCCCTTAAGTATAGCCCAGTTCCACCTACGAAGACGGGAAGCACGGCTCGGCGGCGGAGGCCGGTCAGAACCTTGAGCGCTTCGCGGCGAAAGTCGCCGGCCGTGAAGGCGGCGTCGGGCTCCAGGCAATCGAGCAAATGGTGGGGAATGCTGCGCCGCTCCGCCGCCGGCAATTTCCCCGAACCTATGTCGAAGCCGCGGTACAACTGAACGGAATCGTAATTCACTACCTCACCGTTCAGCCGTTCAGCGAGGGCCAAGGCCAACGCCGACTTGCCGGCCGCGGTGGGGCCGGCAATGGCAATCAGGGGGTAGCCTGCCCCTGCCGCGAAGTTGCTTCCGGCCGCTTCTTCTGTTGAGTCCGGCGCCACTGCGAAATTCTAGCACAACCCGAGGACCTTTATTGCAATCTGGTCAGGGGCCTGAGAGTCGAATCCAGTCCATTTTGACGGTCTTCAGAACAGGCTATCCTTACAACTATTGTGGAGGCATCGCCGCCTTGCGCTACAATCTCGGGACGGTACGCCGAAGGAGGATCCATGTTTGCTTTCCGCGGAGTGGATTACCTGGAGATCGATTCCCTACTGAATGACGACGAGAAGCTGGTGCGGCAGATGGTGCGCGAGTTCGTCGAGAATGAAATCATTCCCCATATCGAAGGATGGAATCGCGAGGGCAAGTTTCCACTGCACCTGGTTCCGCTGATGGCGGAATTGGGATTTTACGGCGCGAATCTCTCCGGCTACGGCTGCGCCAGCCTGTCAAACGTGCAATACGGGCTGATTATGCAGGAACTTGAGCGCGGCGACAGCGGGTTGCGCAGCTTCGTGAGCGTGCAGGGCGCGCTGGTGATGTACCCCATCCATGCCTACGGTTCCGAGGAGCAGAAGGAACGCTGGCTGCCCGCGCTACAACAAGGCAAGGCCATCGGTTGCTTCGGATTGACGGAGCCCGACTTCGGCTCAAACCCCGGCGGCATGCGCACGCGCGGCGTGAAACAGGGTGGCGATTACATTCTGAACGGGGAGAAAGCCTGGATCACCTCCGGCACGCTGGCCGACGTGGCGTTGATTTGGGCGCGCACGGAAGAGGGGGTTCGCGGCTTCCTGGTGGAAAAGGGTACTCCGGGTTTTACTGCGAAGGACATTAAAGGGAAGTGGTCGCTGCGCGCGTCAGTGACCTCCACGCTGGCGCTTCAGGACGTGCGCGTGCCGGCCGCCACCATGCTTCCCCTGGCGCAAGGGCTGAAGGCTCCGCTGAGCTGCCTGACGCAAGCGCGCTACGGCATCGGCTGGGGCACGATTGGCGCGGCCATGGCCTGCTACAACGAAGCGCTGGAATACGCCAAGGTACGCAAACAGTTTAACGACCGGCCCATTGCCACGCACCAGCTTGTGCAAGCCAAATTCGCCGACATGATCACAGAAATCACCAAAGCGCAGTTGCTGGCGCTCCAGGTGGGGCGGTTGAAGGACCAGGGCCGCGCCGACTTTGCCCACATTTCCATGTTGAAACGCAACAACGTGAAGATGGCGCTCGACACGGCCCGCGCCGCCCGCGACATCCTGGGCGCGAACGGCGTTGCGGATGAATACCCCATCTTCCGCCACATGTGCAACTTGGAGTCGGTTTTTACTTACGAAGGCACGCACAACATCCATACCCTCATTATCGGCGAGCGCGTGACAGGATTGCCCGCGTACAAATAATTGCCGATTTTTGATTGACGACGGTCGATTGGTTTCGTCCAGGAAATGCTGTGGAAAATCGGCCACGGAGAAGTCTTACATCATGATTAGCGGTTCGCCTGGCTTGAGCCCCCGCCGGGAGTCTGTTAACCTTCATGCCATGATCAAGGACACACCTTTCTGGGAAGCGTGGGAAGCGCAGGGGCCGTTGCGCGAGCGGCTGGATCCCGAGCGTGCGTTTGCGCTGTGCGATGCAATGTACGAACACGCCAGGTCTCTGGGCGTGTTTCCACCCACCGATCCGCTGGAAGGCCTTGAGGCCAAAATCGCAATGGCGAGAGCTTTGAATGTTTGCTCAACTCCTGGGACAAATCGCACGCAGTCTTGACGAGCTGCAAATTCCCTATATGGTCATTGGGGGCCAGGCGGTACTGGTTTACGGAGAGCCACGCCTAACGCGCGACATTGACATAACCATAGGAGTGGGTCCCGAGCGACTGGCAGACCTATTGAATGTCGCGCGTTCAGCAGGGTGGGGATTGCTCGTTGATAAGCCAGAGGAGTTCGTCGAACGCACGTTGGTTCTTCCTTTGCTTGATTCTGAAAGCGGCATTCGCATCGACCTCATCTTTTCATACTCCCCCTATGAGCGACAGGCGCTCGCGCGCGTACATCGTGTGATGATTGGCAACGTGAGCGTCAGCTTCGCCGCCGTTGAGGATGTGATCATACATAAGATGGTTGCTGGCCGGCCCCGCGACTTGGAGGATGCCCGCGGCATTCTGATGAAGAACCACGAACTCGACCGCGGCTACATCCATCGTTGGCTCGCCGACTTTGATCAAAGTTTGGGAAAGAACTGTGTTCAATCGTTTAACGAACTGACAGACTCATCCAGGTAGGAGTTCGCAGGGGTCCGCTGATTGTACAGGGTGACTCGTAGCAACCACCGGCATTGCGGTCCAATTATTCAATCGAAAGTCACCAATCGAAAATCGAAAATGGCCTCACCCGTTGAGGCGATTGACGCCATCGAACGCCGCATTTTTGTAACATTCCGCAAGGGTGGGGTAGTTGAAGACGTTGTTCACAAAGTAGTCAATCTTGCCGCCCAGGGCCAGCACCGCTTGCCCGATGTGGATGAGCTCGCTGGCACTTTCACCGATGATATGCACACCCAGTAATTCGCGCGTTTCGCGATGAAAGAGGACTTTTAACATGCCAATGCTGTCGCCGATGATCTGCCCGCGGGCGATTTCGCGATAGCTGGCCTTTCCCATCTCATAAGGGACGTTCGCCTGGGTGAGTTCCTCCTCGTTCTTGCCGACATAAGAGATTTCGGGGATGGTGTAAATGCCGTAGGGAAAGAGAGCCGGGGTGCTTTTGGCTTCGACGCCAAAGGCGTGGCAGGCGGCCAGGCGGCCTTGTTCGAGCGATGTCGAGGCCAGGCTGGGGAAACCGATCACGTCGCCTGCTGCGTAGATGTGTGAAACTTCCGTCTGATAATTGTCGTCCACCTTCAAGCGGCCACGGTCGTCGGCCTTAAGGCCTGCTGCCGCGAGATTCAGTCTGCCGGTGGCGCCCGTGCGGCCAATGCTGTAGAGCGCCTTCTCGGCGACAATTTCCTTGCCGCTTGCCAGGTGAATTTTAACGCGAGTGTCGGCGCCCACCTGGGCAAGTTCGATGCCGCTTACGGCTTCGCCGAAGCGCAGCGTCATGCGGTTCTGGCGCAGGTGATAGTCGAGCGCCTCCACGACTTCCGCATCCACGAAGGGCAGGAGCCGCTTCTGGCGGTCTACCAAGGTGACGCGAACCCCCAGCGTCGCGAATATGCTGGCATATTCGCAGCCAATCACCCCGGCGCCGATCACTGCGAGCGTGCGGGGCAGCTTTTTCAGGCTCAGAATGTCGTCGCTGACGAAGATGTTCTGGTTGTCGAAGGGAATCTTGGGGTCACGAGTTGCTTCTGTACCCACCGCAACCAATACATTTTCGGTGGTCACTGTGCGCTCGCCGGAATGATCCACCATGGCCAAGTGCACAGTGTGGGGATCCACGAAGGCGGCCTCCGCATTGATCACTTCCACGCCGTTGCGCTGTAATTGGTGGCGGGTCACATCAATCTCATGGCGGATCACGTAGTCCGTGCGGTAGAGGAGGTCCTCCATGGTGATGTTCTGTTTGACGGTGTAAGACTCGCCATAAATGCTGCGCAGGCGATAGCCGGAAAGGTAGAGCACGGCTTCGCGCAGCGTTTTGCTGGGAATGGTGCCGGAATTGATGCAGATCCCCCCGAGCACGGCCTTGCGCTCGATGAGGGCCGTCCGCTTGTCGAGCTTCGCCGATTGGATCGCGGCCCGCTGGCCCGCCGGCCCCGATCCGATGACAACCATGTCATAGTCATAATCCGCCATTGCCGCTCCTCTTGAGAGTCTGCCACAAAAAGGCGAGCGAGGATTCCGCCCTAAAAGTTGGAAGGTCAGACCGAGCTTACGGATGCGAGTCTGCTATCATACCCCGGCCACCCGATGATTTTGAAAATAATCTGTCCCGCGCCGGGCGTCTCAAACGTTCACCATTTTCATTCCCGCCTCGGTGTAGCGATCCCCGGCGGCGGCACCTTGGGGCGAGGCCTCGTTGAGCTGGGCCAAGTCATGCAAGGTCAAGGGCAAATCGAGCGCCGCCACGTTTTCTTCCAGATGGGCACGGTGGGCAGTGCCGGGGATGGGCACAATTCCCTCGCCCTGCGCCAGGACCCAAGCCAGGGCGAGTTGTGCAGGGTTCGAGCCTTTACTTTCCGCCATCTCTACAACACGCTGAACCAACGCGAGATTCTTCTCAAAGTTCTCTGCTTGAAAACGCGGGCTATTGCGGCGCCAGTCGTCCGGCGCCAAGTCTTCGAAGCGCTTGAAACGGCCTGTCAGGAACCCTCGGCCCAGCGGGCTGTATGCCACGAAGGTGATTTCCAATTCTGCGCACACGGGAAGGATCTGCCCCTCCGGGTCGCGCGACCAGAGGGAATACTCGGTTTGCAGAGCACTGATGGGATGGGTGGCGTGGGCGCGGCGGAGGGTAGCGGGCGAGGCCTCGGAGAGTCCCAGGAAACGAATCTTGCCTTCCTCCACCAGTCGCGACATGGCTCCGACGGTCTCTTCGATCGGGACAGTGCGGTCAACGCGGTGCTGGTAATATAGGTCGATCGTCTCGACCTGCAAGCGGCGAAGGCTGGCTTCACAAGCCTGACGAACGTAGGCAGGGCGGCCATTGATTCCAAGAAATCCCCCTCGCTCATCCCGCATGAAGCCGAATTTCGTTGCCAATACGACTTGATCCCGCCGTCCTTGGATGGCGCGGCCCACCAGAATCTCATTCTCGCCGCGGCCGTAGGCGTCGGCCGTGTCGAGGAGACTGACGCCTAGGTCGAGGGCGCGGTGAATAGTGGCAACCGACCCTTCCATCTGTTGCGGGCCATAGTATTCGGACATCCCCATGCAGCCGAGCCCGATAGCTGAAACAGTAAGCGGGCTATGACCAAGTATACGGTGCCGCATGCGGGACCTCCAGGATTGGCGGTAATGCTTAGAAGACCTGACAGCATAGCATCGCAAGTCGCCACTCTCAAGGCGCCGCTAAAAACGAAGTCCCCCTGTTGAACTTGGCGAACTTGCGCTAGACTGTCGCGTAACACTCCTCAAAAGGAAACGCGAGGTCAGCTTATGGAAACCGATAAGCCCAACACGCTCGAACTGAAACCTGGTGCGAAAAGTGGGGGAATGACACCCCGGGAGCGCATCATGGCCGCGTTCGATCACCGCGAATCAGACCGCATTCCCATCGATTTTTCCGGGCACCGTTCTTCGGGAATCGCCGCGATGGCCTATGCCAAGCTCCGGAAGCATCTGGGGCTGCCCTCCCGACCGGTGCGGGTCTATGATCCGGTGCAGCAACTTGCAATAGTTGATCCTGATGTGCTGGACTTGTTCGGCGTGGATACCATTGAGCTGGGGCGGTCTTTCGCGCTGGAAGCTGTCCACTGGGCAGACTGGGTTTTACCGGACGGGACTCCCTGCCAGATGCCGGCCTGGGCCTTGCCGGAGCGCGAAAGTAATGGATGGCTGATTCGCTCGAAAAGCGGCAATGTGTTGGCGCGCATGCCCTACGGCGCGCTTTACTTCGAGCAGTGCTATTTTCCTTTTATTGAAGAAGGTGGACCACGAACCATCTCCGCAGGGATGAATGAATGCATGTGGTGTGCCGTGCAAAGTCCGCCGGGGCCGCTCGCGGATGGCGCGGAGGGCCTGCGCCGGCTAGCGGAGGGAGCACGCAAACTGCGCGCCAGCACCGATCGGGCCATTGTGGGATTGTTCGGCGGGAATCTCTTCGAAATGGGGCAGTTTCTTTATCGCAACGATAATTTCCTGATGCTTCTGGCTTCCAATCCCACCCAGGCGCATGATTTCCTCGATTGGCTTACCGAAATTCATTTGGCTAGTCTGCAGCGCTTTTTGGGCGCAGTAGGCGACTCAATCGATATCATCCTCTTTGGTGACGATCTGGGCATGCAGACCGGGCCCATCATCTCCCGCCGCATGTATCGGGAGTTATTCATGCCGCACCACAACACTCTGTGGAACCGTGCCAAGCAATTGGCCAATGTCAAAGTGATGCTCCACAGTTGCGGAGGGATCCGCGAACTGCTCCCCGACTTGATCGACGCGGGATTGGACGCTGTGAACCCCGTGCAGACCTCGTGCCAAGGAATGGATCCGGCGGCGCTGAAGGCCGAGTTTGGACGCGAGATTGTCTTTTGGGGCGGCGGCTGCGACACGCAATCCGCCCTGGCTTTCGAAACGCCGGATGCCGTGCGCAAGCATGTCCGCGAGCGCGTCCGAATCATGGCGCCGGGTGGAGGCTTTGTCTTCCAGCAGGTCCACAACATTATGGCCAACGTGCCGCCGGAAAATGTCGAGGCCATGTTCGAAGCGGCCCGGGAAGAGATCGGCTAATCTCGCCCCGCCGGTTCAGTAGATCGGGCTAAGGTCCAGGGATTGAAACTGCATCAAGTCGTGGTCATAGTTGGCGGCGGGCTGGATTCGCACCGTGATAGTGCCCGACTGGAGCAACTTGATGGTCCCCAAATCGAGTGTCTTGTAATCGAAATCTTCGCCGGTGCGCTCCACGACTCCGGAGAGTGATTGCGATCCGATGGTCAGCGTATATTTGCCCTCTTGTAATTCCGCGCGGGCTGCATAACGAATCTGGACCTTGTAGCTCCCGACTTGACTGACCAAAATATGCCAGGTGATTGAGTCATTCGGACCGGTCCACTTGGAAATAAAGTAGCTCCCTTTGCGATTAAAGCGCTTCATCGCTTTGCCGGCGGTCATTCC
>Ga0335085_10008385_pt1 | contig 15780 bp, 12 predicted proteins | sample Lox_Sample_45_FD_206712 | JGI IMG/M metagenome (GOLD analysis project Ga0335085, IMG submission 206712) | Soil microbial communities from Loxahatchee National Wildlife Refuge, Florida, United States - Lox_Sample_4.5 | ecosystem: Environmental > Terrestrial > Soil > Wetlands | place: USA...
AAAACACGACGAAGGAGTTGCTCAAAAACGGCGGTGTGGCCTACGGGACGTCTTTGGGTGCGTGTCTCGATCCGGAAGTGGCGATTGTGCTGGCCGCCGCAGGGCTCGATTTTTTCTTCATCGACACGGAGCACTCGACCACAACCTACGCTCAGATTCAGGGATTGTGCCGAAGCGGGCGGGGTGCAGGAATCATCCCATTGGTTCGAGTTACGCAGAATGAAGCTTCGTTGATCACGCGCGCGCTGGACGTTGGCGCAATGGGAATTATCGTTCCCCACGTCAATTCTGCCGCCGAAGCCCGGGCCGCGATGAAAGTGCTGAAGTTCCCGCCTCTTGGACAACGCGGCTTCGGACTGGGAAGCATCGTGACTGACCTCAAAGGAAAATCGGCTCAGGAAGAGGTCGACTCCGCCAACCGCGAGACACTGGCGGTCATGATGATCGAAAGTCCGGAAGGCCTGGAGTGCGTAGATGAAATTGCGTCCGTTCCCGGAGTCGATGTTTTGTTTGTGGGTCCTTATGATCTTTCGCTGTCGTTAGGCATTCTTGAGCAGTTCGACAGTCCGGTGTATTGGGGTGCGATAGAAAAAGTAATTAACGCCGGTAAGAAGGCGGGGATTGCGGTCGGTCTGCAGTCGAAGAATATGGCCATGCTGAAGCGAGCACGCGAGATGGGCGCGCGCTTCATTATCTACAGCAGTGACTTCTCCACTCTTCTGGACGGCTACAAGCGAGGACTGGGCGAATTGAAGAAATGATAGTAGGTCAATCACTCGCTCACCTCCAGCAGGACATGCCCGCGTGCCGGTATCGTGACTTCTGGGGGATAAGGACTTCCCGCACGAAAGGCGGCGCCGGACAATTTGTACTGCCGGTTGGCTTTTAGGCCGAAGCGCTCGGGTTCAAAGCCGATCTTTTTCTTGAGCGCTTGCTCCTCCAGATTGAAACAGGCAGATCTGCACTCAAACATCCGGCGCGGCTCCGGACCGGGTTGTCATTGCCACCACAAAAAATTTCCAGATGGTCCGGCTGCAGGGAAACTTTTTCCTAAGCTTTGTGGTGTCTGAAGTGGAATAACGGGACCTTGCGGGCCACGGGCGGGTGGGGCCTGTGAGCCTTGGGGCGATTGGATTTCGCGGCGGAATCCCGGGCAAAAGCAATGGAGAAAAGGCAAAGCAGCATGACAACCAGCGTCTTTTTCATGCTGCATTCTTACCCGGAAGTACAATGCCCACAATAGCCCTTTCGTAATGCGAAACATTAGCGAAGAAACATTCCCCAAGGACTATTGCACTGCGCCGGGACCGAACCTCGTCCCTTCTGAGCACGACGAACTAAGTGACACATGTACTTACACTTGTGTGTGATTTCGCGACGGACCTGTCCGGCCTGCTAAAGCTTAATCCGCCCGGTAGACGGTGTTGCCTCCTACGATGGTGGTGACTATCTTCCCGGTGAGTTGCCAGCCGTCGAACGGCGTATTGCGGGATTTTGAGCGGGATTTAGCGGCGTCAAAGGTCCAGCGCGCATTGGGATCGAAAATCGTGACGTCGGCATGAGCGCCGCGCGCAAGGGTGCCGCGCCCAGGCAAGTCCACTACGCGGGCCGGTCCGGCGGTGAACAGCTCGACGATCCGTGTCAGCGGAATCTTATGCTCGCGGTGGAGGCGCGTGATGGCCAGTGCGACTGCCGTTTCCAGGCCAGTGACGCCGAAGGCCGCGCGCTCGAACTCAATGCACTTTTCGTGCATGGCATGGGGCGCATGATCGGTAGCAATGGCGTCTACGGTGCCATCGGCCAGGGCCACCAGGATCGCCTCAATGTCCGAAGCCGAGCGCAAGGGCGGGTTCATTTTGAAGTTGCCGTCGTAATCGCGCACATCGGTATCGGCCAGCGTGAAATGGTGCGGCGTAACTTCGCACGTAACGCGCACTTTGTTGCGCTTGCCCCGGCGAACCGCTTTGAGGGCGTCGGCGGTGGAAAGATGCGCCACGTGCAGCCGCGCGCCGGTGAACTGCTGTGCCAGTTGCACGTCGCGGTCGACGACCGACGACTCTGCCGACGCCTTCATCCCGCGCAGACCAAGACGGAAAGCCGTAGGCCCGTCATGCATGCAGCAGCCTTCGGTTTCACGCGTATCTTCAGCGTGCTGAATGACAGGCAGGTTGATCTCGGAGGCAAGCCGCAGCGTCTCCCGCATGATGGTGTCGCCGAGAATGGGCTTGCCGTCGTCCGTAATAGCCACGGCCCCAGCCCGCTGCAAGGCGCGGAAATCCGTAAGCACCGCGCCCTTGCTGGCCTTGGTCGCTGCCGCGATGGGAAAAACATTGACCACCGCCCCGCGCTGCGGCAACTGGAGCCAGTTCACCCACTCGGTTGAGTCCACCACCGGCTGCGTATTGGGCATGCAACAGACCGAGGTGAATCCGCCGGCCGCCGCTGCCGCCGTGCCGGTGGCAATGGACTCTTTGTAGCTTTGCCCCGGTTCCCGCAGATGAACGTGGATGTCAATGAACCCGGGCGCGACGATGAGTCCGCGGGCGTCGAGTTTTTCGCTGGCATTGCCGCGAGTCTTGCCGGGCGGGGCAACCTCCGCCACGCGTCCGTCGCGCAGCAGAACATCCATAGGCGTGTCAATCCCGGCCGCGGGATCGATAACCCGGCCACCTCTAATCAGAAGGCTGTTGGCTCTGCGCTGGTTCATGCTCATTTTCCGATGCGAGACGCTTAACTTCCTTGCCGCTGATTAACGCGGATTTTCGCTGATTCTTTTTACCATTCTCAAAAACATAGCGGCGGAATTGCGCAGTTGGTCCAAAATTGAACAGAAGCCCAACTTCAATCTCCGTAGCTCTCAGATAATTGAGGATTTGCTTTTCCCAAGATGCGTCCATGTCGCGACCTGTCTTAAGTTCGACGCTAACTTTTCCGTCCACTAACAGGTCAGCACGGAAGTCTCCAATCTTCTGTCCATGAAACCACAGCGGGACCGCAATCTGCCTTTGGAAAAAGATGCCGCTCTCAGCCAGAGAAACTGAGAAGGCTTGCTCATAAACTGACTCGAGAAACCCGTGTCCTAGTTCGTTGTACATGTTAAAGAAAATGCCGATTAGTTTCTCAGTCAGATCTTGATGCTTCAATCCGTATTCATCCGGGTGCATCCGCGGTATGGAAGTTACCTGTCTCATCTAGCCTTCCCCAGCGCCCTCGCCAGGATGGCCATCCGCACAGGCACGCCATTCTGCACTTCTTCCCGGATCGCCGACTGCGAGCAATCCGCCACTTCCCAGGTCAACTCCAGCCCGCGAATAATCGGCCCGGGATGCATGACCATGGCATCTTTCTTGGCCAGCTTGAGCCGCGCCATGGTCATTTGGTAGCGGGCGATGTACTCCTGCAGGCTGATTTTTTGCCCCGCCAGGCGCTCTTTCTGCACCCGCAGCACCATGATGACATCCGCTCCGTGCACCGCTTCTTCCGCGGTACGGCTGATGTGCAGGCCCGGCGCCAGGCTAATCGCCAGATCGGGCAGAAAATCCGGAGGTCCACAAAGGGTAATTTTCGCCCCGAACTTGCTGAGCAAATGAACCGCCGAGCGCGCCACGCGGCTGTGGTAAATGTCCCCAATGATGGCGACCTGCAGCCCTTTGAGCGCTTTTTTGTGGCGCAAAATGGTATAGGCATCCAGCAAAGCCTGCGAAGGATGCTCGTGCATGCCGTCGCCGGCGTTGATGACGGGAATGTCGAGATGCGAGGCCATCAGGTGCGGCGCCCCGGCGCGAGGATGGCGGATGACGATGACATCGGCCCCGACGGCCCGCAGGGTGTAGCCGGTGTCCAACAGTGACTCGCCCTTTTCGATGCTGGATCCACTGGAGAGAACCAGCGTAGTCATGGCGCCGAGCGACTTGGCCGCGATCTCAAAGGAACTGCGCGTGCGGGTGGAGGCCTCATAAAAAAGCAGTAGCACGCGCTTGCCGCGCAACAGCGGGCGCGGCTTGAGCGGGTTCATCCGCCGAGCCAGTTGCAGCAGACGAAGAATCTCTGCCGGCTCGGCATGCTCCAGGCCGAGGAGAGAACCGCGCGTAGCTTTGGATTTGTTTGCGGATTTCGCCTGGTTTGCGATCATGCTAAGCGGCTCCGGCCAGACGGCCTATGCTCGTCTTTCCACCAGCAGAACTCGGTCCGTGTCATCCACTTCGCGCAACTGCAGCTTGATCAACTCCTCGCGATTGGTTTGAACTTTACGGCCCACGAAGGTAGCTTCAATGGGCAGTTCGCGGTGGCCACGGTCAATCAAAACGCAAAGCTGAACCTTTTTCGGCCGTCCCTGGCGAAACAGAGCGTCCATGGCGGCGCGGGTAGTTCTTCCAGTGTAGAGAACGTCGTCCACCAAAACGATATTTTTCCCGGTGATGGAGAAGCCAATTTCCGCTTTTTGCACCGCTGGCTTGGGCTCTCGGATCGAGAGATCGTCGCGGTGCAGGGTAATATCGAGCGCCCCCACCGGAACCGGCTTTTTCTCAATCCGCTCGACCAGTTGTGCTAAGCGCTGGGCCAGCGGCACACCCCGTTTGCGGATGCCCACGAAGCCCAGATCGGTGGCGCCGTTGTTCTTCTCCATGATTTCGTGAGCCAGACGAACCAAAGTTCGTTCGATTTCCGACTCAGACATGAGCTGGGTCTTTTCGCGGGCATCATGAGGGCGGGTAGAAGATTTCGCAGGCATGAACGGTGAATGATACGCGGGAAGAGAGGCTGGGGGCAAGTAAACCCGCCGCTGGGGCAGCGGTGCGCTTTGCCTTACCTTCGCCTTTCTCCGCGTCCTCAGCGCAGACTCCGCGTACTTCGCGGTTAAAAGCTCTCGATCAATCGAAGCGAAGCTTCCAGGCAAGCGCCCGGGAAACCTGAAATGCATGCCCTGCCACTTAGTGCCGTTGTTTGTGCCGCAGCAAAGCCGAACCCACTACCCCTCCCAGGGTGGATAGGACCAAAAAAAGCACAAACATCATCATCAGTCCCATGATCATAACCAGGGCCAGTCCCTGAGGAGACTTCAAATAGTGAAGCATCTGTTGGGCTTGTGGTTCGGTATTCTTGGCGGCGGCCTGGTCGATCGCTTGCATGAGAGCGGTCCGCAGTTCGCCTCCGGCATGAAAAATGACCGTTTCGAGGGCGGTGAACAGGGCAAAGATGCCGAATCCAATCATCCCGCTGAGCGCGCCTAAACGAGCTCCGAGGCCAGTGCTCAGGTGGGCGCCGAAGAGCCGGCGGCGATAGAAGAGCACGGCGAGAAACCCCGCCAGGAGCATCCCCAAACCGAATAAGGCCCCGCGCGGAATGACCATCAGAATGGCCGCGATCAGCCCGGCTTGAGCCGCGGCCGGCAGGGCATGCTGCCAGATGAGCCCCGACGGGTGGGAAACAATGTCATAAGCCGTCGTTGGCGCTTCGGAGGCAGCGAATGTCGTGGGCTCGGGCATAGCCATGCTTACCCGAATCTGAGGCGCCTGACAGTGAGGGCAAAAGGCGATGCCGTCCTCGACGGCTGCACCGCATTGATGACAGGGATGTTCCACGAATTTCAAGGTACAGCACAGCCGTCGAGACGAGCAAGGCGGTAGACTGCGCCGGTTAGATTGTCTTGCCAGAATTCAAGCGCACATAGACCAGAGTGAACGTTGAGCCTTTGCCCTCGGGTGTGATGGCCACGATGTGCTGGTTATCTTTGACCCCTACCTTCAGTTCCACCGTTTGGCCGCTCTCCGAGTCGCAGGTGAGTTCTTCGGAGTTGCCTTTTGACTCTCCTTTCGGATCCGAGTCGCTGGTGTGGCATTCGAGAATCTTGCCGTATTTCTTGAGCCGGTCCTTATAGAAAGGGATGATTTTGGCCGGAGGATCATCAGATTGATACTTGACCGCAATCACTTTCACGCCGTAACCGAAGAATGAGACGTTGACATTCGCGTTGTCGTCATCGTTAGAGGAGCCGTCCTGCTTGATGCGCGCTCCCGGGTAAACCGGCAACCCGGTATCGTGGACATCGGCACTTTTGTCTACGTGGATGCCCCCGATCGGCGTCTCGATATCGACGTTCTTATCTTCTCCAGAACTGTCCTTCTTCACATTGACACTGCAAGCCAGCACCGTGAGGCAAGCGGCCAATAGGACAGCGATGGCAAGCCGGGTTGCGACACTGAGGGTTCTGTGGCATTTCATGAGCAGGGCCTCCTCACTTACGGAACTTGTGGCCGGTCGAGTCCGAAACCGCGTTGCGCTATGCCGGGGATAGTCACTGGCAAATGGCCATGGATCGGGATCTCTCCGAAAAGCGCTCGAGCCGTGGCCAGTTCGGAAACCGGAACATTGGAAAATCCGCACAGATAGTTCTGCACGCCGGGAAAGTCTTTTGCCAGGTAAGGGCTTCCCATGGCGAGGAAGATAGTCTTCTCGGCAGCGTGATCCAGAATCTTTTGCAGCAATACACTATCCGGATACGAAATGGATACCGAATTGATCGGCCCCTGCGCGGCTTCTATCGCCTTCCCGGCCGTCGGAACCACATAGACCGCGGCGACCACCTTCTGCGCTTCATCCACCGCCTTGAGTGCCTCCTCGGACATAACCCCGGCGATCCGGGAATCTACGTAGATCGCATGCACATCGGGCACCCGCAGGCGAATCTCGCGTTCCAGTTCGCGGCCCGCGTCGGAACGAACATCGTCGCTCAGAATCACCAGCACCAGGCGGTTACGCACCTCCGCTACATTCTGATACGGAAGCTGTGGTCCCGGAGTTCCCGATTTCTTGAGGGGAAGCACCTTGCCGTTATCCCGAACTAGGGTGATGGCGTCATCGGCGATCTGTTGGCCGAGAGCCATGTTCTCCGGCTTTCCGACAATTTTCACGACCTGGCTGAGGTCTACCAGTCGAGCGCGGTCCAGCCCGAGAGAGGCTTTTGCCTGCAGGATCTTGAGGACAGACGCGTTGAGCCGCGCCTGCGAGATCTCGCCGCTCCGTACCGCCCGCAGCATGGCTTCGTACGAGGCGTGCAAATCGGCGGGAATGAGCAGGAGATCGTTGCCGGCTTTGAAGGCCTCAACGGCGGCCCGCCCCATGTCAGCGGCATAAAGATGGGTGAGCGCGGCCATGTCGAGCGCATCCGTAACCACAATGCCGTGAAAATCGAGCTGATTCTTGAGCAGATTTGTGACGATGGCGGGCGAGATGGATGCTACATGGTCGGGATCCGGGTCCAGCGCGGGAACGGTAACATGTGCAACCATGACGGAATCCACGCCTGCGGCAATCGCGCTTCGAAACGGCGGCAGCTCGATGGCGTTCAGACGCGGCAGATCGCCTGGCACAGTTGCCACGCCCAGATGGGAATCGGTTGCGGTGTCACCGTGGCCGGGAAAGTGTTTGGCGGTGGTGAGTAACCCAGCCTGGCGCGCGCCGCGAATGTAGGCGTCCGCAAAATCGCTCACCTGCTGCGGATCTTCGCCGAACGAACGAGTATTGATGATGGGATTCGAAGGATTGGAATTCACATCCACTACGGGGAAAAAATTCCATTCCACCCCGACAGCCCGAGACTCCTCGCCCGAAATACGACCGAAGTCCTCCGCGTATTTCGGGTTCCCAGTCGCAGCGAAAGCCATAGCAGCGGGGAATTCCGTCGCCCCATGCAAGCGCATGGAGAGGCCACGTTCAAAATCGGCGGCAACCAGCAGAGGGAGTTTCGAGTCCTGCTGCAAACGATTGAGGAGTTCCGCCGCTTCCAGGGGCTGATTGCGGTAGAGGAACGGCGGATCGTAAGGAACGGTAAGAATGAAGGAGCCCAGGTGGTATTGCCGCATCTCGTCGCGCAGCTGAAGATACGCGGGGCTATTCACATTCAGGAACTGAACCCGAACCCACACCATGAAAACCTGCCCGACTTTCTCCTCGAGCGAAAGTTTCTTCAGGGTCTTCCCGGCCCATTTTTCTCCATTGTGGTCAGGACGAATGGGACCGGGATGCTGATATTTTTCTTTGGCGGTGAGGGATGAAGGCAGAAATATGGATGTCACCAAGAGCAGAAAAGCAAACCTTCGCAGCATCAGCTGACGATAGCAGGAAGAAAAGCATTTCACCACAGCCCTTCAAGCAACGAGGTCCGCAATCTTTGTAATTGCCATCTGCTGTACGCCAGCCTCGTCCCCGAAACCCTGCAGCCAGGTCACATCGGGCTCGCGACGGAACCAGGTCATTTGCCGCTTGGCGTAGTTACGATGGGCTTGCTGTACCGAGGCGAGCGCAGTCGAGGCATCGATTTCGCCGCTGAGAACTTGCCTCACTTGCTTGTAGCCGAGCGAATTAAGCGGCGTGGCGTTGGGTCCGTATTTTGCCAGGAGACGCTTGCTCTCCGCGATCAGCCCTGCGTCGAACATGCGTTGCGCGCGCTGGTTCAGCCGCGCATAGAGCTCATTGCGGTCTGGATTCAGCCCAAGACGGAAGATCCGAAAACCGCGCAGCGCGCTGCGGCCTCGTTTCCAGCCTTCGGTCATAGGCAGGCGCGACGCCAGGCAAACCTCAATGGCGCGAATCAACTTGGGCAAATCGTTAGCATGAATTTTTTCTGCCGCCGCCGGATCAACGCGGGTCAACACTCGATGCAAATGCACCGACCCCTTTTGCTTCGCCGACTTCCGGAGCCGTTCCCGCAGCTCTTCCGACCGCTCCGGTCCCGGGAATAGCCCAATCAGCAACGCGCGCAGATAAAGCCCCGTCCCTCCCACAACAATCGGCAGGCGTCCCCGCGATTTAATCTCTTCCAGCACTTCCCTCGCCTGCCGGGCATATTCGCCCGCAGTGACATAGCCTGTCGGATCCACACAATCCAGCAGATGGTGCCGCACCCGTCGTCGTTCCTCAATGCTCGGCTTGGCCGTGCCGATTTCAAATTCGCGGTACATGGCGACGGAGTCGCAATTCACAATCTCACCCTGGAGGCGCTCGGCAAGAGCGAGCGCCAGCGCAGTTTTACCGCTTCCGGTTGGACCCAGGACGGCAACCAGCAGGGGATCGGGTGGCACGGTCAGCGCGCTCTCCAGGGAATCACGCGCCAATAGCGGACCAGCGTGATGATCAGAATGAGTAAGCCGATGATGAAGACGCCGGTGGTCTCCGCCCTCAGAATCTTCCACTTCCGACCCGGCTGCTGGGGACTGGACGGCACGGAAATATTGTAGCGCTGGGGGGCCCGGTCGGAGGGTTCAAGCAACTTCACAGGGTGCTAAACTACGCTTCGACCGCCGGTTCTCTATGTCTTTGCCCCAAGCCAGTTCCGCTGGGCCAATCGTCCGCTTTGGAGTTTTTGAAGCGGACCTTGCAGCCGGCGAATTGCGTAAAAATGGAAGGCGGGTTCGTCTGCAGGAGCAGCCTTTCCAAATGCTGGCACTTCTGCTCGACCGGGCGGGCGACGTGGTCACCCGCGAGGAACTGCGGCAGAAACTATGGCCGGCCGACACATTTGTTGATTTCGATCACAGTCTGAACACCGCGGTTAAGAAAGTACGCGAGGCCTTGGGAGACTCAGCCACCAGCCCGCGCTACGTGGAAACCATTGCCCGCCGAGGCTACCGTTTCCTGGCGCCGGTCGATCGCAAAAATGCCTCAACTCGGCCGGATTCTCCGCCGGGGACAAATGCCGACCCCTCCGCGGCACCGTTCCACCCTGAACTGGAAGTGCCCATCCCCAGGCGCGCCGTGACCCGCGGCCTGTTTGCCCTCGTTCAGGTGATGTACCTCGCTTTCTACCTGGCGGCATTGTTTCTGCTGCACAGCGTCGATCTCGTCACAGAGGCCTTCTTGCCAGGTTGGGGAGCGATGGCCGTTGAAGTGGCCGTGCTGGTAACTGCAGGAGTGGGCATACCGCTGCGTTTTTACTTGCTATCCGCCGTCGCCTTCGATCACCGGCGTCTGGGAGAGAAATTCCAGCGCATGTTCCCCTTTGTTCTGGCGCTTGACGAGCTCTGGGCCGTGGCCCCGTTTCTCACCATGCAGCAACTTGGCTTTGGCGCCTCATTCGCCGCCACCGCCGGCCTGCTCTATGTTCCTTTTGCCGAGCGGACGCTGATAAAGATGGCATATTCATCATCCGATCTGAGAAAATCTCCCTGACATGGATGCGAAAGTCCGTGTAATTCTCCTCTTCCTCGTTGGATGTGCGCTTGCCGCACCTGCATTCCCACAGACCACCGGCGCGCCGCACAAGCCCGTTCTCGATATCCATTCCCTCGACACCACCGTAGATCCCTGTACGGATTTCTACGCCTACTCCTGCGGCGGTTGGCTGAAGAACAATCCCATCCCTCCCGACCAGGTCAGTTGGGGAGTTTCCAGCAAACTGCAGGACGAAAATCTGGTGGTGCTGCGGGAGATTCTGGAGAAAGCGGCGGAGCCCGCTCCCGGCCGCAGCGCGAATACCCAGAAAATTGGCGATTACTACGCGGCTTGCATGGACGAAAAAGCCGTCAACGCCGCGGAAATGGCGCCCCTGAAGCGGCAACTGCAGGCGATTGAACGCTTGCAGTCGAAAAAGGAGATCGCGGCTGTGGCTGCGGGCATGATCTACGAGGGCGTCCTCTTCGATTTCTCCTCGGCGCAGGATTTTAAAAACTCCGAGCAGGTCATTGCGGAAGTGGATCAGGGCGGTCTGAGTTTGCCGGATCGTGATTTCTATCTCTTGAACGACAGCAAGACCAAACAATTGCGCAAAGCCTACCGGGCACACGTGCGGCGGATGTTCGATTTGGCAGGCGATGCGCCGGATCTCGCCGAAAGCGAATCGCATGCCGTCTTGAGCATCGAAACCGCACTGGCCCGGGGATCGATGAGCCGGGTGAACCGGCGTCAACCCAGCAATCTTTATCATAAGATGGGACGGGACGAACTGCAGGCGCTGAGCCCGGAGTTCGATTGGGACGTATATTTCGAGGACGTCGGCTTACCCAAATTAGCGTCTTTGAATGTCGCCGATCCTGGCTTCATCAAAGCCATGAACGCACAGCTGCAAAAGCAGAACCTGGCCAGCTGGAAGTCTTACCTGACCTGGCATCTGGTTCATGCCAATGCCGCCTATCTTTCCACAGATTTTGTGAATGCCGATTTCGCCTTTTACGGGAAAACGCTGCAGGGCGCCAGGAAGATTGCTCCCCGGTGGAAACGCTGCGTCAACTCGGTGGATAACGATCTGGGAGAAGCGCTGGGTCAGGCTTATGTCGAAAGAACCTTCAGCCCCGAAGCCAAACAGCGTGCGCTGGCGATGGCGAAACAGATTGAGGCTGCCATGCAGCGCGAGATTGAAGGCCTGCCCTGGATGACCTCCGCCACAAAGAGGAACGCGCTCCAAAAACTGCACGCCGTGGTGAACAAGATCGGCTATCCGGACAAATGGCGGGACTATACCGCGCTTGAAATCTCCCCCGATGACGAATTAGGGAACGTGGAGCGAGCACGGCAATTCGAGTTTCGGCGGCAATTGGCCAAAATCGGCAGGCCTGTGGATCGCGGCGAGTGGGACATGACCCCTCCCACCGTAAACGCTTACTACGATGATCAGAAGAACGACATGAATTTTCCTGCCGGAATCCTGCAGCCGCCGCTATTCGACCCGGCGGCCGACGCGGCCCCGAATTATGGCGATACCGGCGCCACCATCGGCCACGAATTGACCCATGGCTTTGACGACGAGGGCCGGCAATTCGACACCCAGGGTAATCTGCGCGACTGGTGGACTCCGGATGACGCCAGACAGTTTGAAAAGCGAGCCGCTTGTGTTGTCGATCAATATTCGCGCTACACCGCCGTGGATCACATCAAAGTCAACGGCAAGCTGACGCTGGGGGAAAATGTTGCCGATTTAGGTGGCTTGCTTCTCGCTTACATGGCCTGGCATCGGACATCTCCAGAGAAGAACGCGATTGACGGTTTCACGCCGGAGCAACGTTTTTTTATCGGCTACGGCCAAAGCTGGTGTACCAATACGCGGGAGGAAACCGAACGCGTCCGGGCTGCCGCCGATCCCCATTCCCCCGAACGCTATCGGGTAAATGGCGTGGTTTCGAACGTGCCGGAATTCAGCCAGGCTTTTCACTGTAAGGCAGGCTCGCCCATGGCCCGGAAACAGCCTTGCAAGGTCTGGTAGGCGCAAAATTGCAGCTGGTTACTGGTTTGCCGCCTGTTCTGGTGCCATAGCGATTGTCGGCAGTGGCCGGTATCCATCACGCGTCCGGATGTGGAGTTTCTTGCCCTGTTCTCCCACAACCTTCACCGTAATGGCCCGCCATCCCCGGTTAGGATTGGCTTGGGGATAGTAGCTGATCGTGTACAGATGCGCCAGATCGTTGCGGATGGCCGCAAACGCTTTTTGCTGATCTCTCCACGTCTTGGCGAAATAAGCGGCGCCCCCCGTGGCCGCGGCCATGCGCTGGAACACGGTGCTGGATACGGGTTCCAGCTTGGCTTCGCGCGTGCTGATCATATAGATAGGAATGCCTTTGGACTGCGCCAGTTCGGCTACGTCTTCGGGCGGAACCATGCTGGCATTGTCCGGCCCGTTGGAGAAAACGACGACCACTTTGCGTCCGCTGAACTGACCTGCGTCTTTCACCGTCAGCAGCAACGCGTTGTAAAGGGCAGCATCGTCTCCGGCCACCGTCGAGCGAACCCCCCGGAGGACCTGCGACCGGTCGGGGGTGAGTAAGGCGGCGCGAGAAAGATCGCGGCTGTAGGAGTAGAAGGCGATACGGTCCGGACCCTCCAGAGAGCGGACAAAGTCCGCGATTGCATCCTGCGCGAAAACAAAACCGCGATACATATAATTACTGGTGTCGAATAGAACGAAGACATTGGCGCCCATCATGGCGGAGCGCAGGCTTGCCGTGCCGTCAGCCCCGGAGGCGTCGACCCCTGCCTTGAGCTTCCCTTCCTCCGGTCCGGCGATCAGCGTTCGGGTGGCTTCGTTGCCTTCGGCAAACGTCGCGATCTTCTGCCGGATGCCGTCCTCCATAACCACAAAGTCGCCGGGGTTCAGCCCGGTTACGTAGTTCCCCTTGTGGTCCATCACCGCAACATTCAACTGCACCAATTCGACTTTCACGTGAATGTTGGCGTCGTTTCCCTGGGCGAAGCTGGGCCCGGAGAACCCGGTGGAAAAGGCGAGGAGAAATGCCGCAAGAAAAAAGCTCCGAATTTTCATGGCTTGGTCCCTGTCCGATTAGCGAGTTCCGATAAATTTTCGGCCGGCCCGGCATTGGCCGGGTTTCCGCCTACCCGAGTTTCCATCCGGGTCCCGGCGGGCGCCCAGGAAGCGATCTTGCCTTCGCGAAATTCCTTCCCGGTCTCGTGCATTGCGGTGAGCAGCGCCGGCCAGTCTTCAAAATGCGAAGCGAAGATCTTTTCCACCATGCGCCGCGTCAGTTCCGGAATTAAAAGATTCAACATGACGGGAGAATAACCTTTTTCATCCGCCAAGCGAGCCCAGTAGAGATTATTCGAATCCCAGGATTCCGCCAGCAACCGGCTGGCGTAACCCATAAAGGCCGGGAAAGGCTTCACGTCCAGCAGCTGCCGGCTGTCATTGTCTTCCATGGCGGGATGGGGCACCCCGAAATCTTCCGACAGACGGTCCCAACCCGTCTCCGTGGGGTAGTTGTGAACCATCTCGTCGAGTTCCTGGCCGGTCGTGCGCCAGTAGGCATGTTCCTGGGGAAAGCGGCGGCGAAACTCTGCCGCCAGGTAGAATGTCTGTCCCGGCGTCACCTCCGACAGCACCTGCGCTGCATTACCCGCTCCCAGCGCCGTCTCGATATCGTTGGATTCCTTCGGGAACATGCGGTCCGACAGGATTTCCATCACCATGGGCCGCAGCTTGGCGTCCTCGGCGGCGGCAGAAAGCAGCTCTTCCCCGGTACGTTGGTAAAGCGCCACAGCATGCAGCTCGTTCCGGCTGATTCGCCACCATCGCGGCAGCACGGCGCTGGTCAAAAGGCTGGGGACGACCTGTGGCCAAATCAGCGCCTGCACGTTTTCGGGAACGATAAAGTCCTGCTCCACCCGAGCCAGCACAAAAGGCAAATCTGCCAGCGAACCTGCCAGGTGCGCGCCCCCGGCGGCCGGCATTCCGGTCCCGAATAAAGCTGCCACTTGCCAGGATTGTTCTCCGCCCGTCGTCATCTGCCCCGAGAAATCGTGGGAGCGCACAAAGAGCGGGTTGTTCAAAAGCATCTGCGCTCCCGGCGGGGCGTAGTAGGCGTAGTTCAACCCCACCAGCGTGTCCCTCAGGAACGGCGTGAGCAAACCCCGCGCTTCTTCGATCTCCTTGGGGGATGGAGAAGACTTGATGATCTTCGCCAGATCGGTCTTGGTCTGTAAGGTTGTGTGGGTATTGGTGGGCATTCCCGGCGCCCATTCGGTGCGCTCCCCCGCGGTGAACAGGGTCCTGGGTAGTTCAAACTCCTTCAGTTCGGTGGCTCGGGCAACCAGAGCGTCAGCATTGGTTTGCCCCTTGGCCAGTTGATTGAGGCCGTCCCCAAGGGCAAAGAGAGTGTCCAGCGATGCCAGGCGTTGTCCGGTCAATACCGCACGGATTCGGTTCGCCAGTTCCTGGCGAACCCGGCGTCCGTCCGCGCTCACTTGCCCAGGCCCAGCCAGCAACTCAACCAGATCATCTTGAGAGAACTCGCGCCTCCCGGTCGCCGAGTGATAAAGCTCCCGCAGCGAAGACCGCCCCGCCGCAAAGAGCTGATCCGATGTCAGCATTCCCGCGAAGGGGTGAATGACCGCCTGCCAGGATGCATTCCGCTCGGAACTGGGAATTTGTCCCTGACGAGCCAGTATCTGCCAAAGGCTGGTATCGGCTTGAAACAGTCCCACCGCATTCGCCCGCAGCGCCACGTTGTGAATACGGTCCAATTCCTCCGCCGTTTTCAGAAATCCCGTAATGGACTGATTGTCCAATTCATGAAACTCGGAGAAGAAAAGATACTGGCTGCTGAACCTTGGAAAATCATCCGCCAGCAAAATAACGGTTTGCGGACTGAGACGCTGTTCCGGCGCCCGCACCCGGTCCATTTCGGCAAGCATGAGATAGATATGGAGGGGACTCTCGTCGTCATTGATCCGGGAGAACGCCACCATGGCCTCAATCAGCTGCTCGGGATTATTCCAGCTCTTCGAATGCCCGGCCCATTCCTGGACTATTTTGGCCTGGCCTTTGCGGTGCAGAATCTCGCTCCAGGCAGCCAAACTGCCCGGCACGTGCGGCTGTCCGTCAGGATCCAAATCCAGGTTTGTCGCCAGCAGCAGCAACCCCGGTGTGGGCCGGAACACCGGTCTGGTCGGGCTGGGATTTAGATTCTTTCCCCGAAGCGCATGGTAGAACCGGGAAAGCCGGCGCCCGTCCGTAAAATAGGCCTGCTGAGTCCGGCTGATCCGGGAAAGAGTGTCGAAATAACTGGCGGCCCAGCCCTCATCTTTGGAGAGCAATAGCGCGACGAACTGTTCCGGGGATGCGGGACTGGCGCCCACGAGTGACTTCCAGGCCGCCTCGGCGGTCTGGCCTCCCGGCACCAACACCCTTCCCGAGCGAATGCAGATCTGGCTCCCATAGAAGTCCAGGGCGGGAGCGTCAGGAAGCAACTTTCCCAACCCGGGGGACTGCCTTAAGTCGTTGGCGGTTTCCAAATCCATTCGCGACATCGCCCAATACAGGCGTGCCAGGTCACGGTCCCG
>Ga0335085_10008386_pt1 | contig 15780 bp, 17 predicted proteins | sample Lox_Sample_45_FD_206712 | JGI IMG/M metagenome (GOLD analysis project Ga0335085, IMG submission 206712) | Soil microbial communities from Loxahatchee National Wildlife Refuge, Florida, United States - Lox_Sample_4.5 | ecosystem: Environmental > Terrestrial > Soil > Wetlands | place: USA...
CTAGGAGTATTGAGGAAAAAATCAGAGGCGCAACAGCCTCCGACATCGGATCAACAATCTATCACTACAATGGCGCCTAATCGACACGCTATGGCGCGAGTCCTCGTATCAGCAATCGACATTAAACGTGACGTCCACTGTCCCCATATCGGTCGAGATAATACCAGATACTGAACCCTCTCCTTGGATCGTCCCGCTTGTCCCGGAACAGCTGTTTTGCGTACTTAACAAAGGATAGACAAGCACAGCTCCGGTATCAGATGTGGTCATCTTAAGAATCGAAACTTGGGCTAACGGTTTCGTACAGATCATAGTTGGTGAAATTCCCGACCATGGCACTGCACACAAAAAGATATCGCCAGCAAGAGCCCCTGATTCCATTTTGATGGAAACACCAGGAACAGGCGTGGTGTCGTTGGAGCTTTTTTGCACTAAAAACTGCATTCCGGCAAGCGGAAATTCCTCACCACCAGCCAAGTTGCCGGTGATCGACACAGAAGTAACAGGAGTGATCACGACAGCATCAAATCCTGCGTCATTCCCGCAGCTGATCATGCCGACTCCACTTATTAACGCCAGCAGTCCGATTACCAGGAGCTTTTTCATCGTCCCTCCCGCCGCATATCGTTACCATCCTTGATCCAGTTCAGAATAATCTGTGCGACCTCTTCAACCCGCTTTCCAGTCGTCTCAACGCTCAACGCGGCTTCGGCGTAGAGCGGCGTCCGCTCCGCCAGCAACCGCGCCAGCTGCGCTTCGCGGTCCCGGACAGCCAGCAACGGCCGGGTTGACCGCCTCTTGGTCCTGTTCACCATGGCCTTCAGATCCGCCTTCAACCAGATCAGTAAGCCCCGTGCTTTGAGCGCGGCGCGATTCTCTTCCCTGATCAGCGCCCCCCCTCCGGTGGCAATCACCCCGTCAGCCATCCCCGTAACCTCGCGGATGACCGACGCTTCGACTTCGCGGAAATAATTCTCCCCGTTTGCATGAAACATGGACGCGATCGATCGTCCTTCCCGCTTTTCAATAAGCCGGTCGGTGTCGTAAAACGGCCGATTGAGCCGCCCTGCCAACGAGCGGCCCACCGCCGATTTCCCCGTTCCCATCATCCCGACCAGCACCACGTGTCGACCCTCGATTTGAATTGTCACTTCAATAAGTAGCGGAGTTTTGCCGTCCTGTCAACGATACGGAACGCCGCGCTCTTCATTCCTTCAGGGATGTTCCTCGGCTCCCCTGTTGTGTGTAACGGAACTGGCGGGAACCGGATCCGTGACCCACCGTCTGCCAGTGTTGCCCCTGTAGCGTTGCAGGTGATTACAACTCCTCCACGGTTCTCATATACCCGTCATAATTCCGTTTCATCTCGCGCAAACTGTCACCGCCGAATTTGTCGATCATGGCGCCGGCCATTTCAAACGCCACGACCGCTTCGCCGACCACTCCGGCCGCCGGCACGGTGCAGATGTCCGAGCGCTCAATCGCGGCCTGGAACGGCTCCTTGCTTTTCATATCGACGCTTTGCAGCGGCTTGTACAGCGTCGAAATCGGTTTCATGGCGACCCGGAGGACGATATCCTGTCCGTTGGTGATCCCGCCTTCGAATCCTCCGGCATTGTTCGTTTTCCGATAGAATTTCCCCTGCGATCGGCCGCCGGTCGTCTCGGCCGCCTCTTCACCATAGAAAATCTCGTCATGGACCTGGGAGCCGAAGCGGCGTGCGGTTTCAAACCCCAGACCGATCTCGACCCCTTTCATGGCCTGGATGCTCATCAGGGCGAAGGCCAGCCGGGCATTGAGCCGCCGGTCCCACTGGGCATAGCTGCCCAGTCCGACCGGCGGATGGGTGACCACGACCTCGAACACGCCGCCGAGCGTATCGCCCTTTTCCTTCGCCTCCTTGATTTTGTCGATCATCCTGGCTTCCGCGGTCGAATCGGCGCAACGGACTTCCGACCGTTCCGCCGCATCATACAATTCCTCTGGGGCGCGTCCGCCGGTCACGGCCACCAGGCCGCCGATCTCAACCGTATAACTGACGACTGTCATTCCGAACTGAGCCAGCAATTGCTTGGCCACGGCGCCGATGGCAACCCGGATGGCCGTCTCACGGGCGCTGGCCTTTTCGAGCACGTTGCGAATGTCGGTATGGTTGTATTTGACCGCACCGGCGAAATCCGCGTGACCGGGACGCGGTCGCGTGACCACCCGTTCCGTGGACGGTTCTCCCGGCGCCACCGACATGATCTCCTTCCAGTTTTCCCAGTCCTTGTTCCGGACCAGCAGGCCGATGGGGCTGCCCATCGTGAGGCCCTTCCGCACGCCCGAGATGAACTCAACCCGATCCTGCTCGATCTTCATCCGACCGCCCCGCCCGTATCCCCGTTGCCGCCGGACCAGATCGTGATTGACGGCCTCCTCGGTCACCGGCACGCCGGCCGGCATCCCTTCAAGAATAGCCGCCAGCATCTGGCCATGTGATTCACCCGAATTCAGACACCGCAGCATACCCAGCCGACTCCTTACGTCACGATCTTGGGGACGAGAAACACGAGCAGTTCATGATTCGTGTCTGATTCCGACGTTTGCTTGAACAGCCAGCTGAAGAACGGAATCTTGCTCAGCCACGGCAAGCCGCTCGTCGAATGCGAGTTTTGCGATATGTAGATGCCGCCGATCACAATCGTGTCGCCGTCCTTGACCATCACGTTGGTCTTGGCCTCCTTCTTCTGGATGGGCGGTCCGCCTGGGTTTGGAGTCGTATAATCGGGCTGGTCGTTGGTGACATGGATGTCCATCAAAATGCTCCCGTCGGGCGTCACGTGCGGGGTGACCTCAAGCGTAAGGCTGGCCTCGACGAAGATGGTCGTCGGTCCAGACGCCGAGGTCGCGCCGGACACGTAGGGCACGGACTGCCCCTGCTGGATCTTCGCCTTTTGATTGTCCAGCACCATCACTTTCGGCGCCGAGATCGTCTTGGCGACACCCTGGGTTTCTCCGGCGGAGAGGCGGAGATCGAGCGTGAAGGGATTGCTGGTCAACCTCCCCAGCGTAAAGCCCAGACTGCCCAGGGGCCCGGCCTGCCCGGTTGCCGGCAAGTTCACCAGAAACCCGGGCGTCGGCGTCCCGGCGGTCCCCGTGTAGACGGGGCCCGTCGGGCCGGTCACCGTGCCAAATTGATACGGACCGCTCGTCGTGCTGAACGACGCTCCCCATGCCACACCCAGATCCCTGGCAAAGTTGGTGTCGGCGGCGACGATGCGGGACTCAATCATCACCTGGGGAGTTCTCTTGTCGAGCACCTTCAGCAGGGTGGTGATTTCCACGAGATCCTGTTTGATGTCCTTGACGATCAACGTGTTGGTCCGTTCATCGAATGTGATCTGGCCCCGAGGACTGAGATTCTTTTGCAGCGTCGGCATGAGCTTTTTGGCGTCGGCATAATTGACGTACAACACCTTGGTAACCAAATCCTCGGCCTTTTTCGCCGATTCCTTTGCCTTCGCCTCCTCATCCTGCTGTTTGGCCAGGTTGCCCAGCGTGTCAATGTGCAGGATGTTCCCCTCCCGCACCTGTCCCAGCCCGTGCGTCCGCAAAATCAGGTCAAGCGCCTGGTCCCAAGGCACATTCAGCAGTTTGACCGTGACCTTGCCCTTCACGCCGTCTCCGACGATAATGTTCAATCCGCTCACATCCGCCATCAGGCGCAGCACATTATCCAGATCGGCCTCTTGAAAATCGAGTGAGATCAGGCGGCCGGTATATTGCTTCTCTTCGGTGACCGATGTGCCCACCCCAGAACTGCTTGAGGCGCCCGGGGCCGAGGACGACATCCGCGTGCTGATGGATTTTTTCGGCGGTGTCGGCATCGGAAGTGCGACTTGCTTCGGTTCAGCAGTCGCCGGCGGGGAGGTCGTCTGTTGACCCTGCGCGGCCTGGGGAGGCGGCTTCGCGGTCGCTGACGTTCCCTTCGTGATCTGTGGCGACACTGCGGGCTCTACTGCGGCGGGCGTCGACGTCGACTTCGGTGGCTCAACGCTCGAAGACTGCACGGTCGATGACGCCAGCAATGTCACGGTCAGCGTTCCGGCCTCCTGCGACATCGTATAGTTCACCGGTTTGGTCAGATCAAACACGATCCGAACCTTTTGTGGCGCCTGGTGCGTTCCGATTCGGATCCGCTTGAGCGGGGGCGCGTTGACGGCCATGCGGGACCGGACCTTGGTGGTCGTACCCGGAAGATCGATGACCAGCCGCGGTCCGCTCAAACTCATCGCCGACGGATGAAACCGGCCGTTTCCCTTGATCGCGATCGTGAGTTCGGTCCCGCTGTGGTTGACATGGACGGATGAGACGGTGGTGGCGTCCGTCTCGGGCAACGACGGCGAAGGAGCCGGAGTTGATGGTTGTGGCGGCGTCCCCGCCTCGGCAGTCTGGGCCTTCTCCGCGGCCGACGCCGTCACTCCGGGCGTCGTTGATTGAACGGCATCCGCGGCAGGCGCGTCCGCCGCAGGCGTCTCCGTATTATGCGCCGTCTGCGGAGCCGCCTCAGTGGCCTTCGGTGCGGCGTGATCCGTCGACGGTTGTTGGACAGAGGGGTTCTCAGACGCCGCGGCGTTGGCGGGCGCCGGGGACGCCGCTGATGGATCGGACGGGGCCGGCTTCTCTCCGCCCGCATGGTCGGCGGACGCCATCTTTTCCGGATCGGTTGGTGACGCCGGGTTGGCAAAGGTGACCAGCAACTTGCTGCCGTCCGGCCGGAGTTGATAGTCGACCAGTTGCGTGAGCCCCACCTCGATCCTGGTGGTATGGCTTCCAGCCGTCTCTTCAACCGGCCGAATCGTCGTGACCGCGCCTTGATTGACTTGGATCGGCTGTTGATCAGGCGACAGGGAGGTCCCGGCCAGATCGAGCACCAACCGGGGGGGATCGGGCAATCTGAACGCGGTGTAGACCAACGGGTTCTCGCTGTCAATGATGAGCCGCACGCCCTCTGAAGGTGTTTCCACGTGCAGCCGGATCGGCGAGTCGACCGTTGCCTCCGTCTTGATTTCCGTTGATTGCGCCGCGCATCCGAGCGCGAACAGCATGCTGCCGCTCAAGATCGCACGAATCCACCACTGGCTCATTTCAACCCCTCCTCTGGGAGGTGAAGATCCAAGACGACCGATTCATCTTTCCGTTCCCCGAAAATATCGGTATATCGTTCCTTGACGACGATCTGATCGGGTTTGATCTTTGAAACCACCCCGTCCCGGTTGCCGACGGCGGTCCCGATTTTGACCGTATAGCCCTTGCCGTCCGGGGTCTGAAGCATCGCGCTCGCGCCCAGCTGTCCCCAGACGATCGCCACCAGCTTCAGATCTTTGACGGCATATTGCTGGAGCGGATGAACGAGATCCATCGCGGCTTCCTTGCCCTTCGCCACGATAATGGAGCGGAACGGATCACGCCGATTGCCCGCCACATACGTATAGGGCGGCGCCTGTTGCGCCGGCGATGGAGCCGGAGCCGCCGTGTCTGTGGCCGGGGGGACGGCCTGAGTCGAAGCGGGCGTTGCCGGCTGGACGGGAGCGGCGGGTCCCGTCTTGGACGCGGCCTGCGGCTTGGTCCCAACCGGCGGTTTGGGAGCCGGGGCCGGGGGCGGCGAACTGCCGCCGCACCCAGGCAAGCACAGCCATACACACGCCAACATGGCCGCCGCGGCCCACCCCTTGTGTGTTAACCGGATCACCGGATCATGACCTGCCTTGAACATGGTCTCCTTCTCATCAACCCGGCTTCGAGGCATCCGGCTTGGAAGCGTTCGGAGGCGCCTCCTGTCCGGCTGCAAACGCAGTGGCCATAAAACTGGTTTGAATCACCACGTCAGACTGGCTGGCTTTCGCCTGGCCCATTTTCAGATTGGTGACATTGACGATGCGCTGCAGATGACCAATCTGATCGAAAAACCCCGCCAAGGCATGGTACCCGCCGGCCACCTCGACATTGACCGGATATTCCACGTAGAGACCGTTGCCGCCGGGATGAGAAGGGCCCGGCCGCCATAACTTGAAATCGAGGCCGCTCTTCACACCCAATTCGGCGATCTGTTTGAGCAACGCCACGGCTTCGGACCCCAGCGGCAGTTCCTGCTGAAGGGTCGCCAGTTGGGCTTCCAGTTTGGAGTTCTCCTCCTTGAGCATCGGCAATTTGTCCGCCAGCGCCTGGTTGGTCCGAATGTCGCCCTCAAGCCCGACGATCTGCTTGTTCAACTGCAACAACTGCTCCTGTTTGGGCATGTAGATAAAGTTGATAAACCCGGCAATGCACAGCAGCATCAGGATCGAAAACCCGAGCCAGCGCTGGTACGGCGGCAGCGAACTCACGGACAGGGACAGATTCAACGGCATGCGCCTCTCCCGATGTCAGGCATGGAACTTGAAGTTCAACTTAAAACTATAGATCGACAATCCACCTTCCGCCGTCTGCCTGGATTCAAGCAACGTAATATCCGAAACATACGGCGACGACTTCAAATTATTGACGTAATCGACGATTTCAAAATTTGTCGTGGCGCGTCCTTCGAGATCGAACGAGTCACCCCGTTGCGTCAACGACACCAACCACACGCGATCAGGCAAATAGCGGCTCAACTCGTCCAACACGTGAACGGGGCCCTGTTGGTTCTTTTTCAACTGAGCGATGATATCGATCTTGCTTTCCACGAGCTTTTTCTTCGCTTCAACGTCCTTGACCTCTTTGACCTTTTTTTTCAACACCTCCAGCTGCGCCGTCATATTGTCGCGGTTCTTCGTCAGCTCATCGATTTTCTGGTTCAACGTCCACCAGTAGACCCCCATCGCCAGGACGAACACCACGAAGATGATTCCGGCCAGGAGAAACTGGACCTCCATCGCCTGCTGCCGGCGGACCTTGGCGGCCTTCTGGTAAGGGAGCAGGTTGATCTTGATCATCGGTCACCGACCCGTCGTATCGCCAACCCCACGGCGACGGCGGCCTGAATGCCCGATTCCCTGAGGGTATCGGCATTGACGGCCTTCTGGTCGATTTCAATCTGTTTGAAGGGATTGGCCAGCTCCAGCGGCACCTGACACCGTTCCGCGAGCGCGTCGAGCAACCCTTTGATTTTCGCCCCGCCGCCGCTCAAGACCATCCGATGCACATGGTCATGCATCGTCGTCGTCCGGAAATAGTCCAGCGAGCGGCTGACTTCCATCGCCACTTCATTGTTGACGGTCGTGACGATGCTGTCGACCGACGTGACATCGGCCTCTCGGTTCTGCTGGCCCCGCTTGGCCGCCTCCGCTGCGGCATAACTGACATTTAATTCTTTTTGAATCGTCTCCGTGTATCGGTTGCCGCCGATCGAAATATCCCGTGTGAACCCGAACGTGCCGCCGACCAGGATGTTCATATTGATAACGCTGGCGCCAATATTGACCAACGCCACCACCTCATTGGCATTGACGTCATAGTTGACGCTGTACATGTTTTCCAGGGCAAAGGCGTCCACATCCATCACAACGGGGCGCAGACCGGCGTCGGTCACGAGCGACGTATACGAGGCCAGCTTGTCCTTTTTGACGGCCACCAGCGCGACGTTCATCTCGCCCTGCGCGTCTTCCCCTTGTTGACCATCGAGGATCGCAAAATCCAGATTGACTTCGTTGATGTCGAACGGAATGTATTGGGCGGCTTCCCACTTGATCATTTCTTCCAGCTCGTCTTCGCTCATCGGCGACAGCTTGACCCGCTTTACAATGACCGAATGGCCGGACACGGCCAACGCCACATCCTTCGTTTTCAACTTGCAATCGGCCGCCAATCCCCTGATCACTTCCACAATCGGCCCCGCGTCCATGACGCTTCCATCAACGATCAACTCGGGTTCGAGAGAACGGACACCAAGCCGCTCCAGGACATAACCCGATCTCGTTTCCCGAAGCTGCACAATTTTTATCGCGCTCGAACCGATGTCCAGTCCGACCAGCGGTTTTAATTTTCGCTTCAACAGCACGGCGTGCTCCTACTGAGACCCATCAACGCTTGGCATTGCGTGCGCGCATGATGGTTTTAATTTCCTGCAGATTTTTGTCATCATACAGGCGCCAGTTGCGCCAATCCCTGCTCACGTTCGAAATCAGCCCCTCGCGTTCCCATCGAAACAACGTCGCTTTTGAAATATCAAAGAGACGGCAAATGTCCTGGGTTTTGTATTTGGGCTTGGCTTTGGTTTTCGTCGCGGCCGTTTTGTTCTTGTTCAACTGCATTGTCCTGTCATTACTTGCCTTGTGGCAGCCGTTTTTTTCTATTTACCCTGCTCATCCTACTCAGCCTGCTAACTATATTCACTATAATCCACAAGCTAATCTGCGGGTTAAGTATACCGGAAGACTTCAATCTGTCAAGGAGGAAGCCGAACGCGGCCAAAAGGGGGGCCGTCGGCACCGTGTTTATCGTCGGGAAGAAGCACCCGCCGTCAACCCCGGCATGACGGTGATCGCGCAGGAGATCTCAGGTGGGGTCAGGGGGAATGGCCATGATCGCCTCAGCCGCCTTCCCGTCTGCTCTTCATCAGCCGCGTCGCGGCGATCCGGACAGCCGCGGACAGATTCCGGTCGGTTCCGAGCAGTTTCAGATCAAGCGTTTTGAGCCTGGTCAGCAGCTTCATCGCAATCGGGGCGGGGGTTCTGGGATTCGCAACCAGGGCGCGCACCACCGCATAGTGTTTCATCCAGTCCATGTTTGAGCTGATCTCCCTGAGAATCTCGGTATCCAGCTGGCGCGATTTCGCAAACTGCTCGACTTCCTGAATGGTCACCTTGGGATTCGCCAGCGCCGCGAGCGCCACCTGCTTGTTCGAATCCCGGATCAAGATCCCCCGCCCCTCCTTGTCCGCTCGCCTGGCAAATTGCATCCGTTCGGCCACCGACATCCGCTGGATGGACGCGAACAACGGCAGCCGCTCCGTGACGTCCGGCGTTTCCGGCTCGGCAGCCGCATCGGCGGGCGACTGATCGGGGTCATCAGGAGACGGCTCGTGCAGCGGTGCGGCAGGATCTGTACCGGGTTGGTCCATCACCTCATCCCTCTCATCGTCAACTCGTCGGGTGGACGATTCCCGTCGAGGGCGTACTGCGATCGACCGGCGCAGGCGTGGTTTTCACATGGAGCAGATCCAGCAGGTCGGCATCAAGTTCAATCCGAGAGCGGACTTCCGCCGTTGCGCCGCGTTGGTCCACATCAACAACCTCGACACGGGTGACATAGGATTCAATGTCCTGCCGTAATTGAGGACGCGCGGCGGCCATCTCGGCGATCGTTCCCAGCTCCTTGATACGCAACGACAAGACCTGATCGACCAGCTGCTGACGGGCCGCCTCCTTGGCCCGCCGCAATTCAGTCAAACGATCGGCGACGGACATGGAAGGCGTCATGACGATGGGCGCCTGGGCCGTCAGCACGCTGTTGAGCCAATCCGGGGGGTCCGTGTGCGTCGCCAGTCCGTGCCCGGCACAGCCCCATCCTCCGATCGATCCCCAGCCGATGATCAGCATGATGAATGCGACGCAACCCGGCCTCAACCCGAGACGCAGCTGACGACGGTCGGGCCGACGAGAGATGGCGATCATGACGGCTGGCCGCCGCCCGACGGCTGGAGGTCCCGGTGTCGGATCACCGGCCAGATGCCCTTGTCCGTCAAATGACGAGCGACGTGGATCGCCGTCACTACGGAACGATGTTGCCCGCCCGTGCAGCCGATGCCGATATTCAGATAGGCGCGTCCCTCCCGCTCATATTGCGGCAGGAGGAAATCGAGGTAGGCGCAGAGCCGGTCCAGAAACTGTGTGGTCTGGTCGTGGCTGAGCAGAAATGTGCTGACCGCCTCGGATTCTCCGGAGAGATGCTTCAACTCCTCGTTGAAATACGGGTTCGGCAGGCACCGGGTGTCGAACAGCAGATCCGCCTCGCTGGGGATGCCGTTCTTGTAGCCGAATGAGATCAAGGTCACCTGCAGCTTGCGGGCCCCGAGTCCGGATCGGTACTCATTGGTGATCACCGCCTTAAGCTGATGGATGGTGAGGCGCGAGGTGTCGATCACGCGATCGGCATCGGCCCTGAGTTTTCCCAGCCGTGCCCGCTCCAGATCGATCGCCTCCCGAATCGGCCGGCCGTTGGCCAACGGGTGCGGCCGGCGGGATTCAGAAAACCGGCGCAGCAGCACTTCATCGGAGGCTTCCAAAAATACCACGGTGACGTTGCGCCCCTGCTGCATCAGCTGCCGGTGATACTGGAAAAAATTCTCAAGAAACACTCCCTCACGGATGTCGACGCCGAGCGCAACGCGGGAAATCTTGTGACTGGAGTCGGCGCACAGATCGATGAACGTCATCAACAACTGCGGGGGTAAGTTATCGATACAAAAGAAGCCCAGGTCTTCGAAACTGTGCAACGCGACGCTTTTTCCCGATCCGGACAGCCCGCTGATGACGACAATCTGCAGCGGTGCAAGCGTCACGACGGCACGCGTTTCCGCTTGCTCGCGGACGGGATGTTCAGCATGGCGCGGTATTTGGCGATCGTTCTGCGGGCGATGTCGATGCGGCGCGCGCGGAGGCGCTCTGTGATCTCCTCGTCCCGGAGCGGTCGGGACGGATCTTCCTCCAGAATAATGCTGCGGATCATTTCCTTGACGATGACGCGGGACATCGCCTCTTCGCCTTCGTCGGTTCGTGCAATTCCCCCATTGAAGAAATACTTCAGCTCCAGCAGGCCCTGCGGTGTTTGCGCATACTTATTGGTGGTGACGCGGCTGATGGTCGATTCATGAAGCCCGAGATCCTCGGCCACCTGCCGGAGGACCAAGGGCTTCAAGGCCGACAGACCCCGGTCCAGGAAATCCCGCTGAAATTTGACGATGCTGGCCGTGACACGGCAGATGGTCCGGTTGCGTTGTTCGATGCTCCGGATCAGCCACAAGGCCGCGCGGAAGCGATCCTCGAGATAGGAGCGGGTCGACTTGGACAATTCGCCCGGCCGTCGCAGCAGCCGGCGGTAATATTCATTCACCCGCAGTCTCGGCAGGCCATCGTCGTTCATCATAATCCGGTAGTCGGTTTCCCCTTCCACTTTGACAATGAAGACATCGGGGATGATGACCTGGTTGTCGGCCGAGGCGAAGGGACGACCCGGTTTCGGCTCCAACCGCTCAATGACCCTGGCGGCCTGAACCACCTCCTCGGGGGAGCAGCCGATACGGGCGGCAAGCGCCGCGTAATCGGGCTGCTCCAATTCCTCAAGATGATCCGTCACCAACGTCTGCGCGATGCTGTCTGACACCCCCAGGGCCGCGAGCTGCAACGACAGGCATTCCTTCAACGTTCGGGCCCCGACGCCGGTCGGGTCAAACGTGTGGACGATCTGCAACACCCGTTCGACCTGGGCCGGGGACGCGCCGCATTCGACGGCCAACTCATCCACCGACGTCCGAAGATACCCGTCATCATCGATGTTGCCGATGATCTGGGTCCCGATGGTTTTGTCGGCTTCGTCCAGCCCGCTGACGCTGAGCTGCCAGAGCAGATGCTCGTGCAGCGTTGTCGCTTTTGTGAGTGTTTGCTCGTAGGACGGCCGATCCTCAGGCGAGGAGTCCGGGGATTCGCTTTCCCGCCACTCCATAGGGCTGTCGTCGCCCGACGCACCCCAATTCAAATCAAACGGGGAGGCAAGTTCTTCACCCGACTCGCGTACACTCGTCCCAGCGCCGACCTCATCCGTGGTCTCCGTTCGCTCGCCGGCATCCGGCGCCGTGTCGTCGGCCGATTCGGTGATTGACTCTTCAAGCACCGGATTTTCCAGCAATTCCTGGCTGATCGTTTGAGTCAGCTCCAGGCGGGTCAACTGCAGCAGCTTGATCGCCTGCTGCAGCTGCGGCGTCATCACCAGTTTCTGGGCGAGTCTGAGATCAAGTCGGGGTCGCATCACGTCTCCGCACCCAGTCTATCCTCCGCCGGAACGACCGTCAAGCGGTCCGCCCTGGAATTGAAACCGCTCCCCTAGATAGACGGCGCGCACCCTGGGATCGGCGGCCAATTGCGCCGGCGTGCCGGCGTGCAGCACCCGGCCTTCGTAAATCAGATAGGCCCGGTCGGTCACCCGCAGGGTCTCCTGGACATTGTGATCCGTCACGAGAATGCCCAGGCCGTTCTGGCAGATGCTCACCAACAACCGCTGCAGTTCCGCGACCACAATGGGGTCAATTCCGGAGAACGGCTCGTCCAGGAGCAGATAGCGCGGCTCCGTGAGCATGGCCCGGGCGATCTCTAAGCGTCGTCGTTCCCCGCCCGACAGGGTATAGGCACGCTGCTCTGATACATGGGACAGCCCGAATTCCTGGAGGACCGCCGCGGCCTTCTCCCGACGTTGCGCACGTCCCAGGCCCATCACTTCAAGCACCGCCGTGAGGTTCTCTTCCACGGTCAATTTCTGAAAGACCGACGGTTCCTGCGGCAGGTACCCGAGGCCGGCGTGGGCCCGTTGATGGATCGGCCGAACGGTAATATCGACTCCGTCCAGCATCACGCAGCCGTTGGTGGGTTTGATCAAGCCCACAATCATGGAAAAAATCGTCGTTTTGCCCGCGCCGTTCGGACCCAAGAGGCCGACGATTTCCCCCCCCTTCAATTCGACATCGACGCTTCGGACGACATGACGTCGACGGAACCATTTGCTCAACCCTTTGGCTTCCAAGGTCATGCGTGCCTCTGTGTATCCCTCGATGCGATCAGGCTGATCAGGGTGAATGGGGGGCGGCCTTCGGCCCCGGCGATGCGGAGAGCGCCGCCGGCGGGATCACAACATGGCTTTGTTCGATCACGCTGCGGTGCTCCTGCAGGTAGATTACCATGTGCGTACCGGCCACTTTATAACCGCCGGTTTCTTGCCCGGACAAATTTCCCGTCAACTCGATCTGTTGTGTGGCCTGGGTGTACACCGCCTGGTCGGCCTGGACGACACGGTCGCCTTGGGTCACTTCAACGTGCCCGTACGCTTTGATCAAGGACACGTTGCTCCCGCCATACATCATCCCCGACGTGGCGGAGGGCGAATCGACCGTCCAGACGTCAACACGATCGGCCCGCAGCGTCAGGTCCCCTTGCCTGGCCACCACCGCCCCCTCGAACGAGGCCCGGTGTTCGGCATCATGGATGGTCAACCGTTCCGAGGTGATGGTCATGGGGGCGTTGCGAAAGGCCGTTGATGGCGAGGCGCCGGTCGTCCCGTCCGACGGCAGGGTCCGACCTCCGGGAGGCGACGGCGCCGCGTTGGTCGCCACCGCCGCCCACATCACGAGCACCCAGCCGATGGTTGTCGGTACAATACGCACTGCCCCCCCACTAACGCGTCACCGTGGTATGAATATCCCGGAGAACCGAAAACGTCCCGTCCGACTGCAGCCATTGAAACCCCACGCCGGTCACGATCAGACCCTCCCCGATTATTTCGACCGGTTGATCCGTCGTCATCCGCGCCGAGGCATTGTCCCATTCCAACCGAGCGGTCGTCAGGGTGTACCGTCCGCCCAAGCGGACGGCGACCGGCCGGTCAGCGCCCGTGACGTCGAAGTTCAGACGGCCGAGATCGAGACGGCCCTTGGCGCCGTCAAGCTCGATCTGTGACGCGCCCCCGGCCTGACCGGGCGTGAACGTGGCGTGGATGGCCTGCATGGTCACTTCCTGCCGTCGTTCAAACAGCGACGCCGTCGTGGACGTCAATTCCCATAACGGCGTGACCGCCGGTTTGGGCAATTCGTGCAAATATTGAAAGCCGGTGATTACCACATCCGGAAGAGCCGCAGCGGCGCGTTCCCGTTCGGCCTCCGTCTGACCGATTGAAGAGGTGTCACTGGTCGCAGCCCAGTCGCGCCGTTCCAATGCGTGATCAAGGAACAGGACCGCGCCCATCACCGCCGCACACAACCCAATCGTGCGCAGCGCATCATGGCGCCGACGTTCCAGCATCCCTGTTGCGGTCATCGAAGCGCTCTGCGGAGCCTGGATGGGTCACCGGCGCGGGATCGTCGATTCGCGAACCGCCGCACCGGGAGTCGACGACGATGGCCGTGTCGGCGCCGTCCTCTTGGCGACAGCCGGGGCGGTCTCGACGAAGAACGGTGCCCACTGCTCGCCCCATCGGCGGATCGCCTCATCAGTCAATTCGACATCCATAGTCACGCTGTCCCGTTGCTGTGCACACTGCAGCACGCGACCGTGGGCATGTAACTGGGCGAACAGGTCACCCCGTTCGGCCGGGATCGTCAACCGGTAACAGGCCATCCCCGCGTTCACCGCCGCTTCGACGGCTTCGATCAAAACCGGAAACCCTTCACGGGTGACGGCGGAGAGGGGCACGACTGCAGGGCCGTTGAGCACGCCCAGGCCGCGGCGGGCCGTCTCATCAAGGCGGTCCAGCTTGTTGAAGACCGTCACGCGGGGCGTTGACGCCACCCCCAGTTCATCCAGCACGTTTTCAACCGCCAACGCCTGCGCCCGCCATGCCGCGTGGCTGCGGTCGATCACGTGCACCAAACACTGCGCATGACGGACTTCCTCCAATGTGGCCTTGAACGCGGCCACCAGGGCGTGAGGTAGCCGGTGGACGAATCCCACCGTATCGGACAATGCGATGGTCGTTTTACGGGGCAGCGTCACATAGCGGATGGTGGGGTCAAGCGTGGCAAATACCTGGTCTCTGGCATCGACATGGGCGCCCGTCAGGGCGTTAAAGATGGTCGATTTTCCGGCGTTCGTATAGCCGACTAGCGCCACAAGCGGCACGGCCTGATGCATCCGGCGCTCACGGTGCACCGCTCTGGTCCGTGCCACTCCGGCAATCTCCTGCTCCAGCATACTGATACGATGGCGGATTCTCCGACGATCCGCCTCCAACTTGGTTTCTCCGGGCCCCCTCGTCCCTATTCCGCCCCCCAGCCGGGACAACAACGTCCCCTGACCCGTCAGTCGCGGCAACAGGTACCGGAGTTGAGCCAGCTCCACCTGAAGCTGGCCCTCTCGACTTCTCGCGCGTTGGGCAAATATATCCAGAATCAACTGGGTCCGGTCGATCACTTTGACGCCAAGGAGGGTCTCGAGATGGTGCATCTGCGACGGCGTCAGGTCATGGTTGAAGATGACCAGGTCGACCGATTCTCGTCGGACAGTATCACGCAGTTCCGCCGCTTTGCCGCTTCCGATCACGTAACGGGAATCGGTCGATGGAGACCGTTGGACCAACTGTCCGACGACATCAGCCCCTGCCGAACGGGCTAATTCTTCGAGCTCCTCCACCGAGGGCTCCTCCGCCAACTGGGAGGTCCGCATGTTGAATCGCTGGGCAGCCACACCTCGTCGAACGGCCGGATGTCCGGACGGGCGACGCATTATCTGCTTGATGACGACAATGGCACGCTCGGAGGCCATCACAGTGTGTGGATCGGGTGCGGACAAGTCGATGAACAACGATTATGGCTCGCCATGGTCATGGCACGCATCATTGTGCGTATCATAATCACCCCCCACCGGCTTGTCAACCTCATGCCATCCCGTCAACCCACTGATCTGACAGCAAAAAGCGCAAAATATCTGAGACTTGACAGCGCCTGGTCAAACAGGATAAAGGTACTGGGTGCTTGATTCGAAGTCCGGGTATGGGCAGCCGCCACTCGTGATGGCTCCCCCCCCTCTTGGACCGCAGGCGGTTGCATTGCTTCGGGAGGTG
>Ga0335085_10008387_pt1 | contig 15776 bp, 14 predicted proteins | sample Lox_Sample_45_FD_206712 | JGI IMG/M metagenome (GOLD analysis project Ga0335085, IMG submission 206712) | Soil microbial communities from Loxahatchee National Wildlife Refuge, Florida, United States - Lox_Sample_4.5 | ecosystem: Environmental > Terrestrial > Soil > Wetlands | place: USA...
GCGCCGCCGACGCCGGCGGCGATCGCGGTAGCGAGCATGACGATCCGGCGCGGCGCCACTCGTCGCCAACGCTACCCCGCGCACCCGCGCTCCGCCGACCGGTGAGCTTGACGGTTGATCGTCGTGTCCCTACTCTCTCTGGCGACCCGTTTCCCGGCGAGAGGAGGTTGGACAACTGATGACCGTGTGTGCCGCCTTCTCGGCCTCCTTGGCCTAAGCCGGCGTAACGGCATTCCCTTCGGGACGCGGCCGCTGCGCCGCTTCGTTCCGTTTCCCTGTCTCGAAGGAGAATTCCGTTGATCGAGCACGACCTGGGCGAGCTCGGCTGGTGTGCCGGTCTCGCCGAGAACCTGGAGCCCGGCCACGAGCCGGGACGCGTCACGGCGGCGCACCGCGCCGCGTTCGACGTGCAGACGGCCCACGATGTCGTCCGTGCACGCCTGCCCGGACGGCTCGTCCACGATGCCGTCGACGTCGCCGTGGGCGACTGGGTCGGCCTCCGCGACGGCCTGATACGCAGCGTCCTGCCTCGCCGCTCGTCCATCGTCCGCAACGCCGCGGGCCGGGCGACCCGCGCGCAGACGCTCGCCGCGAACGTCGACGTCGCGTTCGTCCTCAGCTCGCTCGGCCCTGACCTCGAGCCGCGGCGGATCGAGCGCTACCTCGTCACGATCTGGGAGAGCGGCGCGGCGCCGGAGATCGTCCTCACGAAGGCAGACCGCGTCTACGACCCGTGGGAGCTGGTCGCCGAGGTCGAGGCGGTGGCGATCGGCGTGCCGGTGCACGTCGTCAGTGCCGTCACCGGCCAGGGCTGCGACGCGCTGCGCGTCCGCATCCAGCCGGGCACGACTGCCGTCCTCCTCGGCTCGTCCGGCGTCGGCAAATCGACGCTCGTGAACCGCTTCGTCGGCCGCGAGCTGATGACGGTGAACGACACGCGCGCCGACGACGACGAGGGTCGCCACACGACGACGCACCGCGAGCTGATCCGCCTGCCCGGCGGCGGCGTCGTGATCGACACGCCCGGGCTGCGCGAGCTGCAGCTCTGGGACGCCGAGGGGATCGACGCGGCGTTCGCGGACGTCGAGGAGCTGGCCGGCGAGTGCCGGTTCAACGACTGCAGCCACACGCGCGAGCCGGACTGCGCCGTGCTCGCTGCCGTCGACGACGGCACGCTGCCGGCCGAGCGGCTCGACAGCTGGCACAAGCTCCAGAAGGAGCTTCGCCAGATCGCGATGCGCCACGATCACCTGCTCCGCAAGGAAGAGACCCGCAGGTGGAAGAAGATCGCGAAGGAGGGCCGGGCGAAGGCGAGGATCAGATGACCGACGTCATCATCCGCGCGTCGCTACGGGCCTGCGGGCGACGATACGAGGTCGAGCGGCTTCACGACCTCGGCGAAGTGGCAGGCGGCCGGGTGGCCCTGGCCGTGGTCGACGAGCGGCGGCTCCTCGATCGCACAGATCTCCTGCGCCTTCCAGCAGCGGGTGCGGAAGCGGCAGCCGGACGGCGGGTTCGCCGGGCTCGGGACGTCGCCCTCGAGGACGATGCGCTTCCGCTTCCCGCGCTGCGTCGGCTCCTCGATCGGAACCGCGGAGAGCAGCGCCTGCGTATACGGGTGCGCCGGCGAGTCGTAGATCTGGTGCTTCGTCCCCAGCTCGACGACCTTGCCGAGGTACATCACCGCGACGCGGTCGGAGACGTGACGGACGACGGAGAGATCGTGCGCGACGAAGATGTACGTCAGTCCGAAGTCGCGCTGGAGCGACTCGAGCAGGTTCACGACCTGCGCGCGGATGGAGACGTCGAGCGCCGACACCGGCTCGTCGAGGATGATCAGCTGCGGGTTGAGCGCGAGGGCGCGGGCGACGCCGATGCGCTGGCGCTGGCCGCCGGAGAACTCGTGCGGGAACCGGTTCGCGTGCTCGGGCGAGAGGCCGACAGTCCGCAGGAGCTCGTCCACGCGCTGGTTCCCCTGCTGCCGGTGCATGCCGTGGATCCGCAACGGCTCGGAGACGATGTCGCGGACGGTCATGCGCGGATTCAGCGACGCGTACGGATCCTGGAAGACGATCTGCATCTCGCGCCGGACCTCGCGCAGCTGGCGCCGGGTCAGCGGCGTGATGTCGCGGCCGTTGAAGATGATCTTCCCGGAGGTCGGGTCGGTCAGCCGGATCACCGTGCGCGCGAGCGTCGTCTTGCCGCAGCCGGACTCGCCGACGAGCCCGAGCGTCTCGCCCGCGCTGACCGAGAGGTCGACGCCGTCCACGGCGTGGATGAAGCCGACGGTGCGCTTCGCCACGCCGGCTCGGATCGGGAAGTACTTGACGAGGCTCTCGATCCGGAGGATCTCTTCGCCGGTGGTGGCCCGCTCGTGGATCGCAGCGAGGTGGTGCTGCGGCGCCGCCTGCGCCTGGTCGGCGGCGCTCACGCGTCGCTTCCGGCGGTGACGGGCTCGGAGAACTTCGACCTGTAGCCGATGAGCTCCTCGCCGAAGTGGCATGCCGCCTGGTGCCCGGGCGTCTCCATCGCCTCGAGCGCCGGGACCTCCTCGCGGCAGCGCGCGCGGCCCTGCGAGAGGAAGCAGCGCGGGTGGAAGGCGCAGCCCGGCGGCCGGTTGATCAGGCTCGGGGGCTGGCCCGGGATCGGGCGGAGCCACTCCTCGTCCTCGGTCAGCTTCGGCAGGCTGTCCATCAGCCCGATCGTGTAGGGATGGCGCGGCTTCGCGAAGATCGTGTGCACGTCGCCTTCCTCGACGATCCGGCCGCCGTACATGACGATCACCCGGTCGCAGAGTTCGGCGACGATGCCGAGGTCGTGCGTGATGAGGATCGTGGCCGCGTCGGTCGCCGCCTGCACCGTCTTCATCACCTCGAGCACCTGCGCCTGGATGGTCACGTCGAGCGCCGTCGTCGGCTCGTCCGCGATCAGCAGCGACGGCGAGTTCGCGATCGACATCGCGATCATCGCGCGCTGTCGCATCCCGCCCGAGAACTCGTGCGGGTACTGGTCGTACCGCGCCGCGGCGTTCGGGACGCCGACGAGCGCGAGCAGCTCGATCGTCCGCGCCTTGACCTTGTCGTCCGACTCCTTCGGATAGTGCGTCTTGATCGCCTCGTCGAGCTGGAACCCGACGGTAAGCACCGGGTTGAGCGACGTCATCGGGTCCTGGAAGACCATCGCGACCTCGTCGCCGCGGAACCTCTGCAGCTCCTTCTTCCCGAGCTTCAGCAGGTCCTGCCCCTTGAAGAACGCCTCGCCGCTCGCGATGCGGCCCGGCGGGATCGGGATCAGCCCGAGGATGGACATCGTGCTGACGCTCTTGCCCGAGCCGGACTCGCCGACGATCCCGAGCGTCTCGCCCGCGAACACGTCGTAGGTGATGTCGTCCACCGCGTGGACGATCCCGTCGTCCGTCTTGAACTCGACTGCCAGGTTCTTGATCGACAGGATCGGGTCAGGCACGAACTCTCCGCTGGGTCGGGTCGAGCGCGTCGCGCAGGCCGTCTCCGACGAAGTTCACGCAGAGCACGATGAGGACGATGGTGAGGCCCGGGAAGACGGTGAGCCACCACTGCTGCGGGTTCGTCTCCCCACCCGCGACGAGCACCCCGAGCGACGGCGTCGGCGGCTTGATGCCGAAGCCGAGGAAGGACAGGGCGGCCTCGATGAGGATCGCGGTCGCGACGGCGAGCGTGCCGCTGACGACGACGGGGCCGAGCGTGTTCGGGAGGATGTGACGGAACATGATGCGCATGTCGCCGGCGCCGGCGGCCTTCGCCGCCTCGACGTACTCCTTCTCGCGCAGCGACAGGAAGATCCCCCGGACGACGCGCGCCGTCCCCGTCCAGAACAGGACCGCGAGGATGAACGAGACGCGCCACTGGCTGCCCTCGCCGAGCAGCGCCGCCGCCGTCAGCAGGATCGCGAGGAACGGCAGCGTCAGCACGAGGTCGGTGAACCGCATCAGCAGGTTGTCGATCCAGCCGCCGTAGAAGCCCGCGATCGCACCGAGCACGAGGCCGATGAAGGTCGAGAGCACCGCGACGAAGACGCCGACCTCCTCGGAGGTGCGGATCCCGTAGATGACCCGGCTGAAGTAGTCGCGGCCGATCTCGTCGGTGCCGAAGAAGTGGTTGTGCGCGAACGTCGGCGGCGAGAGGATGTTGTTCAGGTCGATCTGCTCGAACGAGTACGGGGCGATGTAGTTCGCGAAGATCCCCGCGCCGAAGAGGATGATCAGGCCGATCAGCCCTGCCATCGCGAGCCGGTGACGAAGGAAGCGGCGGCGGGCGTAATCCCACTGGCTGCGGACCTTGATCTCGAGGCCGGCCTCGACGGTCGCGTCCGTCAGGCCGGGCGGAGCGACCGACGGCGCCGCGGAGGCTCCCTGCTCGACCGGGATCTGGCCGCCGATCGGGACGCTCGGCTCAGTCATAGCGGATCCGCGGGTCGAGATAGCCGTAGAGGATGTCGGCGATCAGGTTGAAGACGATGATCGCGATGGCGGTGATCAGCAGGTACCCCATCACCGCGTACAGGTCGAGGTTCTGCAGCTTCTGGATGAAGTAGTACCCGATCCCGTCGAGGGAGAAGACGGTCTCGGTCACGATCGCGCCGCCGAGCAGCGCGCCGAAGTTCAGCGCCGCGATCGTCGCGATCGGGATCAGCGCGTTCCGGAAGACGTGGCGCATGATCACGTGCCACTCCGACATGCCCTTCGCGCGCGCCGTGCGCACGTAGTCGGTGTTGATCACGTCGAGCATCGAGGCGCGCATGTACCGGCTGTACAGCGCGAAGCTGATGATGCACAGGGTCATCACGGGCAGCGCGATGTGCTGCAGCCGGTCGATCGACCAGGCGCCCTTGCCGGGGTTGTTCAGGCCCGACGTGTAGAAGATCCGCACGTTCCACTTCAGGTAGATGTCGACGAAGAGGATCTGCAGCAGGAGCGCGAGCCAGAACGTCGGCATCGCAAAGCCCAGGAAGCTGATCGTCGTGAAGGTGTAGTCGAAGAACGAGTACTGACGGATTGCCGAGAAGATCCCGACGGCGACGCCGAGGATCAGCGCCAGCACCTCCGAGATGACGATCACCTGGAGCGTATGGCCGCCGGTGCGCACGAGGTCGGGCCAGATCGGCTGGAACGTCTGCAGCGAGACGCCGAGCTTCTGCGTGAAGACCGACTCGACCCAGTACCAGTAGCGGACGACGACGGGCTTGTCGAGGTGCTGCTGGTGGATCATGAGCCTGAGCGTGACGGCCGAGAAGTGCGGGTTCTGCCGGAGCAGCGCCGTCGGATTGCCCGCGTACGAGATGAAGACGAACGAGAGGAACGTCGAGAGGATGAGGACGGGGATGCTGTAGAGGATTCGTCTCGTGATGTAGGTGAGCACGGGGCTGTCCTTGCTGTGTGACCGTTGGAACGGAGGATCCGCGGCCGCCGGGGCGGCCGCGGATCCTCCGGTGTCTCTTAACTGTCGGCTAGATCGCCTCCAGGTTCAACTCCTTACGACGACCAGCTCCAGGTCTCGATGTTCCACGTCGGGCCGGTGGAGGTCGGGTTGTTCGCGGTGCCCATGCCGAGCAGGCCCTTCTTGTAGACGACGATGCTCGGCTGCGAGTACAGCGGGATGGCCGGGATGTCGTTCGCCATCAGCTTGTCCGCCGCCTCGTACGCGACGACGCGCTTCCCCTGGTCGAGGTTCGTGTCGCCGGTGTGGAGCAGGGCGTCGACCTTGCGGTTGCAGTAGCTCGTGTAGTTCTGACCGCCGCCGCAGCTCCAGATCGCCGTGAAGCCCGACGGATCCGGCGTGCCGGTCCACGCGTACTCGGCGAGGTCGAAGTCGTGGTTCGGCAGATCCGTCCCGAACACCGTCGTCGACGGCTTGATGTTCGCGTCGAGCTGGACGCCGATCGACTTCAGCTGCTGCGTCCAGATCGCCGTGCTCGTCGCGCGGCGCTGGTTGCCGGCCGTCGTCTCGTACTTGAGCTCGGCCTTGACGCCGGAGCAGGTCCAGATGGCCGTGTTGTTCGCGCTCGGAGCGGACGGGCCACCCGTGCAGTGCTTCGCGAGGAGGTCACGCGCCTTCTTCTGGTTGAAGTTCCAGATCGCGAAGTGCGGGATCGAGGTGGCGCCGGTCAGGAACTCCAGGTTGTTCAGCGGGGGCATCCCCGGAGCGATCTGGCTGTACAGAGCCTTGATCAAGGAGTTCCGGTCCATGCCCATCATCAGGGCCTGGCGGAACCACGGCGCCTTCAGCAGCGGGTTGCCCTTCGGGCCGTACTGGATGTCGACGTGCTCCATGTAGTACGCCTGGATGGCGCTGTACACGAGGTTCGACTGGCCCTGCAGCTGCGAGAGCGCGGTCTGAGGCGACGGAGCGATCGCGTCGACCTCGCCGCCGCGCATCGCCTGGATCTCCGAGTTGGTGTCGGTGATGATCTTGAAGTCGACTTCCTTCAGCTTCGGCTTCTGCCCGTACCAGTACGGGTTCGGCTTCAGCGTCAGGCCCTGGCCCTTCGTGTAGTTCGACACGTAGTAGGGGCCGTCGGAGACCGGCTTGCCGTCGCTGCCGCACACGCAGTTGGACCAGAACGTGTTGAAGTCCATCCCGACGAGGGCGGCCGACGGATAGATCAGGCCGAACAGATCGCGGTAGTCGGCGAACGGCTTGCTCCAGTTGAACTGGATACCCTTCGTGCCGATCAGCTTGTAGCCGGTGATCTGGTCGTAGCCGTCGCGCGACGCCAGATCATTGTTCGGGTTCATGATCTGCTGCCAGGTGTAGACGTAGTCCTTGTTCGTGACCGGCAGCTTCTTCCCGCCCCAGTACCAGTACGCGTCCGGGCGGATCGTGATCGTCAGCGACTTCGGCGTCGCGACAACCGCCGAGGCGAGGTCGAGATGGTAATTCGCCTTGTTGTCCAGGATGTAGTCGCCCCGCAGGACCGGCGTGTTGCCCGTCAGCACCGCCCAGAAGGCGGACTCGGACGTGATCAGCGTGTTGAAGCCGGTGACATCCTGCTCCATACCGAACACGAGGACGCTCTTCGCCTTGCGCCCGGCAGTCGTTCTCGGCACCTGCGCCCAGCTCTGGGCGAAGGGGGCGGCGGCGAGCGCCGAGGTGCTGGCGCTGCGGGAGACCTTGGTCGTCGCAGTCGCTGTCGCGGCGAGTAGCAGCACCGCGGCCGCAGCTCCCGCGAGGAGCCAGAGGCGTCTAAGCATCGATTCCCTCCGTTTGGTGTGCGCCGGGAGCTCGAATCCTGTCGGCGGCGCCTGCTCGCTCCCACGCCCCGAAAAGGGCGTGCCTATCACGCTCGTAAGACGACGGCGGGGTAGCTTAGTTAGGTACGCGGGAAGTTGCCAGTCGGGCCGGACGCGGCCCTCCGGCTGCGGCTCCGCGGGGGCTCAGACGGCCCTCGGCTGGCCCGGACGGACCGCCGGGACCGGCTCGAGGTCGGCGCTCATCGCGAGCAGGTGCTGGAGCGTCGTGTCCGCCCGGAGGCTCGCGAGATCGGCGGTCGCGCCGGTGCCGTGGAGCTGCGGCGTGCTGCTGCGCGCCGCCGTGAAGGCGTGGCCGAGCGTGAAGGACGAGACGGCGGCCGCGGCCGCGACGAGCACGGCGGCGGCTGCGGCGGCGACCTGCATCCGCGCGCCCGACAGCACCCGGCGCCGCGGGAGGACGATCTGCTGGCCGGGCCGCTCGAGCGCGGCGCCGCGCAGCCGCACGGCGATCGCCCCGATCTCGGCGGCGTAGGCGCTGCAGTCAGCGCACCCGCGCAGGTGCGCGTCGAGACGCGCCGATTCGAGCTCTGACAGCTCTCCGTCGAGCCGTGCAGAAGCCGACTCGCGCGCCAGCATGCAATCCGTTGGCGGCACAGGGGTCAGCATGTGTCCTTCTGTAGTCACTAGACGTCCCGTTCTGCCGGAAGTTTGTTACCTCGCAACGGTTATCGGCCTATTCCGATCGATGATCAAGCGTGCCTCCACGCTTCGGGGGAGGGTGCCGTACACGAGCCCGGCCGCGCCGCCCAGCCGGGAGGCGCAGAAGGCGTCGGCAATCTCCGGGGGAGAGTGCCGAACGAGGAGCGTGGCCTGGAGGGCGAGGGCGAGCCGCTCGACGACGAGCCGGGCCCGGGACTCGAGCTCCTCTGGCGCCGCCAGCTCCCGCTCCAGCTCGCCGATCGCCGCGTCGAGCCGCGGATCGGCCCCTGCTGCCTCGCCGAACTCGGCAAACAGCGCCTCGACCGTCTCCGGCTCGCGGCGGGCGGCCCGGAGCACGTCGAGGCAGACGACGTTGCCCGAGCCCTCCCAGATCGAGAGCAGCGGCTGCTGGCGGTAGACCCGCGGCAGGCCGGACTCCTCGACGTAGCCGTTGCCGCCGAGGCACTCGAGCGCCTCGGCCGCGTGGCCGGGCCCGCGCTTGCAGATCCAGAACTTCGCCACCGCGGTGGCGATCCGGGCGAATGCGGCCTCGCGCTCGTCGCCGGCGGCGCGGCGGTCGTACGCCCGCGCGAGGCGGAGCGACGTCACCGTCGCCGCCTCCGACTCGAGGCAGAGGTCGGCGAGCACGTTCTCCATCAGCGGCTGGTCGACGAGCAGGCGGCCGAACGCGCTCCGGTGCGCCGCGTGGTGCGTCGCGTGCTCGACGGCCTGCCGCATCCCGGCCGCCGTCCCGAGGACGCAGTCGAGCCGCGTGTGGACGACCATCTCGACGATCGCGCGGACGCCGCGCCCCTCGTCGCCGACGAGCCCGCCCCGGGCGCCGTCGAGCGTGATCTCGCTCGACGCGTTGGAGCGGTCGCCGAGCTTGTCCTTCAGCCGCTCGATGCGGAAGCCGTTGCGGGAGCCGTCGGCGAGCACGCGCGGGACGAGGAAGCACGAGAGGCCGCCGGGCGCCTGCGCGAGCACGAGGAACGCGTCGCACATCGGCGCCGAGCAGAACCACTTCTCCCCCTCGAGCTCGTACTCGTCGGCGCCGAGCGGCCGCGCCGCCGCCGTGTTGGCGCGGACGTCGGAGCCGCCCTGCCGCTCCGTCATCGCCATCCCGCAGAGCGCGCCGCGCTTCTCCGCCGGCGGGCGGAGGCCGAAGTCGTACTCGGGCGAGGTCAGGAGCGGCTCCCACTCGGCCGCGAGCGCGGGCGCGGACGCGCGGAGCGCGGGCACCGCGGCATGGGTCATCGAGACGGGGCAGCCGTGCCCCGCCTCGACCTGCGACATCATCGTGAACAGCGCCGCGCGGGCGACGTGCGCGCCTGGGCGAGGCTCCGTCCACGACAGGGCATGGAGCCCTTCGGCGAGCGAGAGGCGCATCAGGTCGTGCCACGCCGGATGGAACTCGACCTCGTCGACCCGCTCGCCGAACCGGTCCCGCGCGCGGAGCTGCGGCGGGTTCTCGTTGGCGAGCCTCCCCCACTCGAGCGGCTCGCGCGTCAGGAGCGTCCCGAACGCGGAGCAGCGCTCCCGCGCCCAGCCGGCGCCCTCGCGCTCGACCGCCTCCGCCAGGGGGCGGTTCGCCTCGAACAGGTCGTGGCCGGCGAGGGGAGGCGGCTGGTTCGCCGTCCCCCCGGGGGTGACGGTCGCCATCCTCAAACGATACGCGCCGCTAGTGGCCCCACCGCCAGCCGGAGGGCTGGGGATAGCCCGGCTGGACGGCCGGGGTCGACGTGTCCTGCGCCCACGTGACGGCGAACGAGCCGCCGTCGGGCGAGAGCGGGCCGGGGGTCGCGTCCGCGGTCGGCACCGTGCTTGCGAAGCGGCCGCGGAAGAGCCCGCCCGAGGTGCCCTGCAGCGAGACGGCCGTCGCGCTCCAGGCGGGGTCGCCGATCGTCCCGGTGTGGCCGTTGCCGGTCGCGGTCGCGCTCGTGAAGGTCGCGGTGCCGAAGTTCGCGAGCGGCAGCGGCCGGCAGCCGCCGTCGTTGCCGCAGGTGGACGGCGCCTCGGCGATCCACTCGGCGGAGGTGAGGTCCGGCGACGGCGAGGTCATCGTCAGCGTCTTCGTGAAGACCGTGTTGCGCGTCGCATTCGCGATCCGGATCGAGACCGTCTGGCCGGTGACTCCGACGCTCGCGGAGATCGAGTCGCCGGGGGCGACCTTCAGCTTCACCGTCACCGGCGCGGCCGGGACGAGCTCGTACCAGACGCTGTACGTCGCCTTGCCGGCGGTCGTGCAATCGGCCTCGATGCCCGTCTGCTCGAGCGCCTGCGAGCCGTCGGCGAACCCGCCGAGGCCGACCCAGAAGGCGGAGTAGCTCGCGGCGCTGCCGCGCGTGCACGTCGCGGCCGGCTGCGTCCAGCTCCCGGAGACGTTCGAGAACGTCGTCGGAGTCCCGCCCGTCTGCGCGGCGACGCCGTTGTCCGTGACCGCGTACCCGGCCCAGTTGGAGCTCGTCTGCGAGACGACGTCGGCGGGCGCGAACGCGGCGTGGCGCAGCGCCGTCGTCGAGGCGGCGTGCGCGGCGCCGGCGCCGAGCGCGAGCGCGACGGATCCGGCGAGGAGGAACAGGGCAAGTGCTGCGGTCTTCACGGTCATTGCTCCTTCAATGTCTGTGTCTATTCGGTGCAGGGGTGGACCGCCGCGCGCGCCGAAGGGTGGAACGGCGCGCGCGGCGATGCGGACGGGCTAGGCGTTGGTGCCGCCGCCCGCGCTCGTGGGAGGCGCGCCGCCCCAGGAGCCGCGCGGGCCGCCGGGGTGCATCGGCACCTTCCCGTTGACGAGGTCGGTGACGAGCTGCTGCAGGTTCTTCGTGATCGCGTCCGCCTGCGTCTGCGTCAGCTTCTTGGCGGTCACGGCCGCGGCGATCTTCGTCTTCTCGGCGGCGACCAGCGCGTCGACGAGGCCGGAGGACGACTTGCCGCTCGTCGCGTCGGCGATCTGGCCGAGCGTCTTGCCGGACTTGAGCTGCGTCATCAGGTCGGAGGTCGAGATCCCGAGATACGTCGCGGCGGTGGAGAGGTCGGCCCCGAATCCGAACCCGCCGTGGAACCCGAACCCGGGCCCGAAGCCCTTGCCGGGGCCGCCGGGGAAGCTCGGGTGCGTGCCGTTGACGATGTTCGTGACGAGCTGCTGCAGGTTCGCCTCGATCGCGTCCGCCTGCGTCTGCGACAGCTTCTTGGCGGTCACGGCCGCGGCGAGCTGCGTCTTCGCGTTCGCGACGAGCGCGTCGACGAGGCCGGAGGACGACTTGCCGCTCGTGGAGTCGGCGATCTGGCCGAGCGTCTTGCCCGACTGGAGGTCGGTCTTCAGCTGGTCGGTCGTGATCCCGAGGTACGACGCGGCCGCGGCGAAGTCATCGGCGAGGCCGGCGCCGATGCCGCCGGCGCGGAAACCGAAGCCCTGCGCGCCGCCGAAGCCGAAGCCGCGACCGGCGTGCACGGAGCCGAAGCCGCGGACGGACCGCTTCGTCGTCGTCGTCGTGGTCGTCTTCGCGTGGCCGTGGCCGGAGGCGGCCGCGACGGCGGCACCCGCTCCGACGAGGATGACGGCGCCAGCCGCGCCGATCGAAAGCTTCCTGGTGAGACTCATGGTCGGTGAACCCCTTGTTTTGGATCGCCCTGGGCTCCCCAACGGTGCCGCACGAAGCTAAGAGCCCGGTGAAAGCGGCCTGAGAATCGCCACGCGGCCGTCGCCGGGCCGGACGAGACCCGCGTCGTAGGCGACGATCACGGCCTGGACGCGGTCCCGGACGCCGAGCTTCCGGAGGATGCTCGAGACGTGCGTCTTCACGGTCGTCTCGCCGAGGACGAGCAGCTCCGCGATCTCGGCGTTCGAGAGCCCCGAGGCGAGGAGGCGCAGGATCTCCCGCTCGCGGCCGGTCAGCGCTGCGACGGACTCCGCCGCGGCGCCCGACCCGCGGTCGTCGGCGAACCGCTCGAGCAGGCGCCGGGTCACGCTCGGGCCGAGCAGCGCGTTGCCGGCGGCGACGAGCCGGATCGCATCGACGAGGTCGCCCGGCCGGACGTCCTTGAGGAGGAACCCGCTCGCCCCGGCGCGCACCGCCGCGTAGACGTACTCGTCGAGGTCGAACGTCGTCAGCACGAGGATCCGCGCCGGCGCGCCGGCGGCGACGATCCGCCGCGTCGCCTCGATCCCGTCGAGCCCCGGCATGCGGACGTCCATGAGCACGACGTCGGGGTCGAGCTCAAGCGTCCGCCGCACCGCCTCCTCGCCGTCCTCGGCCTCGCCGACGACCTCGAGGTCCGGCCGCGTCTCGACGACGAGCCGGAAGCCGCTGCGCACGAGCGCCTGGTCGTCGGCGATGAGAACCTTGATCGGCACCTCAAATGGGGATCTGGGCGGTCACGACGTAGCCGCCCTCGGGGCGGGTGCCGCTCGCGACGCGGCCGCCGAGCATCGCCACGCGCTCGCGCATGCCGATCAGCCCGCTGCCGCCGTTCGCGTCGCCGCCGCCCTTCCCGTCGTCGCGGATCTCGAGGCCGAGCTCGTCGCCGTAGCGGACGCGGACGGTCGCGTGCGCCGCGCCCGCGTGCTTCAGCGTGTTCGTCAGCGCCTCCTGGACGATCCGGTACGCCGACAGGTCGACGGCCGCGGGCAGCGGCCGCGCCGCGCCCTCGACCTCGACGTCGACCTCGAGCCCGGTGGCCCGGACTCGCTCGACAAGACTGTCGAGGCGGGCGAGCCCGGGCTGCGGCTCGTACTCGGGGCCGTCCTGGAGGATCCCGAGCACGCGGCGCAGGTCGCCGAGCGCGGCGCGCGCCGCCTGCTCGATCGCCTGGATCGGCTCGCGCGCGCGGCGCGGGTCGACCTCGAACACGTCGTCGGCCGCGGCCGCCTGCACGACGATGACGCTGAGCGCGTGCGCGACGACGTCGTGCAGCTCGCGCGCGATCCGCGCCTGCTCCTCGGCGGCGACGCGCTGCGCCTCCGCCTCGCGTTCGCGCTCGAGCCGCGTCGCCTTCTCCTCGATCTCGTGGATGTACGCGCGGCGCGAGCGGATGCTGTCGCCGAGCAGCCACGCGGCGACGAGGAAGACGACGCGCGCGGCGGCGTCGCCGAACGCGGAGCTGCCGACGGCGAGCGCGATCGCGGTCGCGGCGATCGAGACCGCGGCGGTGAGCAGCGCGGCGCGGGTGCGCGTGCTCGCGGCGAGCGTGTACAGCGCGACCGCGAGCTGGAACGGGACGAGCCAGTAGTCGAGCGCGATGGTCGCGACGACCGCAACCGTGACCACGATGACGACGGCGAGCGGACGGCGGCGCCGCCACAGCAGCGGCAGCGTCTGGAGCGCGCCGAGCGCGTAGGCCGCCGCCGGCTCGTCGCGATGGAAGGACGCGCCGATCGTCAGGACGAGGAGCGCGACGACGAGACCGACGTCGACGAGAAGCGGGTGCCGGCGCAGCCAGTTCCAGATCATCGGCTCACCCGCCGAACGGTAGCGCTACGTATCGCGCCGCACGAGCAGGACGGCCGCGATCGCGATCGCCAGTGCCGTGTAGCCGCAGAAGAGCGCGAAGCCGGGGCCGGGCGCGAGATCGTGCGGCCCGTGCGTCAGCGAGAACACGTCGCGCCCCGCCGCATCCGGCAGGTACTTCGAGATCGCGTTGTTCCAGCTCGTCGGGAGGACGTTCATCAGCGGCGGGATCACGAAGAAGATCGCCGCGAAGGTCGCGATCCCACCCGCGGTGTTGCGGATGATCGCGCCGATCGCCATCGCGAACATGCCGAGCACGACGAGGTACGCCGCGCCGCCGAGCACGGAGCGCGCGACGCCCGGAGACGACAACGAGATCTGGAGGATGTGATGCTGCGCGAGCACCTGCTGGCTGCCCCAGAACGCGAGCAGCACGGACGGCACCGCGAGCACCGCGACGACGACCGCGTAGACGCCGAGCTTCGCCCAGAGCACGGGCAGCCGCCGCGGCACCGCCGTGAAGCTCGCCCGGATCATCCCGGTCGAGTACTCGCCGGTGATGATCAGCACGCCGAGCACGGCGATCGCGAGCTGCGAGAGGTTGACGCCGGCGAGCGCGATGTCGAGCGGATGCCGGTTCGCGCGCTCGCGCGGCGCCATGTGCGCCCAGTGTGTGCCGACGACGGTGGCGAAGAGGAGCGGCAGCCCGATCGTCAGGATCACGGCGACGGCGAGCGACCACCGCGTCGAGCGGAGCGAGTGGAGCTTCGTCCACTCCGACGCGGCCACCCGCATCTGCGTGACGCGACCGGTCTTCTCGAGGCGCGGGACGGCGACGGCGGCGGCGGCGTTGCTGCTCACGCGGCGGGCTCCTCGTCTGCCTCGACGAGCTCGCCGGCCTTGAACTCCACGTCCTCGCGCGTCAGCTCCATGAACGCCTCCTCGAGCGACGCCTGCATCGGCGTCAGCTCGTGGAGGACGATCCCGTGCGCGGCGGCGGTCTCGCCCACCTGCTGCGCCGAGAGCCCGCTGATCTCGAGCGCGCCGGGCTCGCTGCTCGCGACGGAGACGTCGGGCCCGGCGACGAGCTCCTGCAGGCGCAGCGCCTGGGGCGACCGCACGCGCACGACGCCGCCGGAGGCGCCGAGGACGAACTCCGCGACGCTCGTGTCCGCGATCAGCCGGCCGCGGCCGATCACGATCAGATGGTCGGCCGTCAGCGCCATCTCGCTCATCAGATGCGACGAGACGAAGACGGTGCGGCCCTCGGCGGCGAGCGACTTCAGCAGGTTGCGGATCCAGTGGATGCCCTCGGGGTCGAGCCCGTTCACCGGCTCGTCGAGGATCAGCGTGCCCGGGTCGCCGAGCAGCGCCGTCGCGATCCCGAGCCGCTGGCCCATGCCGAGGGAGAACTTCCCCGCGCGCTTGCGCGCGACCTCGTGCAGGCCGACGAGGTCGACGAGCTCGTTGACGCGGCGCCTGCCGATGCCGTGCGTCTGCGCGAGCGCGAGCAGGTGGTTGTACGCCGAGCGACCCGTGTGCACGGAGCGCGCCTCGAGCAGCGCGCCGACCTCGTGCAGCGGCGCCGGGAACTCGCGGTAGCGCTTCCCGTCCAGCGTCACCGTTCCGGCCGTCGGCGCGTCGAGCCCGAGGATCAGCCGCATCGTCGTCGACTTCCCCGAGCCGTTCGGGCCGAGGAAGCCGGTGACGATCCCGGGGCGCACATCGAAATCCAGTGCGTCGACGGCGCGCTTGTCGCCGTAGTCCTTCGTCAGGCCGCGGGCTTCGATCACGCTTCCCACGCTAGCCCCGGCCGCGGCGCATCGCCTCGGCCGCAGGGACGAATCGGCATCCTCCGAAAGGACGACATCCGCGCACACCCCCGGCGGCCGGCGCCGCAATCGGGGAGTCCGCGGATACGGTGCAGAGATGCCGCTCCGCAACCGCGTCACGCCGCTCGGCGACATCGTCGCCGATCCGGCGCGCGGCCTCGTCTACGGCAATCGCGGCTGCCTGCACGACGTGTCGGGCGAGATCCGGCGGAGCTTCGCGGTCCGCCGCTGGATCGCGTGCCGGCTCGAGTTCCGGGGGCGTCACCGCTCGCCGCTCGTGCAGCCGGGGCGGTACACGGGGCTGTTCTTCCTCGACGAGGCGACTGCGATGGCGGCGGGGCACCGCGCCTGCGCCGAGTGCCGCCGCGAGGACTACGTGCGCCTCGGCGAGATCCTCGGGCCGGCGAGCGCGGACGAGCTCGACGCGCGGCTCCACGCCGAGCGGCTCGACGCGGGCGGCGCGCGCCGCCTGCACGAGACGCCGCTCGGCGACCTCCCGGACGGCGCGTTCGTCCTCCGCGACGGCGAGCCGTGGCTCGTGCTCGGCGCGGAGCTGCTCCGCTGGACGCC